>Ga0209050_1000958_pt1 | contig 37354 bp, 29 predicted proteins | sample Araplavi_mTSA_r2_FD_184276 | JGI IMG/M metagenome (GOLD analysis project Ga0209050, IMG submission 184276) | Arabidopsis root microbial communities from North Carolina, USA - plate scrape MF_Cvi_mTSA_r2 (SPAdes) (version 2) | ecosystem: Host-associated > Plants > Roots > Endosphere | place: USA... | reverse complement strand
CGGCAAGGCAATGTGCATCGCCAGATCGCGCGGGCCAAGCCCCTGTTCACTGGCGCGCCACCCCGGTTCGTTGTCCTGGGCACAAATCGCCTGGATCACCGCAATATTGCGCCGGAACGGCCGCAGGTGCGGCGCTTCGGGGCTGGACTGGGCGAAACCCGTGGTGTTCAGGATCACCGAGACGCTGACTTCATCCAGCCAGTCCTCGACCGCAGCCAGGCAGCCGGGCTCTTTCAAACTGGCCAGCGCAATCGGCAACGGATTCAACCCCGCAGCCTGCAAGCGTTGGCAAAAAACATCGATGAACGCGGTGTTCGCCGCCTGCAAATGCGAGCGGTAAAACAGCACCGCCGCCACCGGTTGATCGGCGTGCCAGTCGGCCTGCCAGTCACTCAGTGCGGCCGAATGTTTGTGCGGATGGTAGATGGCGGTGCGCGGCAGGGTTTGCGGCTCGCCCCAGGTGTAATCGCGGGCCAGCCAGCGGTTGGCCAGGCAGCGGAAGAAATCCAGGGCGTTGCCCATGCCGCCTTGACGCAGAAACTGCCAGAGCCGGTCGCGGTCCTCGGCGCCGACGGTGCTCAGGTCGCTGAGCTCCGGGTCCGGGCGGTCGTCGCCCGGCACCAGAATCACCTGCACGCCGCGCTGGGACAGCTCGACCAGGCGCTCGATGCCGTAACGCCAATAGGCGATGCCGCCGTGCAGCGAAATCAGGATCACTTTGGCGTGGCGTAGCACCTCATCGACGTACAAATCGACCGAGGCATGGTTCTGCACCTGCATCGGGTTGGCCAGGCGCACGCTCGGGTAATCCTCGGGCAACTGTTGCGCCGCCTCGGCGAGCAGCGCCAGGCTGGAGTCGCCGCTGCACAGGACCACCAGCTCGGCGGGGGTTTGTCCAAGGTCGGCGATGTTGTCATCCGACACGAAACCGCCGGGCTGGGTCCTGAGCAGGTGCATGGGTTACACGCTGAGCGCAGCGCGCAATTGCGCTTCGAGCACGGCGGCATCCAGCTCCTGGCCGATCAGCACCAGACGGGTGACGCGCGCCTCTTCGGCGCCCCACTGGCGGTCGAAGTGCTTGTCGAAACGCGTGCCCACGCCCTGGATCAGCAGGCGCATCGGTTTGTTCGGAACGGCGGCGAAACCTTTGACCCGCAGGATGCCGTGCTGGACCACCAGTTGGGTCAGCGCGTCCATCAGCAGGCTTTCGTCGGCTTGTGGCAGTTCGATGGAGATCGAATCGAAGGCGTCGTGATCGTGGTCGTCATGATCATCGTCGCCATCGTGATGATGGTCGTGGTGACTGTGGCGGCTGTCGATGTGTTCTTCGGAGCCGGCACCCAGGCCAATCAGTACGTCCAGCGGCAGGCGACCGCTGCTGGCTTCGATGATTTTCACCGCTGGCGGCAACTCTTCGGCGACTTCCAGGCGCACGCGGGCCAGGTCGGTCGGGTTGATCAGGTCGGATTTGTTGAGAATCACCAGGTCGGCGCTGGCCAGCTGGTCGGCAAACAGCTCGTGCAATGGCGATTCGTGGTCCAGGTTCGGGTCGAGCTTGCGCTGGGCATCGACCTGGTCCGGGAAGGCGGCAAAGGTGCCGGCGGCCACGGCCGGGCTGTCGACCACGGTGATCACCGCGTCAACGGTGCAGGCACTGCGGATTTCCGGCCACTGGAATGCCTGGACCAGAGGCTTTGGCAGGGCCAGGCCCGACGTTTCGATGAGGATGTGGTCGAGATCGCCGCGACGAGCCACCAGTTCGCGCATCACCGGGAAAAATTCTTCCTGGACGGTGCAGCACAGGCAACCGTTGGCCAGTTCATACACGCGGCCGTTGGCTTCTTCTTCGGTGCAACCGATGGAGCATTGCTTGAGGATTTCGCCGTCGATGCCCAGCTCGCCAAATTCGTTGACGATCACTGCGATGCGGCGCCCCTGGGCGTTGTCGAGCATGTGCCGCAGCAGCGTGGTTTTACCCGAGCCGAGGAAACCGGTGACGATGGTGACGGGAAGTTTGGCCAGTGTTTTCATCGGATGCCCTATGACTAGTGTGGCGGGCATACGGGACGACAACCGGCAACGCAGATGCGCGTGCCTGAAGAGTTCGCCACCGGATCACCCCGCCCGGTTGAAAGTGAGAATCTGTGTCGAGGCAGGTCTCCTGGCTGACGGCGTGCCGGCCTTGGGCCTGGCATTCGCTGCGCCTTCCCGCCGGCCTCATGGATTGAGCCTGCAGTGGCGTGGCAACGAACATCACCGTTCACAGTTGCGGGGGCAGCCGCGGCATTGACCGCGTTCCCTTCTTAGCTTCGACAAACGCCGAAGAACCTCGAAAGCGCAAGGCTACGCATGGTATCGGGGCGGGTCAATCTTTGCCCGGCGCCCCCAACCTCATTGACTGCACGCTTCCCCTGTAGGAGCTGCCGCAGGCTGCGATCTTTTGATCTTGATTTTAAAAAGCAACATCAAAAGATCGCAGCCTGCGGCAGCTCCTACAGGGGATCGTTTCGATCCAGGTGAGAACCCTTGCCAATTGACGCCCAACCCTCGCCCATGCTCTCCTACGCATCTTGTTACGGGTGCCCTTCACAGGGTGAAACGGGAAACCGGTGAATCATGTGCTTTACTCTAAAGCCATGTCAGTCCGGTGCTGCCCCCGCAACGGTAAGCGAGCGAAGCATCAGATCCACTGTGCCACTACGGCATGGGAAGGTGATGCTTGCAGGATCAGGCCCAAGCCTTTTCCCCTCGTGAGCCCGGAGACCGGCCCGCAACATAAAGTGACCATAACGATCACTGAAACAACAAACCCGCGGTGGGCGGGCGCTGTTTGAAACCCTGCGCGCTTGGTCGTGCAGGTTTTTGCATGCGCTCTTGATTCCCCGCTGACAGACCAGAGGGAAACGCCATGTCGATCATCAGCAGCACCGGCCACACTACAGCCAGCACCACTTCTACCCTGACTCAACGTCTGACCGCCGCCGTCTGCGCGTCGATCCTGGGCGCGTGTCTGGTGTATTTCGCCGGTTTCTCGCACATCGAAGCGGTGCACAATGCCGCCCACGATACCCGTCACAGCTCCGCGTTCCCGTGCCATTGAGACCTGCTGACATGATCAAGCGTATTGCGCAAACCGCAGGTTTCACCGGGCTGCTGGCCGCCCTGTTGCTGACCCTGCTGCAAAGTTTCTGGGTCGCGCCCCTGATTCTTCAGGCCGAAACCTACGAAAAAGCCGAACCGGCTGCCGTTGAAATGCATGAACACGCCGATGGCGCGATGGCTGCCCACACCCACGACGCCGAAGCCTGGGAGCCGGAAGACGGCTGGCAGCGCGTGCTGTCGACCACTGGCGGCAACCTGGTGGTGGCCGTCGGTTTCGCCCTGATGCTGGCGGGCCTGTACACCTTGCGTGCGCCGACCAAAACCTCCCAGGGCCTGCTCTGGGGCCTGGCCGGTTATGCGACCTTCGTGCTCGCGCCGACCCTCGGTCTGCCACCTGAACTGCCAGGCACGGCCGCTGCCGATCTGGCACAACGGCAACTGTGGTGGATCGGTACCGCCGCCTCCACCGCCGTCGGTATCGCGCTGATCGTGTTCAGCCGTCACTGGCTGATGAAAGTCCTCGGTGCGGCAATCCTTGCCGTTCCCCATGTGATTGGCGCACCGCAACCGCAAGTGCATTCGATGCTCGCTCCGGAGGCACTGGAAACCCAATTCAAAATCGCTTCGCAACTGACCAACGTGGCGTTCTGGCTGGCCCTGGGCCTGATCAGCGCCTGGTTGTTCCGTCGCAAAAGCGATGGCCAATACCACGCATGACGGACGCCAGCACAGCGCCGACCCTGGTGGTCGGCCTGGGCTGCCAAAAGGGCTGCCCCGTCAGCACCTTGTTGGCGCTGCTCGACCAGGCACTGGAGGCGCACCAGATTGCCCGCCATGAAATCAAGGCCCTGGCCAGCATCGATTCGAAGCGCGACGAACCTGCACTGATCGAACTGGCTCAGCAGCTTGGCCTGGAATTGCTGTACTTCAGCAGCGAACAACTGGCCCCCTATGAACCGCAACTCAGCCATCAATCGCAAATAGCGTTTGAACGCACCGGTTGCTACGGCGTGGCGGAAAGTGCCGCACTGGCCCTGGCCGAACAACTGGCCCAGGCCCCGGCAAAACTGCTGATCCCCCGACAAAAATATGCCCAGGCAACCCTGGCATTGGCCGGCGCGGCATAAAATCCCCGATAATCCCCGCCTCGATCATGAACATTCTTCATCTGAAGCCCTGTTCAGCCCCTTTTATTCCCACAGGAACCGACGATGACCGTCTACTTCATTGGCGCAGGTCCCGGCGACCCCGAACTGATTACCGTCAAGGGCCAGCGGCTGATTCGCAGTTGCCCGGTGATCATTTATGCCGGCTCGCTGGTGCCGGCCGCGGTACTGGAAGGTCATTGTGCCGAGCAGGTCGTCAACAGCGCCGAACTGCACCTGGAGCAGATCATCGACCTGTTCAAGGCCGCCCACGCCAAGGGCCAGGACGTGGCCCGGGTACACTCCGGCGATCCGAGCCTGTATGGCGCCATTGGCGAACAGATTCGTTATCTGCGTGAGCTGGGCATTGGGTTCGAAATCGTCCCGGGCGTCACAGCCACCGCCGCTTGTGCAGCGCTTCTGGGTGCAGAACTAACGCTGCCGGACGTTTCACAGAGCGTGATCCTGACGCGCTACGCCGACAAAACCACCATGCCACCCGGAGAGGAATTCGCCAGCCTGGCGCAGCACGGCGCGACCATGGCGATTCATTTGGGGGTCAATCACCTGCCGAAGATCGTTGAGGAGCTTGTGCCGCATTACGGCGCCGATTGCCCGATTGCGGTGGTTCACCGCGCGAGCTGGCCGGATCAGGATTGGGTGACGGGAACGCTTGAGGACATTGCCGAAAAGGTTGCCGCCAAAGGGTTTCGGCGCACGGCGTTGATACTGGTAGGACGGGTGCTGGGCAGTGACCATTTCAGCGAATCGTCACTGTATCGCGCGGGGCATGCGCATCTCTACAGAGCGTAACTCCCCGGTGTAGGAGCTGCCGCAGGCTGCGATCTTTTGATCTTGTTTTTTAAAAATCAAAGTCAAAAGATCGCAGCCTGCGGCAGCTCCTACACAGGGGTTTCGATAGGGCATAAAAAACGGCGCTCACGGGGCGCCGTTTTTTTATTTCGCAGCGAACTCCTTAGTAGTAGGCGTTTTCTTTCTGCGTGTGGTCGGTCACGTCGCGAACGCCCTTGAGCTCGGGAATACGCTCAAGCAGGGTGCGCTCGATGCCTTCCTTCAGGGTCACGTCGGCCTGGCCGCAGCCCTGGCAACCACCGCCGAACTGCAGGACGGCGATGCCGTCTTCGACCACGTCGATCAGGCTGACCTGGCCGCCGTGGCTGGCCAACCCCGGGTTGATCTCGGTTTGCAGGTAGTAGTTGATGCGCTCGTTGACCGGGCTGTCGGCGTTGACCATCGGTACTTTGGCGTTTGGCGCCTTGATGGTCAGCTGGCCGCCCATGCGGTCGGTGGCATAGTCGACAACGGCATCGTCCAGGAAGGCTTCGCTGAAATGGTCGATGTAGGCAGTGAAGCTTTTCAGCCCCAGCGCGGTGTCTTCGGGTTTTTCTTCGCCCGGCTTGCAGTAGGCAATGCAGGTTTCGGCGTACTGGGTGCCAGGCTGGGTGATGAAGACGCGGATGCCGATGCCCGGGGTGTTCTGCTTGGAGAGCAGATCAGCCAGATAATCGTGGGCGGCGTCGGTAATGGTAATAGCGGTCATGGAAACTCCTCGCAGGCTTGGGCGCAGTTTACGCCAATCGGCGCGCCGGACAAAGTCCCAGTATTTTTGTCAGGAAAGATTCCGACGATATCCTCTGTGTAGGAGCTGCCGCAGGCTGCGATCTTTTGATCTTGAATTTTAAAAATCAAAGTCAAAAGATCGCAGCCTGCGGCAGCTCCTACACAAGGGTTCGGCGAGTGGTCAGAGGTTCTCGTAGCGATTCATGTCCAGCACGCCCTCTTCCACCGGATCGGTCTCCTGGATGTAGCGGCTCAGGTCATGGAAATACAGCCAGAATTGCGGATGACTACGGCGTATTCCCCAACGTTCGACGATTTTCTCAAAGCTGTCGCTATCCTTGGCGTTCTCCATCGCATCCACAAACGCTGGCACTTGCCCGGCCGGAATGTTGAACATGAAGTTCGGGTAGCTGCTGAGCACACCCGGGAAAATCGTCAGGGTATCGAGCCCCGGCTGATAGCGCAGCGATTCGCCGAGCAGGAACGCCACGTTGCTGTGGGCCCGGTTGCGCAACAGGCTGTAGACCTCACGCTTGCCGCTGCCGGTTTCGATGCGCAGCATGGTCGCTTCCGGCAGCTGATCAATCACTTTCAACCCCGCCGCCGGACGCGAAGTCAGGCGGCTCAACACTTGCTCGGCATTTTGCAGGTCCGGATCAATGTTCGGCCGCGAACAGTAGGCGCCATCGCAGCGGTTGATCGGGTCGGGCCTGGCATTGAGGTCGCCATAACGGGTCAGCAATTGCTGGGCGAAATCGCGCTTGGGATCCTGCGGATCAAGCTTCAGCGCCGTCGGCTTGTCATCGTCGATGGACTCGTAGTCCAGCCACATCTTGAATTTGCCACTGTTCTGATACCAGTCGTCGAGGTAGCCCTCCCGCGAATCGGCGGGCATCAGGCGCAGGAAATTCTGCTCGGCGCCGTTACGGATCAGGTCGAAATACAGGCGCGTCTGGGCCTGATGGGACACATTGCCGAACACATCGAAATTGACTGCCAGTTGATAGTAGGTGCGCTCCAGCAGCGGATAGTCGAACAACCACATCGTCTGCGGCACCTCACCGATCAGGCCCTTGGTCACCGAGGCGCTGTCGAAATGGCGAAAGATGCTCAGCAGTGCGTTGTCGTTGCCGGCCCACAGGGTCGACCAGCTCGGTGCGGGCAAATCGGCGTAGCTGTCGCGGCGCAGGGCCTCGTATTCGTTGCGTTTGTCGCGGTAGTCGTGCCACAGGGTCAGGACGCTGCCGACATCATCATTCTGCCCCGGCATCGCCAGCAAGGGCGTGGCTTGCCCGCGATAGTTCGGGTCGGTGATGTAGAGGTCGTGTTCAGGTGCCTGGAACAACGCCCAGAAGTTATCGCGAATCACGTCCGTGGCGATCTGCCCCCGACACACTGGCCCACGGATAAAGGTGCGCACGAAGTACTCGGCGTTATCGAGCATGAATTGATAGCGCGCTTGGGCCGGAATCGCTTCGAAGGTGGTAAAGGGGTTGGCCCGGCTCTTCGGCCCGTAGCCCGGCAATGCATTGACCTCCCAGTTGCCGCTGTAGAACAGGGATTTGACCCGCGCCAGCTTCGCCGCACTCAGGGGATAGGAGATGTGGGTCTTGTGCACGATCACGCCTTGCACCGGCCACAAGCGGTAGTAAAACTCCGTGCCCGGATCATCGTTGGGGCGCCGGGTATTGATCAGGTCAATCGGCTGGCCGGTCGGCGTGCGCGAACGCACCCACTGGAAGAAATGCCCGGGCTCCCCCTCCTTGAAATAAAGATGAGCGAGGAACCAGTGTTCATACAGCCAGCGTCCCACCAGGCTTTGCCGGGCGCCCGGCGAATTGAGCAGGTTTTCCCACTGGATCATTTGCTGTGCTTCTTGCGCACTCGGGGCCAGGGCCTGTTGATCGATAGGTGCGCCTGCGGCCAGCCAGCGTTGCAGCGTCTGGTACTGCTGGTCGGTCAGGCCGGTCACCGCCAGCGGCATGCCTTCCTTCGGGTGCGAAGCGGCATAGCCATCGAACTCCGCGGGCATGGAACACATGTTCTCCCGGTTCAGGCCCAGGACGATGTCTTGCGGCAGCCTGGCATTGGGTTGCAAGGGGGTGTTGTGGCCCAATTCCAGCATCCGCGCCATCAATGCAGCCTGGCTGCCCTGCGCATCGAGCACCGAAAAGAAGCCCTTTTGCTGCCAGGCGGCTTTTCCGGACGCGTCCAGAAACAGCCGCGTCGGCGCTACCGCCTTAGTACGGTCACCGTCGTAAACCGGGACTTTCGTCGCGCCGCGTGCCGCGCCCTCGCCGCTGCCCAGGTTGAGCTGACAGGCGGCGTCGTTGCAGGCGTGGCAGGCCACGCACTTTTCAGTGAAGATCGGTTGAATGTCTCGACTGTAGGAAATGGCAGAGGAATTCGCCGAACTTTGCGCCGCAGCGCCCCAGCTTAAAAGCATCAACACACTGCTGATGACGAAGCGATAAGACATGTCCCTGGTCCCGGATCCTGAAAAAACGCCGCGATTCTACCGGTCTGCCACCCCTGACAACATGAACGATATTCATGCAAATCCGAGTAATGCTCTAAAAGCGCACAGGTTTGCTATCATCCCGCCCCTTCGTCATGGTCTTACCGAGTAGTCCAAATGTCCGATCGCAGCGTTCGCCTTCAAGCTCTCAAGCACGCCCTCAAAGAGCGCATCCTGATTCTCGATGGCGGTATGGGCACGATGATCCAGAGCTACAAGCTCGAAGAGCAGGATTACCGTGGCAAACGCTTCGCTGACTGGCCGAGCGATGTCAAAGGCAACAACGACCTGTTGGTCCTGACTCGCCCGGACGTGATTGGCGGCATCGAGAAAGCCTACCTCGACGCGGGCGCCGACATTCTGGAAACCAACACCTTCAACGCTACCCAGATCTCCCTGGCCGACTACGGCATGCAAGGCCTGGCGTATGAATTAAACGTAGAAGGCGCTCGCCTGGCACGCAAGGTCGCCGACGCCAAGACCCTGGAAACCCCGGACAAGCCGCGTTTCGTCGCCGGCGTGCTCGGGCCTACGAGTCGCACCTGCTCGTTGTCCCCGGACGTGAACAACCCCGGCTACCGCAACGTGACCTTCGATGAGCTGGTGGAAAACTACACCGAATCCACCAAAGGCCTGATCGAGGGCGGCGCCGACCTGATCCTGATCGAAACCATTTTCGACACCCTCAACGCCAAGGCCGCGATCTTCGCCGTACAGGGCGTGTTCGAAGAACTGGGCGTCGAACTGCCGATCATGATTTCCGGCACCATCACCGACGCCTCGGGTCGCACCCTGTCGGGCCAGACCACCGAAGCCTTCTGGAACTCCGTGGCCCACGCCAAGCCGATTTCCGTTGGCCTGAACTGCGCCCTCGGCGCCAGTGAGTTGCGCCCGTACCTTGAAGAGCTGTCGAACAAGGCAGGCACCCACGTCTCGGCGCACCCGAACGCCGGCCTGCCGAACGAATTCGGCGAGTACGACGAACTGCCGTCGCAAACCGCCAAGGTCATCGAAGAGTTCGCCCAAAGCGGCTTCCTCAACATTGTCGGCGGCTGCTGCGGCACCACGCCGGGCCACATCGAAGCCATCGCCAAGGCCGTGGCCGGTTATGCGCCGCGCCAGATCCCGGACATCCCCAAAGCTTGCCGCCTCTCGGGCCTGGAACCCTTCACCATCGATCGCAGTTCGCTGTTCGTCAACGTCGGCGAGCGCACCAACATCACAGGTTCCGCCAAGTTCGCCCGGCTGATCCGCGAGGACAACTACACCGAAGCCCTGGAAGTCGCCCTGCAGCAGGTCGAGGCCGGCGCCCAGGTGATCGACATCAACATGGACGAAGGGATGCTCGATTCGAAGAAGGCCATGGTAACCTTCCTCAATCTGATTGCCGGCGAACCGGACATCTCCCGCGTACCGATCATGATCGACTCCTCGAAGTGGGAGGTGATCGAAGCCGGCCTGAAATGCATCCAGGGCAAGGGCATCGTCAACTCGATCAGCATGAAAGAAGGCGTCGAGCAGTTCATTCACCACGCCAAACTGTGCAAGCGCTACGGCGCCGCGGTGGTGGTGATGGCCTTCGACGAGGCCGGCCAGGCCGACACCGAAGCGCGCAAGAAGGAAATCTGCAAGCGCTCCTACGACATCCTGGTCAACGAAGTGGACTTCCCGCCGGAAGACATCATCTTCGACCCAAACATCTTCGCAGTCGCCACCGGTATCGAAGAACACAACAACTACGCCGTCGATTTCATCAACGCCTGTGCCTACATCCGTGACGAGCTGCCGTATGCACTGACTTCCGGTGGCGTGTCCAACGTGTCGTTCTCGTTCCGCGGCAACAACCCGGTGCGCGAGGCGATCCACTCGGTGTTCCTGCTGTACGCAATCCGCGCCGGGCTGACCATGGGTATCGTCAACGCCGGGCAGCTGGAGATCTACGACCAGATCCCGGTGGAACTGCGCGACGCCGTCGAAGACGTGATCCTCAACCGCACCCCGGAAGGCACCGACGCCCTCCTCGCCATCGCCGACAAGTACAAGGGCGACGGCAGCGTCAAGGAAGCCGAGACCGAAGAGTGGCGCAACTGGGACGTCAACAAGCGTCTGGAACACGCACTGGTCAAAGGCATTACCACCCACATCGTCGAAGACACCGAAGAATCGCGCCTGTCCTTCGCTCGCCCGATCGAGGTGATCGAAGGCCCGCTGATGGCCGGCATGAACATCGTCGGCGACCTGTTCGGTGCCGGCAAAATGTTCTTGCCCCAGGTGGTGAAATCCGCTCGAGTGATGAAGCAAGCCGTGGCGCACCTGATCCCGTTCATCGAACTGGAAAAAGGCGACAAGCCGGAAGCCAAGGGCAAGATCCTCATGGCGACCGTGAAAGGCGACGTGCACGACATCGGCAAGAACATCGTCGGCGTGGTGCTCGGTTGCAACGGCTATGACATCGTCGACCTCGGCGTGATGGTCCCGGCGGAGAAAATCCTCCAGGTGGCCAAGGAGCAGAAGTGCGACATCATCGGCCTGTCCGGCCTGATCACCCCGTCGCTGGATGAGATGGTCCACGTCGCCCGCGAAATGCAGCGCCAGGACTTCCACCTGCCATTGATGATCGGTGGCGCCACCACCTCCAAGGCGCACACGGCGGTGAAAATCGAGCCGAAGTACAGCAACGATGCGGTGATCTACGTCACCGATGCCTCCCGCGCCGTGGGCGTGGCGACCCAGTTGCTGTCCAAGGAACTCAAGGCCGGTTTCGTCGAGAAAACCCGCCAGGACTACATCGAGGTTCGCGAGCGCACCGCCAACCGTAGCGCCCGCACCGAACGCCTGAGCTATGGCGCGGCCATCGCCAAGAAACCACAGTTCGACTGGGCGAGCTACACGCCGGTCAAGCCGACTTTCACCGGCACGCGTGTGCTCGACAACATTGACCTCAACGTGCTGGCCGAGTACATCGACTGGACGCCGTTCTTCATATCCTGGGACCTGGCTGGCAAGTTCCCGCGCATCCTTCAGGACGAAGTGGTCGGCGAAGCGGCCACCTCGCTGTACAACGATGCAAGGGAAATGCTGCGCAAGTTGATCGACGAGAAGCTGATCAGCGCCCGTGCGGTGTTCGGTTTCTGGCCGGCCAACCAGGTGCATGACGACGACATCGAACTCTATGGCGATGACGGCAAGCCAATGGCCAAGCTGCACCACCTGCGCCAGCAGATCATCAAGACCGACGGCAAGCCGAACTTCTCCCTGGCCGACTTCGTTGCGCCAAAGGACAGTGAAGTGACCGACTACGTGGGTGGTTTCATCACCACCGCAGGCATCGGCGCCGAAGAGGTGGCCAAGGCCTACCAGGACGCTGGCGACGACTACAACTCGATCATGGTCAAGGCTCTGGCGGACCGCCTGGCCGAAGCGTGCGCCGAATGGCTGCACCAGCAGGTGCGTAAAGACTATTGGGGCTACGCCAAGGACGAAGTGCTGGATAACGAAGCGCTGATCAAGGAGCAATACACCGGCATCCGTCCGGCACCGGGTTATCCGGCCTGCCCGGATCACACCGAAAAAGCCCAATTGTTCGCCCTGCTTGATCCGCAAGCTCAGGAAATGCGCGCAGGCCGCAGCGGTGTGTTCCTGACCGAACACTACGCCATGTTCCCGGCGGCAGCGGTCAGCGGCTGGTACTTCGCTCACCCGCAGGCGCAGTACTTCGCCGTGGGCAAGGTCGACAAGGACCAGGTGCAGAGCTACACCTCGCGCAAAGGCCAGGAGTTGAGCGTGACCGAGCGCTGGCTGGCGCCGAACCTGGGTTACGACAACTAAGCGGCTCTATTGGCCACGATATTGTGGCCAACACATACCGCTGTGGGAGCGAGCTTGCTCGCGATGGCGGACTGACAGTCGCATGGATATCGACTGTTACGGCCTCATCGCGAGCAAGCTCGCTCCCACAGGAAATGCGCCAGCCCTGAGTGAGTTGTCTTCGCCGTGGGCAAGGTCGACAAGGACCAGGTGCAGAGTTACACCTCGCGCAAAGGCCAGGAGTTGAGCGTGACCGAACGCTGGCTGGCGCCGAACCAGGGTTACGACAACTAAGCGGCTCTGTTGGTCACGATATTGTGGCCAACACATACCGCTGTGGGAGCGAGCTTGCTCGCGATGGCGGACTGACAGTCGCATGGATATCGACTGTTACGGCCTCATCGCGAGCAAGCTCGCTCCCACATTTGTTTTGTGCATGCTGTGATTTGTCTATGCTTGCCTCACACACATTCGTGGCGAGGGTTTTATGGACGATCCGGCCGACAACAAGCCGCCGAGCTTCTGGCAAATGCTGCACAGCGTCATGGCGGCGGCGTTCGGGGTGCAGAGCGGGAAGAACCGGGCCCGTGATTTCACGCACGGCAAGCCCAGTCATTTCGTGATTCTGGGGATCCTGTTCACGGTGGTGTTCGCCTTGACGCTGTTCGGCATCGTCAAGCTGGTGCTACTCCTGGCCGGGGTTTGACGCGGCTCAGTGCATCAGGGTTTGCAGGGTGAACGGGTAACGCCAGGACGCGGGACGGCCCTTGGCCGAGAGTTTGTGAAAATCCACACCGAAGTCCTGGGTGGCCCCCATCGCCAGCAGTCGCCGGGCCTGTGCCCGGTCGATCAGTTGCAGCAACGGAATCTGGCGGTCACGGCCGCCGTACTGGCTGATGTCCACGCCTTCATCGTAGTCATGCAATTGCACCAGCGCCCAGCCACCCAGACTGAAGTGCCCGCCCAGCAACACGCTCAGGCGACGGTCCAGCAGTGCCTGCAACGCCGCGGGTGAATTGTTGATCGCGCCGAACAGTACGCCTTTGCCTGGCTCTCCACCGGCCTCGACATACGCCTGCATCACACCGAACGCCATCTCGTCGTTCGCGGCCCAGACCAGCGACGTCTGCGGGTAGCGCTTGAACAACAGCCTGGCCTGCTCGTAGGCGCGTTGCCGGGTCCAGCCGCCGTACACCAACTGGCGCAAACGCACCTCCGGGTGCTCGGCCAAGGCGCGCCGCAGGCCTTTTTCGCGATACTGCGCGGACGGGGTGATCTTCAAACCGGAAAAGGCCAGCAGTTCAATCGTCTGGCCGGGGGCCACCGGACCGTGCTGCCGGATCAGTTCCTTGAGCATCAGGTAGCCGCCCTCTTCGTCATTGGGCACCAGGCTGCCGAGCAGATCGGGATACTTGTCAGGCCGCGCGCCAATCAGTTTCATCTGATCGGCCGTCAGGGCGTTGTTGACCATGAACAGCTTCACCCCGCTGCCTTTGGCCAGTCGCAGGATCTCGGGGGCGATGTATTGTTCGTTGACGAAGACCAGATAGTCGGGACGATGGTCGCCCTGAAGGGCTTCACGAGCCTGGCCAATGGTGTTTTCGGAGACGCGGTCGGAATACTGGACACGCAAGTCCATCCCCAGGTCCGTCGCCGCAGCCTGCATGAACTGCGAGTAACTCGACCAGAACGCTTCCGTTGGGGTTCCCGGATTCAGGAACAGCACTGACGCCGCTTGGGCACAAGGTCCCACGACCATACCCAGCGTCAGCAATACGCCATACAGAAACTTCAACATTGGTCGTCCGAGCCCCCGGAAATTCGCCGCGCATTATAGCCGGCGAACTTCCGTAGAACGGCGATTTTTCCGGTTTTTGTCGGACAATCGTCGGAACCGGGCCCGGACGGGTCGTTTATTGGTGGCTGACCCAGAAAACCGCCGTCCCTACGACCAGAATGATCAGGAACAAGATTGCCCAGGCATCTACGGTGCTATCGCTTTTCCGTGCTTTGGTTGGGTTGCTCATTGCATCGCCTCTTGTCGGTTTTATCGGTGATTGCATAAAGACTCGAGCAGAGTAAAGACGACGATTGCCCGCATCACAAACAGGGTCTTTGCAACAACGATTCTCATTAGGCGATTTGGTTCTTTACATATGCTCAAACATCACTTTTACGCATAACTGCAAACTGGTATCTTGCCCCGGCTCCGTAGGGAGTGCGCGGCCGTGCGCGCAGAATTGCCGAGGTTTTATCGGACGCCAGCCAGCCAAAAAACGCCGCTGTTTCCGACCGGCCCAAGCCTGAGAACAGGACTTATATGTACGTATACGACGAATACGATCAGCGGATCATCGAGGACCGCGTCAAGCAGTTCCGTGATCAGACCCGACGCTATCTGGCAGGCGAGCTGAGCGAAGAAGAATTCCGCCCCCTGCGCCTGCAAAATGGCCTTTATATCCAGCGTTTCGCACCGATGTTGCGAGTCGCCGTGCCTTACGGCCAACTGACTTCGCGGCAAATGCGAATGATGGCCAAAATCGCCCGGGACTACGACAAGGGCTACGCCCACATCAGTACCCGGCAGAACGTGCAGTTCAACTGGCCGGCCGTGGAAGACATTCCGGACATTCTCGCTGAACTGGCCACCGTGCAGATGCACGCTATCCAGACCAGCGGCAACTGCCTGCGCAACGTCACCACCGACCAGTTTGCCGGTGTCGCCGCCGACGAACTGATCGACCCGCGCCCTTGGTGCGAGATCGTGCGCCAGTGGACGACTTTCCACCCGGAATTCGCCTACCTTCCGCGCAAGTTCAAGATCGCCGTCAACGGTTCGACTTCCGACCGCGCCGCCATCGAAGTCCATGACATCGGCCTTGAGCCGGTGCACAACGCCGCTGGCGAACTGGGCTTCCGTGTGCTGGTCGGTGGTGGCCTGGGCCGTACGCCGGTGGTGGGGGCATTCATCAACGAGTTCCTGCCATGGCAAGACCTGTTGAGCTACCTCGACGCCATCCTGCGGGTCTACAACCGCTATGGCCGTCGTGACAACAAGTACAAGGCGCGGATCAAGATTCTGGTGAAAGCGCTGACGCCTGAAGTCTTCGCGCAGAAAGTCGACGCGGAAATGGAGCACCTGCGCGGTGGCCAGACCACGCTGACCGAAGCCGAAGTGCAGCGAGTCGCCAAACATTTCGTCGACCCGGACTACAAGGCGCTGGACAACCAGTGCGCCGCCCTGGCCGATCTCGACCTGCAGCACCCGGGCTTCGCCCGCTGGCGCGCACGCAACACCCTGGCCCACAAGAAACCGGGCTACGTGGCCGTGACCTTGTCCCTCAAGCCTACCGGCGTTGCACCGGGCGACATCACCGACAAACAGCTCGACGCCGTGGCCGACCTGGCCGAGCGTTACAGCTTCGGTCAACTGCGCACCTCCCACGAGCAGAACATCATTCTGGCCGACGTCGAGCAGGACAAGCTGTTCGTCCTGTGGGGCGAACTGCGCGAGCAAGGCTTCGCCACGCCAAACATCGGCTTGCTGACCGACATCATCTGCTGCCCCGGTGGCGACTTCTGCTCCCTGGCCAACGCCAAGTCGATCCCGATCGCCGAATCGATCCAGCGTCGTTTCGACGACCTGGACTACCTGTTCGACATCGGCGAGCTGGACCTGAACATCTCCGGTTGCATGAACGCTTGCGGCCACCACCACGTGGGCCACATCGGCATCCTCGGGGTGGACAAGAAAGGCGAAGAGTTCTATCAGGTTTCCCTCGGCGGCAGCGCCAGCCGTGACGCCAGCCTGGGCAAGATCCTCGGCCCGTCCTTTGCCCAGGAAGCCATGCCTGACGTGATCGAAAAGCTGATCGACGTGTACATCGAACAACGTACCGAAGACGAACGCTTCATCGACACCTATCAGCGTATTGGTATCGACCTCTTCAAGGAGCGTGTCTATGCAGCGAATCATTAAGAACAACGAGGTCGTCGACGAGACCTGGCACCTGCTGCCCAAGGACTTCAGCATCGACGAAATCACCAACTGCGACGACTACATCGTCCCGTTGCAGTTGTGGCGCGAACACAGCCGTATGCTCCTGGCCCGCGATGGTGGCCTGGGCATCTGGCTTGACGCCGATGAAGAAGCCGAGGAAATCGGTGAAGACGTCGCGCAGTTCCAGGTCATTGCCCTGAACTTCCCGGCATTCACCGATGGCCGCAACTACTCCAACGCCCGCCTGCTGCGTGACCGCTACGGCTTCAAGGGTGAATTGCGGGCCATTGGCGACGTGCTGCGTGACCAGTTGTTCTACATGCATCGCTGTGGTTTCGACGCGTTCGCCATTCGCCCCGACAAGGATCCGCACGAAGCCCTGGAAGGTCTCAAGGACTTCTCGGTGACCTATCAGGCCGCGACCGACGAACCGCTGCCGCTGTTCCGTCGCCGCTGACCGTCACCCCTTGAACCCCGACCCCGGGGTTCAAGGGGTTTTACCCTTCGCGCTAGAACACCGGATGATCCGCCAGTGGAATCGGCCGCCCCATGGCCACCCAGTCACGGTACAGCCGGACTCGATCTTCCAGCACCATGAACAACCTGAACGGGTTTTCCGCATCACCAACCCGCGTATCGACACTCTGACGCAACCAGCCCCACAACTCTTCTGACGTATCCGCTTCGTGCAGCAAGCGCCACACGCGCGCCTGCAGCGACCGATAGCCGACCTGGAAATCCGCCGTCAGGCGCAATCCATCCATGACCCGCAGCAATGCACTGCCCGATGGCTTGAGGGCCAGTCGTTGCCAGATCTGTTGCCGCGCCTCGCGCATTCCTTCATCGCCCTCCTCCAGCCAGGGCGTCGCACTTCCGTAATCGGCACCCGGTTCACTCAGCCACAGATTGATGCCGGTACGCTCGCGATGATCGACCAGGCGCAGCAAGGTGTCTTCATCCGTCAGCGGATTACCCCACAGTTTCACCCGGTCCCGGGAGACCGCCTGATTCACTATCGATTGGGGAACCCGGCTGATCCGGTTGCCTCGCAAGTCGAGCGAGGTGAGGTACGGCTGATCGGCGATGCCCACCGGGCAACGGCTGATCCCGGTGTTTCTCAGGTTCAATACACGCAACTCCTTGAGCCCCAGGACAACGGGCGGGACGGTCAGAGGGTTGTCACTCAGGTCCAGCGTTTGCAAGCTCACCAGGTCACCAAACTGTGCAGCCGTGTTCTCCTGAAACTGCAGCAAAGTGCTGCTCAGGTTCAGCGTAGTGAGACGGGTCATTTGCCGAATCGGTTGAGGCAGCACACCTTCCAGTACGCCGTCGGCGTTGAGTCGACGCAGGTCGACACGCTCCAGGTTCAGGGAACGCAGGTTCGGAAAACTTTCGAGAAAGGCGCTCAGGCTCTCGCGCTCGATCAGGTGCAGGCCCAGCATCGATAACTCGACGACCTCATTGAAGCGTACGTTCATCGTCGGCAACCGATGGTAGTCCTCGAAAGCCAGATCCAGCCTGTACCCGGAGAACGCCTCACCCGACATCACTCTGTTGATCCGGGGCGGGCATTTTTGCCAGATGCTCATCAGTTCATCGCCCAGCTCGGTCCGAGTTTCACGCTCGAAATCGATCACGGTTTGCAGCAGTTCGACGTTGTGCGCCTCCACCTGCCCGGGGCTCATGCCCTCTGCATCATCATCGCCCACGGCCAGAAAATCGATGTCCATGTCATTGGCATCCAGCACGGACTGGTCGATCCACTGGCGCAGATCGGCATGCAACTGCTGCATCTGCGCAATCAGGCGATCCACCAGTGCCTGAGCCCCGGCACCCGCTTCAGTCAGCAACTCATCCGCCTGGGCATCGGTGAAATCCGGATACAGATCCTTGACCTGCAGGCGCATGACTCCGTGGGTCAGCGCTGCGGCCTGTGGCGTGTTCGGGAAGCCGCCACCGCGCAACCCCCCGGCTTCGAAAGGCAACCGCGAATCCATTCGATTCAGGCCAAGGATCAACTCGGAACGGGCCAAGGCATGACCGCCAATGCGCAAACGCAACGCGCTGGCAGCATCCGGCGAGTCAAGCGACAGCGCCGTACGTTCCTCCACGGACAAGAGGTCGAGCAGCGCGGTAAACAGATCCGAACCCTCACCGTCGGTAGCCGCCACCGCGGTGTATCGATAGCGCTCACCGACCTTGATCAAACGCCGGCAATCCGTGGATTCGAGCGGACCGCAGCGGTCGAGGACACGGCCACTGATTGCCCCGTCGAGTACCTCTATACGCAGGTCTTGCGGCCAGTCGGGCAGGCGCTGCAAGGAGTGCAGTGCCAGGACATCGGTTTCGGGGTTCCGGACCGAACGCAAGTACAAGCCTTCATAGGCCCGGTTGAGTCGTACATGCTGTTGGTAGTCTCGCGATTTGTTGTCCAGTCGCTTGAGCAATTGCAGCGCCTCGTCAGCGTCGAAGGGCCGATGGATGTCGACTCCCGAACGGTCGAGGATTTGCTCCACGGCGCCTTTCGGCAATCCTGGGTATTCGCGCTGAAACAGGCGAACCCATTCCCGCTCCGAGTGCTGGAGCGCCTGATAGCGGGCGTTGAACAATCCGGCTCGCGCTTGCGCATCGGTGACACCTTCGAGTTCCTGATCGAGCTTGAAGCGGGTGATGGTATCGGCCAGCAGCGGCGTTGGCGGGCGACCTGCCTGCATCAGGCGCAGCATATCGTCGTCGACCGTGCTGACCCGGGCGATCTGCCCCAGTACCTCATCAGTGAAAGCCGCATGGGGTGCGCAAACCTCACGCAACAGCGCTACGCGGGTCGACACCGGCGCCGGAATCGATCCGGCTACGGGCTTGGCCAGCGTACCGGGATGCGGCTCACTCGCGGGCTCTCCGGGCTCGTGCAGAATTCCGGCGATTTTTTCTTCGCCTTTGAGTGCCACCACGGCCCCGACCAGCGGGAGCGCATTGAGCAAGCCGAACACGCTGCGCGTCACGCCCTCTGAGCGCTGCTCTGGAGTCTTGCCGTTGATGGCCTGATCAAGGCCATAACCGGCGTCGATCAGGCCGGCCAGCACCAGGACGCCCTCGCCTCCCGGAATGAACAATGCCAATGGCCCCAACCGGTTGATCCAGCGCACCAGCGGCTCCACCACCGCGCTCAGGTTGTCGCGATTGACCTGGGCATCGTCACGGATGGTTTTGACGCTGGCCATCGAGGCCTGCTTCATGGTCAGCACCAGTTGCGCGAACGGATCGGTGCCGGAGGGAGCGCGCTCAAGATCGATGTAATCCTGCGGGTCCCAGAAACCGTCATCATTGAAGAGCCCGGCGCTCCTTTTCAGCCAGTGTTCCTTCGGGTAAACCGCCATGCCCTCCAACGCGGTCGACACGCCCGCATGGAAGGTGCCGTCTTCCCGATCGTTCTCGGCAAAATGCGCGAGCAGCGCCTGGCGTGTGGCCGGCACCCGGCCCTGGGCCACGATCCATTGGCGCAGGTGCCGCCAGTCAGTGAATTCGTGCAAGGGTGAGGAGTTGCCCGGGATATTCAGCAGGACCCGGCCGCTGTGACGGTGGCGATAACACCAGATATCGTCCGACGTGTAGCGATAGATCGTCAGCCGACCGGCCTCGATCGGCGCGCTGACACGCGTCGGCGCCTGTAGCTGATCGAGGGTCAGCGCACTCCATGCCTGCCCCGCTGGCAAGCCGGCGGCCTGCATGGCCAGGGCCAGGCCTTCCTGACTCAAACTGCCCTCCTGGTGTTGCAGGCAGGCGCTCATGATAAAGGCGGCCTTGGCCGAGGTTCTCAGGTCGTAAGGCTGCGCCTGGACGATTCGCTTGTCAGAGGGCCAGGTGCGATCAAGGTATGCCTGATAGCGGGTTTGCAAATCCAGCTCCCACACCCACTGTTTGAACGCCGCCGGCCTGAGGGCAATTTGCGTTGCCGGTCCATACACCTGGGGCGTGGTCTGGCGATAGATGCCTTCGTAGGTATGGTGGTTGCCATTGCCGTGGTCGGCGAACTCATCGACATGCTCCACGATGCGAATGGACGGGCCGACATCGGGTGGTGTGTACAAGCCAAACGCGCTTTCGGCGAAGCGCCCGTCGCCGACTGTCTGGTAATTCTCCAGCAACGCCTGGACCAGTGTTTGGGTACTTGCCACCTGTCCTTGCTCGATGCCGTCCTGCGGCGGGTGCCCGCGGTAGCGGTAATCCAGGGTGACCAACAGCGCGGTTTGCGGGTCGATGTCTTGCCCCCATTTCTCCTTGATCAACTGCGCACCGAACTGCTCGGGAGACTGCGGTAAAGCCGCGCTCACCACAGACTGCAGTGTTTCGCGCAATGGCGCAGGCTGGGGATTTAGCGGTGTCTGAAGGTCGTTCATGTGCATTCCATGGCAACTATTTTTGAAACACCAACATAACCAGCCGCCGCGTTGCCGAAAGCAGGAACGGTCGCCTGCCGACTACAGAGATTTCGCCATCCAGTGGAAGACATCGGGAAAGCGTTCGCAGGCAAAAAAAAGATTCCCGGGAACCTGTAGGAGCCAGCCTGCTGGCGATGGACTCCAGTGCGCCGTGTTAATCCAGTTCACACGCGTAATCGTTAACGACCATCGCTGCGATGCGGCGACCCGACAAGCCAGCTCCCACAAAGGGACCGCGCCCGCGCGGCCTCCAAACCACTGAAAACACGCCAAAAAAAACCGGGGCAAATGCCCCGGCTGGATGTTTGGCGATATTTTCTGGCCCGTTACCAGAAACGTTGCTGGGTCAAACGGCTCCACCAACTCAACAGCACACGATCGACCGAGCCGCTGGCGGCCATGCCGATGCGCTCCGGCAGGCTTTTGCGTTCGGCGTAATGCAAGTGATAGAGCTCGGACTTGCTGGCGCGCTCGGCGAGGTATTCATCGCTGGTCTTGAGTTCGTCGACCAGGTGCTTGTCCAGCGCCGCGACACCCAGCCAGATTTCGCCCGTGGCCACTTCATCGATCGCCAGTTGCGGGCGATAGCGCGACACGAAGTTCTTGAACAGTTGATGGGTGATGTCCAGGTCTTGCTGGAACTTCTCCCGGCCCTTCTCGGTGTTTTCGCCAAACACGGTCAGGGTACGTTTGTATTCACCGGCGGTCAGCACTTCGAAATCGATGTCGTGCTTTTTCAGCAGGCGATTGACGTTGGGCAACTGCGCCACCACGCCAATCGAGCCGAGGATCGCGAACGGTGCGCTGATGATCTTCTGGCCGATGCACGCCATCATGTAGCCACCGCTGGCCGCAACCTTGTCGATGCACACGGTCAGGGGCACACCGGCTTCGCGGATACGCGCCAGTTGCGAAGAAGCGAGGCCGTAGCTGTGAACCATGCCGCCGCCGCTTTCCAGGCGCAGGACCACTTCGTCCTTGGGGGTGGCGAGGGTCAGCAAGGCGGTGATTTCGTGGCGCAGGCTCTCGGTGGCCGAAGCCTTGATATCGCCGTTGAAATCGAGCACGAACACCCGGGGTTTTACCTCGGTTTTTTTCTTCTGCTTCTTGTCGGTCTTGGCCTGGGTCTTGCGCAGGGCCTTGAGCTGGTCCTTGTCGAGCAAGGTTTGCTCCAGTCGTTCACGCAGCCCTTTGTAGAAATCATTGAGCTTGCTGACCTGCAACTGGCCGGACGACTTGCGCCGCCCCTTGCTGCGCAGGGCCGCAAAACTGGCCAGGACCACCAGGATGGCGATCACCAGGGTCACGGTCTTGGCCAGAAAAATGGCGTACTCGGAAAAAAACTCCACGGGGACTCCTCAAACGATGCGCGGCTTGAACGCGCGCGGGATACCTCCAGCATACCCATGCGCCGACCTTGCGACCAGCCGTGAAACCTCTGGCAACGGGCCTGTAACGAGCATTTCAAACAAGCGTATGTTTTTTCATTGACAGCTCACCGCCATCCTCATAACCTCGCCAAACCTTCAACGTACCGGGATGACGCGGACGTGGGCAGTATCTATTTGATTCGACATGGCCAGGCCTCCTTCGGTGCAGACGACTACGACGTCCTGTCGCCGACCGGCATCCGTCAGGCGGAAATCCTTGGCCGGCACCTGGCCGAACTCGGGATCAGCTTCGACCGCTGCCTGGCAGGGGATCTGCGCCGCCAGCAGCACACGGCCAACAGCGCGCTGGAACAATTCGCCGCGGTTGGCCTGCCGGTGCCGCTGCTGGAAACCGACTCCGCCTTCAACGAGTTCGACGCCGACGCGGTGATCCGCGCGCTATTGCCGGCCATGTTGCCGGACGAACCCGAAGCGCTGAACATCTTGCGCAACGCCGCGCAAAACCGTGGCGAGTTCCAGCGCATCTTCGCCCTGATCATCGAACGCTGGCTCGCCGGTACCTACGACACACCGGGCCTGGAAAGCTGGCTGGGGTTTGTCGAGCGGGTTCGGGCCGGCTTGCATCGCATCCTCGACCAGGCCGACAACACCCAGAAAATCGCCGTGTTCACCTCTGGCGGCACCATCACCGCCCTGCTCCACCTGATTACGCAAATGCCTGCCCGGCAGGCCTTTGAATTGAACTGGCAAATCGTCAACACCTCGCTCAACCAGCTTAAGTTTCGTGGTCGCGAGGTGTCGCTGGCTTCCTTCAACAGTCATGTGCACCTGCAACTGTTGAAGGCCCCGGAACTCATCACGTTTCGCTGAGTCCGGACTAATGTGACCCTGGCTGTAATCACCCAGCTCTTATTACCCAAGAAAGGATCGAACCATGACCTCCGTAGCAGACGCCGTACAAGCAATGAAAGCCAAGTTCAACCCAGCCGCTGCTGCCGGTCTGGACCTGGTCTTCGGTTTCCGCATCGACGACACCAAGAACTTCTCGCTGATCGTCAAGAACAGCACTTGCGAGCTGCAGGAAGGCGAGAACCCGGACGCCCAGGTGACTCTGGTGATGGACGGCGAAACCCTGGAAGGCATCGTCGACGGTTCGACTGACGGCATGCAAGCGTTCATGGGCGGCAAACTGCGCGCTGAAGGCGACATGATGCTGGCCATGAAACTGTCCGAGCTGTTCCCGTCGTAAGCACCTGGCTCCCGGCCTTCGGGAGCGTGCCTGCTGCAAACGAATCCCGCCCCTAGTGGCGGGATTCGTCGTTTTTGCCTGCCCTGTGGCGAGGGGGCTTGTCGGATCGCCGCATCGCCCCGTTCGGCTGCGAAGCAGTCGTCCCACCATTGATTTCGACTCATCGGAAGGACGCCAAGGGCCGCTTCGCGCCCCAACGGGGGCAAGCCCCCTCGCCACAGGGTATGAGTGGTGCCTGGGAGGTTTGTGCTCTTACAATGCCTCAACCTCCCACACCGGCCGCCCCATGGACATCGACCTCGCCCGCACCTTCCTCGAAATCGTCCGCCATGGCAGCCTGGCTGCCGCCGCGCAAAAGCTCCATGTCACCCAGACCGCGATCACCGCAAGGGTGCAAAAACTCGAGAGCCAACTGGGCAGTACCCTGTTCGTGCGCAACCGTGCCGGCGCTCGCCTGACGCCCAACGGTGAAGCGTTCGTGGTGTACGCCAATCAACTGGTGCAAACCTGGGACGCCGCGCGGCGTGATCTGCCCTTGCCCGAGGGTTATCGCGATGTGCTGCACATCGGTGGCGAGGTGAGCCTGTGTAACCCGCTGATGCTCGGCTGGGCCGGAGAAATCCGCAAGCACATCCCCAGCCACGCCCTGCGCATGGAAATCCATGACGGCGAAAACCTCCTGCGCCAACTGGAGTTGGGCGTTCTGGATGCCGCGCTGGTGTATCAGCCCGAGTATTGGCCGCGTTTGCAGGTCGAGCAGGTGCTCGAAGAAAAACTGATTCTCGTGCGTCTGGCCGACAGACCCGATCCATATGTGTACATCGATTGGGGCGCCGAATTCCGGCGCCAGCACGATGCCGCCCTGCCGGAAAAAGCCAAGGCTGCGCTGAGCTTCAATCTTGGCCCGTTGGGCTTGCAGTACCTTCTAGAAAACGGCGGCAGTGGTTACTTCCGCACCCGTGTCGTGCAAAGTTATCTCGATAGCGGCGCCCTGGAACGGGTGCCCAAGGCTCCGGAGTTCAGCTACCCGACCTATCTGGTCTACTCCCGCGATCGTGACTCGCCGACGCTGCAACGCGCCTTCGACCTGCTGCGCGAGGTGATCGATTCCGACGAAGACTGGTCGCAACGCTGGGACCCGCTGACGTGAGACCGGTTTGCACCGGATCATGGCCGTTGTGTCCTCAAGGTTCACCCCGCCAAAACAGCGGAATCGACTAATCTGCAGGAGATAACAATAACCACAGGTGATTGCAGTGAGGCAGACCACCGAAGGATTCCGCAGCCATTACCGCGCTGCCATTCATCCGCTCTACAACCCTTGGCTGCACGGCGCTTTTGTCCTGTTGTTCGGGGCGCTGGCAATCTGCGCTTTCTGGAGCAACGTGCATCAGGTACAGCCAGGGGAATGGCTTGCGGTACCCGTCACGCTGCTAGCGTTCAACCTCGGCGTGTACGTGGTGCATCGCCACCTGGGGCATCATAAAAAGCGCTTCGCCCGGCTGTTTTATGCCCGTCACGCCGGCGACCACCACAGTTTTTTCACCCCTGGCCACATGACCTACGACAGCGCCCGCGACTGGCGGGTGATCCTGTTTCCGGCATGGCTGATCGTACTGCACACGCTCGCCGTGGCCCTGCCCATCTGGTGGCTGCTCAAGCACTTCGATAGCAACGTCGCCGGACTGGTCGGCGGCGTTCTTGTCCTCGGCTACCTGGCTTATGAAGTGTTTCATGCCTGTGAACATCTGCCGTCGCACAATCCGCTCACACGGCTGCCGTGGATCCGCCAGATGCGCCGGCTGCACGAACTGCACCACCGCCGCGAACGGATGCAGGAGCGCAATTTCAACATCGTTTTCCCGCTGATGGACTACCTGTTCGGCACCCTCTATTGGGAGCCGGAACCTGCGCCGCTCAACCCGACGAGAACGCCCATGACCCGCATGCAGCATCAGATTGTCATTGCCGGACACCCGATCGATGTATTGGCCTACGCCAGCACCGTGACCCTTTGGCCGCAATGGCACCCGTCGTCGCTGCATATCGACGGGCCAAAAGGTCCATTGCAGGCCGGCGCACGTTTCGAGGAAGACATCCGTGCCGGCGGCCGTGAAGGACACTTGATCTGGGAAGTGGCGCACTACCTGCCCGGCCAGCGCTGGAGCGCACGAGCCCAGGGTGACCATGGCCTGTCGCTGGTGGTGACCTACGAATGCGAAGCCGAGGGCCAGGACACACGTTTCGTCCGCACCCTGGAATACCGATTCAGCGGTCTGGCGATGCGGATTGCCAACCGGTTGTTGCTCAAGCGGCGAATCGACCGGGAATCGGCAGCGTCGATGCAAGCATTGCGCGAGATGGCGCAGAAATACCTGGTGGCAACCGGAGTCAACGCGTGAGCAGAATCCTCAAATGCCTGCTGCTGGTCCTTGTCGTCATCGGCGCCTTCCTGCTGCTGATGCCGACCAAAGTGCGACCGGTGGCCTGGACGCCACAACCCGCGCCATCCCTCTCCAGCGGCATCTACGCCGACAATCAGCGCCTCAAAGGCGTGGAGCGCGTCGGTGCCGCCGACATCGACGGGCCGGAAGCCCTGCTGCTGGAAAACGACACGCTCATCACCGGACTGCACGACGGGCGCCTGATCCGCACCAGCCTGGATGGCAAGACCACCAAAGTCCTGGCCGACACCGGTGGCCGGCCACTGGGCCTGGCCCGGCATCCCAATGGTCTGCTGGTGATCGCCGATGCCGTCAAGGGTTTGTTGTCCCTCGACGCCCAGGGTCGCCTGGTGGCCTTGACTACAGAGGCTGGCGGCGTTCCCTTCGGTTTTACCGATGATGTGGTCATCGACAAACCCGGTCACTACGCTTATTTCAGCGATGCTTCGAGCCGCTTCGGGTATGGCCACGACGGTGAAGCCGTGCTCGAACACGGTGGTGACGGTCGATTGCTGCGCTACGACTTCCAGACCGGCAAGACGGCGGTTGTGCTGGACAAGCTGGAGTTTGCCAACGGCGTGGCTCTGGGACCGGACGATGCCTACGTGCTGGTCAATGAAACCGGCGCCTACCGCATCAGCCGCTATTGGCTCAGCGGCCCCAAGGCCGGCACCCAGGACCTGTTCATCGACAACCTGCCGGGCCTCCCGGACAACCTGTCGTTCAATGGTCACGACCGGTTCTGGGTAGCGCTGTATGCCCCCCGAAACGCCCTGCTCGACGGCACGGCGGCGCATCCGTTCGTGCGCAAGATGATCGTGCGAGCCATGACCGTCCTGCCCAAACCCGTGGAAAAGCGCGGGTTCGCCCTGGGCCTGGACCTTGAAGGCAAAGTGATCGCCAATCTGCAGGACGGCAGCAGCGACAACTACTCTCCGATCACCACGGTGCGCGAGTATGGGGACTGGTTGTATTTCGGTTCACTGAAGGCGCAGAACATGGCGCGGTTGCCTTTGAGCAAGGCGTTGCAATGATCTGTCGAGTTCAACCAAGCACCAATGTGGGAGCGAGCTTGCTCGCGATGGCGCCCGACCAGTCCGCATTTATATCGACTGACCCACCGCTATCGTCGGAACGCCGCCCGGAGCACGCTCGCTCCCACAGGGGACGGCGTTCACTCTGGATCGTTGTCGACACCTTCATCGTCCGGCCATTCATCGATGCCCGGTTCTTCCTCGGGATTGACCGTGGTGTGTTCGGGGCTCAGCGGTTCGGGATGAGTGGGTATCGGGTCGTAGCCACCCTGTTGTTCACTGGGATATTTGGGCTGGATCATGAGGCACCTCGTTGAGAGCCGTAATATCGGTCTCTGAGCATTCGAGGTGCCGGTTCTGGTGGCCGTTCCAACTTTCCAGTCACCGATCGTCGGTGGCAGGCACGCTGGATCAGGACCGCAACTGGAGTTGTTTGACGATCTTGTCCTTGACCTCCAAGCGCTTCGCCTTGAGCTTCGTCACCGCATCATCGCTGGATTTGGCTTGCTCCGCTTTCACCACATCGGCATCAGCCTGGGAATACTTGTTGATCAGTGAATCCAGTAACGGATCCTTGGTGCGTTTCTGCTGGATTTCTTCCTTTGTGCAACTCAGATCCTGAAAAAGGTCATGGGGCACCGGCATGGAACACCTCCGTTTGTTAATCGGTAGCAAACGCCGACTGATTGCGTTCACCAACTATCAGAATGGCCTCGGTTGGCCCATTCTGTCGACCACCTGTCAGACCAGCGGTGCCCGTTCGTCGTCCTGTCGCAATTGCGATAAAACCTTTGTCTGCGCCGTCGCCTCCACCGGTTAACGATCACTCGATCACCTTTGGAAACCTGTGTGGAGAATCACCAATGGACAGACTCAACGTACGTCACCTGGCCCTGGTTATCGCAATGAGCAGCTGCATGGGCAGTGCCCTGGCTGCCACTTCCAATGACTTTGTCGACAAAGCGGCCGCCGGCGGCATCGCCGAAGTCGAGACCAGCCGGCTGGCCCTGGAAAAAAGTGCATCAGCCGACGTCAAGAAATTCGCCAACATGATGATTACCGATCATTCCAAGGCCAACCATGAACTGGCCGCCCTGGCGAAAAAATTCGACATCGAAGTGCCGGACAGCACGACGCTGACCAAACAAGCCAAGGAAAAAATCCTCGACATGCGCGACGAATCCTTCGACGCGGCCTATGCCGACAACCAGGTCAAGGCCCATGAAGAAACCATCGACCTGTTCAAGAAAGAAGCCAATACGGTGACGGACGACCGGGTCAAAGGCGCCACCGAGCTCAAGGGCTTTGCGCAAAAAATGCTGCCGACGCTGGAAAAACACCTGAAAATGGCGAAAAAACTCCAGGCCGCCCATCCGAGCAAATAACTGCGTCATCCATGGTACTGATGGGAGAGTGTTTCCCTGTAGGAGCTGCCGCAGGCTGCGATCTTTTGATCTTGATCTTCCGCCCCCTTCTACATTGTCAAAAATCAAAATCAAAAGATCGCAGCCTTCGGCAGCTCCTACAGGCCGAGCGTTAGCTCGCCCACAGGGACTTGTGTCAGCCGCCAAGAACTGTCCGCACCATTTGCGTCAACGCTTCAGCACTGTAGGGTTTGCTGAGCAAATGGGTATCCGGACTAAGCTGGTGATTGCGCGAGATGATGTCGCGGGTATGCCCCGAAGTGAACAGCACCGCCACCGGCGGCTCCTGCACCTTGGCCCAGGCCGCCAGATCCGAACTCTTGATCAGGCCGGGCATGACCACGTCGGTGAATATCAGGTCCACCGTCACCCCATCCAGCAACATTTGCATGGCGACGTCTGCGTTGGCGGCCGTGAGGACTTGATAACCCTCCTCGCCCAGCAACTCCACCGCCGACACTCTCACAGCCTCATTGTCCTCGACCACCAGGATGCGTTCGTGCCCGCCCCGTTGCGGTAAATCGGGACCCGGCCTTTCACTGGTCACCGCGCGCAAGGTACGCGGAAAGTACAACTGCACCCGGGTCCCCCGCCCCACGTCACTGGCGATTTCGATATGACCGCCACTCTGCTTGACGAAGCCAAACACCATGCTCAAGCCCAAGCCGGTGCCCTGCCCGTCGGCCTTGGTGGTGAAGAATGGCTCGAACACCTGGGCCAGCACCTGTGGCGGCATGCCGACGCCGGTATCCGTCACGGACACCCGCACATAGTCCCCCGGGGCAATGCCCCTACCGGCGCAAAACGTGCGATCGAGGACAATGTTTTCCGCGCACAGGTCAATCCTGCCCTCGCCTTGGAGGGCGTCACGGGCATTGATCGCCAGATTGAGAATGGCGTTTTCCAGTTGGTTGCGATCAACAAACACATTCCACGAATCCTCGGGTGCCGTCATGTGCACCTGAAGGGTTTCACCCAGGGCACGCAGCAACAACTCCGCCAGGCCATCGAAAATCTGCCGCAATGTGAAGACCGCGGGCGACAAGGGTTGGCGGCGGGCGAACGCCAGCAATTGCGAGGACAGCTTGGCACCGCGCTCGACGGCGGCAATCGACGCCGAGACCCGACGCTGCACATTGGCGTTACCCCGCTCATGGCGCGCCAGCAAATGCAGGTTGCCGGCGATCACTTGCAACAGGTTATTAAAGTCATGGGCCACACCGCCCGTGAGGCCGCCGATGGCTTCCAGCTTCTGTGACTGGCGCAATTGATCTTCCGCCGCCAGCCGCGCCTCGACCTCATCGGCCACCCGCTGCTCCAGGTTGCGGGTGAACTTGAGCAGGGACTCTTCGGCGGTCTTGCGTTCGTGGATATCGATCAGCACGCCGGGGAAACGAAACGCCTCGCCCTGTTCATTGAACTCGCAACAGCCACTGGCGAGTACCCAGAGGTAACTGCCGTCGGGGCGCCGGATCCGGTATTCGACGTTATAGGGCTCGCCCGTCTCCACCGACAATCTGACACGTTCCCGGACCCAACTGCGGTCATCCGGATGGATGCGGCTTTGTGCGATTTCCTGGGACAGGTTTTCCAGGTCTTGCCCGAGGGGATAGGAAAACGTGCGGGCAAAACGCTCATCACCCGACATCACGTTGGCCTTGATGTCCCAGACAAAGGAGCCGAGCAATGCACCGGCGTTCAGCGCCAGGCGCACCCGTTCGTTGTCGGCGCGGTAGGCGTCTTCAGCCGCCTGTCGCCGTTGTTCGGAGATCACCCGTTCCGTGGTTTCCACCACCATGGCCATGACCCCGGCCGGACGTCCGTCATCGTCGGCCACCGGGCTGTAGTAGAGGTCCATCCAGACATCTTCCGGAACCCCGTCGCGCAGCAGCACCAGTTCTTTGTTGCGAAAGGACAAGGTGCCGCCCGCCAGGCAGGTGTCGACCACGTGGCGATTGAATTCGGCGACTTCTGGCCAACCCAGTTCCACGGCAGAGCCGAGCAGGTACGGATGACGCCCACCGGCAAACTTGGAATAAGCGTCGTTATAGATCATGTACCCGGACTGGCCCCAGAGCATCACCATCGGCAGCGGCGAGGCGAGCATCAACTGCACCGCGCTGGTCAGGCTCCTGGACCATGAGTCGAGCGGGCCCAGTTCGGTCTGGCTCCAGTCGAACGCACGAATGCGCCCAGCCATTTCGCCGTTCCACCCGGCACATCCGTGGCTATCCGCTAGAAACTGCATCGGCTGGCTCTATCCCGGTAAATGGCACCCGTTTGTTTCGAGCATTCCGGGCGCGATTCGTTTCATAGAGGTATAGCTGATTATCACTGGCATTTTTTTGGCCGAAGAGAACCTTGTGGCGAGGGGGCTTGCCCCCGTTCGGCGGCGAAGCCGGCGTAAAGCCAGTGAATACGGTGTACCTGTGGGACCGAGTTTTCAGATTTGGGGCCGCTTCGCGGCCCAACGGGGGCAAGCCCCCTCGCCACAAGATCCGTTCATGAACAGTACCGGCGTAAAACGCTACACCTCAATCAGGTGCTTGAGCGGGTTGTAACTGCTTTTCAGGGTCGCCGCGACATCGAGAATGGCCTTCTCGATGCCATTCAAGTGCATGCAGGTCAGCTCGATGGCCGCGCTCTGGTTGCCCGCTTCGATGTACTCGATCAACCGCAGGTGTTCATCGTCGCGGCAGGCTTCGTGGCTGTCGTCATCGAGCGCGGCGGCATACAGCGAGGCCCGGGAAATCAGCTTCTGGAACCAGTCGAGCAGCACCGGGTTGTTCAGGCTCCGGGCCAGTTTGATGTGGAACTCGCCGAGCAGGTGAATCAGCCGTTCGTGATCACCGCTTTGATGCGCTTCATCTTCCAGCAGCAGGTGATCGCGCAGATCCTGGGTCACCGCCGTATCCCGGCGACGGCACAGTTCACTGACGATACCGATCTCGACCAGACGCCGGGTTTCGAACAGCGAGCGGATCTCCTCGTCACTGGGCAATGACACCGATGCACCTTTATTGGGCTCGGTGGTGACCAAGCCATCGGCCTCCAACTGCTTGAGGGCAGCCCGCACAGACGTACGGCTGACGTTGAACAGCTCGGCCAGCGAGGCTTCGCCCAGCTTCATCCCCGGACGCAACGAGCGCTTGCTGATCGCCTCGTAAACCCCTTGGTAGACGCGGTCGACCGTGGTTTCCAGTTTCTTTTCCGTCATTCATCAACTCCTTGCGCCCCGTGCAAACAACCTTGGCGAATGATCAGCCTTTGAAAAAGGGGCTTGCACGAGCAGATTAATCCGGGTATTTCTAAATTGCATCCAGATTTTGCATACAATAATTAGAGGAATGCACCATTATGGGTCATCCAGTTGCAATTGAAGTGCGAAACGTCTCCAAACGATATTCCGACGACCCTGGGCTGGCGCCAGCCCTGGACAATGTTTCTGTCGACATCGCCGACAACGAATTCTTCACCCTGCTCGGCCCCTCGGGTTGTGGCAAGACCACTTTGCTGCGCACCATTGCCGGCTTCGAACACGTCAGCGACGGTGAGATCCACCTCGCGGGCGAGCCGGTCAACGATTTGCCGCCGTTCAAGCGTCGGGTCAACACGGTGTTCCAGAGTTACGCGCTGTTTCCGCACATGAGTGTTGCGCAGAATATCGCCTTCGGCCTCGAGATGCAGGGCCTTGATCGCAAACTGATCCCGCAGCGGGTCGAGGAAATGCTCGCGCTGGTGCAAATGCAGCACCTGGCCAAACGCAAACCGGCCGAACTGTCCGGCGGCCAACAGCAACGGGTGGCTCTGGCCCGGGCCCTGGCGCCGAAACCGAAAGTGCTGTTGCTCGATGAGCCGCTGTCGGCGCTGGACCTCAAGCTGCGCAAGGAAATGCAGGTCGAACTCAAGCGCGTGCAAAAAGAAGCCGGGATCACCTTCATTTTCGTCACCCACGATCAGGAAGAAGCACTGACCCTGTCCGATCGCATCGCCGTGATGTCCGCCGGCAAGATCCTGCAAATCGGCACGCCCAACGAAATCTACGAGCGTCCGCAGCACCAGTTCGTCGCGCAATTCATCGGCGACATCAACTTCCTCCCCGGGCACCTCAAGCGCGGCCAGCAGAACGAAAAGCTCTTCGTGCCCAACGGCATGCCCGTGGAAATCCCCTGCCCGGCCCTGGGCTTTGACGGCAGCAAAGTGCAACTGGCGTTCCGTCCCGAGCGTTCGCAACTGGTCGAACCGTCGCAGCCCCATCACCTGCGCGGCGTGATCGAGGCCGTGCTGTACGTCGGCACGGCCACGCTCTATCAGTGCCGCTTGAACAACGACATCAAGGTCATGTTGCGCGAGAACAACGAAGGCCTGAGCCACGGGCGGGTGGTGGGCGATCGCGTCGCGGTCAACCTGCCGCCCCACGCCTGCCTGTTGATGGAGGCCTGAGATGAGCGTCAGCAGCACTTCCCCGGCCCTCAACCGCGCGCTGTTGCTCAGCCCGGTCGTCCTGACCCTGCTGGCCCTGATCGCCATTCCGCTGGGCATCATGGGCTACATCAGCCTGTTGCCGCGCAACGTCTATGGCGGCGTCGACTGGCAGGCCAACTGGCAATTGCAAAGTTATGTGCAGCTGTTCTTCCAGGAAGGTTTCGACGGCGAACTGGAACTGAACTGGGTCTACGCCCAGGCGTTGTTGCGCTCGGTGTTCCAGGCCGGGGGCACCACGGTCCTGTGCTTCCTGTTCGGCTTCCCGGTGGCGTTGTGGATGTCGAGCCTGACGCCGCGCCGGCGCAACCTGATGGTGTTGCTGATCACCATCCCATTCTGGACCAACCTGCTGATTCGCAACTATGCGTGGCTGATCATCCTGCGCGAACACGGCTGGGTCGCCCAGAGCCTCAACGCGCTGTTCCCCCAGGCCGGCGGCATCACCCTGCTCTACAACGACTTCGCGGTCAGCGTCGGCCTGGTCTACAGCTTCCTGCCGTTCATGATCCTGCCGATCTACTCGACCCTGGAGAAACTCGACTGGCGCCTGGTGGAAGCCGCCTACGACCTGGGCGCCAATCGCTGGCATGCGTTGCGGCGGATCATCTTGCCGCTGTCGATGCCGGGGGTGATTGCCGGTGCCTTGCTGGTGTTCGTGCCGAGCCTGGGTGCCTTCATTACCCCGGCGATCCTCGGTGGCGGCAAGACGCTGATGATCGGCAACCTGATCCAGCAGCAGTTCGGCACCGCGCGCAACTGGCCGCTGGGCAGTTCGCTGTCGTTCCTGCTGCTGGGGATCATGTTGCTGTCCCTGGTGCTCTACGCCCTCTATAGCCGCAACGCCGCCAAGACCCAACGCCCAGGAGCCCAAGCATGATTGCCCTGCACCTGAAGAAACTGCCGCTGACCCGTGAAGTCAGCCTGTTGATGCTGGCCTATCTGTACCTGCCGATCTTCGTGCTGATCGCCTACAGCTTCAACGCCAACCGTTCGGCGACGGTGTGGACCGAGTTTTCGTTCGCCTGGTACGGACGCATCCTGGCCAACCCGTCGATCCAGACCGCGGCGTTGAACTCGATCATCGTCGCCAGCATCGCCACGGTCTGCGCCACGGCGATTGCCCTGCTCGCGGCACTGGCGACGTACCGGCCGTTCTACGGACAGAAAATGGTCGAAGGCGGGATCAACCTGCCGCTGATCCTGCCGGAGATCGTCACGGCCGTCGCCACCCTGCTGCTGTTCATGGCGCTGGGAATCAAGCTCGGTCTGCTGACGGTGATCGTCGCCCACATCGGTTTTTGCATCCCCTTTGCCTACCTGCCGATCCGCGCGCGGCTCAATGACCTGGACAAGAGCCTGCTGGAGGCGGCGAACGACCTGTACGCCAACCCCTGGCAGGTGTTTCGCCGGGTGACCTTGCCGCTGCTGTGGCCGGCGGTGCTGTCCGGTTCGGTGCTGGCGTTCGTGGTCAGCCTCGACGATTTCATCATGACTTTCTTTGTCGCCGGGCCGGGTTCAACGACCTTGCCGGTGTACATCTTCTCGGCGATCAAGGCCGGCGTGACGCCGGAGATCAATGCGATCTCGACCCTGATGCTGGTGATATCCATCGTGCTGGTGGTGCTGGCCTTCTGGCTGGGACAGCGCGGCAAAAACCAATGAACCTGGAGCGCGCTCTATGAAAAATAAAAACATGCGTTACGGCATTGCCGGTCTTGCCCTCAGTTGCTTCACCGTTTTTACCGCGCAGGCCGCCGAGCCCAAGGAGCTGTTTTTCTACAACTGGACCGATTATTACCCGGTCGACCTGCTGGCCAAGTTCGAAAAGGAGACCGGCATCAAGGTCACCATGGATGGCTACGACAGCAACGAAACCCTGCTGGCCAAATTGCAGGCCGGCGGCGCGGCGTACGACGTGATCGTGCCGTCGCAATCGATCATGCGCACCCTGATCAACCAGGACCTGCTGCTGGAAATCGACGCCTCGGCCCTGCCCAACTTCCAGTACGTCAAACCGGCGTTCCGCGACCCGAGCTTCGACCCGGGCCGCAAGTTCTCGGCACCGTACCTATGGGGCACTACCGGGTTCTCCTATGACAGCGCCCGGGTGCCCGGCGGCAAGCTCGACGACTCGTGGAAAGAGTTCTTCGAGCCGCGCAAGGAACTGCAAGGCCAGCTCGCCGCCCTCGACACCTCCAGCAGCGTGATCAACGCCGCCAGCCACTACCTGAATGTCGACGAGTGCAGCGAAAACCCGCAGGACGCCAAGCGCATCCTCGAACTGCTGCAAAAACAGAAACCCTTCCTGAAGATGTACAGCTCGGACAACACCGTCGACCGCATGGCCTCCGGCGAAGTGATCATGATGCAGAACTGGAACGGCTCCACTGCCCGCGCCACTCTGCAGAAGAGCACCATCAAGTACGTCTATCCGAAGGAAGGCCTGGCCATGTTCCAGGACAACTTCGCCGTACCCAAGAGCGCCCCCCACCCCGGCAACGCGAAGATTTTCATCGACTGGATGATGAAACCGGAAAACGCCGCCGCCGTGTCCAACGCCATCGCCTACGCCAACGGCATCCAGAGCGACAAGCTGATCGACGCCAAATGGCGGGTGATGGATGCCATCAACATGCCCGACGAATTCGCCTCGCGCCTGCGTCCGGAAAAGGAATGCAGCAACAAGGCGCGGGAGCTGCAGGACCGAATCTGGGCCAAGCTCAAGGGCTGATTGTTTGACTTGAAACCGAGTTGCGGCCATCGCGAGCAAGCTCGCTCCCACAGGGATTTTGTGAACGCCGAAGATCCACTGTGGGAGCGAGCTTGCTCGCGATGAGGCCCGCCCAGACACCATAAAATTGAGGTTTGCAATGAATCAACCCCGCTGGCTACGCAACGTGCGCCCCTACGGCACCCCCGCCGAAGACCTGCTGATCGAAAACGGCCGGTTCACCCAACGTCGCCCAGCTTCGAACGAAGCCCTGGCCGCCACCGACATCGACGGCCAGAGCCAGTTGCTCACTCCCGCCCTGGTGGAAAGCCACGTCCACCTGGACAAAACCCTCTGGGGCCAACCCTGGCGCCCCAACAGCGCCGGTCCGACCCTCAAGGACTACATCGCCAACGAACGGCGCATCCTGCGTGAAGTCACCACCCCCATCGCGCAACGGGCCGGCGCCCTGCTGGAAAACTGCATCGCCCGCGGCTCGCTGAACATGCGTTGCCACGTCGACATCGACCCGGAGTTCGGCCTGCGGCATGTCGAGGCCATGCAGCAACTGCGCGAACAATACCGCGACCTGATCGACCTGCAACTGGTGGTGTTCCCGCAAACCGGGCTGATCAGCCGCCCCGGCACCGCCGAACTGATGCGCGAAGCCATGGCCCTGGGCGTGGAGAACGTCGGTGGACTGGACCCGTGTGGCATCGACAACGACCCGATTGCCCAACTGGATTTCGTCTTCAAGCTGGCCAGCGAATTTGACCGTGGCGTCGACATTCACCTGCACGACAAGGGCGAGCTGGGCCTGTGGCAGATCGCGCTCATCGCCGACTACACCGAGCGCTTCGGCCGCCAAGGCCGGGTGATGATCAGCCATGCCTACTGCCTCGGCATGCTGCCATGGAGCCAGGTCAAACCGGTGGCCGAGCGCCTGGCGACACTGGGAGTTTCGCTGATGAGTTCGGCCCCGGCCGATTGCGCGGTGCCGCCGTTCCAGGCCCTGCGCGAAGCCGGCGTGAATCTTTGCCTGGGCTCGGACGGCATTCGTGATGCCTGGTCGCCCATGGGCAACGGCGACATGCTGGAGCGCGCGATGCTGCTGGCGTTCCGCTTCGATTTGAACAAGGACGAAGAACTGGCGGCGGCGTTCGACGCGGCAACTGTCAACGGTGCCCAGGCGCTGGGTCGCGCAGCCAATCGCCTGCAGATCGGCCAGCCAGCGGACTTCCTGCTGATGCCCGTGCAAACGTTGGGTGAAGCGGTGGTTTCGCGACCGCCGCGTCAAGTCTATCGTGCGGGTCGCTTGATCGCTGCGGGCGGTCGTTTGCTGGAAAGCCGTCTGTGAAGCGCATCGGCTTGCGGGCCAGTTGCGTGGTCGGCTTCGACGGCACGCAGCATGTGCTGTGGCGCGACGGCGAAGTGGTGTTCGAAGGCTCGCGCATCGAGTTTGTCGGGCGCGGTTATCCGGGCCCGGTGGATCAGTGGATCGATTACGGCAACGCGTTGATCGGCCCCGGTTTCATCGATCTGGATGCCCTTGGCGATCTTGATTCTACGGTACTGACCCTGGACAACGGTGATGAGCGCAACATGGGTCGGATGTGGTCGGCGCAGTATCTGGCGCGCGGATCCCGGGAAAGTTACAGCCCCGAAGAAGAAGTCTTCAAATACCGCTACGCCTTCACGCAACTGATCCGCAACGGCATCACCACGGCCATGCCGATCACCTCGATGTACTACCGCGAGTGGGCCGAGACCTACGACGAGTTTGCGGCAGTAGCCGGCGTGGCGGCCGAGTTGGGGCTGCGCACTTACCTGGGCCCCTGCTACATGAGCGGCATGGGTTATTGGCGCGCCGATGGCACCCTGGCCCACCACTGGGACGAAGCCCGGGGCATGGCCGGCCTCGATGGCGCCGAACGGTTTTTCCGGGATTTCGACGGCGCGAACAACGGCCTGATTCGCGGCGCGTTGCTGCCCGATCGCATCCAGACCTGCACCCCGGCGCTGCTG
>Ga0209050_1000955_pt1 | contig 37549 bp, 27 predicted proteins | sample Araplavi_mTSA_r2_FD_184276 | JGI IMG/M metagenome (GOLD analysis project Ga0209050, IMG submission 184276) | Arabidopsis root microbial communities from North Carolina, USA - plate scrape MF_Cvi_mTSA_r2 (SPAdes) (version 2) | ecosystem: Host-associated > Plants > Roots > Endosphere | place: USA... | reverse complement strand
CTTCCGCGAACAGGTGGAAAAACACCTTTCCCTTATCGATGCCCTGCAGTTTTATGGCGAACGCTCCCGTCTTCTGAAAACGCTGGATGACGCCCACCAGGAAATAGAAACGCCCGTAAAGATCGTTCCCCTGGCCCGTCCCGCCGGCTGGAAACGCTATTGGATGACCGCCGTGGCCGCCTCCGTGGCCCTGATCAGTATTTTGGGAACACTGTTCATGACCCGCTCGCTGGATACCAAACAAACGGCTATTTATAAAGAATTGCGCCGGACGGTGGAGCAAATCAAAAAGTCGCAAAAACTGATGATGGAGGACATGGCCGAAGTGAAAGAGAAACCCATTCCTTCGCCCGGGGCCTATGCCGGCACAGGCTTCCTTATCTCTTCGAATGGCTACGTCGCCACCAGTTATCACGTGATCAAAGAATCGGACTCTGTTATAATAGAGAACGCCAGATTTGGACGTCTCAAAGCCACCATCGTTCACAACGACCCGGCGAATGATGTTTCTATTTTGAAGATCGAACAAAAACTCGATGACCTGGCGCAACCGCTTCCCTATACGCTTTCGATGACCGAAGCCAACCTGGCCGAAGACGTCTACACACTCGGCTACCCACGCGAGGACATTGTGTTTGGTGAAGGGTCCGTGAGCGCGCTGACGGGCTTCAAGCAAAATCCGAATGCTTACCAGGTGTCGGTTCCTGTAAACCCCGGCAACAGCGGCGGTCCGTTGTTGAACACGAAGGGCGACCTGGTGGGAGTGATCAGCGGCATTCAGACCGAAACCATGGGCGCCGCCTTTGCCATCAAATCCACTGTGCTCATGGACGTGATCGGCCAGGTAACGGTCGACAGCGTGGCGTTGCCGTTAACACTACCCAAGCAGAATACCATGAAGAACAGCACACGCGTGCAGCAAGTGAAACGCTGGAAGGATTTTGTTTTCATGGTACGGGTATATAAAAATTAGATCTTTTTTTAAAAGAATATCACGATACGGCTACCGGCATAATTTCCGGCAGCCGTATTGCGTTTAGGGTGAGTGTGTTAGCCTGGAGGAGAAAGATGATCCCTGAAAGCATGGATTGTACATGCCCTCGTGTTATTCTAATTTGGTCGCCCTGAACATCGAAACCTAGCGTTATGATACCGCCTGTTGCCAAAACTTACCGGCTTGTTGACTCCAGAATTGTTTTCATTATTACCCTGCTGGTGATCACCCTCACGATTGTAGGCGTTTACCTTTGGGGGCTGGGGAGTCACCATACATTCTTTGAGAATTCATTCTTGTCCACCACCATTTTGTCGTCAGCGTTCTGCTCTTTTATCACGGTAGGGCTATTCCATGGCATAAAGTTAAAGGATAACGTTGGCCGGATGACGGACAAGGTCAATGTCAAATCCGGAGAGTTTCCCAAAATCGCCGATGTTTCCCCCGTGGAACCCGTCGTAGACATGGGCGACGAATTTGGCGGAATGATCCTGAGCATCGTCATCAGCATCCTGCTTTGGATCGTGACCGCGGTTTTGCTGGCGGTATTGTTGTGGCTGTTCGGCCAATTGCTGGTCATTTCTTTGGTCGCTTTTGCCGCCATGCTTTATTGGATCTTCTTTCGTGCATTGCGACTGGTCTTCAAAAATTCCAAACGTACCAAAGGTGACCTTCCCATGAGTGTGATCTACGGTGTCTTCTATACGTTCTTGTATAATTTTTGGATTTACGGAATACTTTTTTTGGTTGCCTACTTTAAAGGGACTGTGACATTCCCTTTTTAGAATTCAGATAAATAAGACAAAATTTCATTTCATTCTTTCCAGCGTCGGAAAAGTGCTTTTATATTTGCAACGCATTTCACCTGATCGTATTCATTAGAAAAGAGGGAGAAATTTTATGCTGGTGCTCACTTCACATATCACCCTGTAGCCGCCACGGTAGTTCTTACCGGACCTGGACGGTTATATCCCATCAAAAAACATTTTAGTTCATTTAAATCGCAGACGTAAGTCTGAAGAAAAGGTCATTAGTTGTCCTGGCTTGCCGCAAACTTTACGCATGCGGTCCCTGGCAACAACGCGCCGTATCTTCTATTTACGCTGCTCAATATCCCTATGGGCAAACAAAAACTCATCCTTCGAGATATGAAGGATATACCTTTTCCATCAGATGTGATCAGAAGCCTGGCGCTGAACATCATGAACCGTCACTTCAAACACACACCGATCGGAGAAAAATTAAATCAGATTACCGATGTGCTGGAGCACCCCGAAAACTATCGTCATCACGCGTTGCTCGGCATCATCGCATTAAAACTTCTGTCGAAAGAAGTCACAGAACCTTTGTATGACGCTCACGACCTGGACGAGTCACCAAAATCTTTCGAGGTTTTTGGTCATAAGCACATCGAACGCAATGCGTTGCAACAAATGGAGGTCGCCATGCGTTTGCCGGTCGCCGTGAAGGGCGCTGTCATGCCCGATGCCCATCAAGGTTTTGGACTTCCCATCGGCGGCGTGCTGGCCACCGAAAACGCGGTGATTCCTTATGGTGTGGGCATGGACATCGGTTGCCGCATGGCACTGACCATCCTTGACCTACCGGGAAGTCATGTGTTGCACCACGACTATGTTTTGAAAAAAGCGCTTGGCGACTACACGCATTTCGGCAACGACGGAGGGCTCGATTTCCGGCAGGAGCATGACATCCTGGATCACCCAGGTTTTCAAGAAACAGAACTGCTGCGAAAGCTGCATGGCAAAGCGGTACGGCAGCTGGGAACCTCCGGTTCAGGAAATCATTTTGTGGAGTTCGGCACGGTGGAGCTTGAAGTAGAGAATACGTTGGGCATTCCGGGTGGTGTGTATGCTGCCTTGCTTTCACATTCAGGCTCGCGAAGTCTGGGAGCCAACATCGCGCAACATTACACCCGCGTGGCGATGGCCAAATGCAAGTTACCCGGGGCCGCAAAAAGCCTGGCGTGGCTCACACTGGATAGCGACGAAGGACAGGCGTACTGGCGGGCCATGCAATTGGCCGGCGAATACGCCAAGGCGTGTCACGATCAGATCCATCGCAACCTGTGTCGCGCATTGGGTTTTCAAGCCCTCGCCATCGTGGAAAATCATCACAACTTTGCTTGGAAAGAGTTGGATGAGAATGGCCGTGAACTTGTCGTGCATCGAAAGGGAGCAACGCCGGCGCAGGAAGGTGTGTATGGTATTCTACCCGGAAGCATGTTATCCGCAGGATACATTGTTCGCGGTCGCGGCAACGCGCTGTCGATAAACTCTGCAGCCCATGGCGCAGGTCGCAAGATGTCACGTCAGAAGGCGAAAGAGTCTATCACCATGAGCAGCCTGAAAAAAATGCTGCAGGCGGAGAAGATCACACTCATCGGCGGAAGTCCGGAAGAAGCGCCGGGCGCATACAAAGACATCGACGCGATCATGAAGAGTCAAGGCACCCTGGTTGCTATTGAAGGAAAATTTTATCCGCGTGTGGTGCGGATGGCAAAAGATTGAAAATAAAAATCCCGGACTGGTCCGGGATTTTTTATATTCTGTTAACCAGCCGTTATGGGGTTTGTCAAAACCAGTCGACGGTAATCTATCGAATCAACAACACCTGGCCATATTGCCGGCCTTCGCACAACAAGTTCGAGCCGTCGCTGAACTTGCCTTGCAGCAGCCACGTGTAGCTTCCCGGAGGCAACGCTACTCCGTTCGCCGTTCCATCCCAGCCTTGCTTGGTAGCTACGCCGAGGTCCTCCGTTTCAAAAACAACGTTGCCGTCATAATTGAAGATCCTCAAGGCCATCGATGCTACGCCAAAGCCCCGGATATAAAAATTATCCTGTAGACCGCCTCCGGGTGAGAATCGTTCCGGAACGAAAACCGTTTGATGGGGCGCCGTCACCGTAATGGGGAGCGTATAGACCGATTCGTTTTCGCCGCCCCATTCCGTTCCGCCGTCGTCCCGCAAGGTGAGGGTGAGCGTCACGCTCCCGGTGTGCGCCGTATCGGTCTTGATGATCAGCGAGGCCTCATGATCATTGTTATAGGTGACCATAGGATCGGGAAGAATCGAACGATCCGACGACGACGCGGTGACCGCAAGCGTTTGATCTTCGCCGGGACCTGCGGAAAGTCCATCCAACAAAATAGTGTACTGCCCACCGGCCACTACAGTCCGGGGCGACGGCACATTCATTTGTGGTGCATCATTAACGGGCTTGATCGTGAGCTGAACCATCTCTGCACGACTACGGTTCAAGCCACCATTTGCTGTGCCACCGTCATCGTGCACGACGACACAGAACCGGGTAGACCCATAAACATGCGGCGCCGGTGTGAATTGGAAATTTCCGGATGAATCAATGCGCGGCTTTCCCACAAACAGCGCTGTGTCATAGTGATCCAGGGAAAATGAAATGCGTTGATCTTGTTCGTCGGTACCGGTACTTATCCGGGTTGCCCAAGGAGAGATCACTTGGGGACCCGCATCTTCGAGGGCCGTAATGTTTGGCCCCGGTATAAACACGGGCGCGTCGTTGATCGGTACGACCATAACTGTGATGTATTCCAAATTGCTGGTTTGGCCCTCAGCATCGGTCACCTCCACCGCTACGCGATGAAACCGGGATGTCTTTGCAGCCGATTTATAGGTGATGGTATGCAGCAGCGATTCATATACTTCGCGCGGCGCAATGCCATCCAGCTCGAGCTGCCTTTCGCCAGTCCGGAATGTCCAGTGAATGCGGGGATCGGCCGACGTTGTGCCTATACCCAGGGTGACCAGTGAATCTTCATAATGAATGCGGGCATGCTTCAGATTTCCTTCGTCCGAAAGGTGAAGAAACGGCAGCAGGGGCGTGGGTTCAAATCCTTCATAATAAATAAAGCTTCCATTCGCCATACGGACTACAGGTGGCTTATTCTCAGGAACTATCTTTATCATAAAGCGCACCGTGGCACTGCTATCCAACCCGTTGTGGGCCGTGCCGCCGTCGTCGTGCAACATCACCTTTACGGTGGTGGAATCTTTCACACAGGGTGCCAGGGCAAATGTCAGATTGCCCTGATCATCAATCTGTGGAGGGGTCGTAAACAACTTTGGGTTGTATTCGCTAAGCGTAAACGTGAGTTGCTGACTGTGCTCATCCGGCGGGCCGGCAAGCACGTTTGTGGCCCACGCTTTAAAGAATTTCTTCTCTGTAGAATTGGGAACTTTCAGGTCCGGTCCTTTTGTGAAAACCGGCGCATCATTCACGGGCACGATGTTCACGAGTACGGTTGCCAGGTTACTAACGCTTCCGCCATCGTCTGTCAACTGCACCATGACGGGATGCTGGTGTGGGCCTGGGATGGAGGTCCGGTAGCTCAGGGATTTCAAAATATTCTCATAACGCTCGGGCGAACCTTTTCCCTCCAGTTGAATGTGGTTACCCCGCGGCACCTTGGAGCGATGAAGGGCGCTTCGATATTTCTCAGACGAAATGTTGACGGACGAATCAAGATAGAGAACACTTGCCGACTGAATCTTTTTGTCATCCGCAATATCCGCCGCAGGGAATAGGGACGTCGGTGGCGCATCTTCAAAGTAGGTTATGGAGGCATTGGGTACAACCACACGGGGTGGCGTGTTGGTCTCGCGAATGATCAACTGAAAAGTTTGCACGTCGCTACGGTCCACACCATGGTGTTCTACACCGCCATTGTCCACTGCCTGCACTTTCACACGGGTTTCGCCCGACACATTCGCGGCCAATGTGAACGTGAGTTGCCCAGCGGACGTAACGGATGGGGGAATTAAAAAATAGGAATTTTTAAATCCGCTCACCTCAAATGAAACGGTCTGTCCCGCTTCGTTGGCGGGACCCGGTGAAATTGCCTGCGCCCATCCCTCTTGAATGAAAGCTCCGGTGTTCTCACCCACGGTGATGTCAGGTCCTTTGACAAAGGATGGTGCATCGTTCACAGGTCGCAGCGTGAGGTTGAAGGTTTGTTCTGCACTGATGTCGGTTTCACTGTTGGCACTTCCTCCGTTGTCTTTGGCGCGCACGCGCACCAACGTAGTCCCATAGGCGTCCTTTGTGGGGTCCATCATGAGAAGGCCGGTGCTGTCGATGGAAAGTGCACGCGCAAAAAGGGAATGGTCATCGCTGTCTGTGATAAAAGATACCCGCTGTCCTTTTTCTTCTGCAGGGCCCGGCGAAAAATTCTTGATCACTTTCCAGCTCCTGGGGCCTTCGTCCTCCCAGACTTGCAAATCACGTAGCGCGTCCTTGTCGAGCGCAAAGGACGGTGGGTAGTTGTTTGGTTTTATCACGTTCACCTCTATGCGTACGATATTGCTTTGATTCGTGCCGTCGCTGACGCGGAATGAAATAACGATCTTTCCGGGGGAGACACTGCTGAACATAATGCTGTTTAATTTCGACACATACTTGTCCACAGAAGCCTCTCCGGAAAATGCGATGGTGCCGTGATGGCCATCCGTGACCGCAATGTCATCCTTCGTTGTGTTCCCATAGGTGAAGTGGTCGCCAGCCCGGTAGCCGCTCTCAATGCGGACGACCGATCCTTTTAGGGTGGCGTTGTCGCTATCGCTGATCGAAAAGTTGCCGGCAAAACTAACGACGTTACCTACTTTCACAAAGCGCTGCATCTCTCCGTTATATTGAATGACCGGCGATTTCTGCGCAAAGGCCGGACATATCATACTGAGCAGAAAGCATAGACTCAGTCCAAAGGAGGATCGCAAATAAACTATGATGTGTCGCATAAATAGAATTGGTTTCATTTTCCGAGTGAAAAATTAGACCGTTGGACTGCAAAAATTTTGCAGCAATTTATTTACTAGTCCAACTGCTAAATTTTAATGTGGGGATGTTGGATCAGGCGACGAAGTGTATGGAGGGCGTTGGTGTGAAGTGACCTGCCCGATTAAAAAGAAAACGTATAAGAAGGAACGCCGATAGGTTTTGGATGGATATTGAGAAATAACGAAAATCAACTTTCCGCAGTATGCAGCGCCAGGTACGCCCAACCATGAAATGGAAATTGTTCCTTCGTTGGGAAATTCATTTTTAATTGATTCAAGTCCGGGATGGACTTGAAAAAGATCTGCACGTCGTCTTCGTACAGCAACGAATCGTTCTGGTTTCGCAGTTTGACGAGCGCATAGTACGGGTGATGACCTTCGAATGGAAGTTGTCTTGAAAATTTTACTACAAACCAGTGTGGGTCGAGGTCGCTCCGGTCTTTTAAAACGACGCGGCTCACGATGTCGCCATCATACTCGCCGTCGAGTACTTCGGCCAGGCGGTGGTTATAAGGGTCGTTGCTAAGGTTGATCTTCAGTCCCACGTAGTTATGTGCGCGTATAGAATTAACAAAATACCAACTCGTCAACAAGGTGCCTCGTTGCAACGTACCATATCCACGCTTTTCGCGGCTGCTAAAATAAATGTCGCGCCAATAGCCTCTCACGACATTGAAACTGCTGAGGTTTGAGGCAAAGAAAATAATGATGGTCGCAGCGAACGGCAGACTGGAATAAAATTCGAAGTTCGCCTTTTCCGGTCCGCGCGTGAACCCTACCAGCACATACTCAAATGCAAAAATCAACGTGAGGCCCAGCGCCACGTACTTGGATTTCTCCAAAAGGTTTACTTTGCTGTAGGAGAAGAAGGGAGAATTATTCAGACAGTTGTTAAGAATGATGATCCACACTTGCACCATGAAGATGAAGTACACCACAAAAAGGAGATAATGATCGTGCATGAGCAGGAAATCATACAGACCGTGTACTGCCGCTCCGATCAGGAAGCTGAGCGGCACCGAGACCCATGCGCTGATGTACTTGAATTGAAACCGGCTTACTACAAATCCATATACAACGATGGATGCCGCAATCATATGCCCGATAACCGACAAGTAGGCCCTTCCATGAATTATACCCGCCGACAAATTCTGAAAGTAGAGTACGTTCTCCACGAAGGCAAATCCCAACGCGCTCGCAGATGCATATACAATAAAGTCGATCGGGTCTTTCATGCGTGGCGACAACATCATAAACAATAGGAAAGGAAGAAACTTCACGAGTTCTTCCGGTGCACCGATCATGAAAATCGTGTAGAGCAGGTCGTTCAAAAACGTGCCGTTCATTTCCCACAGAAAATACAACTCCCGGAAATCGCCAAAGGAAAGCACCAGCAATGTGGAGACCATTCCACCACAAAAAAGACACAGCATGACCACCAGATCATTTCGCTGACCGAACACCCTCAAGTAACCAATATAACTCAGCCACATGATTGAAATGAGCAAAGCCGCAAAAAAGCCTTGCGCGTTGACCACATGGCCAATGGATTGCAGGAGAGCCGTGACATACCCGGCAACGTCGCCGGTCTCCCAGTGCAAACGGCGGCGCAATCCATCTGGAAACAACTCGGGTGAAGGATTGTATTTGAGCAATTCCTTTAGCATCGAGAAATTTTTGTGCTCTTCATACTGTTTCAGGAGATAAGAAAATGCTCCCCGGAAATTGCCACCCTTTATCTGAAGCTCGCGTTCAAATTGCGCTTCGGCCAGCCGTGGTTCTCCTCCATTCATATAGAGCACGCCCCGGCAAAAATGGACGTAGGGAAAATCATCGCGCCGGATGCGATACAGGTGAAACGTTGCTTTCTCCCGGTCTTCTTTCTTTAAATAGATAGCCCCCAAACCGAAATGGCCGATAGCCGCCGCCGCACTGTCGCGGCTCTGCGTGAGTTGCTCATATTTTTTTTGCAACACATCCAAATCACGCCCGTCTCGCGACAGGTAATGAATGCGACGGTAATGAAATTCAGGAGATTGTTGTACCAACCCAACCCAGGTTGTATCGCCCAAGGTCGAATGTGCGACAACATCGTCGGCCAGCGAAACTTCCGTGGGGGGGTTCTTGAAGAACGTGTTTACGAGGACAACGGCACACACCAGGAGGGTTACGCTGCTCATCACGGCGATGAACAATGGCGATCGAAAAAATATTCTTTTGTTTGAGAGCGCATTGAAACGCCATCCTAAATACGCACCGCCAATCAACAGGATAAAAAAGTAAACCATAACCACACACTTAGCGACGAGGGGACCGAATCAAAAAAGCGAATTCTGAGAGGCGGATTTTTCTTTAATTAAGTAAAATCTGCGCAGGTCTGCAAGTGGCGTTTTCCCGACAAAAGAGGCTTATTCGTTGCGAAGGAAGATTTCGTGAGCAAGTGCGTCAAAATCGCCGATTCACAGCACCCACAACTAGGTGCATTTGTCGAAATTCAGTTCCATGACAATCCGGCTATTGCAGATATGTTGAACGTTAACCAAAAATTTATTATCCTTACCAAAACGTTGTTCCTTTGAACCTCACCTATCCGGAGCCAGCATCTGTCCCGTCGCAAGCGCACATTAGCGGTTTGCATATTATTGCTAACTTTTCCAGCGAAAGCCACGTAAAGATTCGCGAATATCAGCTTTTCAAAGATTTTATTGAAGACCAGATCGCGTCACTCGGTCTTCGCAAGATCGGCGAAGTGTATCACAACTTTCCAGGCGGAGGGTATACCGGCGTGGTATGCCTCACGGAATCGCATCTTTCGATTCACACCTGGCCCGAGCGAAACTATATCACGTTCGACATCTTTCTGTCCAACTATTTGAAAGATAACCGTCCTCTTACACGCAGGGTATACAAAGCCACGCAGGAATTCCTCCAGGCAAATGTGCTCTTCGAACAAATTATAGATCGCTGAATCGTGCAACGCAACGAAGTTTATAGTTGTCCCCAGTGCCAGGCACTAAACAAGGCCACTTTACTACAGACATCTATCCTGGTTTGTAAAAGTTGCAAGACACCTATTGCCGATCCGAAAGACAACCCGATACTTCCGGAAGCTTTGCCCATGCCGGAAGACTGGAGTTTTCTAAAGGTGGGCTCCGTGTGCGAGCTCCCGCAACAGACATTCACCCTTGTGGGACGTTGCCGGCTCCAGTTGCGAAATGAGTATAAGAATTTCTGGTGTGCCGAATATGCCGGCGGCAAATGCCTGTATCTGGTGGAGTCGTTTGGGAGCTTTTCCATTTTTCTTTCGCCGTGGACTGACTATAACAAAGAAGCATCCAAGCTCAGAGCCGGGAAGTCCATCAAGATTTCATCGGATGTCACGTTGACAGGAGAGTACGTTGAAAAATGTGAAGGCCTTTCATTCGAAGGAGAGTTGGGTCCCTGGCCTTTTATCAAGCCCGGATTTTTTGTTGTACAGGCCAGCGCAGGATCGAAGACCGCCGTCTTCTTTATCGACCCGAAAAAAAATATCGATTATCTCTCCGGCGAAAAGATAACATCGGACCGGCTCAACTTCAAGAATATTATCGAGTGGAATGAGTGGAAGTAACTACACCTTAACGTGCCCCAAATGTCAGGCCGTAAACACGGTGCGCGGAAAAGCGATGACGCTGGCCATGACCTGCCCGTCGTGTGGCATCTACTTCCGTGTGGGTCAATGGGACAAGAGCATGACGACCTTCGGTTCATCCTACGAACCCGTCCTTCCCCTCGGTACCAAAGGAAAAATAGAAGGTGTGGTCTATGAGGTGATGGGATTCACGATAAAAAAAGAGCAGAAGTATAAATATGATTGGCGCGAATACCTGCTCTTCAATCCCTTTCAAGGATATGCATTCCTATCGGAATACGACGGGCATTGGAACATCGTCTGGCCGATCGAAAACGGACCCACAAAGCGAACTGCGGAATCAGATTTCTACGAAGGCGGCTTGCATTATCAGCTGTACCAAAAATACAAGGCAAAAGTGATCTATGCCCGTGGCGAGTTTTTCTTTGACGTAGTGGACCTTACAGACTCTACGCAGAATAGCGAGTACATCGGCCCACCGTATATGTACGCCCTGGAAGTGAGCGACGACAGTCTCCTCTGGTGCAAAGGCGAATACATGACGCCACAGGAGGTCGCCTCCGCGTTCAACGTTCCGGTGAAAAACCTACCCGGCAAAAAAGGGATAGGCTATACGCAGCCAGTCATGGCCGGCGTAAAACCCGGGGCCATCGTGGGCCTTACTTTTTTTATTCTCTTGGTGCTGGTTGCCCTCCAATTTTTCTTTAGCGGAACGGCAGCGGAAAAGATAGTTTACCAGGGCAACTTCTCGCAGACCATGCTGAAAGACCAGAAATTCTTTGTGACGCCGTCCTTCCAGCTCGACGGCGGCTCAAAGAGCCTTAACATCGATATCATCACTCCCGTTCAGAACGACTGGTTCTTTGGAGAATTCTCCCTGATCAATGACGACACCGGCACAGAGATCATCTTCACCAAAGACATAGAATATTACCAGGGGTATGAGGACGGAGAATCCTGGACAGAAGGTTCGCCCTATGGCGAAGCTTTTTTGTCACAAATACCGGGTGGAAAATATCACATCAACATCTATCCGGAGTTCAGCACATCGAGTCATGATTTCACCATCGTCGTGAAACGCGACGTGGCGACGATGTCTAACTTTTTTGTAACGCTGGTTGCCCTTGCGCTTTTCCCCGTAGGATTTTTTATTCGCAAAAACATCCTGGAGAAAAGACGCTGGTCCGAAAGTGATTATTCACCTTATGCTTCATATGAAGATTAAACGCCTTTTGCCATGAATTGGGAAGATTTGAAAGGGTTAAAATATTACGCTGCCTATGCCGCCATCGTCCTGGGCTTTTTTGTCTACTCGGGCACGATCGGTTGGAAGTGGTTTAACCCGACGCACACGGAAACCGAACACAACTCCGGTACGAGTCATCACGTCGGAGGAAGGTATATCTATCATAAATAAATTAACTCCTATTACTATGGAATGGAAATATGTTTTGGCGTCCGCGGTTTTTTCGCTGGTGGGCATCTTTATCCTCGGCATCTGTTTTTGGTTCTTTGAAAAGATCACCCCGGAAAATCTTTGGAAAGAGATCATTGAAAAGAACAACGTGGCACTGGCCATCGTAGCGGGTGCTTTCATGATCGCCATGGGCATCATCATCGGTTCGGCCATCCACAGTTAGTCGGCTCGCAATGATCTTTGCCCGAGAGAAGGCGACAAGCTTTCAATGGCTGTTGCTTATTTCCGTTTTTGTGGTGGCCACTTGCGGGCTCATCTACGAACTGGTGGCCGGGACACTGGCCAGCTACCTGTTAGGGGACTCTGTGACACAATTCTCCACCATCATCGGCACGTACCTGTTCGCCATGGGCATCGGATCTTATCTTTCCAGGTTCTTGAAAAACAATTTGCTGTCATGGTTCATCACCATCGAATTGATGGTGGGCATGGTGGGTGGCTTTAGCGCCGGGGTGCTCTTTATTCTTTTCGAACAGGTGATCTATTTCCGGGTGATCCTGTATTCACTGGTCATCCTAACCGGAACACTTGTGGGTCTGGAGTTGCCGTTACTGATGCGGATCCTGAAAGATCGCATCGAGTTTAGCGACCTCGTCTCCCGGATTTTTACGTTCGACTATATCGGGGCGTTGTTTGCTTCTTTGTTGTTTCCATTGATCCTCATTCCCTATCTCGGCTTGTTGCGTACGTCCTTCTTTTTTGGATTTCTCAATGTGGGCGTGGCCTGGATGGTCGCTTATCGCTTCCAGCATGATATCAAAGGCTATCAAAAGCTGAAATGGAGTGCCGTGATATGCCTTGCTTTACTGGGAACGGGTTTCGCGTTATCCGAAAAACTGACGGCACTTTCAGAGACCCTCACGTATCCCGACAAGATCGTATACGCCAAATCGAGTCCCTATCAACGCATTGTGCTCACGCGTGGGGCCAACGATTGGCGTCTGTTTCTAAATGGCAACTTGCAATTCAGTTCCCTCGATGAATACCGGTACCACGAGGCGCTGATCCATCCCGGCCTCGGTCGCCTGAACCAGCCCGAAAATGTATTGGTGCTGGGGGGAGGCGACGGCATGGCGGCGCGCGAGATCCTGAAGTATCCATCTGTAAAAAAAATCACACTCGTGGATCTCGACAATGCCGTGACCGATTTGTTTCGGTCTAACGCATCCTTGCGAAACCTCAATCAGCAATCCCTTCTCTCTCCAAAAATCAGCGTCATCAATCAGGATGCTTTCGTGTGGATTCGCGAGCAGCAGGAGACATTCGATTTTATTGCGGTCGATTTTCCCGATCCATCCAACTATTCTTTAGGCAAGTTATACACGACAACTTTTTATCACGAGCTCTATCGCATTCTATCTCCCAAGGGATGCCTCGTCATTCAGTCCACATCGCCGTTTGTGGCACGAAAGTCTTTTTGGATTGTGGATGCCACATTGAAAAAATCCGGATTTCTAACACAGGCCTATCATTGTTATGTGCCCTCCTTTGGAGAATGGGGATTTGTGTTGGGGTTCAAGCAAAAATTGGACGCCGCTTATCAATTCCCTGCTGGTTTAAAATTCATCAGCGAGAGCACGGTGCAACCGCTGTATTCTTTTCCGCCAGACATGAGCGTGGCAGAAAGCGCCTATAACACATTGAACAACCAGGTATTGGTGAATACCTTTGAGAAAGAATGGGCTGACTATACGCGATGATAACCCGCCGAAATTTTGTGACCCGCATGGCGCAAGGCATGGCCGCCTCACTGGCCTGGCCCGCGCTGCAGAGCTGTGGACCCCAACCCAGTCCAGCAGCACATCTCTCAGGGCCTAATTTCAAGCTTGGCCACCGGTTGCGTGCCATGGACTTCAAGGCGCCGACATCCGAAGAACACACTGATGTAGTCATTATCGGTGGCGGCGTGGCCGGGTTATCGGCCGCACGGCATCTGAAAAAATCTACCAACGCCTTTATGCTGCTGGAACTCGGTGAAGAGAGCGGTGGAAATGCCGTTGGCGGTAGCAACGCTGTTTCGGCATATCCCTGGGGTGCACATTACCTTCCCTTACCCAACGATCACGATGCCGAGCTGATCAACTTTCTTCTCGAGGCTAAGGTCATCACCGGCTACGAAAATGACCTGCCCGTCTTCAACGAGTATTATCTCTGCTTCGATCCGAAAGAGCGGCTTTTTATCAATCAATACTGGCAGGAAGGCCTTGTTCCCCGCGAAGGCGTGCCTGAAAAAGATCGCGGAGAAATTGAACGCTTTCTGGCCTTGATGCACGACTTCAAAACAAAAAAAGGAAGCGACGGCCGCGACGCCTTCACCATTCCCGTGGAGGAGAGCTCGCTCGATCCCGAACTGCTGAAATGGGATACGATCACCATGGAGGAATTTCTTCGCCAGCATCATTTCAGTTCTCCTTACCTCTTGTGGTATGTGGCTTATTGTTGTGCCGATGACTTTGGATCGTCATTGAACGACACCTCCGCCTGGGCGGGCATCCACTACTTTGCTTCGCGCAAAGGCAAAGCCGCCAACGCCCCATCCGATGCCGTGCTCACGTGGCCCGAAGGAAATTTCTGGCTGGTCAAACAACTCCGGCAGCATCTGGAACCCCACATCAGAACGGACGCGCTCGCCTACGATGTGACCGAAAACGCAGGTGGCGTGGAAGTTCTTTACTTCGACAACAAGTCACAAACTTCGCGCAAGATCAAAGCCCGGGCACTGATAATGGCCACGCCCCAATTTGTCTCACAACGCCTCTTGAAGACGGACCGCGGGCTCGACTATAAAGCTTTTCAATATGCCCCATGGATGGTGGCGAATATCACCACAACGGCAGGGTTAGTGGAAAGAAAAGGAGAACCGCTAAGCTGGGATAATGTATTCTACGGAAGTCAGTCGTTGGGCTATGTGAATGCCTTGAATCAACGCGTGGGCATGTCCGGTCCGGAGAAAATGATCACCTATTATCAGCCCCTGCTGGGCGCCGATCCTGTGACATTAAGAACAAAGGCCTATAAAACCACCGTCACGGAGTGGACCGCATCGATTCTCGCCGACTTAACAAAACCACATCCGGAAATAGAAAAAGCCATACAAGATATCAACGTCTGGGTTTGGGGCCACGGCATGATCAAACCCGTGCCCAACTTTATCTGGGGTGACCACAGGTCGCGCGCCACGAACCCCGTCGACAACCGGATTTTCTTTGCACACTCCGACCTCAGTGGTATTTCCATTTTTGAGGAAGCATTTTATCAGGGACATAAGGCGGCGCGAGCCGTTTTGAACATCGTATGAGGCCCGCCCATACCGCATCCCAACCCTGGCTGGCCGATCCGCCAAAAGAGGTGTGGTTTATTCTTGCTCCGGCTTTTGTTCCGGTCGTCATCGTTTTCCTTTTTCAAGATTATTTCCTCCAGCACCAGGAAGTCACCAGCCTGTGGTGGGTGGTGCTGGTGCTCTGCATCGACGTCAGTCACGTCTACAGCACCTTGTTCAGACTCTATTGGGACAAACCGACCTTCACTAAATACAAGAGCTTGTTGCTCACCATTCCGCTCATTTCATTTATCGTGGGGTTCCTGCTCCATCAATACGATGCTCACATCTTCTGGCGCGTACTTGCCTACGTTGCCGTATTTCATTTTGTGCGACAGCAGTATGGCTTTATGCGCTTGTATTCGCGGAAAGATAATTCTCCCCGCATCTCGCGCACGTGGGATACAGTCTCCATCTACACGGCCACACTCTATCCCTTGTTGTATTGGCATCTCCATCTCACTAACAACCTGAGCTGGTTTGTGGCCGGCGATTTTATTTCGATACCCTTATCGGGATGGGACCAGCTTCTTTTGGGATTATATGTTTTCGTCATCGCATCCTACGTCATCAAGGAACTTTGGTATGGTTATCAACGACGATACATCAACATTCCCAAAAATATGATCATGCTGGGCACTTACTTGTCCTGGTATGTAGGCATTGTCATGTTCAAGGGAGACCTGATCTTTACTTTGCTTAACGTGGTGGCACATGGCATTCCCTACATGGGCCTGATCTGGATCTATGGCGAAAAGAAAGCCGACCGTGCATTCTCCTTCACCTGGAAAGGGGTGGCCATTTTTGCAGGCGCCCTGTTGCTCCTGGCGTATTTAGAAGAATCCTTTTGGGATGTGCTGGTGTGGAAAGATCACCCGGATATCTTTCCATTCCTCACCCACGCTGCCCCGTTGGAAAATCCAACATGGCTGTCGATCGTGGTCCCCTTGCTGGTGCTGCCCCAGATAACACACTATGTTTTGGATGGGTTTATCTGGCGTTTTCGCAAAGACAGCACGGTGAGATTGTAGCCTTCAGGAAATCTCCACGCTGATTATGATCAGGTTATCGCTAATCTTTTTCCAAATTATTTCGTCAATAAAAAATAGGAGGAAATGTCATCATCGATTTGCCCTATCTGTCCTCCAGCCATTTCAAAAAGCTGCTCGCCTTTTCTTTTGAGACCAATAGCTTGTCAGGCGCAGGAACAACAAGATGCACGACCAGTTTACGGTCGAAGTAACGCTCCACTTCTTTTACAGCACAAAAGTTAATGAGGTATTGCCTGTTTAACCTGAAAAACTGTTTATCGGATAAAAGATTCTGGATATGATCTAACGCGTAATTTACGGAAAACTCCTGCTTGGCAAGAGACATGATGATCGTCGATTCATGCCTAACATAAAAATAAGCTATGTCATCCGTGGGCACTGTGGAATACTTATTATGCTTGAAGACCAAGAAACTTTTCTTTCCTACCTGTGCCAAAAGTCTCGATAGCAGATCGACCAAATCTGAAAAGCGGTTTTTTTGAAAGAGTTCTGTGGGGTGAGCTCTCTTTTCAAAAGAGCCCAACACATCACCAACGTTCTCCACGCTGAATGCTTCCTGTGAACGTTCACCAGAAGTTGAATTGCTTTTTTTTAAATTTGTTTCCATTTTTCCGGGTTGTTAACAGATGGCTGACACTTATCTTATTCCCTTTTATCCAATCACAAATTAAAGCAGGCTTCTACCCTCCGCGCAGGCTGACCAAAACCAAATGGTTGTGACCTTTGCTGTTTGATTAACTTAAGGTCAATTGTCCAATGATCGGGCAGATAAGTCTGGCCTCTTACTACAAATGAAAGCTAATGTTGGGTATTTGCTCGAAACCAATTTCACTCAAGGGCGGTCTGAAACATTGAGAAATCCTGCAGATCTATCCGCGTGGAAATTGCTTTTGTTGCTAACGGTGATTGAAGGTACCATTTTATTTTGTGCCGATCCTACTTGAGCAACGATATTTAGCTGTGTTTAAGCCGGAGAAAAAACCGGAAACGCTGTTTGGTGGCTAATTGGGCCAATTGTTTGTTTGGCATCAAAAGTGTCACGCAAATCACTATGGCCACTATGGCAGACCGTTAACAGAGGAAAATTGAACATGTCAATTAGACGGATGTCGTTATCTTACCCGATCACTTTCTACAATGCTTCGTCCAGAAATAAAAAAGGGACGCGATACCGTATCGCGTCCCATTCTCAAAATCCGATCATCTTTCTGAGTCTAAATCAGCGAAGTGATTTGAAACCTTCGCGGATATCTTCTACGAGAAGATCAGGTTGCTCCCAAGCAGCAAAGTGGCCGCCCTTGTTATGTTTCTTGTAGTAAACCATGTTGGGATAGGCCTTCTCCGCCCAGTTGCGCGGAACCTGATAGAGTTCATCAGGAAATGCGCTAACAACCACCGGGATTTTGACACCTTGCGGACTAAAAAAGCCGTACTTATTCTCCCAGTAAATACGATAACCGGAAACCGCCGTGTTTGTAAACCAGGTAAGCGTGATGTTGTCGAGGACGTCATCTCGCGTAAGTCCTTCAGACTTCCCAGCAAATATGCGAGAGATAAGTGCCAAACTAGGCTGGTCGTGATCAAGGAATATCGCAGCCAGACCAACGGGTGAATCCGCCGTTGCGAGCAACGTCTGTGGACGCGACCCCATGATGAAGGCGTAGGAAACGTGCTTGTATGAAAAGCTCAATTGCTCATACGCTTTTGTCTCCTCCGCGGTAAGACCAGACGGTGCAGGCGCTCCTGTAAAAGCACCCTTGTCGAATTCAGGTGGAACGGCAATCGGGAAATTTGTGGCCATACCCAATAAATTGTCGGGCGACTGTACAGACATTAAATCCGTGATGAGCCCACCCCAATCTCCGCCTTGTGCAAAAAATTTCTCGTACCCCAGACGCTTCATCAGCGTCACCCAGGCATATGCAATGCGAGAGGGGCCCCAGCCGGTAGTCGTTGGTTTTCCCGAAAACCCATAACCGGGGATCGATGGAATGACAACATCAAAGGCATCTTCAGCCGTTCCACCGTAGGCAGTAGGATCGGTGAGTGGGCCAATGATCTTCAATTGCTCGAGAATTGAACCCGGCCATCCATGCGTCACGATGATCGGCAACGCACTTCTATGCTTTGACTTAACATGAATGAAATGAATATCAAGCCCATCAATTTCCGTCATAAACTGGGGCAAGGCCGTTAATTTTGCTTCCACTTTACGCCAATCATACGCCGTGGCCCAATAGTCTGCAAGGGCCTTCATGGTCGCGAGTGGGACACCCTGCGTTTGATCGTTGACCGTTTCTTTTTCAGGCCACCGTGTTGCTAAAATACGCCGCTTAAGATCAGCTAGGTCCTTTTCTGGTACACTCACCATCTTGAAGGGGCGGATTCCTTCTGGAGATTCAATTGCGGGAGCAATAGGGGTTTCAGTCGTTATCATTGTTTCAATTTTTAAATTGTTGTGTAAGAATATTCTGGCATCACTCGGCAGCCAGGTACCGGATCGATCGGAAATTGTTTCTCGTATGCCTCAAATCATTGACTTCCATAGTAAAAATATCTCCTGCAGGAAACGACCTCAACAACAAACCGGGTGGAGTGGACGAAGTTCTTCTCAAAGCTTCCACTTACAAACTTGAAGGCGAGATGTCTGTGGAGCTCCAGGTCAAATTACTGAGGGTATCGCAAGAGAAAATATTGAAAGGATCGGCGCGAAAGACGGAATGAAATTCGTGAATGGAGTTTGTTATGTGATCCGGTTGCTATTCTGTCCACCTGAACCTCGATTAAGTCAACTTCGCCATTTAGTCTCTTTGCCTGACTTGTTCTGGCGGCTACTTTTGAATGGAAAGGAAGTGGTGACGGCCAAATGCAGTGGTTCGGATTGGACAAGAAGCGTTTTAAGGGCCCTTGCCGGGATTTGTCTCTCCAAATTTCGACTTGTCCAGGTCGGGTGAGGCTAAGCATTTAAATGTTTTAACGATTGAATACATGGAAAATAGAGGGCTCGTATTTATTCCCGACATCAGTGGCTTTTCCCGGTTTGTCAACGAAACTGCAATCGAACACGCTCACCTGATTATCCAGCAACTACTGGAGATCATCATCAACGCCAACCAACTTGGCTTGATCGTTTCTGAAGTTGAAGGCGACGCCATTCTCTTCTACAAATTTGGTAACCCTCCGAGCCTCACAGCTTTGTATAAGCAGGTGGAGACCATGTTTTGCCTGTTTCACCGGGGGTTGATCGCTCAGAATACCCTCAACACTTGTCCCTGCGAGGCGTGTACGACTGCCATTAATCTGACCTTAAAAGTGATCACCCACTACGGCGAGTTTACAGAGTATGCGGTGAGAAACTTCAACAAACTCATTGGAAAGGACATTATTGTGGCACACCAACTTTTGAAAAATGATATTGAGCAACACGAATACTGGCTTGTAACACAAAGCTTGATTCAGGACCATACGTTGAAGGGCCTTGCCGATTGGATACCGGCACCAAGAAAACCGAAGGCGGAGAAGTATCTTTTCAATACGCGCAGCTAGGCCAACTGAAAAATGAGCTTAACGAGCGCTGAGACGCCACCAATATGCGCCGACGTCTTCGTCTCTTTTTCCGTCGCTAAACGTTGCTTAGGCTTGTATCTCCAAACGCTCAGCCCATTCCAACCCATTCGGCAATTCCTGCGCATTGAATTCCAGATGGATCACCCTCCGATGCTTCTGACTGGTGGCTTTGGAAGAGGCGTGCAACACCAACGGCTTCATCAAATGAATACTACAGGCCTTCACTTCGCAAACATGCGGAATGCTGTTTTGGGTGATCAACGCGATGTCGTTGTCGGATAATTTTTTCTGATGCGATCCGGGCACGATCTTCAACGCGCCGTTCGTTTCGTCGGCATCGTCCAAATGGATTCTTATGGTGATCGTGTCTTTCAACACCTGTTCCGGTGGGCAAACACCATGGTCGCCGGATTTTTTTGTCCAGGCCGTGAAGCCTTCGGTTTCTATTTTTTCTTTTACGTGAATAACAATGTCCTGGTGCCAGGTGACATACCAATTCGATTCCGGCGTCTTGTCAAAAAAAATGGCCTTCGTGAGAAACAGGTTTGGGTTTATTTCTTTTAAGATAGCCGTCAGATTCGTGTTGAAGAGCAAGGGTTTCAGTTCGGGCAGCTCGCGCAAAAGATTTCGAATGGCGTGTGCATTCTCCGCTGGACGGCTTTTCAGATACGTGTGAAGTTTCGAGCCAATAGCGTTCACCTCCCGCTTGCTGAACACATGACGCATCACCGACGAGCCTTTGTAAATGACCTTGTTGATCTGATTTTGCAACGACCCCCGGTTGAATTCGAACTGATACTGATCCAACGCCTCTCCCAGGATGTCGCGAATCCGTCGCTTCAGCTTTTCGGGTGCCAGAATTTTTATGCGGTTGCCAAAGCCGAGGATCTCGCGCTCCAATTCAAAATTGACCTGGACCTGCAGCGAAAATACCACGCCTGTGGAAAGCTTCTCCTCCACTTTCTGCGAATGATGAATGGGCTTGGTCACAATGTAGGGAGCCGTTTCGTGGTCGGCATGCAACAGCACTTTTTCGGTCCTTCCATCCGGGTTCACCGAAACGCCCACCACGTGGTGGAAGAAACTGGAAATGTTGAAGTCCGTTGCCGGCACATATTTCACGGCGCTCTCATCGATGCTCACGATGCGATCCAGGGCCAGGTTTAGGATGGGCGTGTTCCGTTTTTTAACCCCGAGCACAAACCAACGGTTGCGGTATTCTTTCAGGCAATAAGGATGAAAAACAAAAGTGTTCGCACTCCGTGCCTTAAAGGACTGGTAACAAATCTCGACCGCACGTTTCTTGAGGATCGTGTGATACAACGCGTCGATGTGCTCTAATCCTTTCAGGTTGTCATTCTTCTCAAAATCGATCACGGGCTCCTGGTTGGTCTTTGCCGCGTCGATCTTGTTTTCCAGCCGCTGCACCATGCCGCTCAACTCCTGGAAGTGGCTGAACCCTTTGAACTGTCGCAGGATCTCTACCACTTCCGTCAATTTGCCCAGATCCTGGTCGGTCAGTGGAATGTTGGTGATGGAATATTCGGGATCCTCATAGGTGTAGAACTTTTTTTCCAGCACCACAATGGGCGCGTTGTATCCCAGCTTGTCGCTGCGCATGAGCTGGATATCCATTTGAACGGTGCGCCGGCTAACGCCCTTGTCGATGCCCTCATATTCGTAGAGCGTTTCCGAGCATGCGTCTATCAAATCCTCCAGCGTCCAGCGGCGTTGACGGTTTTTGAGACAGGTGTCGATGGTGCGAAAGCGGATGAGGGCGTTGCGGTTAACCGGCATATCGAAAATATATTTCCCGAAAAGATGGTAAAATTTCCCATCTGCGCAAAGCGATTGCGCAGAGCAATGGCCGGCATGAAACCGGCATAGAAAAAATCATTTTAAAAAATAAGAAAAAAATTAACTACGCAAAAAGACTGCGCACATGCCTTCAACCTTTGATTTATCATTTACGCGGAATGATAGCGGCTTCAAAGCGGCCCTCTTCTACAACGGTGGAAGAGGTTTATTGGGTCTTGTAGCTTAAGAGTAAAAGTCTGTGGGAGAAGATGGTCGCTTGTACGTTGAAAGGATCGCCGACAAGATCAACAGCATCTCGATGTCGGGAGGCAACCAGATCATCGATCCGTTGAAAGATATCTTCGTACCCCGCAAATAATAAAAACGTTGTGCGATAGCAGGGCTGTATTCCGGAATACAGCCCATTTTGAAACATCAATCCAAAACAAAGGAGGGCGTGATAAAAACATTTTTTAGTGCGCCCGTCTTATTAAATTAACCTTGAAAATGACACTTACAGGAAACGATCTTAAAAAAATAGGATACGAAGAAAACAAAGCCCTTGGCCTTGCCTTGACCGTTATTGAAAAAGAATACGCCACATTGAAACCCGCAGAGCAACTCGCATTGCTGCAAGACGTGAAAAACGATCCCGCGCGCTATGTCGGGCATGAAAAGCTTTCGCCTCTGGCGGCGGAAATACTGAAACCTGTCGATGCAGCGATCGCGCTGGAACCTGCCGGCAAGCCCTATAAAATATATGGTGCCGAAGCCATAGAAGAAGGTGCCATACACCAGATGAACATTGCGTCAAGACTGCCCATCACGGTGGCCGGCGCCCTGATGCCCGACGCGCACCAGGGCTATGGACTCCCCATCGGCGGCGTGCTGGCCACCAAAAATGCCGTCATCCCCTATGGGGTTGGGGTGGACATTGGTTGCCGGATGTGCCTGACCTTGTATGACCTGCCGGTGACCATGTTGGAGGATAATAAAGACGCCTTGAAAAAAATGCTCGTCAACAACACCATGTTCGGGCAGGCTACTTTCAAGCGTCCAAAAGACCACGCCATCTTTGAGCGCGACGAGTTCAGCGACATTGCGGTGGTGAAGGGCTTGAAAGACAAGGCCTGGAGACAGATCGGCTCGTCCGGCGGCGGAAACCATTTTGTGGAATTCGGCATCGTGGATATCCCTTCCGTTGCAGACGAGTTGGGTCTACCCCCTGGAAAATATCTGGCGTTGCTTTCACACTCCGGGTCCCGTGGTTTGGGTGCCACGCTGGCCGGTCACTACACCAAGATCGCTATGGAAGTTTGCAAGCTCCCGCAGGAAGCCAAGCACCTCGCCTGGCTTGACCTCGACACAGAAGCCGGTCAGGAATACTGGCTTGCCATGAATCTTGCCGGCGACTATGCGTCGGCGTGTCATCACCAGATCCATGAGCGGATGGCCGTAGGGCTGCGTTCGAACCCGCTCGTGATGGTGGAGAACCATCACAACTTTGCGTGGAAAGAACAAGATGCTTCCGGTGAGGATGTTATCGTTCACCGTAAAGGCGCTACGCCCGCAGGCAAGGGAGTGCTGGGTATAATTCCCGGGTCCATGGCAACGCCGGGATTTATTGTGAGGGGAAAAGGTGTATCGACATCAATCAATTCCGCATCGCATGGTGCCGGCAGACTGATGTCGCGTACCAAAGCGAAACAAACGATTCTGCCCGGCCATGTCAACAAAGTGTTGACGGCAGCGGGCGTGGAATTGATTGGTTCGGGTCTCGATGAAGCACCGATGGCCTACAAGAATATCTACGAAGTGATGGCCTCCCAACAGGAATTGGTAGACGTTTTAGGGACGTTCATGCCTAAAATTGTGAGAATGTGTGGCGACGAAAGATTCAAGGAAGTGGATTAACCTTCCTGCTCCCTGAAATTTTTCTCGCGCTTTGATAAAGAAGTTTTAAAAACTTCTTTATACTTTTACATCATGATGTCAATGCTACACCAAATTAACAACGCACAGAAGTCGACGGCGCAAGTCCGCGACCCTAAGTGCTATTTTGTCCGGAGTAGTATGTTGAGATGATTCGTAAAGATCAAAGCCATACAGAAAGCCCGGACGCTAAAATGTCTGGGCTTTTTTATTTTAAACCACTTTCTATCATGACTGTCGATAGCATACTTAAAACCGTTGAGAAGGAAGCGATCAGCACCTTCTCCCTGCTGGATGGCTGGTTCGATGAGGAACAGGCTGTGCTGGACTATCGCCCGCAAGCAGAGGCGTTGAATGCTCATGAAATATTGGTGCAGTCCATGCTGACGTGCCGCGATTTAATGGAAGAGGTCGATAAGGGAAGTGCACGCGCGCTCGCGTGCGCACAAGAGAACGAAGGATTCGATTGGAACCAATATACACTACTGCCTCAGGACGTGCTCGAAGCGCGCAACCGCCCTTACTATCGTGCCCGCATGCTGGAAGGCACGATCGTCGGAGACTTCTTCCCCGCGGACGACGTTCGCGTATCGTTGCGCACACAGTTGCTGAAATGCCTGGAGCACCTCGACATGCTGCAAAACGGCGAAGGTGTGCACTACAAGATCTCTTATACCGACTATGGCATCGGTGATCTGGACATCTACCAGCATTTGTACCTCTTAACCTTTTATGGAAAAGAGCAACTTGACCAGCTGCGTTATAACAAAAAAGAATATTTATCGCTCAAAGCATAGCGTTTTTATGTGGAGGACTTTATACCGGCCCACCGGGCCGAACGAATTGGCATTGATCATCGACTCAGGGATGAAAAGATTTCCGCCGCGTCTTTTCTGGCAACCTATATTTTATCCCGTACTGAATGTCGCCTATGCGTCCGAGATCGCTGAGCGCTGGAACAGGGGAGATGAAGATTCGGACCATGCCGGCTTTGTAACCGCATTTGAAATTCCTGAAGAATATTTTCAGCAGTTTCCGGTTCAAACCGTTGGGCTGGATCATCACCAGGAGTTGTGGGTGCCCGATCATCAGCTGTCTGAATTCAATGACCGGATCGTGCATGAGATCCGTGTTGAGAAGATGTTCCTGGGAAGAAATTTTGATGTGCCCGACAAGATCAAAAGCATCCTCCCGTCAGTTATCGAGCCCCTCGGTGAATAGCCAGGGGCTTTTTTTTTCGGATGGAACAATGTATTGAATCAGGTTTTATTGGGCTTTTTTGATCCCCAACGGTGCTTTGGCAAACTGTTCATGCACTGTTTTCTCTGACTTTTTTGGGATGATCTTGCCTTCGTTGATGAGTACGTGGGCGACGAGTTTTACCTGCTCCAGCAACTGCGGCCAGTTCTTGGCATCGATGGCGCGCGCCACTTCCGGAGGGCCGAAGGTCCGGTCGGACCCACATTCTTCGGCCAGTTTTAAAATTGTTCTACGGATGTCCTCAGCAAATATCATAAGTGGCGAGATAAAGGAGGGTTTGGGGAGGTAACAAGGTTCCTGCTAAATCAGTTCTCCCGGTTTCCATATAATTAACCGTTGTTTACTTTTGTACCATGTCTGTGCGCACGTTCATAGCCGATCAACCCTCGCCTCAGCGGGAGATCATGACCATTCTCCGCTCGTGGATTCTGGACCTGGGCCAGCACATAGAGGAAAAAATCAGCGCGAAGATCCCTTACTTTTACTTCTATGGCCCCCTTTGCTATCTCCACGCACAACCCGACGGCGTAGACCTGGGCTTCACCAAAGGCTATGAACTCACGGACGAAGAGAAGCTACTGGAGTCGCGTGGGCGCAAACACGTGAAGACCATCACCTTTTATAGTGTCGCCCAATTGGAAGAACAAGAGGAATCGCTACGGCATATTTTGAACGAAGCTGCCATCCTGAACGAATATAGGTTTAAACAACAACAGAAGAAGAAAGCCAAATGAACGAACCCGATATCCTCGAGCAGGACGATGAGCTTTTCGAGCACCATCGCATCACCGCCGATGCCAAACAAAGCCTGGTGCGCATCGATAAATTTTTGATGGATCGCCTGCCCAACGTTACCCGTACCAAAATCCAGGCCGGCATCCACGAAGGGTTTGTTCGCGTGAACGAAAAAAGCATCAAGCCCAACTACAAAGTTCACCCCAACGATGTGATCACCGTCTCCATGCCCGAGCCGCCACGCGATAATACGGTAGTGCCCGAAAACATCGCCCTGGACATCGTGTATGAAGATGCACACCTCATGGTGATCAACAAACCCGCCGGCATGGTCGTGCACCCGGCCTATCAAAACTGGACGGGCACCGTGGTGAACGCGCTGGCCTATCATTTTCAGAACCTCCCCGAACTGCCGGGCAATGATGGCCGCCCCGGCCTTGTGCACCGCATCGACAAAGATACGTCCGGGCTACTGGTCATTGCCAAAGACGAAGCCACCCTGACCGCGCTGGCCAAACAATTCTTCGATCACACCATCGAGCGTCGCTACCACGCCATCGTGTGGGGCGTTCCGGAGCCGCCGCAGGGCACCATTAACATCAACGTGGGGCGCAGCCTGAGAGACCGTCGCATCACCACCGCGTTTCCCGAAGGGGACATGGGACGGCATGCCATCACGCACTATACCTTGTTGCAGGACTTGCGTTATGTCTCGGTGGTCGAATGCAAATTGGAGACGGGGCGTACGCACCAGATACGCGCGCATATGAAATACCTAGGCCACCCGTTGTTTAACGATGCGCTGTATGGTGGCGACCAGGTTCTGAAGGGGACCGTGTTCACCAAGTATAAACAGTTTGTAGAAAATTGTTTTGAGATCATTCCCCGCCAGGCGCTGCATGCCAAAACATTGGGCTTCGTGCACCCGGTGACCAAGCAATTCATGCAATTCGATTCCGAGCTGCCGGCTGATTTCAAAGCAGCGATCGAAAAGTGGGAACATTATGTGAAGTATAACTGAGCGTTACCGTTCAGGAACGAACCGGTTTAAAAAAGGGGGTAAAAGAGGTGAGTCAGTGCGTGATAACGCACAGGCTATGCAACGAAGAAGATCAAAAGTCTGTCTTAAAACGCGGTGCCGAACTTGCGTCCTTTACCGAGCGCCTGACGGATCTCCTTCAGGGCTTCCCGTTTAAGCTTCTGGTGCGTGGCATCGTCTTCCGACGAATACAGCAGGCTTTTGATGTAGGCCAAAACTTTTTCAGTTTGGGTCTGATCCAGCGAGTCGAGAGATTCGAGGATCGCGTGTTTTTGATGGATGCTTGTCATAGCAAGTAGTGGTTGCTTACTACAAAGAACGTAAATAAGGGGGCTGAGGTTCAAGCCCTTAGAACGCTATTCATCATAAGACAACACAGAAGTAATATTCCCCTTATAATCTCCATAATTCGACCCTCTCCCCGCCCGTTGCATAACCCATTTCTAACGTTTGAAACCCCTTGCTTTGGCTCAAAACAGGATATAGTAGGATTGACAATAAGCAGATTCTACGTACCTTACCTCTTCCTAGCCAACAATTCTTATGTTAACATTCCATTTCCGCCCGGCCGCTCTGTTGGGCATGGTGGCCCTGGCCGCCTTCAGCTGTAAACAGAAGCCCTCGGGCCCGCCCCCTGAACACTCCACGGAAAGCTCCCTGGCCGATCTCAAAGTACACGAGGGCCTGCAGGTGACGCTCTTCGCCTCCGAGCCCATGTTCTCCAACCCCACCAACATCGCCATCGACGAACGCGGCCGTGTTTGGGTCTGCGAAGCCTATAACTATCGCAGTGAATACAACATCAAAAACCCGGTAAAGAAAGAAGGCGACCGCATCATGATCCTGGAAGACACCGACGGCGACGGCAAGGCCGACAAAAGCAAAGTATTCTACCAGGGTACCGACGTGAATTCCGCCCTTGGCATTGCCCTGTTGGGAAACAAAGTGATCATTTCCTGCAGCCCGAATGTATTTGTGTTCACCGACGATAACGGCGATGACGTGCCCGATAAAAAAGAGGTCTTCTTCAAGGGCATTCAGGGTCAGCAACACGATCATGGCATGCACACCTTTGTGTTCGGTCCCGATGGACGTCTGTATTTTAACTTTGGCAACGCCGGCGTATCCCTGCTCAATCCCGCCGGCGACACGGTCGTGGATGTTCACGGGCACAACGTGGTCACGAACGGCAAGCCCTTTCGCGAAGGCATGGTGATGCGGTGCGATGTGGACGGAAGTCATGTAGAAGTATTGGGAAATAACTTCCGAAACAATTTTGAAGTGGCCGTCGATCCCTACGGCACGATGTGGCAATCCGACAACGACGACGACGGCAACAAGGGCACGCGCATCAACTACGTGATGGAATATGGCAACTATGGCTACCGCGACGAGATGACGGGTGCCAGCTGGGGTGCGCGCCGCACCAATATGGAGAAGGAGATTCCATTTCGCCACTGGCATCTGAACGACCCCGGGGTTGTGCCGAATGTTTTGCAAACCGGCTCGGGCTCCCCGGCGGGCATCACGGTGTATGAAGGCGATCTATTGCCGGAAGTGTTCCGTGGCCAGATGGTCCATGCCGAACCCGGGCACAATGTGGTGCGGTCTTATCCCGTGGAAAATGACGGCGCTGGTTATAAAGCCAGTATCGTAAACATCCTGGAGGGCCAGAAAGATCAATGGTTTCGTCCAGCCGATGTGGCCATTGCGCCGGATGGTTCATTGTTTGTTGCCGACTGGTACGATCCGGGCGTCGGTGGCCATCAGGTTGGTGACTTGGATCGTGGACGAATCTACCGGGTAGCTCCCACCGGTTCCGAATACACCACTCCAAAAACTGATATTACCACGACCGACGGAGCCATTGCCGCGTTGCTAAATCCGAACGCTGCCGTGCGCTATTTAGGCTGGAACGCCCTGGCGGCTGCCGGCGACAAAGCAGCGCCCGCGCTGGAAAAACTCTGGAAAGGAAACAACGCCCGCCAGAGAGCGCAGGCCTTGTGGTTACTCACCAAGCTTCCTAAAAACGACGACTACCTGGCCGAGGCATTGGGAGATGCCGACGCAAATATTCGCATCACCGGCATCCGCGTGGCGCGTTCGTTAAAAAAAGACATGTTACCCATAGCCCTGAAGTTGCAAAACGACACGTCGCCACAGGTGCGTCGTGAAGTGGCACTAGCGATCCGTGGAAATTCATCTGCCGAGGCGGCGGACATCTGGACAGCATTAGCACAACAATACGACGGCAAAGACCGCTGGTACCTGGAGGCGCTTGGCATCAGCGCAGAAGGAAACTCGGATGCGTATTTCAGCGCCTGGAAAAAGAAAGTGGGTGCCGACTGGAACACACCCGTGAACCGCGACATCGTGTGGCGAAGCCGCAGCAAATATGCAATGCCGCTGCTGGCAGAGATCATCAAAGCGTCGAACGACCAGGAAATGCTGCGGTACTTCCGTGCGTTCGATTTCCAAACCGATGCTTCCAAGCAGCAGGTGCTCACCCAACTGGTACAGCAAAGTCAGGGCGACCGGTTGCTCTATGCCCTTAAACACATGGATGCCTCGAAACTAAAAATGACACCAGCCATCACCAAGGCGCTCAACAAAGTGCTGGAACAAAAGAAGGGCAAGATCGAATTTGTGGAACTTGTCACCTTGTTCAAGTTGCAAAACCGCTCCAAGGACCTCCTGCAATTGGCCATTCACTATCCTGACAGCGCGGTGGGCAAGGAGTCGGCAAAAGTCCTGCTGAACTGGAACAAAACCGACCTGATGCGAAAGACCATCAATGGAAAGAACAAAGACAACGCCCAGGCCATGATGAAAGCCCTGTGGCCCTTGATGTATAATTTGAAAACCATCGCCATCATGGAATCGATCATGATGGATAGCACCAAAGACATCGAACTGCGAAAGTTGGCCGTGAAAACTTTTGCCGGCCCTTGGGAGGCCGAAGACCGTTTGCTGGAATTGGCAAAAGAGAACAAGATACCCGCCGACTTGCAAACCGCTGCCGGTGGCGTGTTCCAGACCGCATGGCGCGGCACGTTGCGACAGGAAGCAGCCAAATACCTGAAGCTTCCTGATAGCAAAGCAGGCACCGCGCTTCCGGCCATCGCCGTGCTTGCGGAGAAACATGGCGATGTTGCCAAGGGACAGCAAGTCTTTAAAACGCTTTGCGTCTCGTGTCACAAGGTGAAAGGCGAGGGCGTGAGCTTTGGACCGGAGCTCAGCGAAATTGGCGACAAGCTTCCTAAGGAAGCGCTCTACACCTCCATTCTCTTTCCCGATCAGGGCATCAGCTTTGGCTTTGAAGGCTACCGGTTCAAGCTCAACGACGGCTCTTCTGCTTTTGGCCGTATCGTTTCCGAAACGGAAGATAAGGTTGAGGTGCAATATATGAGCAACCAGCAAACCGTAGCAAAAGAAAACATCGCGTCGCGCACCAAACTGGAAACGTCGCTGATGCCGTCCAACCTGCAATCGTCCATGACCGAAGAGGAGTTGGTCGATCTTGTGGAATACCTCAGCACGTTGAAGAAAGACGAGCGGGTCAGTAAGAACTAAGACAATCTTCTCAGATATAAAAAAGAGGCTGCCCATGGGGACAGCCTCTTTTTTTTTCGATTCGCTTGGCGCGATTAGTTTTTCTTCTTCTTCAGGAAGTTCTGGATCTTTTGCTTGGCTTCGTCCTCCACTTTTTTCTGAACGTCTTCGGTGGTGACGGGTTTGGCCTTGGCCGTATCGGCAGCAGCAGTTTTGGTGGTGTCCTTTTTCTTGGTGCCCAAGATGTCGCCGACAATTTTCTCAGCATCGGTTCCTTTCACGGCTTTCTCGAGGGCTTTTGCGCCTTCCTCCTTGGCCACGTTGGTCACGGCTTCTTTTACCTGTGCTTTTTGTTCTTCCGACACCAGCGATGCTTTGGGGCTGTTGTAGTTTCCGCCCAGGGCAATCGTCACGGGAACGGTGCCATTGGGGTCAGCTTTTGCGCCGGTGTTCTTCGCGATAAAGGCGTTGTATTCTGCGCCCAGTTTTCCAGCGGGCACATCCATCTTCAGGACGTAGGCCAACGAACCGTCGAGGCCTGTGCTGCCGGCGATGTTGGTCTTGTAGTTCCCAAACTTCACGTCGAACGGCTTCACATTCAGGCGGCCGTCCTTGATACTGGTGGACATCAACACGTCCTTCAGCGTTACCTCGTCTGTATTTTCCAGTTTGGTGAGCGACGTGATGCCGGAGATCAGTTTGGATTGCGACAAGGCTGCCTGGGCGATCTTGATGAGGCCGTCGCCGCTCACCGTTGCCATGTTGGGCATCATGGTGGGCAACAACTCGCCGCTGAGTTTAAAGTCGGTGGAGAATTTACCGTTGATCAACCCGGCGATGGGGGCATAGCTTTGCACGATCGACGACTTGTTGGCCGCCTCCTTCATTGACACGCCATCGATCTTCAGTCCGAGATCGTATTTGGGATGTTTGATGTCTTTGGTGTTATAGGTTCCATTCACCACAAAGGCGCCGCCCAGCATATTGAACTTCAAGCCGCTGAGGTTGGCCACGCCGTCTTTCACGATCACATCGCCTGCGGCGTTGGTCATGTTGTAGTCCATGAACACTATTTTCTGAATATTCGATTTCAACACAAAGTCGATGTTGCTCGGCACGGGAATCACACTGAAACTGGCGGTGTCGGTCGTGGTGGCCGTTTCGCCGTCGGTCATGAATTCGTTCAGGTCGAGGAGGCCAGAACTGAAGTTCACATTTCCCTTGATGGTTTCATTCTTACCGAACACATACCCCAGATAGTTGAGCACGGAGCCGTTCACGCTGATGTCGCTGCGTCCAATTTTACCTTCCAGCTTTTGCAGGTCTATTTTCTTGGGATCGAAGACCATCGTTGCCTGGGAAAGCGTGACGGCATAGGGCAGGTCTTTTGCCGTGTATTTGAAATCGGTCAGCGACGCCGTTCCGCTGGTGGGCAGGCGATCGTATTTTTCGGCTTGGAGGTCGGAGTATTTTCCTTTGGTTTCCAGATCGGCCTTCACCTTGCCGGCGAGGTTCATGCCCTCGACGGGAAAGATCTTGGTGATCTTTTCAATGTCGATACCACCCTTCGCTTTCAGATCCCACGTGTAGTCGTCAAGATTCTGCAAGGCGAGGTTGGCATTGAAACGTTCGCCGTCCATGAGCATGGAAAGGTCTTTCACGGTGATGAAAGTCTCTGCCATTTTTCCGGAAGCGTTCTTTATCGTGGAATTGAACTTCAGGTCTTCAATGGGAATGGGAAACTGAGAAGACTTGACATAGCCATTGGCGAGTGACATGGAGGCGTCGATCGCTGGGATGATTTTCTTTAAGCTATCGTAAACGCCTTTTGCACTGAGGTTAAGGGCATAGTTGCCTTTCATCTCCAATCCTTCCATGGGAAACATTTTGCTCAACTCGGCCAGGTTTAGCTTCGCCATTACGTTGGCGTCGAGGTTCGTTGGATACATTTTGGTGATGAGCGCCTTGGCGTCCACGGGGTTGGTACCGAAATCGAGGTGAAGTTTTTTCAGGTCGATCACGGTGTTGTCGATCACGCCGTCTTTGTTGTCCACCAACAGATCGACATTGATGTTGTTGATGGGTGTGGGCAGATCGGGATATTTGAACATGGCGTCTTTCACCAGCAGGTTCACATTAAAGGCCGGCATTTGTTTTTCGCTGTAAGTGCCTTTTACAAAACCGTTAAAGGCAAGCTCGCCCTTGGTCTCGATGTTGTCGAAACTTTTGGTGTACATGCCCGGCACGAGCGAGAGCAGACTCTTGAATGAATTTTCGGGACTCTTGAACGAGATGTCCATGCCAAAGTCCTTTTCATTCATTTTGAACCAGCCGTCGAAGCTCATGGCAAAGTCGTTGACCTTGGCTGAGTTTTCCTTGAAGGTGTATTTGGTATACTGTTCGGCAATGGAGATGACGGCGTCGATCTCGACGTGTTTGTCGGTCAAGTACATGGTGCCGCCATAGCCCACGTTCACCGTATCGGCTACGGTTTTTGTTTGGAGGTCAAAAACATCCTGGGTGAAGTCGCCGCTGCCGGAGTGGTTCAGTCCTTTCAGTTCCATATAGAACGGAAGCGACTTGTCGTCATAGACCAACACGCCGTCCTGGATCTCCCAATGGTCGATGCCGAATGAAAATTCGCCCGAGCCTTCTTCTGTTGTCGTCGTGTCGGAAGAGGGGATGGCGATATCGTAGTTGGCGCGGCCGTCTTCCATCACCATCACGTTGATCTTGGGACGCACCAGGGTAATGCCTTTCAATCGCAGCTGGCTTCCGAAAAGAATTTCTTTCAGGTTTACTTCCACTTCAAATTTTTCGGTAGCAAAAAGCACTTCGCCTTCAAAGGGTGCGCGATTGATGACGCCCAGATCGTTCATCTCGGCGGTGATGTTGGGAAAATTCCGGAATAGCGTGAGATTAAATTTGTCGACGTCGAACATCACATCGGCGTTCACCGACTTGGCCAGTTCCTTTTTTATGGCGGCCTGGATGTCGTCTTTAAATACGATAGGAATGATAAAGGCAGCAGCCAGGATCAGCACAACCAGTCCACCAATAACAATAAAGGTCCATTTAAGCGCTTTTTTCATATATGAGATAATTGTTTGAATAACGATTCGGAGCCAAAGTTACTAAAGAGAAGGTTAAATCTGCCTAACGGAAAGGCATGTTAAAATTGTGTGCAGGTCGTTCAAAGATTTTCTTATTCTTTTACAGGCTGTTAGCGCCCTTTTCCGGTGCTTAAAAAAGCTTGAGGAACCAGTCCATCAATTTCTGCACGCGGGCCGTGTAGGGCGGGTAAAACACATTGGTCGTGGTGAGGCCACCGCGTTGTTTCAGCACCGCCTTCTCGTTCGAAAAGGCCAGGAAGCCTGCGTGGCCATGCGATTTGCCGATGCCACTATTATTCACCCCTCCAAAGGGCAAGTCAGCGTGCATAAAATGAACGCCGCAATCGTTCACACATGCGCCTCCCGATGATGTCTCCATTAACACGCGCGTCTCTGTTATTTTATCGTTAACAAACACATACAATGCCAAAGGTTTCTGTTTCCCGTTGACGATCGCCAGGGCTTCGTCGAGGGTTTTGTAGGTTAGTACCGGCAAAACCGGGCCAAAGATCTCCTCCTCCATCAGCTTTGCCTGCAGGGGCACGCCGGTAAGGATCAGCGGATGAATAAAACGCGACGCCGCATCCATCTTTCCTCCAAACTCCATTTTCGCACCTTGCTGTAATGCATTTTGCACCAGGTCCTGGAGGCGATCAAAATGTTTTTGGTTGACAATGCGACAGTAATGCGCGGAGTTTTCGAACGGTTCGCCTTTCTCCGTGAAAAGTAATCGGGTTTGTTCGATCAATGCCTTCTTAAAATCAGCGGCTTTTGTTTGATCTACCAGCACGTAGTCGGGCGCAAGACAGGTTTGTCCATTGTTCAAGAACTTGGTAAAGGCAATGCGTTTGGCCGCGTCTTTCACATGGGCCGATGCGGTCACGATTGCCGGCGATTTTCCACCCAACTCCAACGTCACCGACGCCAGGTTTTCGGCGGCCGCCTTCATCACCACTTTGCCAATGGCGGGGCTGCCCGTAAAAAAAATGTGATCAAATGGAAGCTGCAAAAGCGCCTGCGAAACTTCCGGTCCTCCTTCCCACACCGACACCACGGCAGGTTCGAAGATATCGTCGGCCATCTGGTGGATCAGGGCGGATACATGCGGTGTGAGTTCCGATGGTTTTATGATTACGGCATTCCCTGCAGCCAGGGCCGACACCAATGGCCCCACGCAGAGACTGAACGGATAATTCCAGGGCGACAAGATCAGGCACACGCCACGCGGCTCGTATTGGATAAAAGAACGGGTGCCCAGCAGCGTTAGCGGCGCATCAATTTTTGTCGGGAGTGTCCATTCCTCCAGGTTGTCCAGAGCGTGTTTCAATTCCGCCAGCACGTGGTAGATCTCAATGGCATCCACCTCCGTGGGATTCTTCCGGAAATCGGCATACATGGCTTCGTGGATGTCTGGGCGGTGACGGTGTATCCAAACCCTCAGCTTTTCCAGGCGGGCCCTTCGATTTTGGATGGGCTCTGTGCGCAGGCTTTTTACAGCCGCCACGTGGCGGAAAAAGTCGTCTGCAGGGGAAATTACTGCCGGGGTGGAAGCTGTGGCTTGCATCCCTCAAAATAGCCAAAAAACCACCACTTCGCCTTATACATTACGCCCAGATTATTTAACATGGATATTTGTTAAGTATATATTAACTTTAATAACAGAGATTTAACATTAAGGTAACATGAGGTGTTGGGCCGTTATATTTCTTATCCCCTGTATGGCTTTTGGCCAAGGGCAGGAAATTGGACAGACGTCCCGCCTCACCTATTATTTCTCACTCTACAGCCAGGCTGACGGCCCTACCACCGTGGATGTGGACGCAATAGCCGCTTTTGCCTCCAAGCTTGAACAAAAACGTACATCGTTCCGCAACGAAAAAGATTTTCTGGAGTATCTCTTTGTCAAGACCCACCGCCAGTTCCTGAAGACCTATGTGGAGCAGTCTTCGTTCCGCGACCTGACGGAAAACAAGATCTACAATTGTTTGTCGGGCACGGCCTTGTATGCCTTGCTGTTGGACCACTTTCATATTCCTTACCGGATCATGGAAACGAACTATCACATTTTCGTGTTGGCGACGACGGCCGAAGGCACGGTGTTATTGGAAGCGACAGACCCGCTACACGGTTTTGTGGATAAGGAAAAAGTTGTCGAGGCAAGGATCGAGCGCTACAAGCAAAATGCTCTTCGTGATGGCGCGCCTTCCAAAACCTACTATCGATACGAAGCCAATCTTTACAATGAAGTGAACCTGGATCAGCTGCTGGGATTGCTGCACTATAATTTATCTGTAGTGGCTTTTAACGAGCGCGTGTTTCCCGTGGCCGTCCAGCACCTAGGCAAGGCGTTAGATCTCTATGCATCGCCACGCATTGAAGAATTTTCGCGCATCCTCATCCTTTCGGTAGTTGGGAGCGACCTGGATGTGTCGGTAAAGGAAAAATATTTGCGTAGCATCCAATCGCTCCGCAAGAAGCAGCTTGCCATGACGGCCAGCGTCCAGTAAAAAAAACTGTTTCTTAGTTTTCGAGAATGCGCAGCTCCACGCGACGATTCAGGCGGTGGGCTTCCGGTGTGTTATCCCGCGACAGCGGCTGGCTGCCGCCAAAGGCCTTCGTTTTGACACGGCTCTTGGCAATATCTTTCTCCACCAGGTATTTCTTCACCGCATCCACGCGCATCTGCGACAATTTCAGGTTTTCTTTTGGGTCGCCTTGAAAGTCGGTGTGACCTTCCAATTGAATAACCATCTTTTTGTTTTGCTGCATCATGTTGAGCACGGCTTCCAATTCGGAATGCGAGTCCGGGCTGAGGCGGGCCTTGCCCACCTGGAAGATCAGGTTGTCGAGGCGAATCACCTTTCCCACTTCCGTGGAAGGCGCCGAGCTGCCGGCGGTGAGCTCGATGTCGCGGATCACGTTTCTTCCGTCTTTTGCTTCCGCCGGATCGAGCATGTATTTGGCTACCGAGTAGCCGGGGGCCTCTACGATGATCGAATATTTTTCGCCGCCGAACATGGGAAAGGAGTACGCATTATTATTAAGCACCCCCACCTTATTCCCATAGGGTAAGCTTTGATAGGTGATGCGGGCCGTCACCGGTTCTTTGGTGCTGGCGCTAAGGATTTTTCCTTGAGCTACAATCAGACTGTCCTCCGTTTGGCAAAGAGAACACGTGGTGATGAAGAAAAGCGGGAATACCAGCTTAAAAAATTTTCTTCCCATATAGGTTTATGTTTAAGATTATAGTTTCAAAATCTTGAATTCAACCCTACGGTTTTTCTTTCTTCCCTCTTTTGTTTCATTCGACTCGGTAGGCTTGGTCTCGCCAAAGAACAGTACGGTCATACGGTCTTTGGGTACTCCTTTATCACTAAAATATTTCATGACCGCTTTCGCTCTCCGTTCCGACAAGCCCAGGTTGTATTGGTCGGGGCCTGAAGTATCGGTGTGACCGGAGATCTCGATCTGCATGTTCGGTTTTTCTGTCATCAGGGTCACCACGCGATTCAACTCGGGGAACGACTCTGATTTGAGCGTGGCTTTGTCGAAATCAAAGAACACGTTGTTCAACACGATCGTGACATTCTCGGCGATGGTAGCCACCGCGATCGGATCGAGGTTGAAGTCTTTGGCAATGACCTGGTCGGCTTTGATATCGCGGGTATCCAGGTTTTGACTTTCCGAAAGTTTTCCATCGGCTTCTGCACGCAGGCCATAGAGGTGGCCGGCAGGGAGCCTGATCTCATACTCGCCGGTCTCGGGATTCGATTGTGCTATGCCCACGCCTTTGCCGTCGGGGAGGCGTTCATACACGATCTTGGCACCCAATGGCTGGCCGGTGGTTTTGTCGATGATCTTGCCGCGCACCGTGACCCATGGTTCGGGATTTTTGATGATGGGCAGCTTCACCCGGAAGATGTCGGTGTTGGTTTCGCTCACGCCGCGGGAGTAGTAGGCAAACTCGCTCGACGCGGGGATGTTGAAGAAAAGGTCTTCCAGGGGGGAGTTGATCTCCGGGCCAAGATTTTCGGGCTCTGACCAGTTGGTCCAGGTATCGTCCAGGCGTTTGGACACGTAGATGTCGCTGCCGCCGTAGCCGCTAAAGCCGTTGGAGGAGAAATATAAGGTCTTGTCGTCCGACGCCAGGAAAGGAGCGGTTTCTTCGTTGGCGGTGTTCACCACGCTGCCCAGGTTTTTGGGCTCGGTCCAGCTGCTATCCGATTTCATAAAGGAAACATACAGGTCGCGG
>Ga0209050_1000953_pt1 | contig 37629 bp, 36 predicted proteins | sample Araplavi_mTSA_r2_FD_184276 | JGI IMG/M metagenome (GOLD analysis project Ga0209050, IMG submission 184276) | Arabidopsis root microbial communities from North Carolina, USA - plate scrape MF_Cvi_mTSA_r2 (SPAdes) (version 2) | ecosystem: Host-associated > Plants > Roots > Endosphere | place: USA... | reverse complement strand
ATCTACAAATTTTTACCATGCATCACAGCGCTTCTCATCACCGCCGGGGTTGTGGCACAGGGCGTGGACCAGGCGAAGAGCAATATCCGAAAGCAAAAGTGGGATAAAGCTTACGGGCAGCTGCAGAAGGCGATGACCAAAGACAGTCTCAACACCGCCGCAGCCTACGTGATGGCGCAGTACTTTTTCACCCCGGCCAACCCCGCACACCAACTCGACTCTGCCTACCAGTATATCCAGCATGCACTCGTTGATTTTCAGAACACTACCGTCAAGCAACGGGAACGATTGAAACGTTTTCCCCTGGACAGCCTCGCCCTTGTCCGCCTGCGGCAGCAGATCGACAGCGCCGCCTTTGTGCGGGCCAGGACCCTCCATACCGAGCGAGCCTATGTGGAATTCATTGCTCATTTCAGCACGGCTCAGGAACGCGACGAAGCTGCCGGCCTTCGCGATGAAGTGGCCTACCAGGATGCGCTCTCGAAAAATACACACCAGGCGTTTGCCGCCTATCTCGACCGGTATCCCGAATCGTCCCGGGCCCGCGACGCCCGTGCCCGGTATGACCGTTTGTTCTTCGAAAGCGCCACGCAAGACCAGCGTCTGGCCAGCTATGAGACTTTTCTGAAAGATCACCCGAACACGCCCCACCGCCAGGAGGCCGAACAAAATATTTTTCAGCTGAGCACGGCTGCCGGATCGATCGAAAGTTATGAAAACTTTCTCCGGAACTACCCTGAAAGCGCCTTTACCGGAAGGGCCCGGAACATACTTTTTCATCTGCTCCCCGAAGAGCAGCGCCAGGGAAAATTCAAGAGCGATTCCCTTCGCGCGGTGATCGACCTGGAACATAATTACCTGGTGCCCTTTTTGCATGCCGGACAGTTCGGCTTCATGGATAAGGATGGTCGCGAGATCATTTCCGCCGCCATGGACGAATTGGCCAACGCCTACCGCTGCGGCAATGTGACCGACGACGTACTGGTGCTTCCCCACAACGTGGTGGCGCTGAACGGCGCGATCATCGCCAACGAAACCGTGCTTTCCGCAGAAGACATCGGCGCGGGCTTCTTGTTGATGGAAAAGGAAGGCTGTTCCCAGGTGATCCACAAAACCGGGTTCGCCGTGGGCGATGGCTGCATCGACGACGCGAAAATTCTCAATGGAAAGTTGCTGGCCCTGAAGAAGGACAACCGGTGGTCAACCTGGACGTTGACAGGCCGGAGACTGATGCCCTACACCTGGGACCAGATCAGCGCCCTGAAAGACGTGGTCGTTTTGAAGAAGCAAGGCACCTTTACACTGGTGACCATCGAACATATCGCCGCGTGCGCCGAGCAACAACAGCCGGTCACCGGAAATGAATATCTGGAGGTGAAGTCCTGGCCTGGCGACAAGATCGCCGTGGCCACCACGGAGGGGCCGGGGGTCGTCGATCAATCGCTCCATAATTATATACGACCGGCAGCACAAACATTGGGGCCCGCCTTCTTTGGCGCGACCATCACAAACGAATCCGGTACCCGTACCGTTAACGCTGCCGGAGAAGTCTCGGCCGAGTTTCGCCGGGTGATCGTGCAGGACCCCTGGACCGCTGTGCACGATGGAGTGGCCTGGCAGTTGTTCGCCCCGGCGACAATGACCCACCAAAGCCCGGCATTTGATTCGGTTGCGTTCGCCGGACCTTTTGCCCTGGGTATGAAGAAAGACAGTCTTCGGATTTATTTTTCCCCGCGCCGCTACATCACGCTGCCTCAACCGTTGCGCGCCGAGTTTGTTCCTGGCCAGGATTCTTCCAGTTTCTTGATGGTGGAACAAGGCGAAAAAAAAACCATCTATAACCGCTTGGGTCAAAAGCTTTTCACCACGCCACTCGAAAAAATTCAATATGCCGGCGAAGGTTTTTTTGTGGTGCACAAGCGGGAGAAAAAAGGATTGTTGAGCATCGATGGCAAGGCTGTGCTGCCGGCAGAGTACGACGCCATCGGGTCGGTGAACCGCGGGGTGGTGTCGCTGCTAAGGGCCACGAAGTTTGGGTTATTCGATTGCCGGCACAAGAAACTGATCGCGCCCGTGTACAGTAAAAACCTGGTGCCGTATAACGACCAAGTGATGGTGGCCTATAAAAATGGCGCCTACGGATTTGTCGCCTGGGATGGCAAAGCCCTTGACCCTATCGAGTTCTCGGAAGTGCGCTACTGGAACGACACGGCGGCTTTTGTGAAGAAAGGCGGGCAATGGATGATCTATGAGATCGCCAGCAAGCAGGTTTTGCTGGACAAGGTCAGTGCATATAAATTGATACAGGACCGCCCCGGCGAAAAGCTCGCCATCGTGCAGCGGGACCGCCACTATGGGGTGATCAACAGCCGGACAGGGACGGTCATCCCGATGACGTTCAGTGATATCATCAATGTGGGATCGCCCGGGGAGCCCCTTTATTTTACGGAAAAACACGTAGAGGAGGCCTCTATTTTTGTCGTGATCTACTACACCGCCGGGGGGAAAATGCTGCGAAAAGAGGTGTATGAGCAGGACGATTACGACCGGATCTATTGTCCAGATAATTAACATACCGTTCAGCAAGAATTCATTTTCAATTCACCCTAATCCGTAACTTGCGGCTCAAATACAGGATTATGCAAGTGCGTTACATCTCCGGAATATTGCTCATCTTTTTTGCCACCCTTCTGTCGACGACGGCAAGCGCGCAGTCTGCAGCGCCCGACCGTCCTAAGCTGGTAGTGGGTATCGTGGTAGACCAGATGCGGCAGGAGTACCTTTACCGCTATTACTCCAAGTTCGGCAACGGCGGGTTCAAGCGCCTGATGAACGACGGCTTCATGCTGCGCAACGCGCACTACAATTACGCACCAACCGTTACAGGCCCTGGGCATGCTTCTGTCTATACGGGTTCTACGCCCGCGATACACGGCATTATCGGAAATGACTTTTATGATAAGCAGGCCAAACAGTATGTGAATTGCGTTTTGGATCCCCGTCAAAAACCGGTCGGTAATGATGCCGGGAATGGCGATGTTTCACCGTGGCGGTTGCTGTCGTCCACGGTGACGGACGAGTTGAAGCTGTTCACGCAAAAGCGATCCAAAGTGATCGGCATATCCTTTAAAGATCGGGGCGCCGCATTGCCGGCAGGGCACATGGCCGATGCTGCCTATTGGTATGATGCACTTTCCGGAAAATTTATCACCAGCACCTACTACATGTCCAAGCTTCCGGATTGGTTGGTGAAGTTCAATGCGCAAAATCTTCCCAATCAATACCTGAACCAGGAATGGAAAACACTTCTTCCCATAGAACAATATACCGAGAGCGGTCCGGACAACAGTCCATACGAACGCAAGATCAACGGCAAGGATCGGCCGGTGTTTCCCTATGCGCTCAGTCAACTGCGAGGCAAGAACAACAACTTTGAACTGCTGCCGGCCACACCGTTTGCCAACGACTATCTCACGGAGATGGCCAAGGCCACACTCACCAACGAGCAGATGGGCAAGCACGATGACACGGATTTCCTCTGCATTTCTTTTTCCACCCCCGACGTCGTGGGCCACATGATGGGTCCCAATGCCGTGGAATTGGAAGACATTTACCTTCGTCTTGATCGCGACCTGGAAGATTTGCTGAAACATCTCGACCAACAAGCCGGGGCGGGAAACTACACCGTGTTTCTCACGGCCGATCATGCGGTGGCGGATGTGCCGCAGTATATGAAAGACAGTAAAATGCCGGCCGGGTATTTCAACGAAGAGTTTGTGAAAGCAAAGCTCACCGAATTTTTGGCTACTTATTATCCTGGTCGCGATTTCATTGAGAACATCAGCAACCAACAAATTTTTCTCAACCAGCAGGCCTTTCAACGCGATCCGAAAACGTCGGGTATCGACCTGTTGATTGTTACCGAGTTGATCGGAAAATATTTAATGACGGTGGAGGGCGTGGCCAACTACTACACGGAATCCACATTGCGTCAGGCCGCCTACGATGAAGGCGGTCTCCGGGGATTGTACATCCGCGGTTTCCATCCCAAGCGCTCCGGTGATATTCTTATTTCCCTGGAGCCCGCGTGGCTGGAGTCGGGTGCCGTGGTGGGTACAACGCACGGGTCACCGTATAAGTACGATACGCATGTGCCGGTTTTGTTTTATGGCTATGGCATCAAAAAAGGATCGTCGATGCGCTATCATCCCATAACCGATATCGCACCGACGGTTTCGGCCTTGTTAAAAATAAAATTTCCCAGCGGCGCCACGGGCCAACCTGTCGTGGAAATCTTCGAATAGCCACCCCCGGAGCCGGGTGTATTGGATTAGGGTGGATGCTGAATGCATGCATTCACCGTTTAACCTTGAAAATGCCATTCTAAAAAAATCTTGGAGGCGACAATCCGCCGTTCGATTCTACATCGTATATTTAATTTTACGGAGCCCATCCATGAAGTGCTGAGGAATTCCTGACCATCGCACTTCGTCTTGATTAAGTCAGGTAAGGATACAAGGTTTTATAATGTATTCCGAAATAATAGCTGAATGTCGTTAGGCATCGGTGAATGGTTATAACCATCTGGAAGTGCATGAAAGTATATTTCGAAAGGAGAATACTGGTCGGTTTTATCGTTGCGTTTGCCATCCTGGCCCTGTTGGGAGTGTACACCTATCGTTATGACAAAGAATCACGGGTTACCACGATGCTGGTTGCCCACACTAATGAGGTATTGTACCACATTGAACAACTCAACTCCACCGCACTGCGACTTGAAAAAGAATTGCATGAATTCGCCCTCACCGGCGATACGGCCTTTAATTCTATTTATAAAAAAGAATTGCTAACGGCTGCGCACCACGCCGGCATGTTGGCAAAACAGCTTGACGACAACGCCGCACAGCTTTCGGGGCTGGACAGTGTACGGCTTTTAGGACGCGAAAAAGTGGGCTTCATCAAAAAGGTGATCTCCGCGGGAACGGTCTCGGCTGCTGCGCGCCAGACGCTCATTCCCTCCAAGGAGAACACCCGCCTCAGCAATCTCCTCGCCGGGGTGATCGCCCGGATGAAGGACCGTGAAAAAATCTTGCTTGAGCAGCGCGTGCAGGCCAGCCGGGAAGGCGAATCCAAAGCCATGAACACCTTCATATTGCTGGAAATCGCGTCCGCCATCCTGCTGATCCTGGGATTTTTTGCCATCAACTTTTCGTTCCGCAAGCGGATGTTGGCTGAGCAGTCATTGCAGGAAGCTTCCGCCGAAGTCCGCGACCTGTACAACAACGCACCGTGTGGGTATCATTCATTGGATGAAAACGGCATGATCACGGAAATGAACAACACGGGATTGCAATGGCTGGGATACGCGCGCGACGAGATCGTGAACGTGAAGTATTTTACGGAACTGCTCACGCCCCAAAGCCAAGTTGTTTTTAAAGAACAATTTCCGCGACTCAAAGCATTGGGATATGTGAGCAACGTAGAATTTGATGTGATCCGGAAAAACGGCGAAACGTTCCCCGTCATCGTAAACGCCGCAGCCATGAAAGACGAGCGAGGCAAGTTCATCCGGAGCCGCACCACAGTGTTTGATATTACGGAAAGAAAAAAAGCGGAAGAAAAAGTGAAGCTGCTCAACAGCGAGATGGAGGCCTTCACGTATTCGGTGTCTCACGACCTGCGGGCGCCGCTGCGTTCCATCGACGGTTACGCCCGCATCCTGAAAGAAGATTTTGGTCCGGGCATGGATAAGGAGGCAAATCGCATCATGGACGTGATCATGCGCAATGCCCGGCGAATGGGAAAACTCATCGACGATATGTTGGATTTTTCGCGCGTTGGCCGAAAAGACATATCGCGCAACCGCATCGATGTAGACGTTATGGTCGACAGCATCCGGCGGGAGTTGGTGGAGCAGGAAAAAGGTCGCGATATCCGTTTCGACATCCAGCCCCTCGCCAGCGTGGAGGCCGACAACAATTTGCTGCGGCAGGTATGGACCAACCTGATCTCGAATGCCCTAAAGTATACCAGCAAAAACCTTCTGACCGAGATCACCATCGGCAGCCGTCACGAAAACGGCAAGGTCGTCTACTCCATCCGTGACAATGGTGTGGGATTTGATATGAAGTATGCCAACAAGCTCTTTGGGGTGTTTCAGCGCCTGCATAAGATCGAGGAATTTGACGGTACAGGCGTAGGGCTGGCGTTGGTGCATCGCATCATTTCCCGTCACGGGGGCAAGATCTGGGCCGAGTCAGAGGTGAATAAAGGGGCAACCTTTTCATTTTATATACCTTCAGAAACAAATAATGTACGTCATGACAAACAAAGCAGCGGTTGAAATCCTTTTAGTAGAAGATAATCCGGATGACGCGGAACTGACCATTCGCGTATTGAAGAAACACAACCTGGCCAATAACCTCGTCCACCTCCACGATGGGGAAGAGGCGCTGAAGTTCTTGTTCGAAAATGACGTGAACATCCCCAAGATCATCTTGCTGGATCTCAAGATGCCCAAAGTGGATGGCATCGAAGTGTTGCGGAAGATCAAAATGGATGAGATGCGGAAGATCATCCCCGTGATCGTGCTCACGTCGTCGAAGGAGGACCGCGACATTATCGAGTCGTATAAATTGGGTGTGAACGCCTACGTGGTGAAACCCGTGGAGTTTGACAAATTTATGGAAGCCGTGGCGCAACTGGGATTATTTTGGCTGTTGTTGAACCAGTCTCCGAAGTGAGCTGGAAAAATGGAGAAGTGAGAATCGTAAAACTGATGTGAGTATGGACATAAAACCGTTGAGAATCCTTGTGCTGGAGGATGTTGAGGATGACGTAGGATTGATAGCCCGCGTGCTGCAAAAGGAAGGCATTTTGTTTGAAACGAATCGCGTCGACACCCGGCAGGAATTTGTCGAAGCGCTGCGATCGTATGAAGCCGATGTGATCCTTTCCGATCACCGCTTGCCGCAGTTCAACTCCTTCGACGCGCTAAAACTCTGCCGGCGCGCCGGGGTGCAGATCCCGTTTATCCTGGTGACTGGCTCGGTCTCCGAAGAATTTGCCGTGAGCTGCCTCAAGCAGGGGGCCGACGATTACGTTTTGAAATCCAATCTCATCCGGCTGCCCACCGCCATCATCAATGCGCTAAAGCAAAAAGCGCTGGAACGGGAGCGGAAAAAATCCGACGGTGAGCTGCGCAAACAAAACGAAGAACTGGTCAAGATCAACAAAGAGCTGGATAGTTTTGTCTATAGCGTGTCGCACAACCTGCGCGCTCCGCTGATGTCGGTGCTTGGCCTGTTGAACCTGGCAAAGATGAACGATCAGGACAACGAAAATGTGCTGGAGCGTTATTTCACCATGATGGAGCACAGCATCCAGAAGCTCGACGAAACCCTGAAAGAGATCCTCGACTATTCGCGCAACGCCCGCAACAACCTCAACATAAAACGCGTCAGCCTCCACGAGATCGTCAACGACAGCATCGAGCGGTTGCGTTATATGGAAGGTTCCGACCAGATCATCAAAGAGATCCAGATCAATGAGACGGTGCCTTTGTACTCCGATGGCTACAGACTCTCCGTTATCTTTAATAACCTGCTTTCCAACGCCATCAAATACCGCGATCTGCAGAAGGAAGAGTCCTATGTACGCTTCGCGATCACGGTAGACGAGCGCAAGGCCTGCTTTTATTTTCGTGACAACGGTATCGGCATTGCCGAACATCTTCTTCCAAAGGTATTCGATATGTTCTTCCGGGCTACCGAACGGAGCGAAGGCGCGGGGTTAGGATTGTACATTGTGAAGGAAACCGTGGAGAAATTGAAAGGCACGATTACCGTGGAGTCCACCTTTGGCCAGGGCACATCCTTCAAATTTGAAATCCCCAACATTCATTTGCCGGCAGAGTTGGACTAACGGATTTTACGCATAGCCGGCGTAGCCATGCAGCGCCCCGACGGACGTTCCGGGGCTTTTTGAACCGTTTCCGGACCTCTCGTTTTCTCGGAATTTTCCATATCTTGAAACCTTATTCGTAATGGAATCGCTGAATGAGTGAGACAAAGTTCAAGCCCGTGCTGGGCTTATGGGACGGCACCATGTTGGTGGCCGGTTCAATGATCGGTTCAGGAATTTTTATCGTAAGCTCCGACATTCTCCGCAATGTGGGAGGATCGGGATGGCTGGTTGCTGTCTGGCTGATCACCGGGTTTATGACCATCACGGCGGCCGTTAGCTATGGCGAACTCAGCGGCATGTTCCCCAAGGCCGGTGGTCAATACGTCTATTTGAAAGAGGCCTACAATCCCCTCATCGCTTTTCTATACGGATGGAGTTTTTTTGCCGTCATTCAAACAGGGACTATCGCGGCGGTGGGCGTGGCATTTTCAAAGTTCATGGCCTATAAAGTTCCGGCCGTCAGCGAAGACATTGTGTTGCTCGACCTGGGCTTCCTGCGCATTTCGCCCGCGCAATTGGTTTCCATCTTTATCATCGTGCTGCTGACCTACATCAACAGCCGTGGCGTGAAAGGGGGCAAGGCCATCCAGACCACGTTCACCGTGACCAAGTTGCTCAGCCTGTTCGGACTCATCGTTTTTGGATTCGTCATGATGAATGGCTCCGTGTGGGAAGCCAATTGGAGCACCGACGCCTGGGATCTGCACAAGCTCAACGCCGATAACACCATTGAAACGTACACCACCATCGCCGCCGTTGGTGCCATTGCCGCTGCCATGGTGGGCTCGATCTTCAGCAGCGATGCCTGGAACAACGTGACCTTTATTGCGGGGGAAATGAAAAATCCCCAGCGCAACATCGGGCTCAGCTTGTTTCTGGGAACGCTCATCGTCACCATCATTTATGTGAGTGCCAACCTGATGTATACGGCCGTGTTGCCTTTACATGACATTGCTTTCGCGGAAAAGGACAGGGTTGGTGTGGCCGCCTCGCACGCCATCTTTGGCGACGCCGGCACGACCATCATCGCGCTCATGATCATGGTGTCGACGTTTGGTTGCAACAATGGGCTGATCCTCGCGGGAGCCCGCGTATACTACACCATGGCCAAAGACGGGGTCTTCTTCAAACAAGCCGGTGAACTGAATCGCTTCGCCGTTCCCCAACGCGCGCTGTGGGTACAATGCATCCTCGCCTCGCTGTGGTGTCTCAGTGGAAAGTATGGAGACTTGCTCGACATGGTCTCGTTTGTGGTGGTCTTGTTTTATATGCTCACCATCATCGGCATTTTTATTCTGCGAAAGAAGCAACCCCATGCGCCAAGACCCTACAAAGCGTTTGGTTATCCCGTGCTGCCCCTCATCTACATTCTGATGGGGACGACCTTCTGTACACTGCTGATCTACTACAAACCACTTTATACCTGGCCTGGACTGATCATTGCTTTGACCGGCGTGCCCCTTTACTATTTCGCTTTGAAGCGGAAAAAAGTATAAGCTTATTTTTTTAACTGATCCGCCACCACGGCCAACCCTTCCTGGAAGGAGTGGGGCTCATACCCTAAAACCGTGCGCGCTTTGTCGATGATGAAGCCGGTACGCTGCGGCCGGCGAGCGGGCTGTGTAAATTGACTCGCATTGGTCTCTTTGATCAGCGAAGCATCCAATTGAAAGAAGTCGACAGTGTGCAAGGCCATCTCGTAGGGCGTGAGCCCATCTTTGCCGGACACATGAAAGATGCCGGTAGCTTTTTTAAGCGCGGCGAGATAACAGCCCTGCGCCAGGTCCTCCGCCAACGTGGGGGTGCGCCATTGGTCGTTTACCACCTGGAGGGTCTTGCCTTCCTCCAGATTTTTCTTTACCCAAACGATGATGTTGGAGCGGCTCATGTCGGGCGTGATGCCATAGACGAGTACGGTGCGAATGATGGTCCACGGTACGTTGCTTTCCTGCACCTGTCGTTCGGCTGCCAGTTTACTTTCGCCGTAAAAATTCACGGGATTGGGTTGAGCGGTTTCGTCTAAGGGACCATAGCTGCCGTCGAAAATAAAATCGGTGGAGAGGTGGATGAAATGGATGTTGTATTTTTCACAGGCCACCAGCAGGTAGCCCACGGCATCCACGTTTGCCTTCCAACATCCATCCTTATCCTGCTCACATTGATCAACCTGGGTCATCGCTGCCGTGTGGATGATCACGTCCGGGCGCACGGCCGCCACCAGCTTCAAGACTGCGTTGGCGTCCGTTAACTCTGCCAGGAAGAATCGGTCTGCGGGCAAAGGAACGATTGACGCCCGCCGCGCGGTGGCATATAATTCGATGGATGTGTCGCGCTGGAACAACGCTATCAGTTTGCTGCCCAGCAGCCCATTGGCCCCGGTAACCAGAATTTTCATGTGAGGATCAGAATTTATGTGACGTCCCGAGACGTTGTGCTACTTATTTTTTTTCCGGATAGTGATACCCATACAATTTCTCAATCTTCTTTACCGACAACTCTTCTACGGTAACGGTCATCCGGATATCTTCCGTTGGTCGTTCCGCTTCATCTCTCGTCACGGCGGCGATCTTGTCCAGCACGTCAAGCCCTTGGATGACTTTGCCAAATACTGTGTATCCTCCATCCAAAGCGGGCGTGCCACCGACGGTGGTATACACTTTCACGCGTTCGGGCGTGATCGCTTTGCTGAGGTCTACATTCAATTCTTTCTCCACCCGAGGTCTCAAGGCCACCATCCGTTCCTGGAGCAGTTTCATATCCTGCGCCTGGAATGCGGCGGCCAGCGAATCGTAGGCGCCGCGGTTGGCCGGGTTTTGAAAAAATTGTCCTAACATATTATTCATCTTTTCGAAATCGGTCTTCAATTCTCCTTCGGTCATCTTCGTGCCCTGCACGATGTAGAACTGGCTGCCGCTGGAGGCCTTGGTTGGATTTTGATCGTCGGAAAGTCTTGCCGCCGACAATGCCCCCCGTTCGTGAAAAAACTTCGGGTTGAACTCTGCATTGACGGTATATCCGGGTCCACCCTGACCCAGCCGCTGACCGGGCGTTGCTTTTTTCGAATCCGGATCGCCCCCTTGGATCATGAACCCTTGAATGACGCGGTGGAACAAGGTGCTGTCATAATAATGTTCTTTCGCCAGCTTGATGAAGTTGGCCTTGTGGAGCGGCGTTTCATCATACAGGATGGCAACCATATTTCCGTAGCGCGTCTTGATCGTGACCACGTAATCTTTCTTTTGGGCACAACCGGAGACCATGACTAAAAGAATAAGCGTAACAAGAATGGAAATTCGTTTCATAACTACGTTAAAAAAGTAATTGGAAAAATGTGTGCCGGGATAACCGTCAGGCCACTAGATTCTTTATTTCACTCAGCAGCGTGGCGCCACCGTTGATGAGCACTTCGTTGGCTACGCGTTCGCCCAGGGCTTTCACGTCGTCGGGAGAAGCGGAGTGTTTTGCTTTGATGATGCGTTGCCCATCGAGCGAGATGATGCCTCCTTTCAAGGTGATGGCGCCTCCCTCGTGATGGGCATAGCCAAACGCCGGAATGCTGCAACCGCCCTGCAGGGTTTTCAGGAAAGATCGCTCGGCGCGAATGCAATCCTCGGTCTCCGGGTGGTTCACCCACCGTTCAATGATATCTTTTTTATCGAAGGATAACTTCTTGTGACACTCCACGGCAATGCTTCCCTGCCCGACGGCGGGAACAAAATAGCTGGTCTCGATCTTCTCCACGATCAAATGGTCGTATCCCATGCGGTGAACGCCGGCATAGGCAAGTAGCAACGCATCGTAGTCGCCGGCCTCCAGTTTGGCAAAACGCGTTTGCAGGTTGCCGCGGATGGTCAATGCTTCCTGGTGCGGATAAAAATGTTTGAGGAACGCCACCCGCCGCGTGGCCGAGGTACCGATCCGGAGTTTGTCCGATGCCAGGTTGATGTTTTTTTTATGGCTCACGATCACATCGTTGGCCAGTTCGCGCTCGGTGAAGGCCACCAACTCCAACTCGTCCGGGATTTCGGAGGCCAGGTCCTTGGCGCTGTGCACCGCGATGTCGATGGAGCCGTCCAAGAGTTTGGCTTCGATCTCTTCCGTGAACACGCCCTTGCTGCCGATCTTGGCGATGGAAACATTCAGGATCTTGTCACCCCGGGTTTCGATGGGCACGATCTCGGTTTGATAACCCGACGGTTTGATGAGGCTGGCAACATGTTCGGCCTGCCACAAGGCAAGTTTGCTTCCGCGGGTACCGATGCGAATGACTTTATTCATAGGTTACGGGTTGATGATCTTTGCCAGTTTTAAGGAAAGGTCCAGAAAAATCATCTTGGCGCTTCCATTGCGCTCCAGGTGATAACTGGCGTCGTTGATCAAGGTAAACGATTTTTCGATTTTCTCCACCGTCATCTGCTTGCTGAAACGGCCAATAAATTCAAGTTCTTCGCCCCGCGACCGGTTCATCGCGGTGGCGCCGGAGATAAAAAGGAGGGCTTCGCGCATCACGAGCATGCTGTAGGCCAATAAATTCTTTTGGCTCAACTTGTCCTTCGCATGAAATTGCTCGGCCGTGGCCACCAACAGGCCATATCTTTTTTGCCAGCACTGCCCCATCCAATCCCGGAATTGTTTGGTGTTGTCGTCTTCTTCGTTTTCGGTGAGCTTCAATGCGTAATTCAGATCGCCCTCGGCCAGCGGGGTGATCTTCTTGGCACGCGCAGCCTCCACGTTATGCGCCGTGAGGTACGATTCGACCTCTTCATCTTGCAGCAGGGGCACCGTAACGATCTGCGTACGCGAAATGATGGTGGGCAGCAGTTTATCGGCGGCGTTGGTCACCAGGATAAAGAACGTGTGGGGTGCGGGCTCTTCTAATATTTTCAAAATGCCATTGGCTGCCGAGGGGTGCATCAGTTCCGGCTGCCAGATGATCATGACTTTGTTGGCGCTTTCAAAGGGCTTTAACGAAAGGGTCTTTATGATCTCGCGGCTTTCTTCGCGCGAGATGAGGGCCTGTTTGTCTTCACCGCCGTAGTAGTTGGTCCAGTCGTTCAGATTTCCATAGGGTTGTTCCAACAGGAACGCACGCCACGATTTCATGATGTCGGCCTTGAAGCGCTCTTCGTCCTTGTCGCCCTTCACGTTGCTGAGGGGGAAAACGAAGTGTGTATCGGGGTGGATGAACTTGCTGTTCTTGGAGCAGGCCGGGCACACACCGCAGGAGTCGTCGCCGCGGTTTTCGCAGTGCAGGTAGGTGGCATAGGCCAGCGCCATGGGAAGGTTCAGCGCGCCGGCGCCGCCCACAAAAAGCTGGGCGTGGGCAATGTGATTGCTCTTCGCTGCTGCGGTGAGCATCGCCTTTACGTCGTGCAGGCCTGGGATGGTTGAAAACTGCATATCACTTTTTTTCCCACGTGCGACTGTGCGCCGTGGCGTTGTATACATGAAGAAGAATCTCTTTGTCGACGTCGCTCAGCACCTGGTCCCGTCGGCCCACCACGCGTGCGGCAGTCTCCAGGGCTTTGTCAAGCTGGTAGGTGGTCAGTCCCGCAGCGCCACCCCAGGAGAAGGATGGAACATAATTGGGGGGAAAGCCTTCGCCAAACACGCTGGCGCTCACATCGACCACCGTGGCGGTGTTGAACATGGTGTTGATGGAACACTTGCTGTGATCGCCCATCATCAGTCCACAGAAATATAATTCGGTCTGCACATAACCTTCTTCTTTATGCCGCCACAGCTTGATGAGATCGTAATTGTTCTTGAGGTTCGACGTATTGGAGTCCGCCCCGATGTTGCACCACTCGCCCACCACGGAATTGCCCAGGAAGCCGTCGTGGGCCTTGTTGCTGTAGGCGATGATGACCGAGTTGCTGATCTCGCCACCCACTTTGGAGTGGGGACCCACGGTCACGTCGCCGCGCACTTTGGCGCCCATGTTGATCTGGGAATTTTCGCACAGCGCAAAGGCCCCGCGAATGAGGGCTCCTTCATGGATCTGGCTGTTTTTTCCTAAGTAGATGGGACCGTTTTCGGCGTTCAGGGTTGCCGCGCGGATGGAAACGCCTTCTTCCACAAAAATATGCTCTGCCCCATACACGATCGTGTGCCGGTCGGCAATGCCTGCCGAGGTTCTGCCGGCCGTGATCTTTTTAAAGTCGGCCCGGATCTGTGCCCCGTTCTCGCGAAAGATCTTCCACGGCTTGTCGATGATCGTGAGGGGTTCGCGGTATTCGATGGTGTTTTGCTGGTTCATTTCCTGCACGGGATTCCGCGCAGCCAACAGCAGGGGGCCTTTTACAAGGAAATATCCCTCCGGGAGCGATTTCACGGTGGCCGCCAGGAGGTCGTCCGGACAAAGGGCGCCGTTTACCAACAGGTTGTCGGTGGTGGAAACGGCGGGATATTTTTTTTGGAGGTACGGTTCGGTCTGGAAAGAAACGGTGGTTTCCAGATACTTCTCCCACTTTTCGGCGAGGGTCAGGATGCCCACGCGCAGGGCGCCAATGGGGCGCGTGAAGGTGAAGGGGAGGAGTTCTATGCGGATGGTGGGGTCATCGAAGAGGATCACATTCATGTTCCAAAAATAGTGGCGGATGGCTAATGATAAAGGGTATTGCGGTATTTATGATGCCCGCCCCAAAAAAAAGGCATAAAAAAAGCCTTTGTCTCCAAAGGCTTTTCTCTCCCATTTGAAAAAAAGAAGTATTAAGCTTTTTTCTGATACTTGTTCTTGAATTTTTCCACACGGCCTGCCGTGTCGACAAACAGCTTTTTGCCAGTGAAAAATGGATGAGAAGCCGAGCTCACTTCGACCTTGATAACAGGGTATTCCTTACCATTTTCCATCTTGATGGTTTCTTTGGTATTGGAAGTCGAGCGGCTTATGAATTTGGTGTCGCTGGAAGTGTCCCAGAAAACAACTTCTCTGTACTCCGGATGAATGCCTTTTTTCATATCAATTATGCGTTTTTTCCTCTAAAAAGGACTGCAAATATACGGGGATAGAACGGATAAGCAAACTTGGGAGAACAAAATTTGGCATAGAAACGAGAACCGGCACCTGGATTTATGGGGTAGAACAGGTCCAGGGGGCTCAAAAAGTCGCCTGCGAACGCGTTTGCCCCAAATCCTGTATTTTTACCCCCTTAACTTCCCCAACGCATGAAAATAAGGCTACTGGCTCTAGTTCTCACCGGTTTACAGGTCTCGGTTTTTGCCCAAAGCAGCTATGCCCCCCTGAACGAAGACTATTATCATAGCATCGACCGCTACGAGGTGAAGGCCGGTAAAGTGCTCCCCAGCATCTTCACCGCCGTGAAACCCTATAAACGGTCCGACATTGTGGCTTTTATCGATACCCTCCATGCCCAGGGCCAGTTTGTTTCCAAGGCCGATGCGTTTAACTACGAATACCTGCAAAACGACAGCTGGGAGTTTTCGCGGGCCGAAAGCAGCAACAGCCGCAAGCCCGTATTGAAAGGACTTTACAAAAAGAAATCAGATCTGTTTTACGTGGACGAGGAAGCGTTCGACCTCCACGTGAACCCGGTATTATACCTTGGCGCCGGCAGCGATTCGCGTCGCGACGAGCGGTTGTTCATCAACACCCGCGGGGCGGAGATCAGGGGAATGGTGGATAAAAAAGTGGGTTTCTATGCCTATCTGACCGACAACCAAATGGTGCTTCCTTCTTATGTGTGGGACCAGATGTCGCAAAACCCGGTCATCCCCCACGAAGGTTTTTGGAAGGATTACAAAAACGGCAAGGGCGTGGATTTCCTCCAGGCGCGGGGCTACATCAGCTTCGAAGCCACCAAGCACATCAACATACAATTCGGCCATGACCGCGTTTTTATAGGCAACGGCTATCGTTCCCTGATCTTTTCGGACTTCTCGCCGCCCACCTGGTTCCTCAAAGGCACGGTGAAGGTGTGGAAGCTGAATTATATGTTTTTACTAAACCAAATGACGGCCGATGTGGATGGCTCGCTCAGCGGACTCAAAGCGGCGAGCGGGGGCTATCCCAATAAATTCAATGCCCTGCACCACCTGAGCCTCAACATTGGCAAGAAGCTGAACATCGGCGTTTTTGAATCGGTCATGTTTAGCGTGGACGATTCGCTGGGTACAGACAATTTCCGTCTCGACTATCTCAACCCGATAATCTTCTATCGCGCCATCGAGCAGCAGAATGGCAGCAGCGACAACGTGTTGCTGGGATTTGATTTCAAGTGGAATGCGGTGCGGAAGCTGTCGTTCTATGGCCAGTTTGTGCTGGATGAATTTGTGCTGGACCACATCAAATCCGGCGATGGTTGGTGGGCCAACAAGTTTGCCATCCAGGGTGGCGCAAAATATATTGACGCGTTTGGCGTCCCTAACCTTGACCTGCAGGGCGAAGTGAACATCGTGCGGCCCTATACCTATTCGCATAATACCAATTACGCCAACTACACCAGCTACCGGCAGCCCATTGCACACCCGCTGGGCGCTAACTTTAACGAGGTGGTAGGCATCTTGCGCTACCAGCCCGTGCGCCGGTTGAACCTGGTCGGCAAGCTCATCGTGGCAAAGATCGGTCGCGACACCACGGGCGTGAACTGGGGCAGCGACTTGCTAAAGAACAACTCCACGCGCCAGCAGGAATATGGCAACACCATCGGGCAAGGCATCGCCAATGATCTCGTTTACGGCACCTTCACGGCGACGTGGATGCTGCGACACAATGTGTTTATCGATGCCTCGGTGGTGGTGCGCAGGAGCAAATCGGACGTTGCTTTTTATAATAACAATACGAACGTAACTTCCTTAGCTTTGCGCTGGAACATACCGAAACGACTTTACGAGTTTTAACCAGTTAAATGAAAATTTATTTCCGCATACTTCATTACGCTCCTCACCTCGTGCGGCGGCTTATTGAATTCTTTATCTACTCCATTCCGGGAAGTATCTTCAGCTTGGTGAGCCTCGCGTTGATGGCGCCCTTGCTCAACTCACTTTTTGGCTATGTCGACAAGGGTACCGCGTTGCCCGCCTTTCCGGAGTTCGCGATTTCCATCGATTATGCCACGGGCGTTTTCAACTATTACTTTTTACGCATCGTTCAAGATCAAGGTCCCATACGGGCTTTGATGTTCATTTGCGTCGCCATTGTCATCACCCGCTTTCTGGGAAATCTTTTTATTTATATGGAGCGCATGGCCGCGTCGCGCATCAAAGTGGATGTGGTGCGGAATATGCGGATGCATATTTTCAGGAATGCGACGCTGCTCCACATCGGCTACTTCAATGATCAGCGAAAAGGCGATCTGATTTCGCGCTTCACCAACGACGTGTCGGAAGTGGAAAACGCCGTGGTGAACAGTCTCAAGTTTGTGCTGAAGGAACCCATCACGATCATTCTTTCATTTGTTGCGCTGTTCACCATATCACCGCAGCTTACTCTCTTTTCGTTGTTGCTCTTGCCCGTGATGGGCGGGTTGCTGGCAGAGATTGTGAAGCGCCTGAAGCGGAAGGCCGTGTTGAGCCAGGAGTCGCTGGGAAGGATCGTCAATATTTTGGACGAAACACTGGGAGGTATGCGCGTGGTGCAAGCGTTCAATGCCCGCAATTTTATCCTGAAAAAAATCGACCAGGAAACGGCGTATCACCGCAAGGTGAACCTTTCCATTTCCCGTAAAAATGAATTGGCCTCGCCGGTGTCGGAAATACTCGGGGTATTGATTGTGGCCTCCATTCTATACTTTGGCGGCTCGCTGGTATTGTCGAATGAGTATGATCTTTCGCCGGGAGCATTCCTGGTGTTCATCGGTATCTTTGCCAATATCATACAACCCGCAAAAAATTTCTCCAACGGCATCACCTCCCTTCAGAAAGGTACGGTCTCCGCACAACGGATTTTTGCCCTCATCGATGAAGAACCCGCCGTAAAGAACAAGCCCGGCGCACAGACCCTGGTCTCCTTTGAACGCGACATCGTGTTCCGCGACGTCGTCTTTGCCTATGACCGCGAACCCGTACTTAAAAACATAAACCTCACCATAGCCAAAGGAAAGACCATCGCATTGGTCGGTTCGTCGGGAGGAGGGAAGTCGACACTCGCCGACCTGGTGCCGCGCTTTTATGACCCGACCGGTGGGGATATTCTGCTGGATGGGATTTCTTTAAGAGACTATGAATTGGAATCGCTCCGGAAACAGATCGGGGTGGTTACGCAAGAGTCCATTCTGTTTAACGACACCATCTTCAACAACATCGCGTTTGGCATGGAGGATGCGCGGGAAGAAGATGTGATCAATGCAGCCAAGGTGGCCAATGCGCACGAATTTATTACACAGACCGAACACGGCTACAACACCTTGATCGGCGAGCGCGGGTCCAAACTTTCCGGGGGGCAGCGGCAACGCCTGAGCATTGCCCGGGCTGTGCTCAAAAATCCACCGATCCTGATCCTGGACGAAGCCACCTCTGCGCTCGACTCCGAGTCCGAACGCCTGGTGCAGGATGCGCTCACCAACCTGATGAAGAATCGTACCTCCATCGTCATCGCCCATCGTCTGAGCACCATTCAGCATGCTGACGAGATCGTGGTGATACAGCAAGGACAGATCCTGGAGCGGGGCCGTCACGACGTGCTCATTCAGGGTAACGGACTTTACAAAAAGCTTATCGAGATACAAAAAGTGAATTAGTGCTTACACCCCCAAGTGCGCACGCGAGATAATGCGTTTTAGGGAATAACCATGCATGGATTGTCCATTTCAAATTTTTTCATTTACCTTTAATTAACGAACCCGTTGTAGCCGGTTCGTTTTAACCAGACCCCGCATGAATAAGAAGAGGATCATTTTTTATTTAGTTTTTGCCGCGTTTCATATCGGCGCTTTCATTTTTACCCTCCTTATTCAGGATTTTAGCTTTCTGACCAAGATATTCAACTATATTGGTTTGTTTAAGTACATTACTTTTTTTGGCATCGTGCTCATTGCAGCCGACGTTATTTGGTCATGGATCGTTAGCCGGGATGGTAAAAAAGAAAAAGATGCGCTCACCCACGAGCTGAACATGTTGAAGGCAAAACTTTTTGATCTCCAGGAAACCGCCAAAGATTCGAACGCGGCAAAGACCACGCCCAAGAACTAGACCCGAGTGTAGAAGTCATTAACCCGTTTGTATGGTCGCTAAAACATTTGGCGGTGCCGTACACGGTGTGGATGCCCGCACGATCATGATCGAAGTGAACGTGGGCCAGGGTACAAAATTTTTCATGAGCGGCTTGCCCGACAACGCCGTGAAAGAAAGCCAGCACCGTGTGGAATCGGCGTTGAAGCATGCGCGCTTCTTCATGCCCCGCAACAAAACCGTTGTGAACCTCGCCCCGGCCGACCTCCGCAAGGAGGGCGCCGCCTATGATCTGTCCATCGCCCTCTGCGTGATGAAGGCGTCGGGTCAATTAACCACCGACAAACTGGACCAGTACGTTGTTATGGGCGAACTCGCCCTGGATGGAACGTTGCGTCCCATTCGCGGCGTATTGCCCATTGCTATCCAGGCCCGCAAGGAGGGGTTCAAAGGGTTCATCCTGCCCACCGACAATGCCGGCGAGGCGGCCATCGTCAACAACCTGGAAGTGTATCCCGTCGCCACCCTGCGCGAGGCCGTAGACTTTCTGGAAGAAAAAATACAAATCCCCTCCGTCCACATCGACGCCCGCGAAGCGTTTGCCGCGCAGTTGGATCGATACGATACCGACTTCCGCGATGTGCAAGGGCAGGAGAATATCAAACGCGCCCTGGAAATTGCCGCCGCCGGGGGGCACAATGTGATCATGATCGGCCCACCCGGCGCCGGCAAAACGATGCTGGCGAAGCGCCTGCCTACGATCCTCCCACCGCTCACGCTACACGAAGCGCTGGAGACCACCAAGATCCATTCCGTAGCCGGGAGGTTGACGCGACAGGCGTCGCTGCTGACCACACGTCCGTTTCGTGCGCCTCACCACACCATTTCCGAAACCACAATGGCCCGGTTGGAGGTGTTCCGGCAAAGCCTTAAATTGCCTCTCAATAGCCATCAAAAGGATGAAAAACGCCATAATCTATGCCCGTGTCAGTACCGTTGGACAGGAGACTCAAAGGCAAATCAGAGAGTTGAGGGAGTATGCCAAGTACGCCAAACACAATTTGCTTGAAATCTTTCAAGAAAAGATAAGTGGTGCTACTAAGGGTAAAGACCGCATAGAGTTCAACAGGATGTTGGAGTTCATAGATTCAAATAAAGTGCATACTGTTCTGGTATGGGAACTTAGTCGTATTGGTCGGAAAATGATTGATGTATTGAACAACATCGATGACCTAACTAAGAAGGGTATCAACATCTACATCAAGAAGGAAGGGATTAACACATTGGACGAAAACGGCAATAAGTCGTTGATGGCAAATATCGTAATCAGTGTGCTTTCGGGTTTTGCGGAAATGGAAAGGGACACCACCCAAAAACGCATTGTCTCAGGTTTGCAGAACGCTGTTGCTAATGGTGGTTCAGGTAGTTCTTTATTGAAACCCTACGGATATGCTAACGTCAATCGTAAACTGGTGATCGATCCAGTGGAGAGTGAGACCGTTCAACTTATTTTCCAGAAGTACCTTGAAGGTTTAGGTACGTTACAGATTGCCGGACTGTTGAATAAGATGAAAGTACCCACTCGTTACAACAAGGCTTATGGTGACAAGGTCGTAAAGAGCAGAACAGGGTTGAAGAAGAAAGGGTCTGACTATGTTTGGCGTGATGGAACGATCTATTCTATCTTGAATAATACCATTTATTATGGTGCACGGAATTACAACGATGAAGTGTATGAAGCACCTGCAATCATCACAAAAAAAACTTTCGATCTGGTACAGGCAAGGTTGAAGAACAATTTCAATAAGGCAAGTTCAGACAAGAAGTATGACAACATCCTGACTGGTCTTTTGAAATGTCCTACTTGTGGTAAGAATTACTTCATGCACAAACGCGCAGACAACAGTGATAATGCTTATAAGTGTATATCCATTCGTTACGGTGAACGTTGTGGTAATCCATCAGTGAACATCGATAAATTGAACAATTCTCTTTTCTGGATGTGTCAACCGTATATCTACAATGATTCTGTTCAAGGTGGAAAGGACTCATTGAAGGTATCAATTGACAACAAGCAGATTGAACTTGATAATGTTAATGGGTTAATTGAAAAGGCAAAGGTTAAATTGAAGAATGATTTGAAGTACTTACGTGAAGGTCTTATATCACAAAAGGATTTCAAGGAATACAAGTTGGAGACTGAAACAACTATCATCAAACTGGAAGACAAATTTTTGAAGATTACTGCCGAACATGATGGTCTGGTAAAATTGAGTCAAAAAAAACTCAAGGATGGTTACACCTATGAGATGTTTAAGAAGTATCTACCTGATGCCGTTGAACATGTTCGGGTTCATCCTGTGGTTAAATCGGAGAGATTCAAAGACATGTATGGTGCTTCTAACGATGTGCCGGTAATCGTTGAAATTAAGACGAAGTTGGTTACCACTGATAGTGAACCGATCAACAAGTATTATGCTTTAACCAGATATTCAATGAACATCGCTTCTATCCAGTTTGATAAGGATGAAGACAAAATTAAGGATCACATTGAAGAGATTTACAAGGGTAGGGTTCGACCTGATGTGGATGCAATTTTAACATTGGATGATCTATTGAAACATCCAGCAAAATACTTTAAGATTGAATCATTCAAGAAAAAGAAGTCATAGGACGACACCAACGGTTTGTATATTTCAACTATGCAGATTTCTTTCGTTTACTTTTGCCACCACTTGCTTTCTTTGGAGCCTTCGGTTTTGCCGCTTTCGCTTGTTCAGCAAACTGATTTTTTTCCCTGCTGATCTTCAAAGTCGACTCAACGTTTTGATTGATTAGGTGAGGGTATTCTTCCTCAAAAACTTCACGAACCTCACGCTCTTTAACGTCAAGGTTGGCAGACATGTATTTAAGTCTGCGTTTGTTTGACTCGATAATTTCGCTCCACTCCATAACATACAACTCAATGTCCTTTCCCTTTTTCTTTTTGTAGAGAAATGGTATGCGATAACTTTCGAATGAGGATAGCATTTCTGATTTCGCAAATGAGGTAAGCCGACTGGATACAAGAATGACTTTATATTTCACTTTGTCATGCGGTAGTGCAGGGTGTTGCTCAAGTGCATAGGCATAACGATCGATTTGATTGATTTCTTTCTGACTAATTGCGCATTTGGGTGACTTTAATTCGACAATAAGAATTTCACGCGATCCATCGTCACCGATTTTTTCACTGAGGATAAATAGATCAGTGATGTCATCTACACCCGGAGGGTATACGATTCCATCAATTAGGTTATCATCTTCTTTCGTTGGGAGATATGCGAAATGCTGTTGTCTGAGTTCCTCGATGATGTTGCCAATTTTCCTGTCGCTCCATAGGGCAGGAGTGTTGGAATATTGTTCACCAAACAACCATAGTTGTTTTTCAACGATCTTGTGTAGTTGGCTCCGTTCACGAAGTACTTTGGAAATTTCCCCGTACACGATCTCGTGAAAGAAATCTAAGAACTCTTTTTTCTTTGCAACATCCGTGGCGAAGTGAATGATGTTTTCTAAGTCGGTCTTGTCCAGTAATGCATTGAGTTTGTCGACTGCACCGGGAGACAGTTTTACAACCTTTTCAAAGATCGAACGTATTTGACCGTTTGAGATCGCTTCGTCCAGCAGTGAGTACACAACATCTTTTGTCTTCTCCTGATTCTCTAAAAGATGGTATTCGTCTTCTATTAAGAAGGCAATCTTTTTAAATACAACTTCCTCAGAGGGACTACTAACTTTTTTCTTTTTGAGTGGGTTTGATGAGTCGGCATCAAGTTTTTGAACGAACTTATTAAACCTCTCATTTCTATCTCTGAAAAATGAATCTACATTGTCCTTAACAAAATTTTTAATATTGGCTAATTCGTCACCACCCCATTCTTCCATGTCGATGTTCCGGAATAGGTCAGTGTTGAACATTTCAGATTCAACATAAATAAACCATGTTCCTAAATCAGGCGTGTGCCAATCAGAAGAATAATTGAACGTCTTGGCAGGTGTTTGCAATCCACCGTGGTTGATCGAAAAGAAAATCTTAACGTTATTTTTTGGATTCTTGACACGGTAGAACATTATCCTGATCTCCTTATCAACACCACCACTTGTGACGTACTCAGGTGTCTTAATAATTGGATCACCGATAATAAAGTCTTCTCGTTTCAACTCAACGTTGTTGATATGAAACTTCACCTTGCTATTGAAAATTTGAAAAGGATACTGTTCGAAAATCTTATCACCAATGTTTTCCCTTTTGAAATCAGGAGTTAATTTTTGACGTGCCGGAACCTTGGTTGCTCCCAATGCTTGGTATAAATGTTTTATGACAACCTGATAACTTGACTTCTTCGCGTCATCAAATATGGTTTCGTCAACATCAAACGGAAAATCGTCAAGGTTTCCTTTCGTCAGAGTATTGGCATCGAGGGAAAAATTCACTTCTGTCCATTTTCCTTTTGCCTTATCGAAAGCCACTGTATCGATTTCCATAAATGCACCAATCTGGAATGCAGCGAATCGACCAACCCCTTCACCACCATCTTTAACGTTAGTCGCAATCTCAAGTATTTTGGTATCAAATTCAGATGCAGGGACACCGTTGCCGTCATCCAAAATTGAAATCGTTTTTATGAATGGCTCCATCTTGTTAGGGTCACCATAGTCAAACGTGATGTACACGTTTTTTGAATCTGCCTGAACGGAGTTATTGAGAAGTTCTAAAAGTGCCCTGAATGTATTCGGGTATTTGGTCAGCGACTGTGACAACAGCCGTGCATTGGTTTTAAACTTTCTTTTGGTAACGCTCATATTGGATAATGGGGCAAGTCTTCCTGCAATATACCCTAAACGGCCTCAATTTCACTGATTTAACGGCAGAAAGGCACTTGCCATTGTCACTAATTGTCAAAAATGTATATTGATTCATGGGTAAGGCAAAACGCAAACTGCATCTGTTCAAACAGTACCGAGAGAACATTGAGTTGCTTTGTGAGAATCCATACTATAAGCGCGATGTTTTGAAGGACATTGTGATATGTCCGATATGCTTTCATACATTCAAGGAGTCAGACGTGCATAAAAGCGGGGATAAGAATTATCTAACGATAGAGCACGTCCCGCCCGAACACTTAGGTGGTAAAACCGAAGTCCTAACCTGTCACAAGTGCAATAATTTTTTCAGCAATGCTGACAAAGAACTGAATTACATCCCTGATCGACCCGATTCAAAGGTTGTCAATTGGAGAGCAAAGTTGAAATCAGAAGAAGGTCGGTTTGGCGCAATTACAGAATTTGACTTCAATAAGAATGAAGTGAAGTTCACCATGAGCAACAAGGATGACCTCATGAGGTTTGTGGATTCAGTCAAAGATAAAAAGGAATTCAATTTTGAAGTCAAGGACAGAACCAGAGAGGTCGGTGCAAACATTTTGAAGATCGCCTACCTGTTGGCCTTTCATAAGTTTGGCTATGGTTTAATAATGCACCCTCAGTACAATTTCATAAGGGCACAGATCAACAATCCTTATGAAGAGATACTTGACAATCATGGAGTAGTACATTTTTCAAAAGATAACACTTTGCCAGATGGTGTTTTTGTTGTTAAGCAACCGAAGGAATTGGTCTCGTTACTCGTTCGATTTAAATTGACCAAACAGAATGGCAACACCGACTCCTATTCAGTTCACCTTCCGTCTCCTGTTGATGATGCAGTCGAGTTCTATAAGAGATTGAATGAACTGACTGCCGGTGCAAAATATGTTGTGGCGAACTTCAACGACTTAGACTACTGGCATGACCGGACACAGACCTTTGCTGCCATCCAAGAGTTAGATCAATACAGATTAAAGAGGTCTTGAATTTTCTGCTTGTACTGTTTCTCACATGCTTCTCTTAATGCAAGCCTTTCAGGTGTATCAATATCCCGCACATGAATTTCGTCAACATGTCGTGCGCCACTTTCCAAGTCATATTCATGTATTACAGTTCCATCAGTGTAGAATGCGTACTCGCTGTCGAGATTGTTTTTGCCGATACTGATTCTGCAAATTTCTGTCATCATCTTGAATTCCATAAGTTTTTCGTTTGATCGATTGAACCTACGGTATTCAAAACATCCGGTCAAGATATTTCGAATAAATGTTCGTTGATAGTCAGATAGTTACGCTTTCTCTATATTATATATGCTAAGTGACACCGTTAACTTCGGTTAACAAATCAACCCCCAAAAATTCAGAAATAGCCGGGTAAATTGTTGGCATTCGCGTAATGTCCACACCATTATCATCAATCAAGTCAACTACTTTTTGTTTTGCTTCCTTTACTTCATCAGGACAATTCGAACATACCTTTAATTTCGGTTCGAACTCTAAGTATTCTTTCCCCTTCTGTTGAATCATTTTTATCAAGAAATCTTTGTGTTCTTGATCAACAAGGAACCCGTCAAAGATGCTGTATAGCGTTATAGAAGGAAATTTATCAGTCAACGTATTGTGGATGTCATTTATTAATGTTGATTCTATCTTCATCAACTTCACTGCCATGCCGTTCTTCTTTTTCACCGACATTCGAAAAGTTTTGTTAGTAATCGTTTTGTAACCCGATGACTCATTTTTGTTCACATGGTCAATGTAGTGAGTTATTTGTTCGTACTTATTTCGTAAAAACCGAATAAACTTTCTGCTTGTAAAGCATCCGGTTAACCAGTACATCACATTCAATTTGGCAAGATCACGGGTGTAATTGGTTCCGTTCCTCGTACTATACTCACTTGCCATCATGGTGTAGAAGTCGTTGCTAAGTACATCTTGTTTGAACTGTAAGACCTCCTGAATCAAGTAATCTTTACCATTGATGCCAAACATTGGCTCATAATGACCACCCCTTAAATCGGCTTTAATCGCTTTTATGATCATCTGTAGGTGAGATGATGAAAAGTCAACATCGATGAGATTGTTTCCACTGTTGTCTTTCAACAACACTCTATCCTCTTTCTTCATCATATTGACGTGATTATACACCCTGCCTGTTGTTGTACAGATAACGGGGACACCAATACAGGTACGGCTGTTGGTTGTTCTTACGTTGTCTTCTATTTTCCCGTGTGGTGTCCCCTTACCAGAACTATTCCCTGTATGGTGTCCCTGTAATAAACGTTTTCCCCGTGTGGTGTCCCCCTCTGTGTTGATTGTTGTAACGTCACCTTTATACTGGTTGGAAATGATGTAAGCCTTGGGTCGATTCAGTAAATTCCCAATGGAGTTGAAGCGGTAACTGTGATTGACCTCGATGATTCCAAGTGTGTGCTCAAGAATAAACATTGCTGTCAGTCTTGTACGACTGGTAAGGCATTTTTCTAACTGAACTTTGGAGATGTTAACGTATTGATCAAACCTATGCTTGCCCTGCTGAATGCTCAGTATTTCGCTCAGGATTAATTGGCAAGGGAATAAGTAGGTTTTCTTGAGGTCAGCAAGGATAACATCTTTGATGATTGTTTTCTTAATGCCTCTTTCTTTTACGGTAATTTTTACTGATTTGTAGTCAACGGTGTTGTTGAATGATTCTTCAAGAATGTCTTGAATCTTTGCGGTCGTGAGTAGTTTCAATGCTCATTTGTTCTTATGGTTTAAAGTGATTGTTGTTCTCAATTAGTGTTGTTTTTACTAAAGGTGACCGTTGTCGACACGGTCACCTTACAATCACTAAAATGAGTGAGGGAACTTCCCTCGTTATATAAATAGTCAATTTTCAAAAAGGTGCATGAATATTTTACCCTATCCAAAAATTACTACTGGTAAAAGCAATTATAGAGGCCAGAATTTGATTTTCCAAGGGCCGAATGAGCCAGATCATTTCCAAAAAAACGTTGATTATTAACCAGTTACACGGCATTTTCGATACCCCAATGTTAGTTGGGGTGATTTTAAAAAAATACCTGTTGAAGAAATTCTGTTAGAGCAGTACTTTCTTTAGGTGCTCCACCTTTTTTTGAATGTCGATTACCGTCATGTCGATCATGAATATCTGGTTGGCGATCTTGTGACCATCGTTCCGTTGGTTGGATTCCAAAATGTTAATTAAGGTTTCAATGTGCTGACGTGAATTATCGAACACGGCCAAAAGTTCTTTCAACTTAGTTGTCATAGAGGGTAACGTTTATTGTGTAAACGAATTTATCATCTAATATCAAGCAGATCAATCCGGAAAACCTAACAAATCACTTTCTCAACTCCCAAAGTATTTTGGCTTTGATCATCCTTTGAAGTCTTCTTGTTAGTTCTGCTGACTTGCCAATGAATTGTCGTTGTGGTAATCGTTCTGTTCCATCGTTGTGGTATTTCGCATAAGAGACATTTGTTCCAATGCTGACACTGTTGGACGTTACCCTTGTCAACCTGATAGATTTTCGTAATCGTCCAGACTTAACAAGCAAAGAACGCCTTGACGATCTCGCACCATCACCATCAACTTTGCGGGGTGACCACGGTTTTCCTTCCGGGGATTCTTCTTTCTTGAACAAGTTCAAAAAGAATATCAGTGCTTCATTTCCGACATCACGGGGTAATCGTCTCAATAGTCGTTGAACTCTTGCAAGTTTGCCCGACCATATTCTGGCGAAGTCATGAGCACTGTTGGACATAGGTTAATAATGTACATCAGCGTCAATCGTAAACGGATTGACAGTAATATTATTTAATTCATCTTTGGCCGTGTCGTCAATGTAACTGTATGAGTATTCTTGTTGCCAGATGATCAGATTATCAAAGTCAGTGTCTTGTATCTCAAAGCGTCTATAGAAGTCTTGAAATCCATTCTTGGGCAACGCGTTTGATAACTTCTGAAACAGGTAGTCTTTCCACAATAGAATGTCTTCATCATCGTGCTTCAAGGATTGCAAACATAGGTATAGAATAAATGTGCCGTTAATTTCTTGTCGCCCTACTGAGAGTTGGTTGTATTCATTTTCGAATTGAATGAAGACCGCAGGAAATCTGACGGGATTGGCGTTACCCTCTTTCAGTTTGCTGATCTGGTTGTTCCAAAGGTTGAATTGTTTTACTTCACTTGGTAGTGATTGTTTTATTGCATTGTAAATCCTGATGCTTGTTGTTTGTCCTGTAGTCATTTCTCATAAGAGTCGTAGATAAGGTTATGACACTATGTTTCTGTCGGTCATTCGTCTCCAATTGGTTCCATCGCTGAAAGCAACGACTGATCCACCTGATTCGTCACTGACGTAAATCATTCGCCCGGCAATGGATGCTGATGGCAAAGTGCTAACTGTGAATGATCTCAATTGATGAAGGTCTACGTATTCCTTGTTTGTCAAGGATGAATTAGTGAAGCCTGTCCAATAGTTTGAACGGTCGTACTCGATGCCTTTAGTCGTTGTTCGTACATCAGAGAATTTTGCGCCATCTGCACTGGCATTTAGACTGAACGTTAAGTCCCCACACTGGAATGAAGAGATATTGCCACCAAGGAACAACGATGAATTCAATTCATTTACTGAGTCACTGAATGTCAAACTAAAGTTGAAAGGCGACATGTAGAAATACGATTGTGTGCCATCCGTACTGCTGACGTTCATCGTGCTTGAATTTCTGCTGAACGAGTAGTAGCCGTTGTTCCAATCATCATTCGTTGAGAATTGTAGAGTGCTCGTTCCTAATGATGTATATGATTGTTCGTAGCCATCATTAACGTCTATGGTAATATTGTAATCACCGATATTAACGTCAGAAGCGAGGCTTTTAAGTCGGATCGTGCTTCCGGTTATTTCAATATTGTCTGGTGTTTGAATGCTGAATGAACCGTGGAAATTGTTTGATCCATAGTAGTTCATGGTGTCACCTGACGCTTGCTCAAAGCGTCCGTCTTCTATATTGTATTTTGTATCGAACATACTATTAAATACTCTTTTGTTGGTTGTTAATTGTCGCTTGTTGTTGATATAAAGTATTTAGTTTTTCGATCAGTGCTTTGATTTTTACTGAGTTGTTTTTCTCTATAGCCTTTTGAAGACACGTTTTGGTTCGATAAATCTTTTGAGTAAGTACACATTTGGTTCTGTTCTGCTCGTATCGCATTTTTTCCTTTTTCATAATTGCTTCTCGGTTCTTCAAATAGTATTGTCTTCTACGCTCTGCGATTTTCTCCTTATTTTTTTCGCGGGTTCGTTTTGCGTTCCTGCTAACACGCTTCATATATGCCGGATCAGATACTTTTCGTTGATTGTGCTGTTCGAGTGCGTAGTCTTTATACTTCATACCATGTTTCTCTTCCCAATTGGCAATAAACTGTTTGTTCCATAATGCTACTTTGTCAGGGTGTTTTAAGGCATACTCTGTTCGGTATTCGTTGTAGTAATTCTTTTTGCGCTTTTGATTTTTCTTGACAGTTTTGCTATGGCAAGGTTTACATTGTGATGATGTTGCATAGAATTCTGTTGAGTGTTTTCTTTTTCTACATTTTTTGCAGGTTTTGAATTCAGTTGGTTCCTTTTTCGGTCTTCCCATTTTTCATAATGTTTCACTTTAAGGTTATTAGTACATAGCAAGTCCGTCCCTGCGTTTTTCTATGAGTTTGTCGGTGACGCTGTACTCCTTGAAATCTATAAAGTCGCGAACGGTCACCAATTTGTCCGTTGTCGCCATAATGACTTTGTTATTTTGGATAGTGAGTTTCTCTGCAACCTTTAATTCACCAGTGAGAAAGCGTTGACCTCGTTCGTTGATTTTCCAAAACCCGTTTCCGGTTTCACTTTTTTCTATCAGACGGTAATACCTGAGTGTGGAGTAGTCATTGCACATCATTTCATAGTTCGCTTGTACAATGTCTCTGATGACAGAATAGTGAGAATCGCCACCACTTTTATTTAGTTCATGTAGGAAAAGCACCAGTGCTTTGGACAGTGATCTTTCAATAGGTGGTTTTGTATTACCTGTTATGGATTTTGCCTTGATCAACTCATAGGTTGTTGCTCTGAGTTTTTGCAATAGTTCATCACCAAGCAGTGCGAGGTGCTGAATAGTGATTCCAGTTGTCGTTTGGATTAGGTCAATAAGGGATTTCCCTTGTTGGATTGCCGAATCGATTACCTTGATGGATTCGGGGAATGATAATGTATAACTCATGTGTGATTGTATTTATATTTTATAAATACTGAGTTTTAGGTAAATCTTTTCCCGAACTTGTGTTTCGGTGAAAATAAATATTTATGACTTTAATTTCCCTTACTTTAAATCATGGCCATCCGATTATGATGGCGGATATTCTAATAAGTTCGAAACAGTGTGAGGGTGGAATTAAAACACCGACCTTCGTAGATGGTACAAAGCGCGTGTTACCGGAGGATGCTGTTTACAAACCGTTGACCCTACGGCAAAAACTCTATGTAATTAATGATCGACTTTGTGTAGCATTCGCAGGTAGCATGTCACAAGCAAAACTATGTTTAAGTGAATTGAAGAAATCTTTTAGTGATGTGGATTTTAATGATGATGAACTATTACATTTTGTTGAGAAGTATCCCAAGAAGAATAGTAATAAGTTAACTGCAATAGTACTCAAGAGTAGCAAGGATGGGGATGGATATGTCTTTGCTGCAAGGTCAATCGGAAAGGTATCGATACTGGAAAACGAGAGATATGAAAAGGTTTTTGCTGATGGAACGGGCAAAGATCAGTTTTTGAAATTTATTGATTCAAACCCTGCATTCGATACGGACATCACAAATGAGGATGGATTTCTTGTGATGAATCAGTATTTGATTTCCTATTGGCTTGGTCGAGAAGTATCAAGAGCGGATTCCCTCTTGAACCATTGGGGTGCAGGGTATGAGATGATTATTTTCGAGAACGGCAAATTCGTTAAACTCGATGAATACACGGTTGTACTTCTTGCAGGTGAGTTCGGTAAGAATGTTGAATTTGATCCTGCTCCGTTTAATACGATTATGGTAAACTATCAGGATGACTTAATGGTCATCCGCGCATTCGCTAATGATGTTCAGACTATTTTTGCTGTACCGACTATACTTGATTCCGGGAAAGAGTTTGCCGTGCGTAAGCATGAGGCAAAGCATCAGAACTTGATGATTACTTACATAGTTGTTGATGTAGATCGAAACGTTGAGTATTTCCCAACGGTTGTTAGACCGAGGAATGTCAATAAAAAGGGTGAGACACCAATTGTATTTGAAAGAACAGAGGACAAACTGAGATTGTACACAAGCAGGAAACATGATGCTCAGGTGCGTGAATGGCTTTCAAAGATTGTTGAGTTCGAAATTACTGGTTAGAAAAGGTTGTCGAAAACGTAAGCCTGTCCAACGGTAAGAAACGCGTCACCACCTTTCAAATATTTTTTGAAATCCTCTTTGAGGAATTGACAAATCATGAGGTCAAGTGCGTCACTCATGTGACCGTATTCTTCCATAGATTGTCCAGTGACTTTGTCCTTGACCCTTTTCTTGAGTTTGCTTCCGTCTTCTGCACGTTTGACGTTGATCAAATCCTGAATTAAATTTTCACAGGTCTCTTGCACCTGGACACAAACCCCGCCTACATCCCCGGTGAAAATAGCACCAATGTATTCGCCTCTCTGAAACACGTTAGGGTTCTTGGAAGGGACATGATCTTTAACACCTATATAAGGTTTTAAGCCTTCAAGGATCGCGGTGTAATCATTTACACCGTCTGCTGTTCTGGTGGAGTTGTTCTTACCAGATGCATCACCAGTGACATAAATCCCACTGTAGTGATGTGGGTAGCGTCTTACAAATTCTTTGATAACATTCGAAGGACGGTTATAAGGATGTGCAAGGGCAATTTCATCGATGATGTTTAAGGTCTTTCCAGACAATTGACCAATGATACAGGCCGAAAACGGAAGGACGTTAAAGTCCCAACTGAGAATCAAAGGGAGTTCTGGATTGTATCGAAGATCGGATTTGGTATTAACACCCGGACTAAACGAGGAATAGAAACCACCCCCGGTCTGATCAGTTCCGAAGTTACCTAACACTTTTACCTGATAAGCATTTGGATTGTTCTTGTAACGGGCTTTTATACTTTCTCCGAACTCATGACGATTTATGAAATCGTTGTTCAAGTATGTGGTCTTGTCAATGTGCGTGTCTTTCGACAGGTCATCCACCTCAAAAAATCTCTTGTACAACCAATGGCTTTTACTGATTGGATTGAATGACAAAATGATCTGTTTGTAAGTGGGATAGTCAGTACGAAGACGGTCAGCGAGTTCATCAAAATCGGTGGACTCCAACTCGGTGGCTTCCTCGATCCAGATTGCACTTATACGCGATATGGACTTGATCTTTTCTGGATCGTCAATCCCACTGAATAGAATGACACTACCGAATAGTTCAATCTGCAAAGGACTGGTTGTGATATTGGCGTAAGAGGCCAACCCCATGTCCTTCAAAACTGAGACGAATTCGGCAAAGACTGATTGTCTTAATTTATCCGATACCTTACGGACTACAAGAACACGGTGATTGATGCCATCGGTTAGAATCCTGTATAGGATTTTCTGAGCAATGAAGACCGACTTACCCGATGAAATACCACCGTAGAGAATAAGGTATTTCTTGTTATTCTTTAATAGGGGATAGAAATGTTTTGAAACAATCGTTGGAAGATTGGAAAGATCGACCTGCATTAATCATTACCCTGTTCATTAAGGTTATCGTCTTCAATGACAGTCACGTCCTCAATAGGCAATTCAAGGTCAGCCGGTTTACCGATTACGATGATACCAGCACCTACACCATCACCTTTCACGGCCATTGCCGACAATCGGGGTTGAGAGAATTCCAGCATCCTCAAGTAGAGTTCCACCCCACGACTACGGACGGACTCATTTTCTGATCTCAGTAGCGAGTCAAGGGCAATGTTTACTGCTGGCAGATTCTGCTTTGCAGCGTGGGCAAGTAGTTCCTTGGTCTCTTGGTTAACCCTATTGAGTGTTCCCGGTTTCTTCCCGTTAGGGTTCAAGACCTGACCTTTCTTGACCGGGGTTAGTCCTGCCAGTTGTCTTTCTTTTGGTGTTAATGTTTTGGTTTCTTCCATCAGTGATTTCGAACACGGGGAAAAGTGCCCCGCCCTCCCTTCTAAATACTCGGTTGATGTGCTTTTGATGTGTTGGGGTGCCGTGTTCTATCCTTTCTGAATAGCCCTGTATTTCTCACTGTGGTGGCCTTTCCCGTGGTCGATTCTTACGGGTGGGCTGCTGGTGGGTTGATCCGAACATGGCCTATAAGCGATTTAAATAGGTCTATCGGTGGGTGTCTTCATGTAAGAAAATCAGCAAAACCGTGAAGGTATTTGTTTGTAACTAATGTTACAGATAGTTACCTTTTGGTATATTTGAGTATTAATTGAAAACAAAACGAATATGATCAGGTCAACAATCACAGCAGCCGAATTCGAACAACTCACTTGGATGTCTTTTGCCTCAATTGCAACTAACATCAACGACATCTCTGTTGCCCTGATCGAGAACGGGATAGTTCAGATTTCAGTGTTGGGTTACGAGATCAAGACCATGACCGTGTCCGATTACAATTCAATTATCAAATAGTCTATAGTCAACTTTAATCAATATCAGTTATGAAAAACGTCATTGACATCAACAAAGAGAACTACATGAGATTTGAAACAATGACCGACCTTGTAAACGCAATGCGTAGAAGTCAAAAGGTTTGGTCATGGGGTGCACGGGGTTGGACTAACATGGAACACAAGTTCCTGAAATTCCGTGTATCGGGTCATTTGTTCAAAGGTGTGGTGTACATCGGGGTCAACGGCAAGGACTTGTTTGACGTGTACCTGACCAACCTCAAGGGAGTGATTCAACAGGAGGTCAATGACGTGTATATCGAAGACCTGATTGATACAATTGACGGGAAGGTGGAGAAAATACCTGCCTATGCATGGTAGGATCGAACACGGAAGGGGTTTAATAACCCCTTCTTTTTTTAACTTTAAACCGTGGCAAAAATGATAGCGTACTACAGGGTTTCAACCAAGAAACAGGGGAATTCAGGTCTAGGTCTCGATGCACAAAAGAAGACCGTTCAGGACTTTATCAAAGCGGATAAGAGGCGTTCACTGATTGCTGAATACAAAGACGTGGAGTCCGGGAAGAATGACGACAGACCCGAACTAATGAAGGCGATTGACCATGCAAAGAAGACCGGGGCAACACTGCTTATTGCCAAACTCGATAGGCTTTCCCGTAACGTGTCATTTATCTTCACCCTGCGAGATACCAAGGTAGATTTCCGGGCATTGGATTTACCAGATGCCAACACCCTAACCATTGGGATATTTGCCAGTGTCGCCCAACATGAGCGCGAACGGATAAGCGAACGGATCAAAGATGCATTAGCAGCGAAACGAAGACGGGGCGAACCGTTGGGAACTGTTGCCAACATGACTGCCAAAGGAAGGAAGAAAGCAGTTCAAGCAATCAAAGTAAAAGCACAACAGGACAAGAACAATCTACAGGCGTTGGAATTGATACGTGACAAGAGAAAAGCCGGGATGACCTATCAAGAAATTGCTGACCGTCTTAACAAACTTCAATACACTACCAGCAAAGGAGGAATGTTTAAAGCGATAACCGTTAGAAAACTTTTGGAGCGATCCAATAAATGGGAACTAAAGGCATGAGCACGGAACAGGAATCGGTAAAGGTATATCTTGATTACAATATCATCCGCTATCTTCAAGAGGGACGGATTACTATCGAACAAATCAGGGAAAAATTAAATATCACAAATGAGATCGTGTTTCCCTTCTCGGCTTCACATATTCAAGAAATTGACAATATCTCTGACTCCAATCCAGACCGGGACAAAATAATTACTGAACGGGTGGCCTTCATCAATACCCTTTCGAAGGGTCATTACCTGTACTCGAAGTTGGAAGAACCGAATAGGCTTTATTGGAAAACTACCGATGCGTTTGAAGTCTTAGAAACAATTCGGGAAGTTCCATTTGCTAAATCTGCAATGAAGAATCTTTCCAATTTCGTAAATGAGTCTCAAAGGAAATCGGTAAGGGAAATGTTAGGTGTCGATTCAAAGGAGGTCAACAACTATACAGTGACGGAAGTCCTTGGTCATCTCGAAAAAATGGCGGGGATGGCTAACATGACATTTGTCGAATTCATGGCAAAGGCGAAATCATTTCATAAGTACAGTCACACTTTTGGGTTTCATAATGACGTTGCTGGTGTATTTGAAATGTTGGACATGGTTGGATATTGGAAAGATGCATATAAACAGGACTCAAACTATGCCAGACTATGGGATTCCTCTCATTGTGCCTTTGGTGCGTACTGTGACCTTTTAATCACGAATGACCGCAATACTGCGAACAAATCGCAGGTAGTCTACACCATGTATGAAGTATCCACTCAGATTATTTTGTGGCGATAATCTTCACTTCTACCATTTTACCCACAGCAACTCTTTGATTGCTGAATGGGTGGGCATTTGACAGTGCCGTAAGAGCAGAACACGCAGCAATCACCTGCTTTCGGTTTCAAGACTGTTTTGCATTTTTCACAATCGTAAAAATATTGGCAAGCGTCAATCGGCATGGTTTCCTCTTTCTGATGACCGCATGTGGGACAGGTAATAGTCGAATTAAGTACTATGTCAGTTGTCATTCTTTGCTACTTCTGTTATCAATAATTTGTTGCTAAATGGGTCAATTACTTCGAAACATGGGGCGTTCCAAGGTGCTATTTCTATGCCGGGTTTGTTATACCTGTATTCTTTCGCACAAATCTCGTTATGCATTGCCCGTGCATCATCAATTGTAATATAGGCCTTTGAACCGGGACTGCAATCTCCATGATGTTCGGATAAATGTAAGACAATTCCATTACGAGAAACCTGCATGTAGATTGGAGAATTTTCGTTGAACTTGTGTTCCCAATCGATGCTAAATCCTAGCCAGTCAACGTAGAATTCAACGGCCTTTTTATAGTCGAAGATTCGAAAGATCGGGACAACACTTGTCGGCATGGACTTATAATGAATTTGTAATCTCAGTCAATCTTTTTGTGAGATCGTTCCCGCAAAAGTACTTCGTATTGTCGGCCCAAGGATGTATGGATTCACTTAACTGATGTGCATATTCAAAAGGTCTCGGTATCGCATTATTCCAAGCAACTTCTTTATCAAAGAACATATAAATGTCCCACGCCTTTTCTCCTTTTGGATTTAGTTTTTTGGCAACCAAATCACCAAACTTGTTTTCGGCATCAAAGTATTGAACTATCGATGGGTCTTTAAACATAGAGGCGGCCTTGTAGGCATTCTCTTTATCGTCAGACTTTAGCATATTTGTCCACACTATAGTTATGCTGATATTCTTTTCTGCCATTTGTTTAATGACAGTTTGTTGAACCGCTTGAGCACCTTGTAAACACCACCCACAAGTAGAAGATAAGATTGCAACAAATTTGACCTTGCCATTTTGTTTATTGAACGTGTTCTTTAAATCTTCGATGTTGGAGAGCATTCGAAGGTTCAAATTCTTCTCAACTGGAACGTTGACTTTAGGCATACTGCTGCAAGTTTCCGGTGTGCATGAGCCTTTTGAACAACAAGCCGCTTGCAAACTTCCCTTCAATTGGGAACTGTTACCTTCAACTACATATCCAGTAGCATTGATGGCAGCGATAATCTTCTTTTCATCAACCTTTTGGGCATCAAATACGACCGTGGTAGATTTGTTTGTATAAGATGCATCAACAGATGAAACTCCTGAAACTTTCAATACTTCTGTTTCAATGTGGTGCTCACAACTTGAACAGGTCATGCCACTGACGGAAAGTGTAATTGTTTTGCTTTTATCCTGATTGGCAGCAACAACGCTATTGTTGTATTGTACGAAGTACTTTGAATAAGAGGGAAACGAAATAAGTAACAATGACAAAACGGTGACCGCAGCAAGGAACTTCCGTGATTGTAAGAAAGATTGTCTTGGCGCACAACCGCAGTCATCTTCTTTTTCTTTTGTAAGCCTAATATTTTTATACCACGCGAAGCCTAAAAGTAGAAATGTACCCCCAATGAAAAAGGGCCGAAAGGACTCAAGCCACGAAACATTGGACATTAAACTGCTGGATCCACCAATTACTCCGAGAAGTGGAACAATGCAACAGAGGGAGGCGGTTGCTGATGTAACAATCGTTAATAACACAGGTGCTTTCATATCATTTCCAATACTTTGTTATTGTTAATCAATTTGAAAATCGGCTTTAGTATCTCTGAGTATTCCGGACTAATTGAATAGAAAATCGTTTGACCAGTTTTCTTTGCAATTATGATCTTTCCGTCTTTCAATTTTCGGAGATGCTGTGATATGGGCGAAGTGTTCATTCGTAAAATATCACTCAGATCACATGGGCAAAGTTGCCCCTCTTCTTGAAGGAGGAAAAGAATCTTTAGCCTCACAT
>Ga0209050_1000943_pt1 | contig 37904 bp, 32 predicted proteins | sample Araplavi_mTSA_r2_FD_184276 | JGI IMG/M metagenome (GOLD analysis project Ga0209050, IMG submission 184276) | Arabidopsis root microbial communities from North Carolina, USA - plate scrape MF_Cvi_mTSA_r2 (SPAdes) (version 2) | ecosystem: Host-associated > Plants > Roots > Endosphere | place: USA... | reverse complement strand
AATCTGAGCCATGATCAAACTCTTCAGTTCAAACATCTTTGGGTTTTGAGAAAACCCTAAACTTGGCTCAGCAATCGTTGGTTACATCTTTGATTTCTCGCGGAGTAACTTGTGATGCTGATAATCTTTCTGACTATCAGTCTGACTCCACAAGCACCCACACGAATTGCTTGATTCAGTTGTTAAAGAGCGGTTGGTTAAGTCTTTCGTCTCAACCGAGGCGCGCATTCTACAGCAGCCTCTGTATCTGTCAAGCGGTTATTTTAAGAAGTTTTCAAAGTTTCCTTTGCAACTTCAACCACTTGCGCTTCCGATCTCTCGTCAGCGGGAGGCGAATTCTACAGCGTTACACGCTGCTGTCAACACCTCTTTTTCTCCGCTTTCGACCGAGAAGATCGAACCGTTAATAAGGTGAAAACAAGACACCCTACCAACTCCTTCAGGCTTCGATGAACTGAAGCGTAACCGCTGTCGAAAATCGTGTAACTCGTTGAATCTCAAGGAGTTTTCCGTTTCGACTGCGCCGGAAGTGGGGCGAATTATAGACTTCCAGATTCTGCCGTCAACCCCTAATTACGCTTTTGTTGCAGAAGATGGTTTTTTCACCAGTAATCGAGGGATTCGGCGCGTCACTGGCGGTACCCGCAACAGTAATAACAATGCGCCGATAGAAGCATAGATAGCCCACTCTTTAAGATCGGCTCGAACAATCCAGAGCATATGCAGTAAACCCAGCCCAAGAATGAGATAGACCAACCGATGCAGTTTCTTCCAACGACTGCCCAGGCGACGCTGGCTGTATCTATTGGAGGTCACCGCCAAGGCCAACAACCCGAGGAACCCCAGGCTTCCTACAATAATGTAGGGCCGCTTACGCAACTCCACTCCCAGCTGTGACCAGTCAAGCCCGAGGATAAATACGGCGTAGGCACTTAAATGCAGCACCACATAAGCAAAGCACCACAAACCGAGCTGTCGGCGTACCGCGATCCATCCCGCCCACCCCGTCAGTTTCTGCAGGGGGGTCATGCTCAGGGTGATCAGCAAAAAGATCAGCGTCCCCAGCCCTAACCGATCGACTAGCACCTTTCCAGGATCGGGTCCGAGGGCCGAGGCCCAAGCCTGGTACAACCAGAACAAAGGCCAGATAGCCGCAACGATAAAGACGCCAAGGCGCCAGAGTGGATAGCGCATCAGTAATTCTTCCGCAGATCCAGGCCGGTATATAAAGAAGCGACTTCATCCGCGTAGCCGTTGAACATCTGCGTCTCACGCACATTGGGACTGAACAGGCCGCTAGGCAGGCGACGCTCGCGCGCCTGGGTCCAGCGAGGGTGATCAACCGTAGGATTCACGTTCGCGTAAAAGCCGTACTCATTGGCAGCGATGCTTTGCCAGGTGGTTTTCGGCTGCTGCTCTACCAGACTGATGCGCACAATGGACTTGATGCTCTTGAAGCCGTACTTCCAGGGCACCACCAAACGCAATGGCGCGCCATTTTGGTTAGGCAGCTCGCGGCCATACATCCCCACAGCCATAATCGCCAACGGGTGCATCGCCTCATCCAGGCGCAAGCCTTCTACATAAGGCCAGTCGATCAGGGCAAAACCCGAACGCTGACCGGGCATGCTTTTAGGATCCTGAAGGGTTTCGAAGCGGATGTATTTAGCCTTCGAAGTTGGCTCGACCTGCTTGAGCAACTCGGAAATCGGGAAACCGATCCAGGGAATCACCATGGACCAGGCCTCGACACAACGCAGCCGGTAGATCCGCTCTTCCAACTGATAAGGCTTCATAAAGTCTTCCAGCGCATAACGCCCTGGTTTACCCACCTCCCCGTCCACCACCACGCTCCAGGGTTCGGTTTTCAGCGCGCCGGCATTGGCAGCCGGGTCGCCCTTGTCGGCACCGAACTCATAGAAGTTGTTGTAGTGGGTGGCATCCTTGAACGGGGTGATCGCCTCATCCTTGACGTTGACCGCCTGCCATTTGGTTTCCGGCAGTTTTTGCGCAAACCATGGCGGCGCCTTGCCAGGCTCGACATCCGGATAGCGCCCCGCGTCTTCGGCACTGGCCCAGCGCGGCAGCGCACTGGCGGCCAGACCGGCAATGACTCCACCCAGCAGGCTACGGCGAGAGATGTAAAGGGATTCAGGCGTGACGTCCGACTCTTTGCAGTCAGACGACTTGGGGACTTTGATCAACATGGCAACTCCGCAGCATTGGAGGACTGATGCACCAATAGACTGCGGAGTATGGGGGAAATTACATTAAGGCAACGTTTTGCGTCGACGAAGATGCAACAAGTACTGAATCGGGCCAGAGGCTGCGTAGGCGAGGAAAACCAGCAGCAGAATCCGAGGCGGATCACTGAAGACCACGGCGAATACCAGAACCACGGCGAGGATCGCCACGAAAGGTACGCGCCCCTTCAGATCCAGCTCCTTGAAGCTGTTGTACTTGATATTACTGACCATCAGCATGCCAGCCGCCGCTACCATCAGCGCCACCAGGAACGACATCTTCGAACCCTGGATGCCGTAATCGCTGAATGCCCAGACGATACCGGCCACCACACCCGCCGCCGCCGGACTGGCCAGGCCGATGAAGTAACGCTTGTCGGCAGTCCCCACCTGGGTGTTGAAACGGGCCAGACGCAACGCCGCACCAGCTACATAGATGAAGGCGACCATCCAGCCGACCTTGCCCATGTCGCCCAGCGCCCAACCGAATGCCAGCAAGGCAGGCGCAACGCCGAAGGCAACCATGTCGGACAGCGAGTCATACTCGGCGCCAAAAGCACTCTGGGTATTGGTCATGCGGGCTACGCGCCCATCCAGGCCATCGAGCACCATGGCGACAAAGATCGCGATGGCCGCGAACGCGAAATACTTGCTCGCTCCTGCCGCATCACCGGCGCTCAACGCGCTCTGGGCACTCATGGAATTGATGATCGAGTAGAAACCGGCGAACAGGTTCGCGGTGGTGAAGAGGTTCGGCAGCAGATAGATACCACGATGCCGGACTTTACGGCCTTCAGCGTCATGCCCTTCTTCGACATGCTCATCGATGGGTAGCAGGCTTTCGGCGTCAGAGGCCTGGTTTGGCTCTTCGGGACGTTCGCTCATGGACATTACCTTGCAACGGTGTGAAAAGTTTCGACGATACCCAGGGTCATGATTGGACCACAAAGGATCCAGCTTTATACCAGAACCTGTCTATCCAAACGAAAAAACGCGGCCTAGGCCGCGTTTTCCCTGACAAGACTCGAACTTAGTTCTTGGCTTTGTCGACGATTTTGTTGGCACCGATCCACGGCATCATCGAGCGCAGTTGCTCACCGATGATTTCGATACCGTGAGCGGCGTTGTTACGACGCTTGGCGGTCATCGATGGGTAGCCGGTAGCGCCTTCGCTGATGAACATCTTGGCGTATTCGCCGTCCTGGATGCGCTTCAGAGCGTTGCGCATGGCCTGACGGGATTCGGCGTTGATCACTTCAGGGCCGGTCACGTACTCGCCGTATTCGGCGTTGTTGGAGATCGAGTAGTTCATGTTGGCGATACCGCCTTCGTACATGAGGTCAACGATCAGCTTCAGTTCGTGCAGGCATTCGAAGTAGGCCATTTCTGGCGCGTAGCCAGCTTCGACCAGGGTTTCGAAACCGGCCTTGACCAGCTCGACGGTACCGCCACACAGAACAGCCTGCTCGCCGAACAAGTCGGTTTCAGTTTCGTCCTTGAAGGTGGTTTCGATGATGCCGGTACGGCCGCCGCCCACGCCAGCGGCGTAGGACAGAGCAACGTTCTTGGCGTTGCCGGAAGCGTCCTGGTAGATAGCGATCAGGTCAGGGATACCGCCGCCCTTGACGAACTCGGAACGCACGGTGTGGCCCGGGGCCTTCGGCGCGATCATGATCACGTCGAGGTCGGCGCGCGGAATAACCTGGTTGTAGTGGATCGCGAAACCGTGGGAGAAGGCCAGGGTGGCGCCCTTCTTGATGTTCGGCTCGATTTCGTTCTTGTACAGCTGGGACTGGAACTCGTCCGGGGTCAGGATCATGACCAGGTCGGCACCGGCAACGGCCGCGGCAACGTCGGTCACTTTCAGGCCATGGGCTTCAGCCTTGGCAACGGTAGCCGAGCCTTTACGCAGGCCAACGGTCACATCAACGCCGGAGTCTTTCAGGTTGCACGCTTGAGCGTGGCCTTGGGAACCGTAACCGATGATGGCAACTTTCTTGCCCTGGATGATCGAGAGGTCGCAGTCTTTATCGTAGAAAACTTTCATGAATTTCCCCTATATCAGGCCGTTCAGGCCGTTCGCTAATTTGAGTTAGATGCTGAGTACTTTATCGCCACGGGCAATGCCGGTGACGCCACTGCGTACGGTTTCCAGAATCGAGGCGGTGCCGATCGACTGGATGAAACTGTCGAGCTTATCGCTGGTACCGGTCAATTGAACGGTATACACGCTGGCACTGACGTCGACGATCTGCCCCCGGTAAATATCGGTGGTGCGCTTGACCTCGGCGCGCTGGGCGCCGGTGGCCTTGACCTTGACCAGCATCAGCTCGCGCTCGATGTGAGCGCTTTCCGACAGGTCGACCAACTTGACCACTTCAACCAGCTTGTTCAGGTTCTTGGTGATCTGCTCGATGATTTCATCGTGCCCCACGGTGGTCAGCGTCAGACGCGACAGGGTCGGGTCCTCGGTCGGCGCCACGGTCAGGCTTTCGATGTTGTAGTTGCGCTGCGAAAACAGGCCAACCACACGAGACAAGGCGCCCGGTTCGTTTTCCAGAAGCAAGGAGATAATGTGCCGCATGATTAAGTACGCTCCGTCTTGCTCAGCCACATATCGCGCATGGAGCCGTCTTTGATCTGCATCGGGTAGACGTGCTCGCTGGTATCGACCTGGATGTCGAGGAACACCAGACGATCTTTCATGGCGAATGCTTCTTCCATCTTCGGCTTCAGGTCCTTCAGGTCCGTGACGCGAATGCCCACGTGCCCATAGGCCTCGGCCAGCTTGACGAAATCAGGCAGCGATTCCATGTAGGAATGCGAGTGACGGCTACCGTAGTTCATGTCCTGCCACTGACGCACCATACCCAGCGCACCGTTGTTCAGGTTGATGATCTTGACCGGCAGGTCGTACTGCAGGCAGGTCGACAGTTCCTGAATGTTCATCTGGATACTGCCCTCGCCCGTTACACAGGCAACGTCAGCATCAGGGAAACTCAACTTGACGCCCATGGCCGCAGGGAAACCGAAGCCCATCGTGCCCAGGCCACCGGAGTTGATCCAGCGATTGGGCTTGTTGAACCGGTAGTACTGCGCCGCGAACATCTGGTGCTGGCCCACGTCGGAAGTCACATAGGCGTCGCCCTTGGTCACTTCGCAGAGGGTCTCGATCACGGTCTGCGGCTTGATGATGCTGCCGTCGCCCTTGTCGTAAGGGAACAGGCCGCGATCACCGCGCCACTCCTCGATCTGCTTCCACCAGCTGGCGACTGTGTCCTTGTTCGGGGTTTCGCCGATTTCCTTGAGGGCCGCGACCATTTCGGTCAGGACGCTCTCTACCGGACCCACGATCGGCACGTCTGCCTTGATGGTCTTGGAGATGGACGCCGGGTCGATGTCGACATGGATGATCTTGGCGTTCGGGCAGAATTTCGCCGGGCCGTTGATGACACGGTCGTCGAAACGCGCGCCCACTGCCAGGATCACATCGGCATGGTGCATGGTCAGGTTGGCGGTGTAGCTGCCGTGCATGCCGAGCATGCCAACGAACTGACGATCGGTGCCAGGGTAGGCACCCAAGCCCATCAGGGTATTGGTGACCGGCAGGTTGAGCATTTGTGCCAGTTCAGTCAGAGGCGCGGAGCCGCCACCGAGGATCACGCCGCCGCCTGCGTACAGCACAGGACGCTTGGCCGCCAGGAGCATTTCTGCCGCCTTGCGGATTTGCCCGGAGTGACCGCGCACAGCCGGGCTGTAGGAGCGCAGCTTCGCTTTTTTAGGGAAAACGTATTCGAACTTTTCAGCCGGATTGGTCATGTCCTTAGGGACATCGACCACGACTGGACCCGGACGACCGGATTGCGCCAGGTAGAACGCCTTCTTCATGACTTCCGGGATTTCCGAAGCGTGCTTGATCATGAAGCTGTGCTTCACGATCGGCCGGGAGATGCCGATCATGTCGGTTTCCTGGAACGCGTCGGTACCGACCATGGTGCTAGGCACCTGACCGGAAATGATCACCATTGGAATGGAGTCCATATAGGCAGTGGCGATACCGGTGATGGCATTGGTCGCGCCAGGGCCGGAAGTCACCAGTACCACACCGGCTTTGCCGGTGGCACGGGCGTAGCCGTCAGCCATATGGGTAGCCGCTTGCTCGTGACGAACCAGGATGTGGGTCACTTCCGGTTCTTTGAACAGGGCATCGTAAACATGAAGGAGAGCACCACCCGGGTACCCATAGATATATTTGACGCCTTCGTCACGCAAAAAGCGGACGAGCATCTCACCGCCAGATAAAAGCTCCACGTTGTTCACCTCTAAAACGCCAGAATACCGCCCTCTTGAAAGGGGACGGGTCTTAATAGGTTTACTTCTCAGCAGAGCATGAGCGACGGTGGTCGCCGACTACGTCAGCACTGACTGAGCAAGTATTGGGAGTGCCCCAAGTGTTGCGGGGTTTTCCCACCCAGCGCGAGGTAACGCGTTGCGGGTGTAGCAGGTCGGCGCGGATGTGCGCCTCATGTTCTGCCGAGTGGGTCTGCTTCTGGCAGTCCCTCTACAGCGGACTTTGGATTCTTCTGTTTCGCCCTCTGCAAGTCAAGACGTCAATGCGCTTTATTCGAACTAAGCGCATGAGAACGCAAGAAAAAACCTGTAAACCGCGAGTGTCTGCGCTTCAATTGCGCAATCCTGAATAAGGAATTCAAAAATGCGAACCTTCGCCATGACCGCCGGCCTGCTGCTCGCCATGACTCTCCCGTGCCAGGCCGGGCAGATTTACAAATGGGTCGACGCCCAGGGAGTCACCCATTTCGACGCCCAGCCCCCCCAAGGCGTGGCCAGCACCACCATCACCCTGCCGAAAAACCCGCAAGGTACGCCCCGTACGCCACCACCCGACAAGCCAGACACCCAGCAACAGGTCATGAACAACCAGGCCAAGCAACAGCTCGCCAGGCAGGAAGCCGAGCGCAAGCGCTTTTGCACACAGGCACGGGCCAGCCTGGCGCAGTTGCAGAACAACCCGCGCCTGAGCGAGAACACAGAGGAAGGAACGCGCCGCCTGACCGAGGAACAACGTCAGCAGCGCATCGCGGAAACGCAGAAGGCGATAGACAACCACTGCCGCTAGGCAGTGGTTGCGGAGGGTTTAGCGGGTGGCGACGATCAGTTGGTCGAACTCTTTGAGCAGGATCTGCAACTGAAGGTCCCGGCCCTGCATCGGGCGACCGGCGAATACCACTTCGGCCATTTCCTGGATGCCCGAGGCGCTGGGCAGCGGCAGGTCCTGTTCAAGAATCGTCTTCATCCGCGGCAGGAAGATCCACTGCAGCCATTGCTCGAATTCCAGTGTGTCCACGGCAAACGGCTCGACACTGGCCAGGGCCTCGGAGCTCGGTGGGGTGTCATCCCACAACCCCTGCAACCGCAGCTCACGCTCGATCAACAGCAACTGCTCGGCGATCTTTGGAAAACGCGCATCCATCACAGAGATACCTTGGCTTTCTGTCGGGCCTGAGCGGCACCGGCGGCATCGCCCTGTTTCTCGCGCGCCTGGGCGATCAATGCCCACAGGCTGGCCTGCAGGTCGGGACGACCGTTGGCGAAGCTCAGGCCGCGACGGGCAAACTGTTCAGCCTGCGCCGCATCGCCCTGGGCCATGCGTACCTGGGCCAGGCGATACAGCACCTGCGGCTCACGCGGTGCTACACGCTGGGCGCGCTCGAGACTGGAGGAAGCGCCGTTCAGGTCGCCACTCGCCTGTTGCTGCTGGGCCGTGGTCAGCAGCGCCAGCACCGGACCGTCCAGCTGCTCATCGGCGGACAGCCCGCCAGAGCTGGCCGAAGGCACTCCGCTCGGCGTCGGCGGCAGGCTGTAGCTGCCCTGATTGATCGGCGCGGACTGGATCGGCGAGGTATCGACAGGCCCAGGCGTGATCGGGCCCGGGGTAATCGGCGCGCTGCTGATTGGCGCGGCAGTGGCCGCAGCCCCGCCCGGCACCATCACCACCACGCCCGAGTCCTGCGGAATACTTTGAGTCTGGGCCTGCGTCGGACGCTTGATGGTCGTCTGACGGAAGCCACCATTGGCTGAAATGCGCTCACTGTTGGACACGGCGGTACCGGAGTCCACCACCGGAATCGAGCCACGCTGCACGCTGGCGCAACCATTGAGCAAAGCCAGAGCTGTAATAGCTGGAATCCACCACTTGTTCACGTCAAACCCTCTTCGCTTAATTCATCCAGCCCTTGACCCAATCCATCACCGACTCAACAGGCGCCGGGACATCGCCGCCGCATGCAGGACCGGGTGGGGGTTCACTGCCGCGAATATACGGCATCTGTACCGCGCCCGGACAGTTGGCATCGGAGCCTTGCCCGGTCCGCGAGTCGACCCAGGCCTGCACCACGTTATCCGGTTGTGGCATATCCAATGGCAGCGGGTCGGCCTTGCGCATGAAACTGGTCCAAACCTGCAACGCGCCAGTGGCGCCGGTGAACGGTGTCTTGCCGTTGTCATCACGCCCCAGCCAGACCACCGCCAGCAGATCCTGGCTGAAACCGGCGAACCAGCTGTCGCGGGAATCGTTACTGGTACCGGTCTTGCCCGCCAGCGCCAGGGAACGCGGCAGCACGTTGTAGACCGAACTGCCGGTACCTTCGCGCATGACACGCTGCATCGCGCTCTGGATCAGATAGATCGAACCCGGATCGAAACGTTGCTGGATCTGGAACGGATAACGCTTCAGCGGTTCGCCTTCGGCGGTCAGCACACTGCGGATCCCGCGCATCGGGGTATTGAAACCGCCGTTGGCCAGGGTCTGGTACATGGTGGCGACTTCCATCGGGCTCAAGCCCCCCGCCCCCAGCAGCATCGAAGGGAATGCAGGGAATTCGCGGGTGACGCCAAGGCGTCCCAGGGTCTTCAGCACGTTCGGCACACCGACTTCCAGGCCGAGGCGCGCGGTCGACAGGTTATAGGAGTGGGCCAGCCCCTGATAAAGGAAGACCGTGCCGTGGGAACGACGGTCGTAGTTCTGAGGCTTCCACACTTGCCCGTCGCCGCCTTTCACCGAGAAGGCCTCGTCGGAGAGCCAGCTGGTCAGGGTGTACTGGCTGGGTTTCTCCAGCGCCGTCAGGTAAACCGCGGGCTTGATCAGGGAGCCGATTGGCCGCACCGCATCCAGCGCCCGGTTGAAACCGGCAAAACCGGCCTGGCGGCTGCCGATCATGGCCTGGACTTCACCGGTTTCCGGGTTGGTCACCACCATTGCCGCTTCGACTTCATCCGATCCCTTGCGGCCGGCCAGACGCTTGAAGGTATCACCGACCGAAGCCTCGGCTTTCATCTGCAAAATCGGGTCGAAGCTGGTGAAGATCCGCAGGCCTTCCTCGGTCAAGTCTTCGTCGCGGTAATCTTCACGCAGCTGACGCTTCACCAGGTCCAGGAAGCCCGGGAACGAACTGTCCGCCAGGCTGCCGCGCTTGGTCACGCCCAAAGGCATTTTCTTCGCGGCTTCGACCTGCTCCGGCGTCGCCACACCCTGCTGCGCCAGCAGATCGAGCACCAGGTTACGCCGCTCCAGCGCGCGCTCCGGATAACGACGCGGGTTGTAATAGGACGGCCCCTTGACCATCCCCACCAGCAAGGCAATCTGATGCAACTTCAGTTCAGCCAGCGGCTGGCTGAAGAAGAACTGGCTGGCCAGGCCGAAACCGTGCACCGCACGCTGGCCGTCCTGACCGATGAAGACCTCGTTGAGGTACGCCTCGAGGATCTCGCGCTTGTCGTAATGCAGCTCAAGCAGCAGGGCCATCATCGCTTCGGTGAGCTTGCGGCTCAGGCTGCGCTCGTTGGTCAGGTAGAAGTTCTTGACCAACTGTTGGGTCAGGGTACTGCCGCCCTGGCGCATGGCACCGGACGAGGTATTGACCCACACCGCCCGGGCGATCGACTTGGGCGACACGCCAAAGTGGCTGTAGAAATCCCGGTCCTCGACCGCTACCAGGGTTTCCAGCAGATAAGGAGGTACCTGATCGATCTTGATCAGGATCCGGTCTTCGAGGTTCTTCGGATACAGGCCGCCGATCAGCAGCGGCTCCAGGCGCACCACGGCCAGTTTCGAACCTTTGCTGCCCGACAGCTCGGCTACATAGTCGCCGGAGAAACGCACCCGCACCGGCTGCGCCTGTTCCATGCCTTCATAGAACTGGAAACCGCGGGTATTGAGTTCAACGGTGTTGCCACTGACCGACGCAGCGCCAGGGCCGTTGACCACGCTTTCGCGACGATAGCCAAGTGCGTCGAGTTCGGTGAGGAAATCGTCCTTGCTGAGCTTCTGTCCGACGAACAGCTCCAGCGGGCGCGCATAGACCTTGGCCGGAATGGTCCAGCGCTTGCCGGAGAATTTCTCCTGGACCACGGCATCGAGATAAACCGCAAAGCCGGCGAGCACCACCAGAGCGACCAGACCGAGCTTCAAGGCCCAGCCCAGCCAGGGGCGCAGGCCACTAGACGGACGTTTTTTAGCGGAACGGGGGGATCGAGTACGAGTCATGGCGGCGGATTATACGCACTTTATTCATAGTCAACAGGAGCCGCCCGAGGTTTGCGTTAGCCCTGTCAGCGGCCATAATGACGCCCTTGAATTTTCCCCGACTCTGAAGGATCGCCTGTGAGCCAATCCCTGATCGCCGCCCTGCAAAACCCGGCCCTCTACCCGCATCCCGTAGACGGATTCCAGGTCATCGAGACCCATATTTCCTGGGTCCTGCTCACCGGTCCCTATGCCTATAAGCTGAAAAAGCCGGTCAACTTCGGTTTTCTCGATTTCACTGGCCTTGAAGCGCGCGGGCACTTCTGCGGCGAAGAGCTGCGTCTCAACCAGCGCCTGACCGATGATTTGTATCTGGAAGTGTTGCCGATCACCGGCACTGTCGACGCGCCGCAGATCGCAGGTGATGGCCCGGTCATCGAATACGCGCTGAAAATGCGCCAGTTCCCGCAAAGCCAACTGCTCAGCACGCTGCAAGCCAATGGCGAACTGACCACCGCGCACATCGACGAAATGGCCAGGCAGATTGCCAGGTTCCACCTCGACGCCCCACGGGTCCCGGCGGCCCATGAAGCCGGCACCCCGGAAAGCGTAATGGAGCCGGTGCGCCAGAACTTCGAACAGATCCGCCCGTTCCTCAGTGACAAGGCCGACCTGCAGCAACTCGAAGCCCTGCAAGCCTGGGCCGAAAGCAGCTTCGAACGCCTCAAGCCACTCTTCGCCCAGCGCAAGGCCGAGGGCTTCATCCGCGAATGCCACGGCGACATCCACCTGGGTAACGCAACGCTCATCGACGGCAAGGTGGTGATCTTCGATTGCATCGAGTTCAACGAGCCGTTCCGCTTCACTGACGTCTATGCCGACGCCGGCTTCCTCGCCATGGACCTGGAAGACCGCGGCCTGAAATGCCTGGCGCGCCGCTTCATCAGCCAATACCTGGAACAGACCGGTGACTATCAGGGCCTGGAGCTGCTGAATTTCTACAAAGCCTACCGCGCCCTGGTACGGGCCAAGGTCGCCCTGTTCAGCATGCCGGCCGACGCCAGCCCGATGCAGCGCGCCACGGCCCTGCGCCAGTACCGCAACTACGCCAACCTGGCAGAGAGCTATAGCACCATTCCATCGCGCTTCCTGGCGATTACTTCTGGCGTTTCCGCCGTTGGCAAAAGCCATGTGGCCATGCGCCTGGTGGAGGCTTTGGGCGCCGTTCGCCTGCGTTCCGATGTCGAGCGCAAACGCCTGTTCGGCGAGCAGCAGGTACAGAACGATCTGAATGTCGGCATTTATAATGCCCAGGCCAACACCGCGACCTATGACCGCCTGCATGAACTTGCCGGTATCGTCCTGCGCGCTGGCTTCCCGGTGGTCATCGACGCCACCTACCTCAAGCGCGACCAGCGTGATGCCGCGGCCAAGGTTGCCGAAGCGACCGGCACCCCTTGCCTGATCATCGACTGCAACGCCCCGCAGGCCGTCATCGCCAGCTGGCTGGCGCAACGCCAGGCCGATCGCAACGACCCGTCGGACGCGACCCTGGCCGTGATCGAACAGCAGCAAGCCAATCGCGAAGCCCTGAGCGCCGAAGAAGTACTGCGCAGCAAGCGCGTCGAGACCAATGAAAGCGGGAGCCTCGACGCCCTGGTCGCGAATATTCGCCAGCGTCTCCCAGGCTTGTAATCAACTATTTCAGCCGTGAAACCGCAAAGGCTTCACGGCTGAAAAATAGTGGCACTATACTGGCGTCATAATTCCAGCAGGTGACGCCCCATGAGTCAGCCCAAACTTCTCGACACCCCCCTTTACGCTTTGCTGCACAAAGACGACATCGACGGCTTTAACCGGGAGCGCCCGAAAGACCAGACTGTCGACATGCGCGGCGGCGATTTTCGTGGGCTCGACCTACGTGAACTGAACGCCGACGGCATCGACTTCACCGACGCCTACTTCCGCTCTGCCGACCTGCGCGGCCTCGACTTGCGCAATTCCGCCATGGAAGGCGCCAGCCTGGCCCATGCGCAGATCTCCGGCGCCTACTTCCCGCCCGAACTGACCGCCGATGAAATCCTGATGTCGGTCAATTTCGGCACTCGCCTGCGCTATCGCACCAAGTAATCACCGCTTTTGCTCCAAGGTCCGGCGCTCTCTGCCTTACGCTGGACTTGGCCTGCCTCCTTCCTCCCCTCCCTCTGCTTCTGACGTACTTTCCTCTGTCGCCTTAGAAGCTTTTGCGCCAAAGCCGACCAAAGAACAGCGCTTTTCCTACTGAGCGCTACACTCCTTTGAGACTTGCCCACGCACCATTCGGCCGTCGCAAGGAGGCTTGATGAATGATGAATTGCAACACCTTAAGAACCTTGGCAAGACGTCGGCACAATGGCTGCATGCGGTGGGCATCCATAGCGCTTCGGACTTGCGCCGCCTCGGGGCGGTGGATGCCTATCGGGCCGTGCGGACCCGAGGGTTTCGAGCCTCGAAGGTGCTGTTGTACGCCATCGAAGGCGCCCTGATGGATGTGCACTGGAATGACATTCCGGCAGAACGCAAGGAAGCACTCAATAAACAGCTGGACGCCATTTCTTCACGCCACAAGAACTGACCTGGCAGGCTTTTTATGTATCTACTGGGGGAACAACCGGCTTACGCCGATGCCTTGATCAATCGGCTGCAAAGCATCCCGCCGCGCCTGCTGGAAGGCCTGCTGCCGTCCGGCGACGTAATGGAAGTGGCCCCTTCCAAGGACCTCTCCAGCAGCCTTGCCGACAGCCAGCTGTTCCTGCTCGAAAGCGGCCAGGTACAAGCCAGCATCGATGAGCGCCCACTGTTTTATCTGCATGAAGGCGATCTGCTCGGGCTACGTCGAGGAGCCGAGCTACCGCGCTGGCAACTCAGCAGCGAGCAGCCGTTGAGCCTGATCCCCTATCAGCGTTCCGCGGTGTTCCAGCATCTGTATGCCGACGAACAGCGCTCCGAGCTGTTTCTGCAGTACCTGATCGGCCAAACCGCCCTGCTGTGCGATGCCGTTGCCCGCTTCAAGCAGCCCGAGTTGCGCAACAGCAACGGTTTTCAACGCGTGGCCAAGGGCGAGGTACTGATCCGCCAGGGCGATGACGCCGATCATGTGTTCGTCATTATCGAAGGACACGCCGAAGCCTTTGTCGATGGACACAAGGTCGGAGACGTGCCCAAGGACGAGATCTTTGGTGCGATGGCCATTTTCACCGGGGAGAAACGCAATGCCAGCGTGATTGCCAGCGAGCCATGCACCCTGATGCTGATCCCCAAGAGCCAGTTTCTCAGCCTGACTCAGAGCAATCCGCGTATCGCCCATAGCCTGATCGAAAGCATGGCGCGGCGAATCGACCTGTTGAACAAGGAAGTCAGCCGCTTGCACAGCATGAGCGCCAACCTTTAAAGCCCCGTACTTGCGGGTAATCCAAACGAGCGTTTGGCGGAATTCGCAGAAACAGGAAAAACCTTGTTGACTTGGAAATGAGAATCGTTATGATTATCGCAACTGGTCGCGAGATCAGTCGATAACCTGGAAGACCAGTGGTTCGGACTCTCAGATTATCTCCTCATCAGGCTAATCACGGTTATTTGACCCGGCTCTTGCCGGGTCTTTTTTTGGCCTGAAAAAAGCCATCCGCCTACTGGCGCATCTCGGCGCAGTAATCCTTCTCCGGCAGCCGCGCGCTGTACCACACATAATCCGCGCTTTGCGCCGATACCTGCGCGCCCTTCTGCGCCAGCATCAGCACCACGGCGCCGTTCGAGGCGCCAAGGTCCTGCAGGTGAACCGGCACCCCGACATCCTTGCGCGCATGAAAGGCCCCGGCAAAAAGTAGCGCCGGCGTCGGTGCCGCCAGCAAGCGCTCGGCCATGCGTCGGTCACGTTGCTGCTGCACCGCCAGCATTGCCGGCATCTGGCTTTCGGGCAGTAGCCCACAATGGGAGTCACGAACCTGCTGCAACAGCTCGTTGCGCACCGACGCGGCATTCGAGCGCTCGCCACTCAAGGTCGGTGCCTGGCGATAGATAGTGCGAACTTCGGAGCTGTCCAGATTGGCGGCCAGCAATGGATAAGGCTGGAGCAACGCATAGCGCACGATAGGTCCGTACAGCGCCCAGTCCCAACCCGGCGACCAGGCCAGCGCGCCGGGCAGGTCATCAGGCAGCCCCTGCGTCGCCCGGTGTTGACGGAGCGAATCGACCCGCGGTTGCTGGTCCGGCGTGAGCATTTCCAACAGCAGGCTGCCTTGCGCGCGCTGGGTCGCCATCGCCTGCAACAGCCACAGCTGCAAGGCGTGATGTTCGGGGTGGTCATGCTGCTCGCCGACAATCACCCGAGATGCCCGGGACAGACGAACGACCAGTTCCTCCGGGGTCAGGGCCTTTCCACTGCGCAGGTCCAGAATCGCCTCGCTATCAGCCTGGACCGGAAGTTCAGGCATGACCGGCACGCCCTGGCAGGCGCCCAGCAGCAACACACTCAGGATCAATAGCACACGCATCTGGCGTCTCCGCGAATCGCCTCAACGGGCGATGATCAAAGGGTGGCCGCGCTCGGGATGCGCCTGCACCAGTACCTCCAGCCCAAACACCGCCTTGAGCGGTTCGGGCCGTAGCACCTGCGCCGGACTGTCCAGCGAGTGGGGCCGCCCGCCTTCGAGCAGCAACAGGCGATCACAATATCGCGCGGCGAGGTTCAGATCATGCAGGATCACCAGGACCGCGACCCCACGATCGGCAAACTCGCGGATGGCCTGCAAGGTGACATGTTGATGCAAAGGGTCGAGGGCCGAGGTCGGCTCATCGAGCAACAGGGTCTGGCCGACCGCGCCCGGCCATAGCTGCGCCAACACCCGGGCCAGGTGCACGCGCTGACGTTCGCCGCCCGACAAGGCCACATAACTGCGACCGTGCAGATGCCCGGCATCCGCCGCTTGCAGGGCCTGCATGACGATCTCGTCATCCCGTGCCCGGCCGCTTTGATAAGGCAGGCGGCCCAGGCCGACGACTTCTTCGACCCGGAAGGCGAACTCGAGTGTCGAACTTTGCGGCAGTACCGCCAGCCTTTGCGCCTTTTGCCCGCCGTCCCATCTGGAGAGTTCGCACTGGTCCAGCCAGACCTGGCCGTGATCGGGTTTCAGTTCGCCGCACAAGGCCGCCAGCAAGGTGCTTTTACCTGCGCCATTGGGGCCCAGCACTCCCAGCACCTCACCGGGATTGAGTTCGAGGTCGATCCCCTCCAGCACGGTTTTCCTGCCACGGCGCACCGCCAGATTTTCCGCTCGCAGCATCAGGCACGCCCTCGCAATAACAGAAACAGAAAGAAGGGTGCACCGATAAAGGCGGTCACGATGCCAATGGGCAACTCCGCAGGCGCCAGCGCCAGACGCGCCACCAGATCCGCCAGCAACAGCAGGCTGGCGCCGGCCAGTATCGACGCTGGCAACAAGGTCCGGTGATCAGGCCCCGACAGCAGGCGCACCAGATGAGGCACCACCAGCCCGACAAAGCCGATCAGCCCGGCAGCGGCGACAGCCGCACCGACACCCAGCGCGGTACAGAACACCAGTTCTCGCTTCAACCGTTCGACATCGATCCCCAGATGACCGGCCTCGGACTCGCCCAGCAGCAAGGCATTCAAGTCCTTGGCCCGGCGCGGCAGCCACAACGCCACAGCCGCACTGACCAGCAATAGTGGCCACAATCTCGAATAACTGGCGCCGTTGAGACTGCCCAGGTTCCAGAACGTCAGGGTACGCAAGGTCGCATCGTCGGCCAGGTAGGTGAACAGGCCCACCGCCGAGCTGGCCAGCGCCGTCAACGCAATCCCGGCCAACAGCATGGTCGCCACATGGGTCTGGCCGTTGCGCCGCCCCAGGCGGTAGACCAGCCACGCCACCACCAGACCACCGAGAAAGGCGCAGAACGACAGCAGGTATGGACCAATCGCTTCCGGCACCCCACCCAGCAGCGCGCCACCGACGATGGCAAAGGCCGCGCCCAGTGCCGCGCCACTCGAGACGCCTACCAGCCCCGGGTCAGCCAAGGGATTGCGAAACAGCCCTTGCATCGCCACGCCGGACAGGGCCAGCACGCCCCCTACCGCCAGCCCCAGCAAGGTGCGTGGCAGGCGAATCTGCCCGAGGATCAGCTCGGCCTGCTCCAGCCCCTGCCCCTCAATAGGCAGGCCCAGCAAACGCAGGGCGGCACGCAGGGTATCGAGCAGCGGCAGGCTGACCGGCCCGAGCGCCAGGGACAACCAGATCGCCAACAGACACAGCAGGCTCAGGCCAATGAACAACGCACGGGGTTTAAGCAAAGGGGTCATTGGGCGGTGCTGGCCTGGCCCGGCGCGGCTGGGTAGAAATCGGCCGACAGCCTTTTCAGGTTCTGTGGCAAGCGTGGCCCCAGGCCTCCCACCAGCAAGGTCGGATCAATCTCGAAGACCCGACCGGCCTTCGCAGCAGCGCTGGAGGCGAGGATCGGGTTTTCCTTGAACAGCGCGGCGCGGGCCGCCTCACCGCTCAGGCTGCGATCGGCAAACACCAGCACCTCGGGGTTGAGTTCGGCCAACGACTCCGTGGAAAAGGGCTTGTAACCCGTGTGGGTGGCAAGATTGCGTCCACCCGCCTGTTGCAATAGCCAGTCGGCAGCGGTGTCCTTGCCGGCAATCAGAGGTTTGCCACCCGCATGCCCGAGCAACAGCAGCACACCCGGCGGCGCCTGCTTTTTCCGGGCCTGGCTGACCCAGGCCTGCTGCTGATCCAGTTGCTGCTTATATTGCTCGAACAGTTGCGTCGCCTTGTCTTCGCTGCCCAGCAACTTGCCCAGATGCTGCAGGTTGCCCTGCAGGGTCGGCAGGTCGGCCTGGGCCGAGAACAGCTCGACCTGCACCCCGGCGCTGCGCACCTGCGAGAGCACCGGCGGCGGCCCCATCTCTTCGGTACCCAGCAGAATCTGCGGACGCAGGCTGAGAATGCCTTCCGCCGACAGCTGGCGCTGATAACCAATACTCGGCAGCTTCTTCAGGGATTCGGGATGCTGGCTGGTGGTGTCCACGCCCACCAGCTTCGATTCGGCGCCCAGCGCGCTCACCCATTCGGACAAGGCGCCGCCGGCGCTCACCCAACGTTGTGGTAACTCGGCCGCCGCGGCGGCATGGCTGGCCAGAAGTCCGACACAGAGCGCGATTGCGCGGGCACTCGAACGCATAAAGGTATTTCCTTCAGAGAGTGGGCCCACGGAAGCCGCCGTGCATGTGACATGCCCTGCAACCCAGGCATCGAAATGAGCAAGCGTCCCACAGGCGAAGCGGCCATTTGATAATTGTTTGCATTTGACCGTCAAGCACAGACATGTTTCATCAAGCGCCCGCAGGAAAACTGTGACAGCCTGAGCCCAGAGCCGTCGGTTACCGAGGATAGACATGAAGTTTCTTTGCGCCCCCGGCGATCTGCCGGAGGCTTCCAGCCGAGGTTTCACCCTCGAAGGCCAGCCGCTTTTCGCGGTGCGTCGCGATCGACAGGTCTACGTCTACACCAACCGCTGCCCCCATCGCGGGGTCGCCCTGGAATGGCAGCCCGATCAGTTCCTCGATCCCAGCGCCAGCCTGATCCAGTGCGCCACCCACGGTGCGTTGTTTCTGATCGAAAACGGCGAATGCGTGGCCGGCCCTTGTGCCGGGCAATCCCTGACGGCCATCCCCTGTCGGGAAGACAGCCAGGGCATCTGGGTTCAGCTTTAGCTGTTGAGCAATACGTCCAGACGACGGTCGATGCACACTTCCTCGGCGGTCAAGCGTACCCCGTAGGCCAGTACCTCGACCCCGGACGCCACCGCCTCACGCAGTGCCGCGGCATAACCGGGGTCGATTTCTTCGGCCGGTCGCACCGCCTCGACACCCGAGAGGTTGACGCAATACAACTGCACCGCCCGGATACCGTCACGCGCCAGGCAGGCCAACTCCCGCAAATGCTTGGCGCCACGCTGGGTCACCGCGTCCGGAAAGGCCGCGACCGCGGAGCCGTCGAAACCCAGGGTGACGCTTTTGACCTCGACAAACGCCGGGGCGTCCAGGTAGTCCAGGCGGAAGTCGATACGGCTGTTTTCCTGGCCGTAGGACATTTCCCGCTTGAGCGCGGTAAAACCGTTCAACTCAGTGATCACCCCCGCGCGCAAGGCTTCTTCCACCAGCGTGTTGGCCCGCGCCGTGTTGACGCAAGCCAGCCGGCCCTGGGGCGTCTCGCTGATTTCCCAGGTCCCGGGCAATTTACGCTTGGGGTCATTGGAACGACTGAACCAGACCTGCCCGCCCTCGACCATGCAATTGAACATGGAGCCGGTGTTGGGGCAGTGAATGGTCAGCAACTCGCCGCCAATGGTCTCGATATCGGCGAGAAAACGCTTGTAACGACGGACCAGGCGACCTTCTTCGAGGGGAGGATGAAAACGCATCAGCCTTGCCAGCTCCGCAGGCCACGGGCAATCCGCTCCACCGCTTCCTGCAGGCGCGGCAGGCTCTGGGTATAGGCGAACCGTACATGGTGCCCGGCCTGATGGCGACCGAAGTCCAGCCCCGGGGTAAAGGCAATGTGCTCGGTCTCGAGGAAGTGCCGGCAGAAGGCAAAGGCATCGCCGCCGAAGGCGCTGATATCGGCATACAGGTAGAACGCTCCTTCCGGCTCCACCGCAATGCCAAAGCCCAGCTCGCGCAGGGCTGGCAGGAGGAAGTCGCGGCGCCGCTGAAACTCGTTGCGGCGCTCTTCCAGGATACTGATGGTGCCTGGCTCGAAGCAGGCCAGAGCAGCGTACTGAGCCATGCTCGGGGCACTGATATAGAGGTTCTGCGCCAGTTTCTCCAACTCGCCGACCGCCGCCTGCGGCGCCACCAGCCAACCCAGGCGCCAGCCGGTCATGCCGAAATATTTGGAAAAGCTATTCAGGACAAAGGCGCCGTCATCGACTTCCAGCACGCTGGCGGCATCGCAGCCGTAGGTCAAGCCGTGGTAGATCTCGTCCACCACCAGATGGCCGTTACGCGCCTTCACCGCGGCCGACAGCCCTGCCAGCTCGTCACGGCTGAGCAAGGTGCCGGTCGGGTTGGCCGGCGACGCCACCAGGGCTCCGACGCTGTCCTGATCCCAATAACGCTCCAGCAGGTCCGGCGTCAGCTGATAACGCACGTCCGGTCCGACCGGCACCAGTTGCGCCGCGCCTTCCACCAGACGCAGGAAGTGCCGGTTGCAGGGGTAGCCAGGGTCCGCCAACAGCCAGTGCTTGCCTGGGTCGACCAGCAGGCTGCTGGCCAGCAGCAGCGCACCGGAGCCACCGGGCGTGATCATGATGCGCTCGGGGTCGATGTTCAGCCCGTAGCGCTGCCGATAGAAACCGGAGATGGCCGTGCGCAGCTCGGGAATCCCGCGGGCGGCGGTGTAGCGGGTCTTGCCCGCCTCCAGCGCGGCCTGCCCGGCCTTGATGATCGGCTCAGCCGTGGTGAAGTCCGGTTCACCGATTTCCAGGTGAATCACATCGTGCCCGGCCGCTTGCAGCTCATTGGCGCGGGCCAGCAGGGCCATCACGTGGAAAGGTTCGATAGCGCGGCTGCGCGCACTGTAGGGCTGAGCCATTAGCCTTCCTTCATTGAAGTGAGCAAAAAACCGATTCTACCCAACCCCGGGGACAAGGGAGAGCCCAAAGCCTTCGAGCACCCGCCATCCCTTCATTAAAGAAGGCCGACAGCAGGCCCAGGCTTGGCTAAAATCATTAATTGACCAGGCCCCCGAACAGACCAGGCCGGGCGGCATCGACCTTTGCAAGCACCGCGGGACGCGGGCTCGACAACCGGGAGTAGCGCCGTCCGATTTGATCTGGTAAGTTCGCCCGCTTGCAGTCGCAGGGCCGGCATGTGTCGGTGATGGAGCAATCCTGCGCAATGGATTACATGAGTAGAGGCGGTCCATTTCATGCCCACCCAAGCAAAGCAACAGAATCAATCGATCAGCGGCTTCGAGCCCTATGTTGAAACCGCGGGCGAAGAGTACATGGGCAAGCCCATGCGCGAGCACTTCACCAAGATCCTGAACAAGTGGAAACAGGACTTGATGCAGGAAGTCGACCGCACTGTTGATCACATGAAAGACGAAGCAGCCAACTTCCCCGATCCGGCCGACCGTGCCAGCCAGGAAGAAGAATTCAGCCTGGAACTGCGCGCCCGCGACCGTGAGCGCAAGCTGATCAAGAAGATCGACAAGACGCTGCAACTGATCGAAGACGAAGAATACGGCTGGTGCGAATCCTGCGGCGTCGAGATCGGTATTCGCCGCCTGGAAGCCCGCCCTACCGCCGACATGTGTGTCGACTGCAAGACCCTGGCGGAAATCAAGGAAAAACAAGTCGGCAAGTAATCGCCAGCTTGAATGAAAAACGGAGCGTGCGAACGCTCCGTTTTTGTTTCTGCCGCCTCCCCCCTGTAGGAGCGAGCTTGCTCGCGATGGCGATCCTCCAGACGCCATCGTCACCTTGGGACCGAACGAAGTAACATCCTCTCCATGACTGCCTCTCACACCTCTTCCTACATCGGGCGCTTCGCCCCAACCCCCAGCGGGCACCTGCATTTCGGCTCGCTGGTCGCCGCCCTGGCCTCCTACCTCGATGCCCGCGCCGTTGGCGGCCGCTGGCTGTTGCGCATGGAAGACCTCGATCCGCCTCGGGAAGAGCCCGGCGCCCAGGCAGCCATTCTCAAGGCCCTGGAAAGCTACGGCTTCGAGTGGGACGGCGAAATGGTCCGCCAGAGCGAGCGGCACGCAGCCTACGCCGAAGTCCTCGACCGCCTGTTCAACCAGGGCCTGGCTTACGCCTGCACCTGTTCGCGCAAGCAACTGGAGCCCTACCACGGCATTTATCCGGGGCTGTGCCGCAATGCCGGACACGGCCAGGAGGATGCCGCCATCCGTTTGCGCGTGCCGGAGCTGGAATATCGCTTCACCGACCGGGTCCAGGGCGAATTCCGCCAGCACCTGGGGCGGGATGTCGGCGACTTCGTGATCCGCCGCCGCGACGGCCTCTACGCCTATCAACTGGCGGTGGTGCTCGACGATGCCTGGCAAGGGGTGACCGATATCGTGCGCGGCGCCGACCTGCTGGACTCCACCCCCCGCCAGCTGTACCTGCAGGAATTGCTCGGCCTGCCGCAGCCGCGTTACCTGCATGTGCCGCTGATCACTCAGCCGGATGGGCATAAACTGGGCAAATCCTACCGCTCCCCGCCGCTGGCCGCGGATCAGGCCACACCGCTGCTGTTGCGCGCCTTGCGCGCCCTGGGGCAGAAAACCGACAGCGAAATGGTCCATGCCAACCCTCGGGAAGTGCTGAGTTGGGGCATCGAACACTGGGATGCTTTACTGATCCCACGCACACTGAGCGTGCCCGAAGCGCAAATACGCTGACGCCCCTTGCAGGTTGGCGCCCATCCGTTACCATCGCCGCACGTTTTCGGGCACGCACACAATAAAGAGAGGCCGAGATGTACATCTATCGCTTGGTCCTGCTGCTGGTAGTGGGGATCTATCTGTTCTCCCCCGCCATCATGGATTGGTGGATCGATGCTACGGGCGCCTGGTATCGCCCGTATCTGCTCTGGCTGATCCTGATCGTCGTGACCTTCATCCTGCAGAGCCAAAAAGATGCCGATGAGCTTTAGCCTGACCCAGATGATCCTGATCAGCGCCGCGTACCTGCTGGTGCTGTTCGGGGTGGCCTGGATCAGCGAACGCGGCATGATCCCACGCTCGATCATCCGCCACCCGCTGACCTACACCCTGTCTCTGGGGGTCTACGCCAGCGCCTGGGCCTTTTACGGCACGGTTGGCCTGGCCTATCAGTACGGCTACGGTTTTCTTTCCAGCTATCTCGGGGTTTCCGGCGCCTTCCTGCTGGCGCCAGTGCTGCTTTATCCCATCCTGAAAATCACCCGCACCTATCAACTGTCGTCGCTGGCCGACCTGTTCGCCTTCCGTTTTCGCAGCACCTGGGCCGGCGCGCTGACCACGGTGATCATGCTGGTCGGCGTATTGCCGCTGCTGGCCTTGCAGATCCAGGCGGTTGCGGACTCCATTGGTATCCTCACCCGCGAGCCGGTGCAGCACCGGGTCGCCCTGAGCTTCTGTGCACTGATCACTCTGTTCACCATCTTCTTCGGTTCTCGGCACATTGCCACCCGGGAGAAACACGAAGGCCTGGTGTTCGCCATCGCCTTCGAGTCGGTGATCAAGCTGATCGCCATCGGCGGTGTCGGCCTCTATGCCTTGTACGGCGTATTCGATGGCCCGCAACAGCTGGAACTCTGGCTGCTGCAGAACCAGACCGCCCTCGCCGCCCTGCATACACCGCTGCAGGAAGGACCGTGGCGCACCCTGCTGCTGGTGTTCTTCGCCTCGGCGATCGTGATGCCGCACATGTACCACATGACCTTCACCGAGAACCTCAACCCGCGCTCGCTGGTCAGTGCCAGCTGGGGTCTGCCGTTGTTCCTGTTGTTGATGAGCCTGGCGGTGCCGCTGATCCTCTGGGCTGGCCTGAAACTGGGCGCCACCACCAACCCCGAATACTTCACCCTCGGCATCGGCATCGCCGCCAACAAACCGGCATTGGCCTTGATGGCTTACATCGGCGGGCTTTCCGCCGCCAGCGGCCTGATCATCGTCACCACCCTGGCGCTGTCGGGGATGGCCCTCAACCATCTGGTGCTGCCGCTGTATCAGCCACCGGCCGAAGGCAACATCTACCGCTGGCTGAAATGGACCCGCCGCGCGCTGATCGTGGCCATCATCATGGCCGGCTATGCTTTCTACCTGCTGCTGGGGGCCGAGCAGGACCTGGCCAACCTCGGCATCGTGGCCTTTGTCGCGACCCTGCAGTTCCTTCCCGGCGTGCTCTCGGTGCTGTACTGGCCGACCGCCAACCGACGCGGCTTCATCGCCGGGCTGATGGCCGGGACACTGGTGTGGCTGGTGACCATGCTGCTGCCGCTGATCGGTAACCTGCAGGGCTTCTATATACCGCTGCTGAACATGATCTATGTGCTGGACGACACCAGCTGGCACATGGCGGCCATCGCCTCGCTGGCTGCCAACGTTCTGATGTTCACCCTGATTTCGCTGTTCACCAACGCCAGTTCCGAAGAAGCCAGCGCCGCCGAAGCCTGCGCGGTGGATAACGTGCGTCGGCCGCAACGTCGCGAACTGCATGCCGCCTCGCCCCAGGAGTTCGCTACCCAGCTGGCCAAGCCCCTGGGCGCCAAGGCCGCGCAGAAGGAAGTCGAGCAGGCGCTGCGCGACCTGTACCTGCCCTTCGACGAGCGCCGCCCCTATGCCCTGCGCCGTTTGCGCGACCGTATCGAGGCCAACCTGTCCGGCCTGATGGGCCCCAGCGTGGCCCAGGACATGGTGGAAACCTTCCTGCCCTACAAGGCCGGCGGCGAAAACTACGTGACCGAAGACATCCACTTCATCGAAAGTCGGCTCGAGGACTACCACTCGCGCCTGACCGGCCTGGCCGCCGAACTCGATGCCTTGCGTCGCTACCACCGCCAGACCTTGCAGGAACTGCCGATGGGCGTCTGCTCCCTGGCCAAGGACAAGGAAATCCTCATGTGGAACAAGGCCATGGAGGAGCTGACCAGCATTCCGGCGCAGCATGTGGTCGGTTCGCGCCTGAGCACCATCGCCGATCCCTGGAGGGAGCTGCTGCAAGGCTTCATCAACGTCCCCGATGAGCACCTGCATAAACAGCACCTGGCCCTCGACGGCCAGACCCGCTGGCTGAACCTGCACAAGGCCGCCATCGACGAACCCCTGGCCCCGGGCAACAGCGGCCTGGTGCTGCTGGTGGAAGACCTGACCGAAACCCAGATGCTCGAAGACAAGCTGGTGCATTCCGAGCGGCTGGCCAGCATCGGCCGCCTGGCCGCCGGCGTGGCCCACGAAATCGGCAACCCGATCACCGGCATCGCCTGCCTGGCGCAGAACCTGCGCGAAGAGCGCGAAGAAGACGGCGAACTCACCGAAATCAGCGGCCAGATCCTCGAACAGACCAAGCGCGTGTCACGCATCGTCCAGTCGCTGATGAGCTTCGCCCACGCCGGCAGCCACCAGCACAACGACGAAGCCGTGTGCCTGGCCGAGGTGGCCCAGGACGCCATTGGTCTGCTGGCGCTGAACCGACGCAATTTCGAGGTGCAGTTCTTTAACCTGTGCGATCCGGACCACTGGGTCGACGGCGACCCGCAGCGGCTCGCCCAGGTACTGATCAACCTGCTATCCAATGCCCGCGACGCCTCACCGGCGGGCAGCGCGGTACGGGTCAAGAGCGAGGCCGGCGAACACACGATCGACCTGATCGTCGAAGACGAAGGCAGCGGCATCCCGTCGAGCATCATGGATCGACTGTTCGAACCCTTCTTCACCACCAAGGATCCTGGCGAGGGCACCGGACTGGGCCTTGCACTGGTCTATTCCATCGTTGAAGAGCATTATGGACAAATCACCATCGACAGCCCGGCTGACACCGAAAGCCAACGCGGCACCCGTATCCGGGTGACCTTACCGCGTCATGTCGAAGCGACGTCCGCTGTGAACTGAGACCGTCGAGAGAATCGAATCAATGCCGCACATTTTGATCGTCGAAGACGAAACAATTATCCGCTCCGCCTTGCGCCGCCTGTTGGAACGCAACCAGTACCAGGTCAGCGAAGCCGGTTCCGTGCAGGAAGCACAAGAGCGTTTCAGCATTCCCACGTTCGACCTGATCGTCAGCGACCTGCGCCTGCCAGGCGCCCCCGGCACCGAACTGATCAAGCTCGGTCAGGGCACTCCGGTGCTGATCATGACCAGCTACGCCAGCCTGCGCTCGGCGGTCGACTCGATGAAGATGGGCGCGGTGGACTACATCGCCAAGCCTTTCGATCACGACGAAATGCTCCAGGCCGTGGCGCGCATCCTGCGCGACCGCCAGACCGCGCAGAGCAATCCGAACGAGCGTCCGGCCGCCAAGTCGGGCAACGGCGCGGACAAGGCCGCTGCCAGCGCCAGCAACGGCGAAATCGGCATCATCGGTTCCTGCCCACCCATGCAGGACCTGTACAGCAAGATCCGCAAGGTCGCCCCGACAGACTCCAATGTACTGATCCAGGGTGAATCCGGGACCGGCAAGGAACTGGTGGCCCGCGCCCTGCACAATCTGTCCAAACGCGCCAAGGCGCCGATGATTTCGGTGAACTGCGCGGCCATTCCGGAAACCCTGATCGAGTCCGAGCTGTTCGGTCACGAAAAAGGCGCCTTCACCGGTGCCAGCGCCGGGCGCGCCGGCCTGGTGGAAGCGGCGGACGGCGGCACCTTGTTCCTCGACGAAATCGGCGAATTGCCACTCGAAGCCCAGGCCCGCCTGTTGCGCGTGCTGCAGGAAGGCGAGATTCGCCGGGTCGGCTCGGTGCAGTCGCAGAAGGTCGATGTGCGCCTGATCGCCGCGACCCACCGCGACCTCAAGAGCCTGGCCAAGATCGGCCAGTTCCGTGAAGACCTGTATTACCGCCTGCACGTAATTGCCCTGAAACTGCCAGCCCTGCGCGAGCGCGGCGCCGACGTCAACGAAATCGCCAATGCCTTCCTCGCCCGCCAGAGCGCGCGCGTGGGCCGCACGGACCTGAAGTTCGCCCCGGACGCCGAGCAAGCCATTCGCCATTACTCTTGGCCAGGTAACGTTCGCGAACTGGAAAACGCCGTCGAGCGCTCGGTCATCCTGTGCGAAAGCCCGGAAATCTCCGCGGAGCTGCTGGGTATCGATATCGAACTGAGCGACCTGGAAGACGACGAATTCATCGGCCTGGCACCCCAGGCCGCCAACGCCAACAACAGCAGCCACGAGCCGACCGAAGACCTGTCGCTGGAAGACTACTTCCAGCATTTCGTCCTCGAGCACCAGGACCACATGACCGAGACCGAGCTGGCCCGCAAACTGGGCGTCAGCCGTAAATGCCTGTGGGAACGCCGCCAGCGCCTGGGTATCCCACGGCGCAAGACCGGGGTCGCCAGCGAAAGCTGAAGTCCGGCGGTAACGGGTGGCGGGTAACACGCGACCTTGTGAAAAAACTGTTACCTCAGTCATTTCACGTAACAAAAGCCGGGGCTTACGGTAACGAAGCCCCGGCTTTTTTTCGCCTGGAGAAACCTCAGAACCGCGCCTAACCCCTTGTTTTACTGGGCCTCGCAAAAGTTGGCACGGCACCTGCTATATGTTTGGTACAAGAACAATAACAAGCAATGCATAAGACAATAAAAATAAGACGAATCGACTCACGCACAATAAAAACAACACGGCGGAGGCGCAGCTAACTGATTCTTTTGGAGAGGCGTTGTCATTGGGGCTTGCCCCACAACCAGGCCGAGAACAACAAAAACTGCCCTAAGGCAGAGCCTGAACTGGTTGGATCACTGATCATTGCAACACAGCGACCAAAGCAATCCGTTTGCTCTTGGCTCCCGATTGGGAGGGTCACTCTGGGTTAGCCAGGTGACAAGGGCGTTAAACAAAAACAAGAAGCCCGAAACCAATAATAAAAATAGAGCACGCAAACACTTCTGGGGGAGCTTCGGCTCCCCTTGTGGTTTCCGCGATTACGGTTTTACTCACGCAAAGCCCCGCCAACCCGCGTTCCAAAGCGCCGCGCACGACTCGCCGCAGCTTCCTACACCATCCCCCGACTAAATGCTAGAATCCCCGCCCATCATGCGGTCATTCTTCGTTATGGCCGAACATTCCTTCAAACAGTGCATCCCATGCTGAAGAAGTTGTTCCAGTCATTCCGTTCTCCCTTGCGTCGTACGCAACACAAACGCAGCACGCCTGAAGTGCTCAATAGCAGCCAACATTCGCTGCAACGCGCCCAGTTCAGCCGTTATGCGGTGAACATCGTCGAACGCCTGCAGAACGCCGGCTACCAGGCCTACCTGGTCGGCGGTTGCGTGCGCGACATGCTGCTCAATATCACCCCCAAGGATTTCGACGTCGCCACCAGCGCCACGCCGGAACAGGTGCGGGCCGAATTCCGCAATGCCCGGATCATCGGCCGTCGGTTCAAGCTGGTGCATATCCACTTCGGCCGCGAAATCATCGAGGTCGCGACCTTCCGCGCCAATCACCCGCAAAACGATGAAGAGGAAGACAGCAACCAGTCCTCGCGCAACGAAAGCGGGCGCATCCTGCGCGACAACGTGTACGGCACCCTCGAAGAGGACGCCCAGCGCCGCGACTTCACCATCAATGCCCTGTATTACGATCCGGTCAGCGAGCGCATCCTCGACTACGCCAACGGCGTACATGACATCCGCAATCACCTGGTCCGCCTGATCGGCGATCCACGCCAGCGCTACCAGGAAGATCCGGTACGCATGCTGCGGGCCGTGCGCTTCGCCGCCAAGCTGGATTTCGGTATCGAGAAACACACTGCCACGCCGATCCGCGACCTGGCGCCCATGCTGCGGGAAATCCCTTCGGCACGCCTGTTCGAGGAAGTGCTCAAGCTGTTCCTGTCCGGCCATGCCGCCGATACCTTCGAGATGCTGGTCGACCTGCAACTGTTCGATCCGCTGTTCCCGGCCAGCGCCGAGGCACTGGAGTACAACCCGACCTACACCCATACGCTGATCAGCGAAGCCCTGATCAACACCGACCTGCGCATCAAGCAGAACAAGCCGGTCACCCCGGCTTTCCTGTTCGCCGCGCTGCTGTGGCCTGCCCTGCCGGCTCGCGTGCTGCGCCTCCAGGAACGCGGCATGCCGCCGATTCCGGCGATGCAGGAAGCCGCTCACGAATTGATCAGCGAACAGTGCCAGCGCATCGCCATTCCAAAACGCTTCACCATGCCGATCCGCGAAATCTGGGACATGCAGGAACGCCTGCCACGTCGCAGCGGCAAGCGCGCCGACCAGTTGCTGGACAACCCGCGGTTCCGCGCCGGTTATGACTTCCTGCTGCTGCGAGAAAGCGCAGGCGAGCAGACCGATGGCCTGGGCGAATGGTGGACCGACTATCAGGACGCCAACGACGCCGGTCGCCGCGACATGATTCGCGACCTGAGCGGCAAGGACGAAGCCGGCACAGGCCCGCGCAAGCGTCGTCGCAGCAGTGGCGCCAAACGCAAGCGCGCCACCGCCGGCGCACCGAGCGCTTCCGGCGAATAACCCGATGGAACGCATCTACATCGGCATGGGCAGCAACCTGGCTGCCCCGGCAGAGCAATTGCGCAGTGCGATCGACGCGCTGGCGCAATTGCCACACAGCCAACTGGCAGGCGTCTCGGCCTTCTATCAAAGCGACTCCCTGCTGCCCGGCCAACCGCGCTATACCAACGCCGTGGCCGCCCTGGACAGCAGCCTCGCGCCTCTCGAACTGCTGGACGCGCTGCAAGCCATCGAAAACGGCCAAGGCCGCGAGCGCCTCGAACGCTGGGGGCCGCGCACCCTGGACCTGGACATCCTGCTGTTCGGCGATCGCCTCATCGACGAACCACGGCTCAAAGTCCCGCATTACCACATGCAGGCCCGGGCCTTCGTCCTCTATCCCCTGGCCGAACTGGCCCCTGCCGACCTGCAACTGGCCGACGGTCGCCGCCTGCGCGATCTGCTCGCCGCCTGCCCATTTGTCGGCCTGGAACGTCTGGCCTGACTGCTGAAACGCATCAGTTACGGCGGTAACACTCACGCCGTAACAATGCGGTAACACATGCAATTGACTTCCCGAGTTCTCCTCACGACTATAGGCGTCCCGTTGCCGCCAACCCGGCGTTACAGGGCGCAATCCAGGCCTTATAAGCACGACAACAGACCGTGCGCCTGTATAGATAAGAATCACGCGCGTTACTCGCAGCAGTTTCCAGAGCGCCTGAATGAGGACCCTTTTTCATGCCAGACATCACCCTGACCACCCTGCAAGGCCTCAAGCAGAAAGGTGAAAAAATCACCATGCTGACCTGCTATGACGCGACCTTCGCCCACACCTGTTGCCAGGCCGGCGTTGAAGTACTGCTGGTGGGCGACTCCCTCGGCATGGTCTTGCAAGGGCACGACAGCACACTGCCAGTCACCACCGCCGAGATGGCCTACCACGTCGCCGCGGTCAAACGCGGCAACAGTGGCGCCCTGATCCTCGCCGACCTGCCATTCATGGCCTACGCCACCACCGAACAGGCCCTGAACAACAGCGCCCAGTTGATGCAAGCCGGTGCGCACATGATCAAGGTCGAAGGCGCGCTGTGGCTGGCGGAGTCCATCCGCCTGCTGGCCGAGCGCGGTATCCCGGTCTGCGCCCACATGGGCCTGACCCCGCAATCGGTGAACATCCTCGGCGGCTACAAGGTTCAGGGACGTAACGAAAACCAGGCCCGGCAGATGCGCGCCGACGCCATCGCCCTGGAAGCAGCCGGCGCGGCGATGCTGCTGCTCGAATGCGTGCCGAGCGAACTGGCGGCAGAAATCACCCAGGCGGTGAATATTCCGGTAATCGGCATCGGTGCCGGCAGCGCCACCGACGGTCAGGTGCTGGTTCTGCACGACATGCTGGGCCTGTCCCTGAGCGGTCGTGCGCCGAAGTTCGTGAAGAACTTCATGGCCGGCCAGGAAAGCATCCAGGCCGCCTTGAGCGCCTATGTCAGTGAGGTCAAGGCCGTGACCTTCCCAGGCGCCGAACACGGGTTTTCTGCATGAATACTGTAAAAACCGTACGTGAACTGCGTGCTGCCGTGGCCCGTGCCCGCAGCGAGGGCAAGCGCATCGGCTTCGTACCGACCATGGGCAACCTGCATAGCGGTCATGCCGCCCTGGTGACCAAGGCGGCCCAGCGAGTGGATTTCGTGGTAGCGAGCATCTTCGTCAACCCGCTGCAGTTCGGCGCTGGCGAAGACCTCGACAAGTACCCGCGGACCCTGGCCGCCGACCAGGAAAAGCTCCTGCAAGCCGGTTGCCACCTGCTGTTCGCCCCTAGCGTCGAAGAGATGTACCCCGACGGCATGGAGGGCCAGACCCGGGTCAGCGTGCCGCAACTCTCCGAAGGCCTATGCGGCGCCAGCCGTCCCGGGCATTTCGAAGGGGTGGCCACGGTGGTCAGCAAGCTGTTCAACATGGTGCAGCCGGACCTTGCGGTCTTCGGCCAGAAGGACTTCCAGCAACTGGCGGTGATCCGCGCCCTGGTGCATGACCTGAACATGCCGATCCAGATCATCGGCGAGCCCACCGTGCGTGCCGCCGATGGCCTCGCGCTGTCGTCGCGCAACGGCTACCTGAGCGAAGAACAACGTGCCATCGCCCCGGCGATCTATCGTGGCCTGACCCAGATCGCCCAGGCCATCAGCCAGGGTGAGCGGGACTATCCAAAGCTGCTGGACGAACAGAAACAAGTGCTCGAAGCCGCCGGCTTCCGCCCGGATTACCTGGAAATCCGCCACGCCCAGACCCTGCGTCCGGCCACCGCGCAAGACCGCGACCTGGTGATCCTGGTGGCGGCCTATCTGGGCGCTACCCGCCTGATCGACAACCTGCATCTGGACCTCGACGCCTAGCTCCCAAAGGCCGATTGCCCGAAGCCCGACCTTCGGGCAAACTGCCGCCGCCCGGGGCCTGCAGCGATGCTGCCGGCCCTGTTCGAGGACCTGATCGAGAGAACCACTCATGCACGCCATCATGCTCAAGGCCAAGCTGCATCGCGCCGAAGTCACCCACGCTGTGCTCGACTACGAAGGCTCCTGCGCCATCGACGGCGAATGGCTGGACTTGTCCGGTATCCGTGAGTACGAACAGATCCAGATCTACAACGTCGACAATGGCGAACGCTTCACCACCTACGCCATTCGTGGCGAGGAAGGCTCGCGCATGATCTCGGTCAACGGCGCCGCCGCGCACAAGGCCAAGGTTGGCGACCGGGTGATCATCTGCGCTTACGCTCACTACAGCGAAGCCGAACTGCTCAACTTCAAGCCGCGCATGCTCTATATGGCGCCGGGCAACGAGCTGAGCCACACCAGCCATGCCATTCCGGTTCAGGTCGCCTGAGCCGCAGTCATTCTCACCCCCTGAAATCCCGCTCGTTGCGCGGCTCTGAGGCGCCGGTATAAAAAAGTACCGGCCGCAAGTCAGACAAAGCCAAGACAGATCAGCACGCGAGAGTTACTGTAATCGCCCTGCGTGCTTAATCGTGTCAGCGCAGGTTTGACCGAACGTTATTCTTCGAGCAGGACGTTCCGGGCTTTTCAGTGTCCAACAGGCAGTTCAAGTAAAAGGAAAACCGCAGCGATGGCGTACTACCGCACTCCTCACGACGTTACCGCTCTGCCCGCCTGGCAAGCGTTGAATGACCACCGCCAAGCCATGCAGGATTTCAGCATGCGCGAGGCCTTTAATGCCGACCCACAGCGCTTTCATCAATTCAGCCTCAGCGGCTGTGGGCTTTTTCTCGATTACTCGAAGAACCTGATCACCCCCGAAACCCGCAACCTGCTGGTGGGCCTGGCCAATGAAGCCGGTCTGCAGGACGCAATCAAGGCGCTGTTCGCCGGTGAGCTGGTCAACTCTTCCGAAGGCCGTCCGGCCCTGCACACCGCCCTGCGCCGCCCAGTGGGCGACAAGCTGTCGGTCAACGGCGTCAACGTGATGCCGGAAGTGCACAAGGTGCTGAACCAGATCACCGAACTGGTCGGGCGCATCCATGACGGTCTGTGGCGTGGCTACACCGAGAAGCCGATCACCGATGTGGTGAACATCGGCATCGGCGGTTCGTTCCTCGGCCCCGAGCTGGTGTCCGAAGCCCTGTTGTCCTACGCCCAGAAAGGCGTGCGTTGCCATTACCTGGCCAATATCGACGGCAGCGAATTCCACGAACTGTCGTCGAAGATCCGCGCCGAAACCACGCTGTTCATCGTCTCGTCGAAATCCTTCAACACCCTGGAAACCCTGAAGAACGCCCAGGCCGCACGCGCCTGGTACCTGGCTCAGGGCGGTTCCGAGGCCGAGCTGTATCGTCACTTCATCGCGGTGTCGAGTAACAACGCCGCCGCCGTGGCCTTCGGCATCCGCGAAGAGAACATCTTCCCGATGTGGGACTGGGTCGGCGGGCGTTACTCGCTGTGGTCGGCCATCGGCCTGCCGATCGCCCTGGCCATCGGCATGTCCAACTTCAAGGAACTGCTGTCCGGCGCCTACACCATGGACCAGCACTTCCAGACCGCGCCGTTCGAGCAGAACATGCCGGTCCTCCTGGCCCTGCTGGGCGTGTGGTACGGCAACTTCTGGGGCGCGCAAAGCCACGCGATCCTGCCGTACGACCACTACCTGCGCAACATCACCAAGCACTTGCAGCAGTTGGACATGGAATCCAACGGCAAGAGCGTGCGCCAGGACGGCACGCCTGTCTCCACCGACACCGGCCCGGTGATCTGGGGTGGCGTGGGCTGCAACGGTCAGCACGCCTACCACCAGCTGTTGCACCAGGGCACCCAGTTGATCCCGGCCGACTTCATCGTGCCGATCGTCAGCTTCAACCCGGTCGCCGACCATCACCAGTGGCTGTACGCCAACTGCCTGTCGCAAAGCCAGGCGCTGATGCTCGGCAAGACCCGCGCCGAGGCCGAAGCCGAGCTGCGTGAAAAAGGCATGAGCGAAGCCGAAGTCCAGAAGCTGGCACCGCACAAGGTGATCCCGGGCAACCGCCCGAGCAACACCCTGGTGGTCGAACGCATCAGCCCGCGCCGCCTGGGCGCGCTGGTGGCGATGTACGAACACAAGGTCTTCGTGCAGAGCGTGATCTGGGGCATCAACGCCTTCGACCAATGGGGCGTGGAGCTGGGCAAGGAGCTGGGCAAGGGCGTCTACAACCGCCTGGTCGGCAGCGAAGAAACCCCGGCCGAAGATGCTTCGACCCAGGGCTTGATCAACTACTTCCGCGGTCGTCACCGCGGCTGATAGCCTGCTGAAATCCCCCTTCGCAAACCGGCCCGCTGCTACGCAACCCCCATCCATTGCGTAGCGGCGGGCCGATTTGCGACCGGTCGCCCAAGACCGCCCTCCCCTTGAACCCCTTCCGATCAAGGCGCATCTTTATTACTTGTCGCTAAAACAAGAATAAGGAACCGTCATGTTCGATATCAGCACGTTCCCCCAAGCCGATGCCGTCCGCCGGGCTGCGCAATTGAGTCAGGACGACTACCAGCGGCTGTACCGCGAATCCATCGAGCACCCGAGCACCTTCTGGGCCGAACAGGCCACCCGCTTTCTCGACTGGAGCGCCCCCTGGCAGACCGTGCAGCGCTATGACCTGAAAACCGGCGCCGCCAGCTGGTTCGCCGGCGGCCAGTTGAACGTCAGCTACAACTGCATCGACCGCCACCTGGAAAAACGCGGCGATCAGGTGGCGATCATCTGGGAAGGCGACGACCCCGCCGAGTCGCTGCAAATCACCTACAAGAAACTCCATCACTACGTCTGCCGCCTGGCCAACGTCCTGAAAAGCCGCGGCGTGAAAAAGGGCGACCGGGTCTGCATCTACATGCCGATGATTCCCGAGGCGGCCTACGCCATGCTCGCCTGCACCCGTATCGGCGCGGTGCACTCTGTGGTCTTTGGCGGATTCTCCCCGGACGCGCTGCGCGACCGTATTCTCGATGCCGACTGCCGCACCGTGATCACCGCTGACGAAGGGGTACGCGGCGGCAAGTTCGTGCCCTTGAAAAACAACGTCGACAAGGCCCTGCAAAGCTGCCCGAACGTCAGCACGGTGGTGGTGGTCGAGCGCACCCAGAACCCGGTGAACTGGGTCGAAGGCCGCGACCTCTGGTATCACCAGGCCCTGCGCGGCGTCGAAGACGACTGTCCGCCACAACCGATGGACGCCGAAGATCCGCTGTTCATCCTCTACACCTCCGGCAGCACCGGCAAACCCAAAGGCGTGCTGCACACCACCGGCGGTTACCTGCTGCAAGCGGCGATGACCTTCAAATACGTACTGGACTACCGCGAAGGCGAAGTCTTCTGGTGCACCGCCGATGTCGGCTGGGTTACCGGCCACAGTTACATCGTCTACGGTCCGCTGGCCAATGGCGCGACCACCCTGATCTTCGAGGGCGTGCCCAGTTATCCGAGCAGTTCGCGCTTCTGGGAAGTCATCGACAAGCACCGGGTGAACATCTTCTACACCGCCCCCACCGCCTTGCGCGCGCTGATGCGCGAAGGCCCCGAGCCGCTGCAGCACACCTCGCGCAGCAGCCTGCGCCTGCTGGGCAGCGTCGGCGAGCCGATCAACCCGGAAGCCTGGGAGTGGTATTTCAATAGCGTCGGCGAGCAGCGCTGCCCGATCGTCGATACCTGGTGGCAGACCGAAACCGGCGGCATCATGCTCAGCCCGCTGGTCAGCGCCAGCCACATCAAGCCGGGCTGCGCCACCCGCCCGATGTTCGGTGTGCAGCCGGTGCTGCTGGACGAGCACGGCAAGGAAATCAGCGGCGCCGGCAGCGGCATCCTGGCGATCAAGGCCAGTTGGCCGGCGCAGATCCGCAGTGTCTACGGCGACCCGCAGCGCATGGTCGAGACCTATTTCAAACCCTACCCGGGCTACTACTTCACCGGCGACGGCGCGCGGCGCGATGAAGACGGCGATTACTGGATCACCGGACGCATCGACGACGTGATCAACGTCTCCGGCCATCGCATCGGTACCGCCGAGGTCGAGAGCGCCCTGGTCCTGCACGACAGCATCGCCGAGGCCGCGGTGGTCGGCTACCCCCACGACCTCAAGGGCCAGGGCATCTACGCCTTTGTTACCCCAATGAATGGCGTCGAGCCCAGCGACGAGCTGAAGAAAGAGCTGTTGAGCCTGGTCAGCCGCGAGATCGGCAGTTTCGCCAAGCCGGAACTGATCCAGTGGGCACCGGCCTTGCCGAAAACCCGCTCGGGCAAGATCATGCGGCGTATCCTGCGCAAGATCGCCTGTAACGAACTCGACAGCCTGGGCGATACCTCGACCCTGGCCGACCCGAGCGTGGTCGAGGGCCTGATCGATAAACGCCTGAACCTCTGAGCGGGGCCTCGGGCCTCAACCAAGGAACAGCCAAGCGGTATGGAATTCATTCGCAGTCGTATCGAAACCCAGGTCATGAGCCTGGGTGGCCTGTCACTGGGTCAACTCGACCTGGACAACCCCAAGGGCGACCCGGGCCTGTTCGGCCCGGACGCTATCTGCTGGCAGGTGCATGGCGATTTCAGCAGCATGCTGATTGGCGGCATCAGCGCCTTGTTGATGCAGGCCCTGCACCCGCTGGCCCTGGCCGGGGTCTGGGATCACTCGAATTTCCGGGAAGACATGATCGGGCGCCTGCGGCGTACCGCACAGTTCATTTCCGGCACCACCTTCGGCTCGCGGCAGGATGCCGAATGGCTGATCGACAAGGTGCGCACCATTCACCTGCAGGTCGTCGGCCATGCGCCAGACGGCCGACCCTATGCTGCCAGCGATCCGCAGTTGCTGACCTGGGTGCATGTGGCCGAGGTCAGCAGCTTTCTGGCGGCGCATCTGCGCTATCGCAATCCGCAGCTGTCGCCTGCCGACCAGGACCGTTACTACGGGGAAGTCGCGCTGATCGCCGAGCGTCTTGGCGCCAGTGATGTGCCGCGCTCGCGCCGGGCCGTGGCGGCTTACCTGGCCGGGATGCGCCCCCAGTTGCTTTGCGATGAACGCAGCCGCGAAGTGCTGCGCTTGCTCTTGGCGGCACCTGCCCCAAGCCGCCTGGCCAAGCCATTCGGCTCGTTGATGATGCAGGCCGGTATCGACCTGCTGCCCGACTGGGCCAGCGCCATGCTGGGCGTCAACCAGGGTCTGCTGCAACGCCAGCTGATCCGCGCCAGCGTCAACCGCAGTGCGCCGATGCTGCGCTGGGCGGTACGCAACGGCTCGATACATCGCGCACGCCGGCGCATGGGCCTGTAATACCCGACCGGGCGAACAGAACGCGACCCACCGGTTCGCGATTGGCAGCGTCGCGACCTTCTATGCAACCATGATTTTCCAAGTTCTCGCGCATCGGTCACCTTCCCTAGCCGCCGACCGATGCCGCCAATGACAATGAGGATTCGCGCCATGCAAGACGTCGTAATCGTTGCCGCCACCCGCACCGCGGTCGGCAGTTTCCAGGGTTCGCTGGCCAATATCCCCGCGGTCGATCTCGGCGCCGCGGTGATCCGCCAGCTGCTGGCCCAGACCGGCCTGGACGGCGCCCAGGTCGATGAAGTGATCATGGGCCAGGTGCTCACCGCCGGCGCCGGGCAGAACCCCGCGCGCCAGGCCGCGATCAAGGCCGGCCTGCCCCACGCCGTGCCGGCGCTGACCCTGAACAAGGTCTGCGGCTCCGGCCTCAAGGCCCTGCACCTGGGCGCCCAGGCGATCCGCTGCGGCGACGCCGAAGTGATCATCGCCGGCGGCCAGGAAAACATGAGCCTGGCCAACTACGTGCTGCCCGGCGCCCGCACCGGCCTGCGCATGGGCCATAGCCAGATCGTCGACAGCATGATCAGCGACGGCCTGTGGGACGCCTTCAACGACTACCACATGGGCATCACCGCCGAGAACCTGGTGGACAAATACGGCATCAGCCGCGAAGCCCAGGACGCCTTTGCCGCCGCCTCGCAACAGAAGGCCGTGGCCGCCATCGAAGGCGGACGTTTTGTCGATGAGATCACCCCGATCCTGATTCCCCAGCGCAAGGGCGATCCCGTGGCCTTCGCCACCGACGAGCAGCCGCGCGCCGGCACCACCGCCGAATCCCTGAGCAAGCTCAAGCCAGCCTTCAAGAAGGACGGCACGGTCACCGCCGGCAACGCCTCGTCGCTGAACGACGGCGCCGCCGCCGTGATCCTGATGAGCGCCGCCAAGGCCAAGGCCCTGGGCCTGCCGGTGCTGGCGAAGATCGCCGCCTACGCCAACGCCGGCGTCGACCCGGCGATCATGGGCATCGGCCCGGTGTCGGCCACCCGCCGCTGCCTGGACAAGGCCGGCTGGTCCCTGGA
>Ga0209050_1000937_pt1 | contig 38116 bp, 35 predicted proteins | sample Araplavi_mTSA_r2_FD_184276 | JGI IMG/M metagenome (GOLD analysis project Ga0209050, IMG submission 184276) | Arabidopsis root microbial communities from North Carolina, USA - plate scrape MF_Cvi_mTSA_r2 (SPAdes) (version 2) | ecosystem: Host-associated > Plants > Roots > Endosphere | place: USA... | reverse complement strand
CTGGTCTGGAAGGACACCCAGAACGGTTACGAGAAGGGCGTCTCGGATTCGCGCAAGTCGCTCGATCTTACCTATTCGCTGGGCGTGACGCTGGACAACGACGGCACGGTGACGGCCGCCGTGTTCGACGGTTTGGGCTATAATGCCGGTCTCGTCAGCGGGGTGAAGATCGTGGCGGTGAACGGCACGGCCTATAGCGGCGAAGTCATCAAGGATGCGATCACCGCCGCGAAGTCGGCCAAGACGCCGATCTCGGTGCTGGTCAAGCGCGGCGACGCCTTCAGCACCGTGGCGCTCGATTATCACGCGGGCCTGCGCTTCCCCTGGCTGGAAAGCACGACGCCGGGCCGCGTCAACGGTCTCGATCGCCTGCTGGCACCGCGCAGCCGGTAAGCGGGCGCCGCTTCGGCGGCACGGCTCAAGGGAATGGCCCGGAGACGGATTCTGTCCGTTTCCGGGCTTTTTCCGTTTTCTCTTCGGTATTTCGTCGATCGCAGCAGCGTATGTGTCGCAAACTGACGACATCTACCCCGACAAGGCAGTTGCGATGCATAACTTGCAAGGCTAAGCCCCCGATCAAAGATGAACCGGCACGAGCGTTTCCGTGCCTGTAATGTAAGGACCAACATGCGCATCGACATGATTCCTGTCGGCAAGAACCCGCCGGAAAGCCTGAACGTCATCATCGAGGTTCCCGTCGGTGGCGAGCCCGTGAAGTACGAGTTCGACAAGGACTCCGGCGCGCTGTTCGTCGATCGTATCCTGCACACGCCGATGCGCTACCCTGCGAACTACGGTTTCGTGCCGCACACGCTTTCGCCCGACGGCGATCCGCTTGACGCGCTGGTCGTCGCCCGCTCGCCCTTCGTGCCCGGCTCGGTCGTGCGCGTGCGCCCGATCGCGGTGCTGAACCTGGAAGACGAGCACGGCGGTGACGAGAAGCTCGTCTGCGTGCCCGACGACAAGACTTTCCCGTACTACTCGGACGTGCAGGAAAAGGGCGACCTTCCGGGCATCGTGTTCAGCCAGATCGAGCACTTCTTCACGCACTACAAGGACCTTGAGGCCGAGAAGTGGGTGCGCGTCGGCACTTGGGGCGGCGCCGAGGAAGCGCGCCAGATCGTGATCGAGGCGATCGAGCGCTACGAGGCCGAAGGCAAGAAGGTCGAGGCCTGATCCAGGTTTAGTTTTCCACCCCCATGTGGAACGAAGGGCCGGCGGTGCGAACCGCCGGCCCTTTATGTTTATACCCGCCAGCCCATCCACAGGCCGAGGCGCGGCGCCAACCGCTTCAGGCTCCCTTCCACCACGAGTGCCAGAGCCAGCGACAGCCCGAACAGCGGCATCGCCAGCGCCAGCGCGACGACGAGCGCGACCGGCAGCCAGCTATGCCGGAGCGGTGCGAACGAGACGGGAGCGCCAAGCACTTCTGCAGGACGCCTGTGCCACCACAGCACCCCGCTCGACAGGCAGAGAGTCACGAGACCGAGCAGCACTGCGAGGTTCGCAAGCTGGTTGGCGAGTCCCCACCAGGCGCCCTCGTGTATGGCGACACCGTAGCCCACCGCGCGGTCGATCAAGTGGCGCTGCTCGAAACGCTGCACGCCGACGAGGCGGCCATCGGCCGAGATCTCGGCACTGTCGCGATCGGGGCGGTTCTCGGCCTGACTGCGCACTTGCCACGGCATTCCTGCCATGGTCGGCGGGCTGACTTCCACCGGCGCGGCAAAGTGCAGGCGCGTTGCGCCTTCCACTACGGCGTCGAGTGCGGGCGAAGGAGGGGCCATGGCCATGACCATGCCGCCATGCTGGGCATGTTCCCCCATCATCGCACGCATACGGGCATCGGCCATGGCGCGGTCATGGGCCTCGGTGGCGGAACCGGCGGACCAGTCTTGCGGTCCTTCCAGCGTGCCGGTGACGGCGCGGACCTCGCGGAAATAGTCGCCCCAGACTTTGGCCCAGGGCAGACCGGACAGGATCAGGAACAGCGCGCCCAGCGAAACCCACAGCCCGGTCACGGCATGGATATCCCGCCAGAACGTCGCGCGGCCCCGGCGCAGGCGCGGATAGAGCACGCCTGCCAGCTTTCCTCCACTCTGGCGCGGCCACCAGAGGAACAGCCCGGTGAGCAGCATGACGATCGTCCAGCAAGCTGCCGTCTCGACCAGCGCCGAACCGCGATCTCCGGCCAGCAATTCGCCGTGCAGCCGGAACACCACGCGCATCGGCCGGTCCTGCTCCGCGACCTTGTAAAGCACTTGCCCGGTCTGCGGATGGACCCAGACCCGCACGTCGTCCGCGCCCTGGCCGACCAGCACCTGCACGGCATCGCCCGGCGCCTCGGGCAGGACGTACTTGTGGAGCATCGAACCCGGCACTGCTGCCACGGCGCGCGCTGCGATCGTCTCCGGGGCGAGCAGGGGCGCGGCGCCGCTCGCGACATCGCGGTAGGGGGCATAGAGCAGCCCCTCGATCTGCGGCTTGAACAGGTAGATTCCGCCGGTCAGCGACAGCCAGAGGACGAACGGCAGGCAGAACAGCCCGGCATAGAAATGCCAGCGCCAGGCGGCACGATACCAGCGCTCGGTGCGCGGTTTTGCGATGATCGTCGTCACAGCTTCCACCCCGCTTCCACCAGGAAGCTGCGCTGCGGGTAGGGGTGGTAGACCCAGGCCCGGTCGTTGGTGAGATTGTCCACGCCCGCGCTGAGGCGCAGTTGCCCGGTCACGTCCCAGCTTATCCGGGCGTCGAGCGCGAAGAGTTCCGAGGTGTAGCCGTAAGTGTCGCCGCGCTGGAGGCCGAAGAGGTCGGTGTTGGGCCGACTGGCATAGCGCACTCCAAGCGAGACCAGCACCGGCGCACTCACCCGGTAGCGAAGATTGCCGTTGAGCCGCCAGCGCGGGATGCGCGGGAACTGCACGCCCTCGGCTGCCGGGGCGCTATCGTTGCGCAAAGTCACGGAATCGATCCAGGCCGCGTTGGCATCGAGATCGAGGCCGGGAATCAGCACGTCGCGCGCCTCGGCGATCAGCTCGAAGCCGTATTGCCGGGTCAGGTCGATGTTCTTGAAAGCGGAAGTCGTCACGCCGTTCTGGTTGAAGCCGGTGAAAGCGAAGATCGTATTGCGCACCCGCTGCCAGAAGGCGGAAGTCGTCAGCTTCACTTTGCCGAATTGCCGGGCGAGCACGAGGTTGGCATCGGTGGAGCGCTCGGGCTTGAGGTTCGGATCGAAGCTCTGCGGATCGAACTGGCCGTTGCCGTCGAGGCTGCCCTGGAACAGTTCGCCCACCGTGGGAAAGCGCGTGGCCTTGGCGAGGCTGAGCTGGAGCCGGGTATCCGCATTGATGGTCCATTCCGCCGAGGCCTTGGGCTGGAAGGCGTCGGCATGGCGGCTGGCATAGCGGTTGGTGACGATAAGGCCGGTGGTGCCGACCCGGCCGAGGCCGCCGTTGAACGCGCGCCAATCCTCGAAGCGGCCGCCCAGCGTGAACGTCACGGCCTCGACTGGCACGCGCAGTTCGGCCCAGGCGGCAAGGTTGCGGGTCTTGCCGAAAGTGCGGGTCGAGAAGGCGCGGGTCGAGAAGGCGCGGCCGGCGTCGCGGCGCCAGTTCGTCAGGGTATAGGTGGTGAGGTCTGTGCGGTAGAGATTCGCGCTCGTTCCCCCGGCCAACTCGATATCGCCGCGCCGGGCGGTCAGCGAGAGATTGCCGGTGTACCACGCCGTCGGCCCCTGCCGCGCAAGGGTTCCCGCGCCGTCTGCTGCCCCGGCGTCATAGCCCTTCGAGGTAAAGGCGTCGGCGCGCAGGATCTGGTAGGTCGAAAGATCGGCGGTGGCCGTCACCGCGTCCGAAAGCGGGGCGGAGAGCTTGATACCGCCCAGGAGTTCGTCGCGGATCGTGCGCGACCAGTTGGCGCCACTGGCGTTATAAGCCCGCCCGTTGATCGAGACGAGGCCGTCGCAGACCCGCTCACCCGCCGCGTTTCGCAAATAGCAGTCCGGCGCGGTCTGGCTGTCGAGATTGTGCCAGTAGGCGAGCAGCACCTCGCCGGTCACGCCCGAGGCGCCGTCGTAGCCGAGCCGCAGCTTGGCCTGGTCCTGCGTGATCATGGCGGGACTCTGGGCCGCGAAGATCGGATTTGTCGCGGTGCCGGGGGCATTCGCCATATGCTGACCGGGATCGACGACCGCGCCGCTTACTGCCGTGCCGCCGCCCCCCGTGCCGCCGCTCGCCGTGCTGGGGGCGAGGCCGTAAAACATCTGCGGATGGCCCTCGTTGCGGAAATGACGGCCGGACAGGCGGAGCGACCAAGGGCCGTCCTTCTGCCGGAAGCCTAGGCCCGCCTCGGCGGCATAGCCCCAATAGCTGTCGTGGGTGCCGTACTGGTCGTAGGGCTGGCCCATGCCCTGGAGAGTGGCGAAAGCCTCGGTCTTCTCCGGCGAGCGGGTGGTGATATTGACCACGCCGCCCATCGAATTGCCCGCGTAGCGCGCGGAGTAGGGGCCGTAGACCACGTCGAACTGCGCGACCTCGCCGGGGCCGACCACGCCCCATTTCGGCGCATAAGCGAAGGAATTTCCGAGGAAATTGGACACCGTGAAGCCGTCCACCATGACCAGCGTGCGCGCGCTCTGGGTGGAATGGGTGCCGCGAAAGCCGGGGACGCCGTTGGAATCGCCCGCATAGCGGGTCCGCACGAAGAAGTCGGGGGCGTACTTCATCAGGTCCTCGACGTTGCGGGCGTTCACGCCTGCGAACTGTTCGTCGCCGAGGCTGACGGAAAGGCCGCGTGCATCGAGGCTGATCGGCGCCTTGCGCTGGCCGACGACGAGTATGGAAGCATCGGAGGCCGTATCGGCCTCCTCGGCCAGAGCCGCACCCGGAAGCAGGGCCAGCGGCGCCGCGCCGAGCGCGAGCAGGAATCGGTACATGGAGAATAGTCACCTGATCGGCACGCAGCGCCAAGGGGCGGCCTGCGTGCTGGAATCGCCAAGTGCCGCAGGTTGGAATACCGGCGGCGGTGCATCGGGATCAGGCGGGGAGGGGCGGTCCTCGCAGCGGCGGCCGGACTTGCGCGCGAAGCGGTCGGAGCGCCAGCGGGCGATAGCGGATCGCGGCGACGAAGACGAAGAGCAGCGCCGCCGCCAGCAGCACTGGCAACTGGGCGTCGAGCGCGGCGGCGGAATGCGAGGAGAAGGCGCAAGGATGGTCGGCGGTGGCCGAGGCGTCCTGATGGCCGCCCTTGCGCTCGATATGGATCAGGACCTTGGACCCTGCAGGCGCGGAGCCGGAGCAGAGTTCCACCGTCAATGTGCCGCCGTGGGCGGATGGCATGTAACCGGTCGGCACGAAGACTTTCAGGCACAGGACGGCGGCCAGCAGCCATGCCGCAAGGCCGGGATGCGCCCGGGAGAAGTGCCTGAGAGTGCCCACGCCTTGCGGTCTAACCGGAAAGCGTGCGGCCGTCATCGGGAGAAATTGTCCCAGCCCCGCCGGATTCACATTGCGGGGCGGCGATCAGTCCACCACGAGGAAGTAGTTGGCCTGGCTCTGCCCGCCGTTGCGCACTTCGATCATGTAGCGCTGGGTGAAGATCGGCACCCAGCGGCAGGCGCGGCGCTGGGCGTCGGCCACGCAGACCGGCTTGTGCGCGGCATCGATCACCCGCAGGCTGAGCGGCTCGCCGCCGACCGTGGAGAGGGCGATGCTGGCCTTGCGGCCGGAAAGGAAGACCTGCTGGAACGTGTCGCTCTGGCCCGCGCGGATCTGGCCCGAACGGTAGCCGGGGCCGAGCGGGCTGCCGCGCAGGACCGCGCCGGTGGTGCCGGGAATCAGGGCGCGCCAGCCGGGAACCGGGTCGGTGCCGGTCCAGCCTGCCATCGGCCGCGCGCCGGAGCGCTCGATCACGCGCAGGGCATCGGCCAGCGCGGTGCGGTCGGAGGTTCGTTCCGCCCTTTCGGCAGCGGTGAGCGCCGTGGCCACGCGCTCATCACGGCTGGCGTCACGGCTGGCGTCACGGCTGCCGTCCTGATCCACGGCCGAAAGGGCAGGACCCGCCGCGAGAAGAGCCGCGCCGCACAGGGCAGAAAGAACGGTCTTGACCGCGATCATGGTTTCGACTCCGGAACGATCGTGAAACAGGCGCCCTTTTCGGAGGGTACGAGCGCAATTTCAAGGTGATGCCGTTCGGCGATGGCGCGGCAGAGGGCAAGGCCCAGTCCCGCGCCTTGTTGCCCTGCACCGTTCTGACCGTTCCGACTGTCCTGATTGCCGCCGCGGCTGAACTTGTCGAAGATCGTCTCGCGGTCTTCCTCGGGCACGCCCGGGCCATCGTCGCAGACGGTCAGGCGCGGGCCTTTTTCCAGTTCCAGCCGGACGGTGCCGCCGGGCTGGACGAACTTGAAGGCATTGTCGAGCAGGTTGGTGACGAGCCGGGTCAGCTGCATTTCCTCGCCCTCGATGACGACGCCGGGGGTGATCGCCAGTTCGAAGGTATGGCCGGAATCTTCTGCGCTGTCGGCATAGAGTTCGCCCAGCCGCTCGGCGAGCAGGCTGAGGTTCACCGGGGCGAGGCCGTGGCGGTCGCCGCGCCGGGCCTGGCTGGCGGCGATGTCGAGCAGCGATTCGAGCATGCGGATGATCCCGCGAATCTCCAGCCGGGCATCGACGATGCGCGCGGCGGTCTCGCCGTCCGGCGTCGCCGCCAGCGCCTTCACCAGCCGGTTGTCGAGATGCATCAGCGGGGTGCGCATCTCGTGCGCCACCTGGTCGGTCGTCTCGCGCTGGGCGCTGGCGAGGCGGCGCAGGCGCGAGAGGGCCTCGCCGGAGTGGCGGGTCAGTTCGTCTATCTCGTCGCGGTCCTGCGAATCGCGGGCGAGCTGGGCGAGGGCGGCATCGTCGGGATGGCGGAAGGCGGCGTTGATGCGCCCGATGCGCCCGGCAAGACGGCGGGCGGCGAGCAGGCCCGCCAACGCGACCGCGCCCACCGCGAGCAGGCCGCCCGCCAGGAACGTCAGCGCCACCTGCCGCAGGAGCAGGCCGAGATCGCGAAATTCGTGGGCCACCAGCAGGCGCAAGTCCGGGCCGAGTTGGGTGGATCGCGCCAGCGCGCGGGATCCGTCGGGAAGCAGGACCTCGCCGGCCTCGGACACGCCCGCGTGGAGGCCGGGCCAAGTCCGCAAGTCCCCGGCCAGCGGTGCGCCCCTGGCATCGGCCAGCAGGTAATGCGCGGGATTGGCGTCGCGCGGCTGGAGTGCGAGGCGGTCGTTGATGCGGTTGGACAGTTCCACCGCGCCGCCGCTGGCGAAGATGTCGACCATGCCTGCAAGGTCCACGTCCACCGCGCGTTCCAGCGCGAGGCGGTTGGTGCGCTGGATCGTCGCGTCGGTCAGCAGCCAGAGGCCGAAGGTGATGAGCGCCGCGATCAGGATCGCCGAGACCACGATCTGCGCGAAGATCGACCTGTGAATCTCGATGCGGCGCGTCATGGTCCTAGCGCCCGTCGAGCAGGCGGTAGCCCGACCCCCAGATCGTTTCCAGCGCGGGCGAATCGAAACCGTCTTCCAGCTTGCGGCGCAGGCGGCCGATATTGACGTCGACCACGTTGGTCTGGGGATCGAAATTCATCTTCCAGACGTCGCGCAGCAGCATCTCGCGAGTGAGGATTTCTCCAGCATTTTCCATGAAATAGCGGAAAAGCTCGAATTCCTTGGGGCTGAGCGCGAGGTGGCGGTTGTTGCGGAAGGCAGTGCGCGCCTTCACGTGGCACTCGAAGGCGCCGTAGAGGATCACCGCGCTGTGCTCGCGGCCGGAGGCGCGCCGGTGCAGGGCGCGGAGCCGTGCCAGCAGTTCGGGCGCCTCGAAAGGCTTGGCGAGATAGTCGTCGGCCCCGGCGTCGAGGCCCTCGGCGCGGTCGCTGGTGCGACCCAAAGCGGAAAGCATCAGCACCGGCGTGCCGATCCCGCTTTCGCGCAGGCGCGAGAGGATCGTCAGCCCGTCGAGATCGGGCAGCATGCGGTCGAGGATGATGACATCGAAGTTCTCGACCCCCGCCAGCCGCAGGCCTTCCTGGCCGCTGCCCGCCCAGACGAGCGGGATGTCCGACTGCTGCGCCAGTTCCTGCACCAGGGAGGCGGCGCGGGAATCGTCTTCGATGTAGAGGGTTTTGGGGCCGCTCATGGCTCGGTTCGCTGGTGCGGGATCGCCGCCGGAATCTTGTCCGGACGGCGATCGCGCGCAGTCTTGCCGTTCGATCAGCGGGCCGAGGCGTTGGTGGCCTGCGGCGCGGCGGCCGAGGCATCCTGGGGCAGGCCGCCGAGCTGGGTGATCAGCTTGGTATAGGCATCGAGATAGGCCAGCACGATGATCTGGCCGATCTGGGTGTTCTGGTAGCCGCCGCCTGCGGCGCCGCCGAAGGTGCCGCCGAAGAAGCCGCCACCGCCGCCGCCGAAGCTGACGTCCGACTTGCGGGCATAGCCCTCGGTCAGCGCTTCCTCGACCGTGGTGCGGGCGTTGACGACGGAGAGCGTGACGTTGGCCTCGCCCTTCTTGACGTTGAGGCCGCCGGCGATCGCGCCGACACCCCGGCCGAACAGGCCGCCGACGCCGCCGAGCACGGCACCGAGGCCGCCGCCGCCCGAATTGTTGTTGGTGGAGACGATGTCCGGCTGGAGGAAGTAGTCCGCCGCCTTGATCTGGCCCTTGCCGATGTTCGAGCCCTTCTGAAGCTCACCCTGTTCGGCCAGCGCGCGTTCCATGGCGCTGTTCTGCAGCGAGCGGCCGCGGTTCACCAGCGTGAAGCAGCCGGATTTCTGCACGAAGACGCGCAGGATCGCCTCGGGGCTGCCCAGGCTGAGTTCGCGCCACCACTGGGTGTCCGGCTCGACGATGGACACGGTGCCGAGGTTCTTGCGGCACACCGGAATCTGCTGGGTGCCCTTGTCCTGGATCTTGCGGGCGGACGACTTGTCTTCGGCGAATGCCGAAGGCGCCGTGGCCATGACGGCAAGCGCGGTCAGCGCACAGGCGATCTTCTTCATGATGACTTCCCTCTGTTGAACCGGGCCTCTGTTGCAACGAGCATGAGGTGTCCCGGCCTTCCCAACCCCCAGCGACTTTAAGCCCGAAATCGCTGCGGGCAAATGACTATTGCTGTGAGATTTCACCCCGGTAAATCCACCAGTGGAAGCGGGCTTCTACTTCGGCGCGACCGGCATGTTGTCGATCAGCCGGGTGGTCCCGATCCGCGCGGCCATCAGCAGGCGCATCGGCGCTTCGCCGCGCTCGTCCAGCAGGGTCAGGCCATCGGCATCGCGCAGTTCGGCATAGTCCACCGAGGAGAAGCCGCCGCCCAGCAGCGCCGTATTGAGGTCCGCGAGCGCTGCGGCGACCGGCTCGCCGTTTTCGATCGCGGCGATGGCGGCTTTCATCGCCGTGGGCAGGATTACCGCCTGAATGCGCTGCTCCTGCGAGAGGTAGGCATTGCGCGAGGACTTCGCGAGGCCGTCGTCCTCCCGAACGGTTGCCACGCCGAGCACGGCATCGACATGGGGGCGGGTCAGGTCGAGATCACGGGTCATGCGGCGGATCACGGCGAGTTGCTGCCAGTCCTTCTCGCCAAACAGCGCCACGTCCGGCAGGACCTGGTTGAACAGCTTGCAGACGACGGTGGCGACGCCGTCGAAATGGCCGGGGCGCGAGGCGCCGCAGAGGCCGTCGCTGACGCCCGAGACCGAAATATTGCTGGCGAAGCCCTGCGGATACATCGCCTCGACCGTGGGTGCCCAGAGCAGCGCCACGCCTTCCGCCTCCAGCAGCGCGCTGTCGCGTTCGAGCTGGCGCGGATACTTGTCGAGATCCTCGTTCGCGCCGAACTGGAGCGGGTTCACGAAGATCGAGACGACGACGTGATCGGCGCGCTTTTGGGCTTCGCGTACGAGTGTCAGATGGCCTTCATGGAGCGCGCCCATCGTGGGTACGAGGGCGATCGTTCCCGATTCCCGCAGCCCGGCAACGGCACGGCGCAGTGGATCAAGGCTGTGGAGGGTTTGCATTGGGTGTCCCTGCTCCGATAGGATGCACTTGACCGGTGGTCGCGGCTGCCTTTAGCCGCACCGCGCCCCAGTGAGCAATGGGGCGAGTAACGGGTTTGACCCGCTTCGGCGGTTAACGGTTTGATTTCGTTTCCCGGTCTAAGGGCCGGGGACAAGAATCCGGGCTTGGTCCGGGGGCAACAGGGAAAGCGAACAGGGTCCGTGACAGCGCATCGCATCGTCTTCGCCAACGAAAAGGGCGGCACCGGCAAGTCCACGACGGCCGTCCACGTCGCCATCGCACTCGCCTATCAGGGCGCAAAGGTTGCCGCGATCGATCTCGATCCGCGCCAGCGCACTTTGTACCGCTATCTGGAAAACCGGGTGGAAACCGAGCGCCGCCGCGAGATCGCGCTGCCCGGCGCCCGTTTCGCGGTCTACGACGGCGAGGATATCGACGAACTCGACGAACTGGCCGAGGCGATTGCCGAGGGCTACGATTTCCTGATCTTCGACACGCCGGGCCGTGACGATGCCTTCGCCCGCCACGTCGCGGCGACCGCCGACACGCTCGTCACCCCGCTGAACGACAGCTTCATCGACTTCGACCTGATCGGTCAGGTGGAAAGCGAGACGTTCAAGGTGAAGAAGCTCTCGTTCTACGCCGAACTCATGTGGGAAACCCGCAAGAAACGCGGCCTCAAGACCATCAACGAGGGCCGCCGCGAACTCGACTGGGTGGTGGTGCGCAACCGCGTCCAGCACGTCGAGGCGAAGAACATGCGCCGCCTCGAAGGGGCGCTGCTCGAACTGTCGAAGCGCGTGGGCTTCCGCATTTCCAATGGCCTCTCCGAACGCGTCATCTTCCGCGAGCTGTTCCCTTCGGGCCTGACCCTGCTCGACAAGGGGCATCTTGGCGAACTCGGCACCAGCCATCTCGTCGCACGCCAGGAACTGCGCCAGCTGGTGGCCGGGCTCAACCTGCCGGTGCCGAAGGATCGGGTGCCCGACCTGCAACTCGCCGCAGACGAATGAAGCTGCTCTGGCTCATTGCGCTCGGTTGCATCGCCTGGCGGCTGATAAAGGGACGCTGGCCGTGGCAGGGCAAGTCGCTGCCGGGGCCGTCGTTCGCCGATGTCCATGCCAGCGCGCAGGCGCGGGCGCTGTTAGGCGTGGGTGAGGGCGCAGATCGCCGCGAGATTCTCGACGCCCATCGCCGCGTCATCGCCGAAGTCCATCCCGACCGCGGCGGCACCAGCGAGAAAGTCCACGAGGCCAATGCGGCGCGCGACCTTCTGCTCGGCAAGCTGGGCGGCCAGTAAGCGCCTGGCATGAGTCACAGGTTCGATCCCACGATCCTGCGCGAATACGACATTCGCGGCGTGGTCGGGCGGGATCTCGGGCCGCAGGACGCTTATGCGCTGGGCCGCTGTTTCGCGAGCGTGGTGCGCCGGGCGGGCGGCAGCAGGGTCGCGGTCGGCTATGACGGTCGGCTCAGTTCGCCCGCGCTGGAAGCGGCGCTGGTCGAGGGGCTGACCGCCAGCGGCGCGGATGTCGTGCGGATCGGGCTGGGGCCGACGCCGATGCTCTACTATGCCGAGGCCTCGGGCGAGGACGTGGACGTTGAGGTGGACGGGGCCATCCAGATCACCGGCAGCCACAATCCCGCCGATCACAACGGCTTCAAGCTGGTGCTGGACGGACGTCCGTTCTTCGGCGCGGATATCGTGCGGCTTGGCGAGATGTCGGCGGCGGGCGACTGGGACGAGGGTGCCGGTCGGGTCGAAGTCCGCGACGTGCTGGATGCCTACGTCGCGCGGATCGCCGAGGGCATCGCCGGGATCGCACCCGAGGCGTTTTCTGGACTGCGGATCGGCTGGGATGCCGGAAACGGCGCTTCCGGGCCGGCGCTGGAGCGGCTGGTAGCGCGCCTGCCGGGCGAGCACCATCTGCTGTTCACCGAAGTCGACGGGACCTTCCCCAACCATCACCCGGACCCGACCGAGGAGCAGAACCTCGCGGACCTGAAGGCGCTCGTCGCGGCGGAAAGGCTCGATTTCGGGGTGGCTTTCGACGGCGATGCCGACCGTATCGGCGTGGTCGATGGTCTCGGGCGGGTGATCTGGGGCGACCAGTTGCTCGGTATCTTCGCCGAGGACCTCTTGGCGCGTCTGCCGGGCGCTATCGTGATCGGTGATGTCAAGGCCTCCGGGGCGCTGTTCGACACGGTCGCGCGGCATGGCGGCCAGCCGCTCATGTGGAAAAGCGGCCATTCGCACATGAAGGCGAAGATGCGCGAGACCGGCGCTACGCTTGCAGGCGAGACCAGCGCGCATATCTTCTTCGCGGACGATTTCTACGGCTTCGACGACGGCCTCTACGCGGCGGTGCGGCTGATGGCAGCGACGGTGCGGCTTGGCCGCTCGGTCACGGAGCTGCGCGGGGCGATGCCGGACATGCTCAACACCCCGGAACTGCGCTTTCAGGTGGAGGAGAGCCGCAAGTTCGCCGCGATCGATGAAGTGCGCGGGCGGCTGGCGGAAGCCGGGGCGGATTTCGTCGATATCGACGGGGTTCGCGTTACCACGCCCGACGGCTGGTGGCTGCTGCGGGCCTCCAACACGCAGGACGTGCTGGTCGCGCGGGCGGAAAGCGGCACGGCGGAAGGACTCGAGCGCCTGATCGCCGATATCGACGCGCAACTGGCGGTATCAGGCCTGCGACGCGGTCCGCAGGCCGGGCACTAGCGCAGCACCAACCACGCCAGACCCACCGCAAGCGCACTGGCGATTAGCGGAACCGCCGCCGCCCGGCCCTTGGCCCACCCCGCGACGCTCACCACCACGCCCGCCTTGAACAGCGTGTTGAGCGCCACCGGCACCGCCAGTACCAGTCCGGCGGTGCGCGGATCGAGGGCCTGCCCGGCCAGCCCGCCCATGGTGATGATCGCGGAATCGACATCCACCGTGCCCGAGATAGCCAGCACCAGCGCCAGCCCGCGATCCCCGAAGTTTTGCAGCACCCAGCGCGAGGCCACCGTCAGCACCATGACGAGACCCGCCAGCATCAGCGCCGGGGCTATGTCGAAGGGGTTGCGGATGGTCATTTCGTGGCGGGTGTCGCCCAGTTCGGCAAAGAGGGTGCGGTGCAGATACCAGGCGGCGCAGACCAGGCTGACGGTCAGCCCCGGCGCGACCAGCGTGGCCAGCGTCGGCAGGGCGGCGGGGGCGAGCAGGCCCGCCAGCACCATGACGCGCAGGAACATGACCACCGAGGACACCGAAACCGCCGAGGCCAGCACCGGCACCGGGATCGCGGCCTCCTCCATGCGGTTGGCGATCGAGGCGGTGACGGCGGTGGAGGACACCAGCGCGCCTGCCGCTGCCGTAGCGATGATCCCGCGCGCGGCCCCGATGATCCGCGTGGCGAAGTAACCGGCGAAGGAAAAGCCCGAGACCAGCACCACGATCAGCCAGAGCTTGCGCGGGTTCCAGGCGTCGTAGGGGCCGAAGTCCCGGTCCGGCAGCAGCGGCAGGATCACCAGCGCGATCAGCGCGAAGCGGGCGATGGAGAGCACTTCGCGTTGGCTGAGGCGGTCGATCCAGCCGTGAAGCTGCTCGCGCATGGCCAGCAGCAGGACCATGACCACCGCGACCGCCGTGCCGATCAGCCGCTCGCCCAGACCCACCAGCAGCCCGCTCGCCAGTGTGAGCAGGGCCACCACGCCGGAAGTGCCGCTGACGGTCTCGGCCAGCCGGGCATCGCGCCAGTAACCGGCGATCACCAGCACTCCGGAGGCCGCGAGCAGCACGGTCGCGGGGCCGGGGGCGGAACCGTAGAGAATGCCCGCAAGGCCGCCGCTCAGGCCCAGAAGCGCGAAAGTGCGGATACCGGCGAAGCGGGAGCCGTCGGCCTTCTCGCGCGCCGCCCAGCCGCGCTGGAGGCCGACCAGCAGCCCCAGCGCGAGGCTGACCGCGAGGGCGACCAGATGCTTCAGGTCGAGATCGCTCGGCATCGTCGCTTTCGCCCCCCAACAACCACGTGGGCGAGCATCTGCGAAGCCGCGCGGTCAGGCAAGGTAAATGCCGCAACCTCCCGGCCTGCTCGGGCTTTCCTGATCTGCGCCAAGATGCTTCAAGCAAGCGGGATGACCGTGCCGAGATCGAGATCATGACAGCCGGGGCCGTGGTTCCGCCCGAACTGGACGCCTGGTTCGCAGGCCGGGGCTGGCGCGTGCGGCGCCACCAGCGGGAGATGCTGGCCGCCTCGGACCGGGGGAACCATGCCCTGCTGGTCGCCGATACCGGGGCGGGCAAGACGCTGGCGGGGTTCCTGCCGACGCTCGCCGCCTTCTGCCCCTCGCGGTTGGCGGAGGCGCCGGTGCCGGAGGGGCTGCACACGCTCTATGTCTCGCCGCTCAAGGCGCTGGCGCACGACGTCCAGCGCAATCTCCTGACGCCGGTGGAGGAGATGGGCCTGCCGATCCGCATCGAGACCCGCAGCGGCGATACCCCCTCGGACCGCAAGGCCCGCCAGCGCGCCCGCCCGCCGCATGTCCTGCTGACGACGCCGGAATCGCTCTCGCTGCTGCTCAGCTATCCCGAGGCGCCGGCGCTGTTCGCCGGGCTGAAGCGCGTGGTCGTCGACGAGATCCACGCTTTCGCTACCGGCAAGCGCGGCGATCTGCTGGCGCTGGCCCTCTCACGGCTTCAGGCGCTTTCGCCCGACCTCCAGCGCGCCGGGCTGTCGGCGACGCTCGCCGATCCCGATGCCTTTCGCGGCTGGCTGGCGCCCTGGGGCGAGATCGACCGGGTGGAGCTGGTGGAAGGGGAGGCAGGGGCCGAACCGGAAGTTGCGATCCTCCTGCCGCAGGAAGAGCGCATTCCCTGGAGCGGCCACGCCGCGACCTGGGCGATCCCGCAGCTGATCGAGCAGATCAAGGCCCACCGCACCACGCTGATCTTCACCAACACGCGGTTTCTGGCCGAGTACATCTTCCAGGAACTCTGGAACGCCAACGAGGACAACCTGCCGATCGGCATTCACCACGGCTCGCTCTCGAAGGAAGCGCGGCGCAAGGTGGAGGGGGCCATGGCGGAAGGGCGGCTGCGGGCGCTGGTCTGCACCGCCAGTCTCGATCTAGGGGTAGACTGGGGCGATATCGATCTCGTCGTGCAGATGGGCGCGCCCAAGGGTTCCTCGCGCCTGCTCCAGCGGATCGGGCGCGCCAATCACCGGCTCGACCAGCCCAGCAAGGCCCTGCTGGTGCCCGGTAACCGCTTCGAGTTCCTGGAGGCTTTTGCGGCCCAGCAGGCAGTCCATGACGGCCAGCGCGACGGCGAGCCGTTTCGTCCCGGCGGCCTCGATGTGCTCGCCCAGCATGTCATGGCGGTGGCTTGTGCCGGTCCGTTCCGGGAGGAGGCGCTGCTGTCCGAAGTGCGGTCCTTGCTCGCCTATGCCTGGGTGGATGAGGGCATCTTTGCGCGCGTGCTCGATTTCGTCGCGACCGGGGGCTACGCGCTGCGCTCCTACGACCGCTTCCGCCGCATCGTCCGCGAGAAGGATGGGACCTGGCGCCTCACCCATCCCGAACATGCGGCGCGGCATCGGCTCAATGCCGGGATCATCGTCGATGCCGAGATGCTCGACGTGCGCTTTCGCAACGGGCGCTCGCTGGGGAAAGTGGAGGAGGGCTTCGGCGCCAGCCTGAAGCCGGGCGATACCTTCCGCTTTGCAGGCATGGACCTCGAAGTCGAGGCCTTGCGCGAGCTGGAACTGGTGGTGCGGGCGGCCAAACGCTCGGCGACGATCCCCAGCTACTCGGGCCAGCGCATGCCGATCTCGACTCACTTGGCCGACCGGGTGCGGGCGATGCTGTTCGACCGCGCGGGATGGGCGCGTTTCCCCGACGATGTGCGCGAATGGCTCGAAGTGCAGGACTGGCGCTCGCACCTGCCCGCGCCGGGGCGTTTGCTGGTCGAGAGCTTTCCGCATCACGGTCGGGCCTATACGACCTATTACACCTTCGAGGGCTGGCCCGCCAACCAGTCGCTGGGGATGCTGGTCACGCGGCGGATGGAGGACCGGGGGCTGGGGCCGCTCGGCTTCGTCGCGACCGACTATGCGCTGGTGGTCTGGGGGCTGAAGCCGGTGGAGGACCCCGCCGCGCTGCTCTCCCCCGATATCCTGACCCATGAGTTCGTCGACTGGGTCCAGCAGTCCTATCTATTGCGCCGCGCCTTCCGGGAGGTGGCGGTGATCTCCGGCCTCGTCGAGCGGCAGCAGCCGGGAAAGCGCAAGTCCGGGCGGCAGGTCACGTTCTCCACCGACCTCATCTATGACGTGCTGCGCAAGTACGAACCCGATCACTTGCTGATCGAGGCGGCCTGGGCCGATGCCCGCGCGCGGATGACCGACGTGGCGCGCGTGGCCGACGTGCTCGACCGGGCGGCGAAGGAGGTGGACCATGTCCGGCTGGAGCGGATCAGTCCGCTCTCGGTTCCGGCGATCTCGATGATCGGCCGGGAATCGCTGCCCTCGGGTTCGGCGGACGAGGACCTGTTGGTGGAGGCGGAAAGCCTGGCCTCGATGGCGATGCGGGTCGATCCGGCCGAAATCGAAGCCGAGGGAGATTAGGCAACAAAAAAGGGGCGGATCGCTCCGCCCCTTCGTTGGTCCTTGAGAGACCGGTTCCGCTTCCGGCTTACTTGCCGAAGTCGCGGAACTGTTCGTTGCCGACGAAGCCGAACTTCGTGACGTCCGCAGCCTTGATGATCTGCAGCACGCCGGCCGACAGTTCATAGCTGGCCTGCGCTTCCGGTTGGTACTGCAGTTCGGGTTCGGTCGGGTAGGTCAGCGACTGCTTGAGCAGGTTCGCCAGACCCGGACCGTCCACTTGCGTGCCGTTCCAGAGGATCTTGTCGTCCGCGGTGAGCACGACCTTGTTACGGATCGGGTCAACCGGCGGAGGGGTGTCCGTCGGAGGGGTTGCAACCGGAAGATCGATGTCGATCGAGTGGGTCGCAACCGGGATGGTGATGATGAACATGATGAGCAGAACGAGCATGACGTCGATCAACGGCGTCGTGTTCATTTCCATCATCGGCTCGCCATTTTCCTTGCCGCCTGACATTGCCATGGAATGTTACTCCTGTTCCTGCCGACGTCAGGTCGGGTCGACCGGGTTGGTGATGAAACCAACCGTCGGGTAGCCCGAGATCTGGACGTTGTAGATCGCACCGGCAACGCAGCGCCATGGGGCGTTGACGTCACCGCGGATGTGGACCTGCGGCACGAGATCGGGGTTGGCCTGAAGGGCCTGCGGACCGCCTTCGCGCTTCACGATGTTGTCGAGACGCTTGAAGGCCTGATCGCGCAGTTCCTGCGAGGTCACCGGCGTGATGTTGTTGAAGTAGACGCGGCATTCGCCGTTGCGCGAAGCACCGGCGTAACCGGGTTCACCCGCAGCCTTGCCGGCATCGTCGGTGGTCGAGACGGTGAGGAGAAGGTTTTCCACCTTGTCCTTCGATTCGACGGCCTCGATGACCGGGATCTTCAGCTTTTCGATCGTCTGGATCGCAACCGGAACCGCGATCAGGAAGATGATCAGAAGCACCAGCATGACGTCGACGAGCGGCGTCGTGTTGATGTCGGACATCGGTGTCTCGGCACCGCCTCCGCCCGAGGATATCGCCATAGTCTTATCCTAATCCTTGCGTTGCCCTGGGCAGGCGGCGGACGCGCATGCTACGCACCGCCGCCTGGTTCCCTGGACGCGCCCTGGCCGCAGAGCGACCGGCGCGCCCGAACTGCTTACGGCTTGGCCGGAGCAGCAGCCGGCTTGGCCGGAGCGGCAGCGGGCTTGGCGGGGGCAGCGGCGACGATCGGCTTGACGGCACCCTTCGAGTTGATGTTCGCAAGAACGTCGGCCGAGAAACCGGTCAGGTTTTCAGCGATGCGCTTGTTGCGGCTCTGCAGGTAGTTGTAGGCCAGAACGGCGGGAACGGCGACGATCAGGCCGAGCGCGGTCATGATCAGCGATTCACCGACGGGACCGGCGACCTTGTCGATCGAGGCCGAACCAGCGATGCCGATGGCGATCAGGGCGCGGTAGATGCCGACCACGGTACCGAACAGACCGATGAACGGTGCGGTCGCGCCGACGGTGGCGAGGAACGGCAGGCCCGAAGCGAGGCGGGCGTTGATCGAGGCTTCCGAGCGGGCGAGCGAAGCGTGCATCCAGTCGTGGGCTTCGAGCGAGTCGGTCATCTTGGCGTGCTGGTCTTCGGCGGCGATGCCGTCGTCGACGAGCTGGCGCCAGGCGCTGTTCTTCTCGAGCTTGGCGGCGCCTTCACGAAGGGTCGGGGCCTTCCAGAACGTCGTGCGGACGGCGTTGTACTGGCGCATGATCTTCGACTGTTCGAACCACTTGGTGAACAGGATGTAGAACGAACCGAACGACATCACGCCCATGATGATCACGGTGGCGTACGAGATGAAGCCACCGGCTTCGAGCGCTTCCATGAAGCCGAACTTGTTCTGCGGCGCAGCTTCACCTGCGGCGGCAAGGATATCAACGATAAGCATGCGATTTACCTCTCAAGAAGAATGCAGGGACTGTGTCGGGCCAGGGTGTGTGCGGCCCGTCCAGTCTTGAAGTTAGTTGAGCTTGTAGACGATCGCCGTCGACGTGCTGCCCGCGATCGGATTGCCGGCATCGTCAAGCGCGGGGTTGTAGCGCGCATAACGGGTCATGCCGTCGCAAGCCGCCGCATCGAGATCGGGGCTACCGCTCGAAGACGTGACGGAGCAGCTGGTCACCTTGCCGTCCGGTCCGATTCCGACGCGTACGCCGACGCGGCCTTCACGCTCTTCACGAGCAGCCTTGGTCGGGTAGTTGCTTTGAATGCGGGCGGCCCAGCCGGCCTGACCCTTCGGCGAAACGCCGCGAGCCTTGGACGGTCCGGGAGGCGCTGCCGGCGGTGCCGGCGGTGCCGGGGGCGCTGCGGTCGTTATCACCACCGGCGGGGCCGGCGGAGGCGTGATAACCGTCTGCACCGGCGGCGGTGCCGGGGCGATGTTGATCGGCGGCGGCGGCGCGACGATCGGAGGCGGCGGGGTGTTTTCCTGCGGCTCCGGCGGCGGCGGCGGCTCTTCCTCCTTCGGTTTCTCTTCCTTGATGTCGACTGTGGTCACCTTCTTGATGACCTGTTGCGCAGCCTGGTAGGCCAGGCCCGTGACGAGCGCATAGCCTACAAAGACGTGGATCAGCGCAACAATGACAAGCGCGGTAATCTTGTTACCGCTCATTTGCTGGTCAGCGTAAGCCATTCAAACGCATCACTCCATTACCAAGCCCCGGACAGGGCCGAAGCCGGACAAGTCCAAGGGCGTCCATGGTCCTCCCCGGAAAGGCGAGGGCCATGACGAAACTCCAAATTACCCACCCTGACGGCTGACAGTCAGCCCATCCGTAAATTTTCGACGGGAGGCGAACCGTGGGGCTTTTTTGTTTTTTGGCCCCAATTTGCGAGTTTCCTTAACCCGACAGTTGCATGTGTGCAACGCCTTATCGGCAGGTCAACCGTTAACGGTCAATTCACCGCGGATAAGTTCCAATCCCAAAAGGGGGATTTTGTGGCCGGCCCCCAAAGCCGCTATAGGCTGGCCTTTTTCCACGGAGAGTGTCCCCCATGTCATTCAAGCTGCACCGACTTGTCGCGAATCTGGCGGGCGTTGCGCTGGCCGTGCAGGCATTTCCGGCGCTCGCTCAAGGCGTAAGCGGTGGTAGCGCTATCGGAGTCGGCGCCGTGACTGATTCGGGTCCGACCTTTGCCGATATTGCCGATCTTTCCGAATCGGCCGGTCTCGTGGTCAAGGCGCAGATCCGCAAGATGGTGCGGGTTGAGGATGCGCGCGCGCCGGGCCTCGGACAGGGCATGGCCCGTTTCTATATCACCGCGCAGACCCAGGCGCTGATCGCGGGCAAGGCGCCGATCGGCGAATCGTTCGTCTATCTGGTGGACCTGCCGCTGGACGCCAAGGGCAAGGCGCCCAAGCTCAAGAAGCAGGACGTGCTGCTCTTCGCCCGTGCCGTTCCCGGCCGTCCGGGCGAGCTTCAGCTGGTGACGCCGACCGCCCAGCAGCTCTGGAGCGAGCAGGCCGAGGGCCGGGTGCGCGGTATCCTGAAGTCGCTGCTTTCCGGCAATGCCCCGGTCAAGATCACCGGCGTGCGCGAACTCATGTTCGTGCCGGGGAATCTCGCCGGGCAGGGCGAGACGCAGATCTTCCTCAACACCAAAGACGGTTCCGCCGCCTCGATCACCGTGCATCACGAGCCGGGTGCGGCCCCCGCCTGGGGTGTCTCGTTCTCGGAACTCGTCGCGGATATCGGTAATCCGCCGCAGCCCGAGACGGTCGAGTGGTATCGTCTCGCCTGCTTCCTGCCGAACACCCCGCCGCAGGGCACCAATGTCGCCGAAGGGATCGAGGAACGCCGTCAGGCCGCCGCCGATTACCGCATGGTTCTGGGCGAGCTGGGCGAGTGCCGCCGCACGCTCGGTCAGGGCGGCAAGACTACCGGTTGAGGCTTCGCTGAAGTTTCGGGGCAGGACCGGCGCGAAGGTACTGGAATTTCACCGTGGGCTCCCCTAGGGCCCGAACCCGAAAGGGTAGTCCATGGTTGAACCGCTGAATATTGCGCTGGCCGGTCTCGGCACTGTCGGAACGGGCGTCGTCCGTCTTATCGAGACCAATGCCGAACTCATTGCCCGGCGGGCGCGTCGCCCGATCCGCATTGCCGCGGTCAGCGCGCGCGACCGCACCAAGGATCGCGGCGTCGACCTTTCCCGCTACGACTGGGAGGACGATCCCGCCGCGCTTGCCGCTCGCAGCGACGTGGACGTGGTGGTGGAGATGGTCGGCGGATCGGACGGCCCGGCGCTGGCCCTCGCACGCGGGGCCATCGGCCAGGGCAAGGGCCTGGTTACCGCTAACAAGGCGATGATCGCGCACCATGGCCTGGAACTGGCCTCGGCTGCCGAGAAGGCGGGCGTCGCGCTCAAGTTCGAGGCTGCCGTCGCGGGAGGCATCCCGGTCATCAAGGGGCTGAGCGAAGGCGCTGCCGCCAATGCCATCGAGCGGGTCTACGGCATCCTCAACGGCACCTGCAACTACATCCTCTCGACCATGGAAGACACCGGGCGGGACTTCGGCGACGTGCTCGCCGAGGCGCAGCGCCTGGGCTATGCCGAGGCCGACCCGACCTTCGACGTCGAGGGTATCGATGCCGGGCACAAGCTCTCGATCCTGGCGGCGATCGCCTTCGGTTCGCGGCTGCGCTTCGACGCGGTCGAGACCACCGGCATTTCGCGGGTGAAGGCTGCCGATATCGAGCAGGCCCGCTCGCTCGGCTATGTCATCCGCCTGCTGGGCATGAGCGAGATCGACCGCGCGGACGGCAGCGCCCGTCTGTTCCAGCGCGTCCATCCGCATCTCGTGCCGTTCGATCACCCGCTGGCCCATGTCGACGGCGCCACCAATGCCGTCGTCGCCGAGGGCAACTTCATGGGTCGCCTGCTGTTCCAGGGCGCGGGCGCGGGGGACGGGCCGACCGCCAGCGCGGTCGTGGCCGACATCATCGACATCGCGCGGGGCGAGAAGGGCGCGGCCTTCTCGATGCCGGAGCAGGAACTGGAAGCGATGGAACCGGCCGAGACCGGCCACCGCCGTGGCCGCAGCTATATCCGCTTCACCGTGCCCGACCGTCCGGGCGTGCTGGCCGACATCACCGCTGCCATGCGCGATGCGGGAGTCTCGATCGCCAGCATGATCCAGAAAGGCGAGGACGCGAAGACCGGCGAAGTGATCCTGGCCATCGTCACCCACGAAGGTCCGGAATCGGCGGTGACCGAGGCGCTCCGCATCCTCGACGGGTCGGACAGCCTCGCGGCCCAGCCGCTGGTGATGCAGATCATCGAAGGTTGATGGAAGACGGGCGCGGCGACGCGCCCGTTTCTCCTCAGTGGGCGCGCATCTCGCCCTTGGCGATCTTGTCGGCATCGGAACCGGCGGGCGCTTCCGGAATGGATTTCAGATCGATCAGGTAGGGCTTTTCCACTTTGCCGAAAGTGGCGGTCGCCTTGCCCTTGAAGATGCCGTTTCCGGCCACGTCCGGCGGCGTCAGCCTGCCGTCGTTCAGCGCCTGATCCGACAGCGGGTCTTCCTGCGAGGTGGACTGGACGCGGTACTTGTCCTGGTCCGGCGCGCAGACGACGATCTCGCCCGGCCGCGCCTCGCGGGTTTCGCGCAGGCACTTCTGGCGGGTCGGTTCGGCGGTGACCCGGCCGGTCCCCATCATGCGCTGGGCCATGGCCCGGTCCTCCTCGGACACCGATCCGCCTGCGGCGGCAGTACTCGCGGATTTGGAAGCCTCTCCAGAGGCTTGAGCGATCGCCGGAGCGGGCGCAAATAAGGCGATTGCGAACAGTATGCGCCGTCTTCTCGACAATTGAAAATCCTCTGTCTAAGCCGCTCCCAGAACCTTTCCTCCTCGGATTAATCCGGAGTGAACATGCCTGAAAACAAGACGCCTGCAAGTAAAGTTCTCGACCGTGTGCTCGTCCTCGAAATGGTCCGCGTTACCGAGGCGGCAGCCATCGCCGCCTCGCGCCTGGTGGGGCGCGGCGACGAGAAGGCGGCAGACCATGCCGCAGTCGAGGCAATGCGCAAGGCATTTGATACGCTTTACATGGACGGCACCGTCGTGATCGGCGAGGGCGAGCGGGACGAGGCGCCGATGCTGTTCATCGGCGAGAAGGTCGGCGGCGCGCCGGGCACCGGCTCGAAGATCGACATCGCGCTCGATCCGCTGGAAGGCACGACGATCACCGCCAAGGCCGGTCCCAATGCGCTCGCCGTACTGGCCGCCGCCGAGGAGGGGGGGCTGCTTCACGCGCCCGACGTCTACATGGAAAAGCTGGCCGTGGGGCCGGGCTATCCCGAGGGCGTGATCGATCTCAACAAGACTCCGACCGAGAACGTTGCGGCGGTGGCGGCGGCCAAGGGCGTGAAGCCGGACGAGATCATCGTCTGCGTGCTCGACCGTCCGCGCCACGCCGACCTGATCGAGGAGCTGCGCGAGATCGGCTGCGGCATCCACCTGATTCCCGACGGCGACGTGGCGGGGGTGATCGCGGTGACCGACGAGGAAACCACGATCGATATCTACATGGGCTCGGGCGGAGCGCCGGAAGGCGTGCTGGCTGCGGCGGCGCTGCGCTGCGTCGGCGGCCAGATCCAGGGCCGCCTGCTGTTCCGCAACGAGGACGAGCGCAGCCGCGCCCGTAAGTGGGGCATCAAGGACCTCGACAAGATCTACACCCTGAAGGACCTCGCCAAGGGCGATTGCATTTTCGCCGCGACCGGGGTGACGGACGGTTCGCTGCTTTCGGGCGTGAAGCGCCTCAAGGGCGGCAAGATGACCACCGAGAGCGTCGTCATGCGCGCCAGCTCCGGCACCGTGCGCTGGATCAAGGGCGAGCACCGGGACCGGTGATTTTCGAGCGTGTCCCGCTGCGGGACTCGCGTTTGCATTCAGATGTTTGGTCGATCGAATGGCCGGTTCCGGACTCTCCGGAACCGGCCATTTTCGCGAGGACGGTCCAGTGACCGGCGACGCTTTCTGTTGCAATCCGATGACTCATGGCTAGAGGCGTCCGCGTCCAGCCACCCATCACCACATAGCCGTCTCGGGGATTCGCAATGAAGATCATGTCCGGCAACAGCAACCTTCCGCTCGCACGCGCGATCGCGGGATATCTTGAGCTGCCGCTCACCGACGCGGCCGTGCGCCGTTTCGCCGACGAGGAGATCTTCGTCGAAATCCACGAGAACGTGCGCGGCGAGGACGTCTTCGTGGTTCAGCCCACCAGCTATCCGGTGAACGACAACCTGATGGAACTGCTGATCGGCATCGACGCGCTGCGCCGCGCCTCGGCCAAGCGCATCACCGCCGTGATCCCCTACTTCGGCTACGCCCGCCAGGACCGCAAGCCCGGTCCGCGCACGCCGATCTCGGCCAAGCTCGTGGCCAACCTGCTGACCGAAGCCGGTGCCGACCGCGTTCTCTCGGTCGATCTCCACGCCGGACAGATCCAGGGCTTCTTCGACATCCCGACCGACAACCTCTTCGCCGCGCCGGTCATGGCCGCCGATATCCAGGCCCGCTACGGCGACCAGTCGCTGATGGTGGTCTCGCCCGACGTCGGCGGCGTGGTGCGCGCTCGCGCGCTGGCCAAGCGCCTCGACAACGCGCCGCTGGCGATCGTCGACAAGCGCCGCGACAAGCCCGGCCAGTCGGAAGTCATGAACATCATCGGCGACGTGAAGGGCCGCGCCTGCATCCTGATCGACGACATCATCGATTCGGGCGGCACGCTCTGCAACGCCGCGCAGGCGCTGATGGACGAGGGCGCGATCAGCGTCACCGCCTACATCACCCACGGCGTGCTTTCCGGCGCGGCGGTTTCGCGCGTGACCAACTCGGCGCTCAAGGAACTGGTCATCACCGACTCGATCCAGGCGACCGAAGCGGCGCAGCAGTCGGACAAGATCCGCATCCTGACGATCGCCCCGCTGATCGGCGAGGCGATCCGCCGCATTGCCGACGAAAGCTCGGTTTCGAGCCTGTTCGACTGATGCCGTTGCCCCGGATTCGCGTCCGGGGTCATTCGATGAAACAAAGGCGCGTCCTCGCAGGAGGGCGCGCCTTTGTTTCATGTGGAACTTTTTTTGGGCCTCACTCCCAGGGGCGGGGTTGACCCGGCTCCAGCCGGTGCAGCGCCTCCAGCCTGCGGGCCTGCCGTGATTCGAGCGTCAGGGTGAGCAGCGGCTGCGGCCGCAGCACGAACTGGCGCGGCGACATGCCGAACAGTTCGGTGAATTCGTGGATGAGATGGCTTTCGTCGTAGTAGCGCAGCGCCAGCACGTCTGCCTCTTCGGCATCGGCGACGCCGCGCAGGTAGCTGGCCATGTCGAGCGCGCGGGCGCGGCGCAGGACCTGCTTTGGCGCCATGCCGAAATCGCGGCTGATGACGCGCTCCAGCTTGCGCCGCTCCACCCCGCACTCCGCCGCCGCTTCCGCCACCGAAAGGGTGGGCGCGCGGTAGCAGATATCCTCGAACCGGGTGGTCACGGGATCGGGGGCGGCGCAATCGAGGTCGGCCACCCGGCTTCGAAGCAGGGTCTCCAGCGTGAGGAGCCAGTCTTCCGGCGCGGCATCGGGCTCGAAGAGCGCCAGCATCCGCTGCGAAGGCAAGCCGAGGACGTCCGTGCTGACGATGCGATCGAGATAGTCGCCCACGCGCGGTCCCTTCAGGGCGGTGCAGGCGCCCGGCCGGAGCGCGAAGCCCAGGCTGATGAAGCTGCCGGTCACGCGCACGGGCATGTGGCGGGACTGCGGGCCGAAGAACAGTGCCGCATTGCCCGCCTCCTGCGGCCCGGTTGCGGTCTCGGCGTTCCACAGTCCGGCAAGCTGGATTCGCAGGCAGGCCGTGTCGTTGAACAGGCCGCATTCCAGCGCATAGTCCACCGGGGCCAGGACCTTGGTGACGTAGAGCCGCGATATCCACGGCGCCAGATCGGCGGCGGGCGCGCGGTTGTAGCTCAGGGGTTGGCCGTCCCTGCTGATTCCCTGTGCCGGCGCGATCATCCTGTCGATCGCCGGGCGTATCCTGTGGTGCATGACCCGTTGCCCCTGAAGATGCCCCGCCATCGGGATAAGTCTCGCCGCCTCCGGCTGCAACAGGGGAAAAATTCATATGGGCTGCGTCCGTGGCTTCCGCAGATCGATTTCGGCGGCATCGGCCTTGACCACGCGGCGCCCCGCCGGGCAGAGCAGGGGGCATGAGACTGGACACAGACATCGCCCTCGCTCTTCGCCTCGCCGACGCCGCGGGAGAGGCGATCCGCCCGCACTTCCGCTCCGGCGTCGGCGTGGAGCGCAAGGGCGATGCCTCGCCGGTGACGGTGGCCGATCGCGCCGCCGAGGAAGCCATCCGCCGCATCCTCAAGGCCGAAGTCCCGCGCGACGGCATCATCGGCGAGGAATTCGGCAGCGAGGAAGGCAGTTCGAACCGCACCTGGGTGCTCGACCCGATCGACGGCACCGTCTCGTTCATTGCCGGTCGCCCGATCTTCGGCACCCTGATCGCCCTGCTGGTGGACGGCTGGCCGGTGCTGGGGATCATCGACCAGCCGATCCTGGGCGAGCGCTGGGTGGGCGCGAGCGGCTTCGCCACGACCTTCAACGGCAAGGAAGTGCGCACGCGCGCCTGCCGCGAGCTTTCCGACGCCATGCTGGCGACGACCGGCACCCACTACTTCGACGACCACCAGGGCGAGCACTTCATGGCGCTGGTCGCCAAGACCGATCACAAGCGCATGGTCATGGGCGGCGACTGCTACAACTACGGGCTGCTCGCCAGCGGCCATCTCGACGTGGTCTGCGAGGCAGGCCTCAAGCTGCACGACTGGGCGGCGCTGGTCCCCATCGTCGAGGGCGCCGGGGGCACGATGTGCGACTGGAACGGCGAGCCGCTCCATGCCCAGTCGGACGGCCATATCCTCGCGCTCGGCGATCCCGCGCGGCTGGAGGACGTGGTGGAAGCGCTGGACTGCCACCACTGATCGGGCACGGCTGGGAGGCTTGGGAGGGCTGTACGCAGGAAAGCGGCAATCGCCGCAGACTCTCCTTGCGCTGCGGTCGTTCTCCCACTAAAGGCGCGCCCTTCAATCGACGCGGTTGAGTCTCCGTCAGGAGATTCGCGGGTCGGCCTGGCGAAAAGGGCTGCCATGGCTGACCGGACGTGTCCCTGTGAAAGGAAACGAAATGCCCAAGCTGAAGACCAAGAGCGGTGTGAAGAAGCGCTTCAAGCTCACCGCCACCGGCAAGGTGAAGCACGGCGTCGCCGGCAAGCGTCACCGCCTCATGAGCCACAACGGCAAGTACATCCGCCAGAATCGCGGCACCGAAGTCATCTCTGACGCCGATGCCAAGACGATCAAGAAGTGGGCGCCCTACGGGCTCAACTGAGGAGTACTGACCTATGAGCCGTATCAAGAGGGGCGTAACCACCCGCGCCAAGCACAAGCGTATTCTGGACCAGGCCAAGGGTTACCGCGGCCGTCGCAAGAACACGATCCGCGTTGCCCGTCAGGCCGTCGAAAAGGCCGGCCAGTACGCCTATCGCGACCGCAAGATCAAGAAGCGGACCTTCCGCGCGCTCTGGATCCAGCGTATCAACGCTGCCGTCCGCGCCGAAGGCCTGACCTACTCGCAGTTCATGCACGGCGTTAAGCTCGCCGGCATCGAGCTCGATCGCAAGTCGATGGCCGACCTCGCCATGAACGAGGGTGCGGTGTTCGCGGCTGTGATCGCTCAGGCGAAGGCTGCTATCCCCGCCTGAATTGCGTAAGTTCCGTTGCCTCGGCACCGGGCTTCGCGGATCAAGCGAGAAGATTCGGGACGCGGGTGCCAGTCACCTGCGTCCCGTTTTCTTTTGAACCGTCCGAAATATTGCGCTCCATACCCAGTCTCTATACCAAAGACGCGGGGGGATGCCCCGGTGCGAAGATCAGACAGGGAATGACAGCTAGGCGGGTCGTCATACAATATTGTCCCGTACCTGCGGGGCTCGACCGGTACGTTTCGGTCCTTTTCTACTGCGAAATCGATATGGGCGAGGGGGAGCGTCTTCACGACGTGCTCTCTCCCGATTGGGCGACGTTCCGGTTTCATTACGGCGCGGGCGTCGAAGGCGTGATGCGCAACGGATCGTCGATCAACGGATGCCGGTTTTCGGTTGCCGGTCCGCGTTCGCAGGAAGTCCGCTTTTCCCTTGGCGGGACCCGCCAATGGGGTTTTCGCCTGACCCCGCTCGGCTGGACGGCGCTGGTCGGGGTTTCCGCGGATCGCTATGCCGACGTGCTGGCCGACGGCGACGAGGACGAGGCTTTCGCCGCATTCCGGCCGCTTTACGATGTGATCGGGCAGGGAGAATCCCCCGGCGAGCAACTCGATCTGTTCACCGCTTTCCTTGAAGCGATGCCGCGCCGCCCGGTCGCGCACGAAGCGTTGATCCTGGGAATCTGCGATGCCCTTGCCGATCCCGAAGTGCGCTCCGCCACCGATCTGGCGAACCATGCCGGGGCCCATTCGCGCACGGTCGAGCGGGTCTGCCGCGCCGCCTTCGGATTTTCGCCCAAGCTGCTGCTGCGCCGCCAGCGCTTCCTGCGCAGCATCGACCAGTTCACGCTGGAACCGGCGCGCAAGTGGATCGGCGCGATCGACGCGGCCTATCACGACCAGGCCCAGTTCGTGCGCGATTTCCGTGCCTTCATGGGCATGACCCCGCGCCAGTATGCCCAGCTCGACAAGCCCCTGACCGGCCCGCTCCTGCGCGAGCGGGCGCGTCACGCCCGGCTCAAGGGCTGATGCTCGTCACCGTTGCGATTTGGCCGCCGTCCCCTTAAGGACCGCGCTTCCAGATATCAGCAACAGTCAGGCAGACACCAGTGGACTACGCAGCAACCGGCCAGGAGGCGCTCTCGCGGATTGCGGAAGCATCCGATCTCGAAACGCTGGAGGCCCTGCGTGTCGAGTTTCTGGGCAAGCAGGGATCGATCTCCGGCCTGCTCAAGACGCTGGGCAAGCTCGATCCCGAAGAACGCAAGGTTGAAGGCCCGAAGATCCATGCTCTGCGTGAAAGCGTGAGCGATGCGCTCACCCTGCGCAAGGATGTGCTGGAGACGGCGGCGCTGAATGCCCGCCTCGCCTCGGAAACCATCGACCTCTCGCTGCCCGCGCCCGAAGCGCCGCGCGGCACCGTCCACCCGATCTCGCAAGTAATGGACGAGATCGCCGAAATCTTCGCCGACCTCGGCTTCTCGGTCGCCACCGGGCCGGAGATCGAGGACGACTGGCACAACTTCACCGCGCTCAACATGCCGGAAAGCCACCCGGCGCGCGCGATGCACGACACCTTCTACTTCCCGGACCGCGACGCCCAGAACCGCGAGATGCTGCTGCGCACGCACACTTCGCCGGTGCAGATGCGCACGATGCTCAAGGACGGTGCGCCGCTGCGCATCATCGCGCCCGGCCGCGTCTACCGTTCGGACAGCGACGCAACCCACACGCCGATGTTCCACCAGGTCGAAGGCCTGGTGATCGACAAGGACGTCCACCTCGGCCACCTGAAGTGGACGCTGGAGACCTTCCTGAAGGCGTTCTTCGAGCGTGAGGACATCGTTCTGCGCCTGCGCCCCAGCTACTTCCCCTTCACCGAACCTTCGGTGGAAGCGGACATCGGCTTCACCCTGATCGACGGCAAGCGCGTGATCGGCGGCGACCCGTCGAAGGGCGAGGGCGGCTGGATGGAAGTGCTCGGCTCGGGGATGGTCAACCGCCGCGTCATCGAATTCGCCGGGCTCGATCCCGACGAATGGCAGGGTTTCGCCTTCGGCATCGGCATCGATCGCCTGGCCATGCTGAAGTACGGCATGGACGACCTGCGCGCCTTCTTCGACGGCGATGTCCGCTGGCTCTCCCACTACGGTTTCTCCGCCCTCGACGTGCCGACCCTTTCGGGCGGCGTTGGCACTCCGGCCTGAGCGCGGGAAGGATCTAGAAAATGAAGTTCTCGCTTTCCTGGCTCAAGCAGTACCTTGAGACTGATGCCTCGCTTGAGGATATCGCCCTGAAGCTCAACGCCATCGGCCTTGAGGTCGAAGGCATCGAAGACCCCGCAGCCAAGCTGGCCGGTTTCCGCGTGGCCAAGGTGCTGACGGCCGACAAGCATCCGCAGGCGGACAAGCTGCAGGTCCTCACCGTCGATACGGGTGAGGGCGTGCTGCAGGTCGTCTGCGGCGCGCCGAATGCGCGGGCTGGCCTTGTCGGCGTGCTGGGCCTTGCCGGTGCCACGGTGCCCGCCAATGGCATGGTGCTGAAGGTCGCGGCCGTGCGCGGCGTCGAATCGAACGGCATGATGTGCTCCACGCGCGAGCTGGAGCTGGGCGAAGATCACGAGGGCATCATCGAACTGCCCGAGGACGCGCCGGTCGGCACGCCTTTCGCGGACTACCACGGCGCCGATCCGGTGATCGAGGTCGCCATCACCCCCAACCGCCCGGACTGCATGGGCGTCTACGGCATCGCGCGCGATCTCGCCGCTGCCGGTCTCGGCACGCTGAAGCCGATCGAGGCGCTGGATATCGCCGGCAGCTTCCCCTGCCCGGTGGACGTGCGCACCGACGATGCCGAGGGTTGCCCGGCGTTCTACGGCCGCGTTATCAAGGGCGTGAAGAACGGCCCTTCGCCGCAGTGGCTTCAGGAACGCCTGAAGGCTGCGGGCCAGCGCCCGATCTCGGCGCTGGTCGATGCCACCAACTACCTGATGCTGGCCTATGGTCGCCCGGCGCACGCCTATGACCTTGCCAAGCTGAACGGCGGTGTCGTCGCGCGCCGCGCCAAGGACGGCGAGACGGTCGTCGCGCTGAACGAGAAGACCTACACCCTCGACGCCGAGATGACCGTGATCGCCGACGATTCGGGCGTGCACGACATTGCCGGGATCATGGGCGGCGAGCATTCGGGCTGCGGCGACGAGACCACCGACGTCCTGCTCGAAATCGCCTATTTCGATCCCGAGCGCATCGCCAAGACGGGGCGCAAGCTCAACCTCACCTCGGACGCGCGCAGCCGTTTCGAGCGCGGGATCGATCCGAATTTCCTCGATATCGGCCTCGACCACCTGACCCAGCTGATCCAGACGCTCTGCGGCGGTGAGGCTTCGCAGGCGGTGCGCAGCGGTGCGGCCCCGGCCACGCCGAAGATCGTTCACTTCGATCCGGCGCTGACCGAGAAGCTGGGCGGCGTTCGCATCGAAGCGGCCGAGCAGCAGCGCATTCTCGAAAGCCTCGGCTTCTCGGTGGTCGCCGAGCAGGCGAACTTCGACAAGTCCTGGGCCGTCACCGTTCCCGGCTGGCGCCCGGACGTGGACGGCGCGCCCGACATCGTCGAGGAAGTCGTCCGCATCCACGGTCTCGACAAGGTGACGAGCGTGGCTCTGCCGCGCGCCGATGGTGTCGCCCGTCCGACCGCCACGCCGACGCAGGCGCTAGAGCGCCGCGTGCGCCGCGCTGCCGCCGCGCGCGGGCTGCACGAGGCCGTCACCTGGTCGTTCCTGCCTTCTGCTGAGGCCGATGCCTTCGCGGACGGCAACGACCTGTGGTCGCTGGCCAACCCGATCAGCGAGGACATGAAGGTCATGCGGCCGTCGCTGCTGCCGGGCCTACTGATGGCGGCCAAGCGCAACCTCGATCGCGGCGCTTCGTCGCTGCGCCTGTTCGAACTCGGCCGCCGTTATCTGCGCGGCGAGGGCGGCGCGAGCGACGAGCGTCTGGCGCTGGGCTTCGTGCTGGCGGGCGAGAAAGTCTCGCGCGGCTGGGCAACCGGCAAGGCGACCGTGTTCGACGCTTACGACGCCAAGGCCGAAGTCACGGCACTGCTCGCCGAAGCCGGTGCTCCGGTCGAGAAGCTGCAGGTCATGGGTGAGGCTGGTCCGCAGTTCCACCCCGGCCAGTCGGCCACGCTGCGCCTTGGCCCCAAGAACGTGCTGGCGCGCTTCGGCATGCTGCACCCCACGGTCGCGAAGCAGTTCGACATCGAAGGCCCGGTGGCGATTGCCGAGATCTACCTCGACGCCATCCCCGGCAAGAAGGGCGCCGCCACGTTCGCCCGTACCCGCTACGCGCCCCCGGCGCTGCAGGCGGTGACGCGTGACTTCGCGTTCCTCGTGCCGGTCGAGCAGGCCGCAGGCGATCTCGTCCGCATCGTCGCGGGCGCGGACAAGGCGAACATCGTTTCGGCCCGCCTCTTCGACGACTTCCGTGGTCAGGGCGTGCCCGAGGGCCAGAAGTCGCTGGCGCTCGAAGTCACCCTCCAGCCGCTTGAAAAGAGCTACAAGGAGGAAGACCTCAAGGCGATCAGCGCCAAGGTGACCGCCGCCGCTGCCAAGCTCGGGGCCGTGCTGCGGACCTGAGCCGACTGCTTGAGGAAAAAGGAAAGATCGCCGGTGACTGATAGGGAATTCGTGACCATCTCCTCCGGCGATCTGACCGCGCGGATCGCACCGTTCGGAGCCGAACTCTGGTCGCTGACCGACCGGGCGGGCCGCGAATACATGACCGATGCCGATCCCGCGTTCTGGACTGGCCATGCGCCGATCCTGTTCCCGATCGTCGGCGCGCTGAGCGCCGGTCGCTATCGGCTGGACGGGCACGAATACGAACTGCCCAAGCACGGCTTCGCCCGCCATTCGCTGTTCGAGGTGGTCGAAGTCGCGCCCGATCGCGCCACTTTCCGCCTCCGCGACAGCGCGGAAACCCGCAAGGTCTATCCTTTCGCTTTCGCGCTGCAACTGGAGTTCCGCCTCGAAGGCATGAGCCTGCACACCACGGCGACAGTGACCAATGCCGGAGACGGGGCCATGCCCTTCAGCTTCGGCTACCACCCTGCCTTCGCCTGGCCGCTGCCGGGCGGCGCCGCCAAGGCCGACCACACGGTCGCCTTCGAGCAGAGCGAACCCCAGCCGATCCGCCGCATCGACATGGCAACGGGCCTCGTCCAGCCCGAACCCGTCGCTACCCCGGTCGACGGCCATCTGCTCCGCCCCGAGGCCGCGCAGTTCGAGACCGACGCGCTGATCTGGGACCGGCTCGCCAGCCGCTCGCTCACCTTCGGGGCGCCCGGCGGCGCGCAGCTCGTCGTCGCTTTCCCGGACACGCCGATGCTGGGCATCTGGCAAAAGCCCGGCGCGAACTATCTCTGCATCGAACCCTGGCAGGGCATGGCCGATCCGCTCGGCTATACCGGCGCATTCCGCGCCAAGCCCGGCGTGCTTTCGCTCGAACCCGGCGCCGGCCGGAGCTTCCGCATGGACGTCAGCGTCCTCACCGCCGATTGAAGGAGACTATCCGATGAAGACCGCACTCGTGACCGGCGCCACCGCCGGTATCGGCGAAGCCTGTGCCCGCGCGTTCGTGGCGGCGGGCTGGCGCGTGATCGGCACCGGCCGCCGCGCCGAACGTCTCGAAGCCCTGAAGGCCGAACTCGGCGCCGACAAGTTCCACGCCGCCGTCTTCGACGTGCGCGACGAAGACGCGCGTGACGCCGCCTTTGCCACGCTCCCGGCCGAATTCGCCGCCATCGACTGCCTGGTGAACAACGCGGGCCTCGCGCTCGGCACCGAACCGGCCCAGAACGCCTCGCTCGACAGCTGGAAGACGATGATCGACACCAACGTCACCGCGCTGGTCTCGCTCACCCACAAGCTGCTGCCCGCGCTGGTCGAGCGCAAGGGCGCGATCGTCAACCTGTCCTCGGTCGCGGCGACTTATCCCTACACCGGCGGAAACGTCTACGGCGGCACCAAGGCTTTCGTGCATCAGTTCTCGCTCGGCCTGCGCTCGGACCTTGCGGGCACGGGCGTGCGCGTGACTTCGATCGAGCCAGGCATGGTCGAGACCGAATTCACCCTCGTGCGCACCGGCGGCAACCAGCAGGCCTCCGACAATCTCTATGGCGGCGCCAATCCGATGACCGCCGAGGATATCGCCGGGACCGTGCTCTGGGTCGCGACCCTGCCGCCGCACCTCAACATCAACACGCTGGAACTGATGCCGGTGAGCCAGTCCTTCGCAGGCTTCCAGGTCGCGCGCGAAGGCTGAGGCGGGACTGCCCGGCGCGTAAGGGGGAAAGGGCACGCCGCGCTCCCCCTGCCATCTGGCCCCTTTCCATCTGGCCCCGCGCCCACTAATAGCGCGCCGATGAGCAACGTCCCCCACCAGTCCCGGCGCACTTTCGCGATCATCTCGCACCCTGACGCCGGCAAGACCACCCTGACCGAGAAGCTGCTGCTGCAAGGCGGCGCTATCCACCTGGCAGGTCAGGTCAAGGCCCGCGGCGCCGCGCGCCGTGCGCGGTCGGACTGGATGAAGATCGAGCAGCAGCGCGGCATTTCCGTGACCAGCTCGGTCATGACCTTCGAGCGGGACGGGATCACCTTCAACCTGCTCGACACGCCGGGTCACGAGGACTTCTCGGAAGACACTTACCGCACGCTCACGGCGGTCGATTCGGCGATCATGGTGATCGACGCCGCCAAGGGCATCGAGCCGCAGACCCGCAAGCTCTTCGAGGTCTGCCGCCTGCGCTCGGTGCCGATCATCACTTTCATCAACAAGGTGGACCGCGAAGGCCGCGCCTGCTTCGACCTGATGGACGAAGTGGCCGACATGCTGGCGCTCGACGTCTGCCCGATGTCCTGGCCGGTCGGCATGGGCGGCCTGTTCGAGGGAATCCTCGACATCGCCACGGGCAAGGTCAGCCGTCCGGAAGGGCCGAGCAAGGAATTCCTCGGCAAAGTCGACGAGAACGTGGCCCTATCCGAAGCCGTGGCCGAGGAACTCGAACTGGCGCAGGCCGGCTATCCCGAATTCGACGTCGAGGCCTATCGCGGCGGCGACCTTACCCCGGTCTACTTCGGCTCGGCGCTCAAGAACTTCGGCGTTACCGAACTGATCGACGCGATCGAGAAGTTCGCCCCGCCGCCGCGCCCGCAGCCTTCCAACGAGGGCACGATCGAGCCGGAGAACAAGGAAGTCACCGGCTTCATCTTCAAGGTCCAGGCCAATATGGACCCTATGCACCGCGACCGCATCGCCTTCATGCGTCTGGTCTCGGGCACCTTCAAGCGCGGCATGAAGCTGACGCCTTCGGGCCTCGGCAAGCCGATCGCGGTCCACTCGCCGATCCTGTTCTTTGCGCAGGACCGCGAGATCGCGGACAATGCCGAGCCGGGCGATATCATCGGCATTCCCAACCACGGTACCCTGCGCGTGGGCGACACCCTGTCCGAGAAGAACCAGGTCCGCTTCACCGGCCTGCCGAACTTCGCCCCGGAAATCCTGCGCCGCGTGGCGCTGAAGGATCCGACCAAGACCAAGCAGCTGCGCAAGGCGCTCGACGACCTTTCCGAAGAGGGCGTGATCCAGGTGTTCTACCCGGAGATCGGCTCGCAATGGGTGGTCGGCGTGGTCGGCCAGCTCCAGCTCGACGTGCTGATCAGCCGCCTCGAAGCCGAGTACAAGGTGGAAGCGGTGCTGGAACCGGCGCCCTTCGACACCGCCCGCTGGCTCAAGGGCGACGACAAGGCCCTGCGCGACTTCGGCGAGTTCAACAAGATGAACCTTGCCCGTGATCGCGACGGCGACCCGGTGTTCATGGCCCGCTCGGCCTGGGACGTCAGCTACCAGCAGGAACGCAACCCGGACCTGACCTTCAGCGCGACGAAGGAGCGCTGATCCTTACGGCAAGCTTGGGATGACCCTTCGACAAGCTCAGGGTGAGCGGGGGTGGTGTATGCCTCTCAATCTCACGCAGGCTGAGCGGATGGGGGCACATACCTCCCAACCCCGCTCAGGCTGAGCCTGTCGAAGCCCCCGCATAATCACACCAGGTCCGGAACCTGACAGGACGCCGATGGATTGCTAAAGCCAGCATCCCTCCGGAGTTCCGACTTGCAGATCAAGTTCGCCAGCTACAACATCCACAAGGCCGTCGGTCTCGACCGGCGGCGCGATCCCGAGCGCATCCTCACCGTGCTGCGCGAGATCGATGCCGACGTCGTGGCCTTGCAGGAAGTGGATCGCCGCTTCGGCCGCCGCATGAGCGCGCTGCCGCTCGATGCGATCCACACGACCACCGATTACGTGCCGGTGCCGCTGTCGATGAAGCCCGACAGCCTCGGCTGGCACGGCAATGCCATCCTCGTGCGCAAGGGCATCGACCTCCTCGAAGCGGAAGCCGTGCCGCTGCCGGTGCTGGAGCCGCGCGGGGCGATCCGGGCCGACCTTTCGCTCCATGGCCACCGGTTCCGCGTCGTCGGCATGCACCTCGATCTCTCGGGCCTCCGCCGCCGGTTGCAGGTGCGAAGCGTGCTGGCCCATGTCGATGCTTGCGAGGCCTCGGTGCCCACCGTGATGATGGGCGATCTCAACGAATGGTCGGCCGGAGGCGGCTGTTTCCGGGAGTTTCACGAGCCATGGCAAGTACTCGCACCGGGCCGCAGCTTTCCCTCGCGGCGGCCGCTCGCCCGGCTCGATCGCATCATCGTGTCGCGGGAATGGGCGGTTACGGGAACAAATGTTCATCATAGCCCGCTATCGGCGATAGGATCTGACCATTTGCCGGTCTTTGCATCACTAGAGTTGCCTAAAAAATAGGCAACTGCTCAGGAATCGAGCGACGCTTCATGCTGCACTTGCGTTGATCGGAGCAAAATTTCAGCCAAAAACGGCCAATTCGTAAATTGGCACACCCCTTGCTTATCCATTGTTAACCGGCGCGGGGCCGGTCGAAAACAGGGGATAGGCATGAAGTTCATCATAGCCATCATCAAGCCCTTCAAGCTCGACGAGGTTCGGGAAGCCTTGGGGGCAATCGGGGTCGCCGGGATGACCGTGACCGAGGTGAAGGGCTTCGGACGCCAGAAGGGTCAGACCGAAATCTACCGTGGGGCCGAATATTCGACCAACATGCTCCCGAAAGTGAAGATCGAAGTGGCCGCGCCCGACGATCTGGCACCGAAGATCGTGGAAACGATCCAGCAGGTCGCCAGCACCGAGGCGATCGGCGACGGCAAGATCTTCGTCCTCGACCTGGCTTCCGCCGTGCGCATCCGCACCGGCGAGTCCGGGGACACCGCGCTTTGACCCGCGCTTTCGACAGGAGGGAAACCACGATGAACCGCAAGATTCTTTGCGGCGCAGGCGCACTGGGTGCGTCGCTGTTCGCCGCCATGCCTGCCTGGGCGCAGGACGCCGCCGCCACCCCGACGATCGACAAGGGCGACACCGCCTGGATGCTGACGTCGACGTTGCTCGTCTTCCTGATGATCCTGCCCGGCCTCGCCCTGTTCTACGGCGGCCTGACCCGCTCCAAGAACATGCTTTCGACGATGACGCAGATCGGCGCGGCTGCCAGCCTCGCGATGCTGATCTGGGTCATGTACGGCTACACCATGGCCTTCGGTGAGGGCGGCAATGCCTTCGTTGCCGGCTTCGGCAAGGCCTTCCTGAAGGGCATCACCCCGGATTCCGTATCGGGCTCGATCCCCGAATACGTCTTCGTCTGCTTCCAGATGACCTTCGCGGCGATCACCATCGCGCTGGTGCTCGGCTCCACGGTCGAGCGCATCAAGTTCTCGGCGGTCATGGTCTTCGCCGTGATCTGGCTGACGATCGTCTATTTCCCGATCGCGCACATGGTCTGGGCACCGACCGGCTACTTCTTCGGTCTCGGCGCGCTCGACTATGCAGGCGGCACCGTCGTCCACATCAATGCGGGCGTCTCGGCACTGGTCGCCGCGCTCATCCTCGGCAAGCGCAAGGGCTTCCCCAACGAGCCGATGCCGCCGCACTCGCTGACGCTGACGTTCGTCGGCACCGGCCTGCTGTGGGTGGGCTGGTTCGGCTTCAACGCCGGTTCGGCGCTCTCGGCCAACGGCGCCGCCAGCCTCGCCATGATCAACACGTTCGTCGCAACCGCTTCGGCAGGCCTGTTCTGGATGCTCGCCGAGCGTCTCGCCGGTCACAAGGGTTCGGCCCTGGGCTTCTGCTCGGGCGTCGTCGCCGGTCTCGTCGCGATCACCCCGGCTGCGGGCAACTCGGGTCCGTTCGGCGCGATCGTCCTCGGCGGCGTCGCTTCGGTGATCTGCTTCTTCGCGGTCAGCAAGCTCAAGCCCGCGCTCGGCTATGACGATGCGCTCGACGCTTTCGGTGTCCACGGCGTGGGCGGCATCGTCGGCGCCATCGGCACCGGCATCGTCTACTCGCCGGCGCTCGGCGGTCCGGGCAAGCCCGACTTCGTGATGGGTTCGCAGCTTGTGATCCAGATCGAAGCCGTGCTGGCCACCATCGTGATCTCCACGATCGGCACCGTCATTGCGATCTTCATCGCCAAGG
>Ga0209050_1000935_pt1 | contig 38200 bp, 24 predicted proteins | sample Araplavi_mTSA_r2_FD_184276 | JGI IMG/M metagenome (GOLD analysis project Ga0209050, IMG submission 184276) | Arabidopsis root microbial communities from North Carolina, USA - plate scrape MF_Cvi_mTSA_r2 (SPAdes) (version 2) | ecosystem: Host-associated > Plants > Roots > Endosphere | place: USA... | reverse complement strand
TCGCCACCGAGGAATATGTCGGCGCCATCGCCCAGTGGTACGGCGTCAGCCAAGCCGACCTGCCCTACGTCTTCCCCAACTGGTCCACCTGGAACGCCGGCGGACGCGGACCCGTGCCGCTGTTCGGCTAGACGATCGCGGTGGAGGCTCGCGCCTCCGCCGCATCAAGCCAAATTCTGTATCGGTCCATAGCGCCTTTGGCTTAGACCGCGACCCAAGCCCTCTCTACCGTGACCCTCAAGAAGCGGCCCTCCGGGAGTGACCCGGAACGACGGCCGCCGCTCGGAGAGGACTTCATGAGCCGAATGTCGCCGACGGAAATGGCCCGCCAGCTCGGCGGCGGCCTGCTGTCGTTCCCCGTCACCCATTTCGACGCCGACCATAGCTTCCAGGAAGCGCCCTACCGCGAACACTGCGGCTGGATGCTGGAACGCGACCTGGCCGGCCTGTTCGCCGCCGGCGGCACGGGCGAGTTCTTCTCCCTGCGTCCGGAAGAGGTCGGCCAGGTGGTTCGCGCCGCCGTCGCCGAGACCAACGGCAAGATCCCGGTCATCGCCGGCGCGGGCTACGGCACGGCCATCGCCACGGATCTCGCCCGTGACGCCGAGGCCGCCGGCGCCGACGGCGTGCTGCTGCTGCCGCCCTACCTGACCAACGCCACCCAGGAAGGCCTGCTAAGCCACATCGAGGCGGTCTGCCGGTCCACCAAGCTGGGCGTCATCGTCTACAATCGCGACAACGCCATCCTCAACGAGGACACCCTCGAGAAGCTGTGCGAGCGCAATCCCAACCTGGTCGGCTTCAAGGACGGCGTCGGCGACCTTGAACTGATGATGCGGGTCTACGCCCGCATGGGCGATCGCCTGACCTATATCGGCGGGCTGCCGACGGCCGAGACCTTCGCCCTGCCCTATCTAGAGATGGGCGTGACGACCTATTCGTCCGCGATCTTCAACTTCCTGCCGGAATGGGCGCTGGACTTCTACAAGTCGGTCCGCGCCCGCGACCGCGACGCGGTGATGGCCGGCCTGCGCGACTTTGTGCTGCCGTACATCGCCCTGCGCAACAAGGGCAAGGGCTACGCCGTCTCGATCGTGAAGGCGGGCATGAAGGCCATCGGCCGCGACGCCGGTCCGGTGCGCCTGCCGCTCACCGACCTCACCCCCGCCGAGTTCGGCGAGCTCCAGGGCCTCATCGCCCGCGTCGACAGCGGCGCCCAGCGTCGCGCCGCCAACGCCTAGCGAACCAGGGTCGATGCTCACGACGCATCGACCCTCTCCGCGCCCCCGATGAACGCGTTCACGCCCCTACCCGGCAAGAAGACATTGGCGATCGCGCCGAACGAGCGTCTAGCTTCGCGTCTCCACGGTGTTGTCGATGGACGCTTTCCGATGTTCGAACTGAGCCAGCTGCGCTGTTTCGTGGCCACCGCCGAGGAACTGCACTTCGGAAGGGCGGCCCAGCGGCTGAACATGACCCAGCCCCCGCTGAGCCGGCAGGTGCAGCTGCTGGAGCGCATCCTGGGCGTCACCCTGCTGGACCGCACCAGCCGCTCGGTCCGCCTGACGCCGGCCGGCCGCGCCTTCCTGCTGGAGGCCCGCCGCATCCTGCGCCTGGCCGAGAGCGCGGCCCTGACCACCCGCCGCATCGCCAGCGGCGACGCTGGCCAGATCGCCATCGGCTTCACCGCCGCCTCCGGCTACAACTTCCTGCCGCGGCTGGTGATCCTGTCCAAGGCCCGCCTGCCCAACGCCGACCTGACCCTGCGCGAGATGGTCACCCGCGAGCAGGTCGAGGCCCTGCTGACCGGCCGCATCGACATCGGCCTGGTCCGCCCGCCGATGGAACGGGTCGAGTTCGCCACCGCCCGCGTGCTGTCCGAGCCCCTGGTCGCGGCCCTGCCGACCGGCGACGCCCGCCTGAGCAAGGCCTCGCTGACCCTGGCCGATTTCGACGGCCAGCCGCTGATCATGTATTCGCCCGAGGGCGCGGGCTATTTCTACAACATGCTGACCACGCTGTTCGACGCCAACGGGGTAGCGCCCAACTACGTCCAGCACGTCACCCAGATTCACTCGATGCTGGCCCTGGTCCATGCGGGCCTGGGCGCGGCGATCGTGCCGGAGGCGGCCATGAGCCTGCACTTCGACGACGTTCAATTCCGTCCCGTCGAGACCACGCCCGATCGCCCGGTCGAGCTCTACATGGCGTGGCGCAAGGACAACGAGAGCCCGATCCTGCAGACCTTCATCGACCTTTGCCTGGCCGAGGCCTCGCCGTCCGGAGAGCCATGATGCCCCTCGACCGCCGCGCCGTGCTGGCCGGAACCCTGGCGGCGGCCGCCGCCACGCGTGTCAACGCCGCCGGCCGCGCCGCCCCCGTGGCGACCACCACGGCCGGCCGGGTGCGCGGCGCGCAGGTCGACGGGATCAAGGTCTTCAAGGGCGTGCGCTACGGCGGCGACACCTCCTCTCGGCGTTTCCAGCCCGCGCAGGCCGCCCAGCCCTGGAAGGGGATCGCCGACGCCCTGGCCTATGGCGCGGCCAGCCCGCAGACCGGCATGACCGAGGGGACCAGCGAGGACTGCCTGTTCCTCAATGTCTGGACGCCGGGCCTGGCCGACGGGAAGTCGCGGCCGGTGATGTTCTATGTCCACGGCGGGGCCCACGCGAACGGCTCTGGCTCCAGCCCGCTGTACGACGGGACCTGGCTGGCCAAGACCTATGACGTGGTGGTGGTGACGGTGAACCACCGCCTGAACTGCTTCGGCTACAGCTACCTGGCGCGGCTGGGCGGGCCCGAGCTGGCCGACAGCGGCAATGTCGGCAATCTCGACCTGATCCTGGCCCTGCAGTGGGTGCGCGACAACATCGCCGCGTTCGGCGGCGATCCCGGCAACGTCATGACCTTCGGCCAGTCGGGCGGCGGGGCCAAGTGCGTGACCCTGATGGCCATGCCCAAGGCGGCGGGTCTCTACCACAAGGTCGCGACCATGAGCGGCCAGCACGTCACCGCCATGGGCCCGATCCACGCCACGATCCGCGCCCGCGCGTTCATGGAGAAGCTGGGCCTGAAGCCGGACCAGACCGACGCCCTGAAGACCCTGCCCGCCGCCCAGCTGGTGGCGACGCTGAAGATGCGCGATCCGCTGGAGCGCAAGGGCGGCATCGTCTTCTGGTCGGTCCTCGACCACGGCGCCCTGACCCGCCACCCGTTCTATCCGGACGCTCCTCGTGAAAGCGCGAGCATCCCGATGATCATCGGCAACACCCACGACGAGACGAAAGCCTTCTTGGGCGGCGATCCCAAGAACTTCGCCCTGACCTGGGAAGAGCTGCCGGGCCGCATGGAGAACGAGCTGGTCCTGGATCTGGCGCCCGAGCACATCATCGCCCGCTACCGCCAGCTCTATCCGAACTACAGCCCATCGGACGTGTTCTTCGCCGCCACCACGGCGGGCCGCTCGTGGCCGGGGCACCTGATCCAGGCCGAGCGGCGCGCCCAGATCGGCGCGCCGGCCTGGATGTACCAGCTGGACTTCGGGGCCCAGACCGACCCGAAGATGGGCGCCTATCACAGCTACGACATCGCCCTGGTGTTCGGCACGCTGGACGCCAAGGAGTCGAAGACCGGCACGGGGCCAGCGGCCCGAAAGGTGCGCGATCAGATGAGCGCGGCGTTCGTGTCGTTTGCGCGGACGGGCGATCCGAACTGCGCGGCGATCCCGGCGTGGGAGAAGTACGTGCTGCCGAGGCGGCCGACCCTGGTGATCAACGAGACCTCGGCGATGGTGGATGATCCGCGCAAGGAAGAGCGGGAGCTGTTCTCGGCGGCTCCGTTCATGAAGGAAGGGACGTAGAACCCTCAATCCATGTCATCCCGGCCGAAGCGCAGCGTAGAGCCGGGACCCAGGGACCACCGCACCGCGCTTCGCCCCCCCTAGTTCCCGGATAGCCTCTGCGAGGCTTCCGGGATGACACCCGTTTGGGGAATGGATTAGCGTCCCGCCGCCACCGCTTTCGAGAACGCCGAGCTCGCCCCCGCCGCCGTGGTGGTCGTGGCCGTGATCGCCGCCCCCACCGCCGCGCCGTCGACCTCGCCCGCGAAGGCCGCGTCGCCCACGCCGTCCGTCACGGCCTGGATCGCGCCCAGATAACGCTCGCCCTCGGCGGTCCCGGACTTGCCGGCGAAGACCTCGACGGTGACCAGGCTGGCAGGCGGGCCTTGCAGCGCGCCGCTCACCGAGAGCTTCCCGCCAACCGCGCGCACGGCCGAGAGCTTCGGCGGCCCCAGGCCGAACTGCGGCTGCGGGTGGCAGCCGGCCGGATCGTCCTGGTTCAGGCAGATCACCGCCGCCCCGGCCTTGTCGAACACCACGCCCATGCCGCGCGAGCCGACGAAGCTGCCGTGCTCCAGGCCCGGCGGGCCGATGACGATGCCGCCCCGAGGCAGCTTGGGATCGCAGGAGCCGCCAGCCGAGCAGCGCATAATGGGCAGGCCGTTGCCCGAGATGCTGTTCTGGCTGATGCGGTTGACCGCGACCTTGGCCTCGGGCCGCACCGCGACGCCGATGCCGTTGCCGCGGATCGTGTTGCCCTCGACCATGTTGCCGGCGCCGGTCAGGCTGATCCCGAAGGCGTTGCCTTCGAAGGTGTTGGCGCCGATGTAGTTGCGCGCGCCCCAGTTCGACTGCAGGCCGTCCGAGTAGCGCAGGAAGCGGTTGCGCACGACGGTGTTGTCGTTGCCCCACAGGATCTCGATGCCCTGCGAGGGCTCCAGATTGTCGGTCCCGCCGTCGAAGACGTTGTCAGCGATCAGGTTGAAGGCCGCGCCGCGCGTCAGCTCCAGGCCGTCGCCGTTCTCCAGGAAGGTGTTGCGCAGCACCTTGTTGTCGAGCGTGGTGTTCGAGGTCGAGCCGCCCTTGCCGTCGTCGCCGCTGAGCATGACGCCCGCGCCGCCGATGTTGCGGACGATGCGGTTGTCGACGACCACCGTGTTCGAGGTTCGCAGGATCAGGACGCCGATGCAGAAGTTGCGGATCTCCAGCCCCCGCAAGGTCACGCCCTTGGTGTCGACCAGAGCAAAGCCGGGATTGCTGGCGGTGCGGACATTGGTCCCGTATTGGCCTGGGACCATGCCGGGGCAGGACTTCAGGTCGCGCGGCAGGTAGCCCGAGCCGTCTACGACATTGTAGCCGCCCGAGCGGGCGAAGGCGCGCCCCTCGATCGAGATCGGGCCCTTGATCGCCGGCAGGGCCGACTTCAGCACGATGGTCGGGGCGGCGATCTCGATGCGGTAGCGGCCGGGCTCGGCGTTGCTGGTCGCGATCGCCCAGCGCAGCGAACCCTGGGCCCCGTCGTCGGTCTCGCGGTCGACCAGCAGCAGCGCGGTCTCGGCGCCCGTCTGGGCGGGGCCGCCGGCGGCGACCGCCGCGATCGGCTTCGGGTCAGGCGTCTGGGCAAGCGCCAGCGCCAGCAGGGTCCACGCGCCGATCATCGATCTCTCCCTACGAAACTAGACCCGGTCCCAGGGGAAGCTCAGGGTCGGAGCGTTCGTATAGCGCTTCATCTTCAAGGTCAGCCGCGTTCCGGCGCCGGGGGCCAGCCGCAGCGTGAAGGCCGAGGCGTCGACCGGCGTCACGGCCCCCTCGCCTATCGCCGCGCTCAGGATCTGGTGCTCGCCATAGGCGCCGCCTTGCACGGTGACGGTCCGCGCGGCGACCGGGTTGGTGTTGACCAGGGTCACCACCGTCTCGTCCTCGCCGAGCTTCTCGACCAGGGCCGCGACGTCCGGCGGGATGCCGGCGCGGCGGCGCTCGGGATCGAACCAGCGCAGGCGGGCATAGCGCAGCGCCCCGCCCTGCGACGGCGAGGTCCCCGCCCAGGACGGCCGGGCGATGTTGATGCCGCCTTCCATCTGGTGGATCAGGGTCGTGACGCTGGCCGGATTGATGTCCAGGGCGGCGTCGGCCAGGCGGGTGTCGGGCGTGGTCTTGTCGTCCCGCTGGGCCTGGGCGCGGGCGCGGACCCGCTCCAGGTCGGCGCGCAGGGCCTTCACCGGCCAGCCGGCGTCCTTGCCCTCCAGGTACGAGACCCACGGATGGTCGGCGGCGCGGGTCCGGTCACTGGCCTTCTGCGACATGTACCAGATCTCGAGGCCGTTCAGCCGGTACTCGCCGGGCGCATAGCCGTACCAGCCCTTGGGGCCGTACATGCGCGGGGTCATGACCTTGCCGTCGATGGTCTTCTTCTGGGCGTTGATCACGTCGTTCTGGCGACGCCAGACGTCCAGGTACTTGTCGTCGCCGGTCAGCAGATAGGCGTTGAGGAAGCCGACCACGGCGCGCGGCACGCGGTTGCGGTCCTCGCGCTTGCCGGTTTGGGGCACCACCGGGGAAAAGCCCCAGCCGTAGGTCCCGCTCCACCACTGCCCCTTGGGCCCGCCGATCTTGCCGTCCAGGCCGATCTTGCTGGGCAGCACGTCGCCATTGGCCTCGGCGCGCTCGATCCAGGCGTCGACATAGCTCACGATCCAGTCGCGGTACTTCGGCTCGTGGTCCAGCATGTAGGCGTTGAGCACCAGGCTGGTGGCCTGCAGGTTCAGCGGCGCGTCGCCGACCACATCGCCGTATTCGTCGTAGTGGTGCAGCGTCTGCTCGTAGGTGTTCTCGCCGTGCTCCATGAAGAAGTGGGTCGGGTCGAAGCGGTCCCCGGCCCAGTCCAGCGGCGTGGCCGGACGCAGCATCGGCCCCTTGCTGCCCGTGATCATGCTGCGGATGATCTTCAGCTTGGGATCGTAGTTCGGGACCGCCGGGTCCTCGCCCGTATAGAAGCCCGAGAAGCGCTTCACGCGGTCGCGGTACTTGGCGTCGTTGGGGTCGGAGAGGCCCAGCAGGTTGAACACCGACAGCCCCTCGGACAGGTGCTGCCAGTCGGTCATGACCGGGAACTCGCGGAAGTACATGCCCTCGCGGGCGAACGGCACGTCCTTGGTCCTGGCCGCCGTGTACTGGGCGACATTGCCGTCGAAGGCCTTCTTGGCCATGGCCAGGACCTGGTCGCCGGCGCCCAGCGCATGCAGGGTCGGCCAGTCGTTGACGTTCTCGATGGCGTCGTCGGGGCCGTCGTTGGCGCCCCAGCGCTCGACCGCCAGCAGCCAGCCGCGCGCGTCGAAATAGCGGGCGAAGAAGGCCGCGCAGGCCTCCTCGTTGGCCCGGAGCAGCTGGCGCTGCAGCAGGGCCCATTCCGGCGGGGTCATCGGCGTCGACACCGAGACGGTCGGCGCCGCGGTCGCCGGCTTGGCCAGGGCGGCGAAGACCAGGGCCGAGGCGCCGGCCAGGACGGAACGTCGGGTCGTCATCCTCAGACCGCCTTCAGTTCCAGGCGCTGGATTTTCCCGACGATCAGGAAGTAGGCCAGGATGGTGATCACGCAGTGGACGCCGACGAAGATCAGGGCCCCGTCGAACGAGCCGGTCGCCTTGACGATGTATCCGATGACGATCGGGGTGACGATGCCGGCGATGTTGCCGAAGGTGTTGAAGACGCCGCCGGTGACGCCGGCCATCTCCTTGGGCGAGGTGTCGGACACCACTGCCCAGCCCAGCGACGCCACGCCCTTGCCGAAGAAGGCCAGGGCCATGACTACCACGACCAGCCACTCCTGCTCGATCCAGACGCACGCCATGATGCAGGTCGCCAGCAGCATGCCCAGCAGCAGCGGGGTCTTGCGGGCGATGTCCAGGTTGCGGGTGCGCTTGAGCAGCACGTCAGAGATCACCCCGCCGAACACGCCGCCGATGAAGCCGCACAGGGCGGGGGCGGCGGCGGTGAAGCCGGCCTCCATGATCGACATGCCTCGCGCCTTGACCAGGTAGATCGGGAACCAGGTGACGAAGAAGTAGGTCAGCACGTTGATGCAGTACTGGCCGAGGTAGACGCCCAGCAGCATGCGGCTGGACAGCACTTGGCGGACGTTGGCCCAGGTGAAGGCCGCGCCGCTCGAGGCGGCCGCCTCTTCCATCCGAACCAGGCCGCCGCCGGCCTCGATGTGGTCGAACTCCGCCTTGTTGATCCAGGGGTGGACGGTCGGGCTGTGGATCAGCTTGGCGAAGACGATGGCCGCCACGACGCCGACCGCGCCCATCACCCAGAACACCGAGCGCCACCCGAAGCTGTGGGCCAGCCAGCCCATCAGCGGCGCGAAGGCGACCAGCGAGAAGTACTGGGCCGAGTTGAAGATGGCCGAGGCCGTGCCGCGCTCCGAGCCCGGGAACCAGGCCGCCACGATGCGGGCGTTGGCGGGGAACGACGGCGACTCGCCCAGGCCCACGGCGAAGCGCATGGCGAAGAGCACGCTGGCCGCCATCAGGCCGGTGAAGAAACCGGCGAAGCCCTGCAGCGCCGTGAACAGCGACCAGACGACCAGCGAGATGACGTAGATCTTCTTCGACCCGAACTTGTCCAGCAGCGCCCCGCCGGGGATCTGGCCCAGGACATAGGCCCAGGCGAAGGCCGACAGGATGTAGCCCATGGCCACCGGGTCCAGGCCCAGCTCCTTGGACGCCGACTGGCCGGCGATCGAGAAGGTCGCGCGGTCGGCGTAGTTGATGGTGGTGATGATGAAGAGGACCGTGATGATCAGCCAGCGCACCCGCGTGCGCTTGGTGGTGTCGGTCATACGCGTCCCTTCCCTTTGAGCCGATCTTGCGTCGGCATCGATCAGGAATGACGCTAGAGGCGCCCGCTCCCCAGGTCTAAGTCAATTCGCCTATGGACCGATCCACGGGCGACATGGATCCAGGCCTCACCTGTATGAAAGTGTACCCGCGCCCCGGTTCCAATCCGCGCCAAGCGGGCTGAAACCTCTGGAAACAGCTCCAAAACAGGCCGTTTCGCAACCTAAGCGCCGCGATCCGTGCCGAATGCGCATAGGTTCATACCCGATTGGGATTGGCCCTCGACGAAGACCCGCTCCTATCCTGAAGCCAACAAAGAAGGTGGTTCGCCGCCTTCGGTACGAACGAGACCCGCGGCATGCGGGCACTGGGAGGGATGATGTCGAACCACCGCAAACCCGCGCGCGCCGCCCTGGCCTTCAGCGCTTCGGCCCTGGCCCTGACGCTGGCCGGCGGCGCCATGGCTCAAGAGGCCGCGCCGGGCTCGGATGAAGTCGAAGCTGTTGTGGTAACCGGTTTCCGCGCCAGCCTGCAGAGCGCGATGAACCTCAAGCGCAACGAGACCGGCGTCGTCGACGCCATCAAGGCCGAGGATATCGCCCAGTTCCCCGACCTGAATCTGGCGGAGTCGCTGCAGCGCATCCCCGGCGTCTCGATCTCGCGCATCAACGGCGAAGGCCGTCAGATCACCGTGCGGGGTCTGGGGTCGGAATACACCCGCGTCCGCATCAACGGCATGGAGGCCATCTCCACCACCGGCGGCACCGCCAACAGCGGCGGCACCAACCGCGGCCGCGGCTTCGACTTCAACGTCTTCGCCTCGGACCTCTTCAACAGCATCGCCGTGCGCAAGACCGCCTCGGCCGATGTCGAGGAAGGCTCGCTGGGCGCCACGGTCGACCTGACCACCGCCCGCGCCTTCGACAGCCGCAAGCCCCAGCTCGTGCTGTCGGTCGGCGGCAGCTACAACGACCTGTCCGAGAAGACCACGCCGCGCGTGTCGGCCCTGGCCAGCCGCACCTTCTTCGACGGCAAGCTGGGCGTCCTGCTGTCGGCCGCCTACGAAGAGCGCCACCTGAAGGAAGAAGGCGCCAACATCACGCGCTGGACCTACGGCGGCAGCAACGGCGGCTTCAACACCGCCTCGACGGTGCCCGGCTACACGATCGCCCAGATCAACAACGCCGATCCGACCACCGGCATCTTCGCCCCGCGCATCCCGGCCTATGTCAGCTACGACATCGACAACAAGCGCCTGGGCCTGGCCGGCTCGATCCAGTTCAAGCCGGACGCCGACACCGAGATCACCCTGGACACGCTGTACGCCTATCTGGCGGGCAAGCGGAAGGAAGCCCAGCTGCAGGCCATCGGCCTGTCGCGCGCCGGGACCGGCAAGCCGCAGACCATCATTCGCGACGGGGTCGTCGAGAACAACAACCTCGTCTACGCCCGGATGGACAATGTCGATCTGCGCACCCAGTCGGCCTATGACGAGCTGAACACCGAGTTCAAGCAGTTCACCCTGTCGGCCAAGCGCAATATCGGCTCGAGCCTGGTGATCGGCGCCCTGGCCGGCTATGCGGACTCGACCTTCACCCAGCCCGTCTCGACGATCATCACCTTCGACCGGGCCAACAGCGCCAACTACGTCTATGACTTCCGCAATTCCCGGGCCCCGAAGATCGACCTGGGCTTCGACCCGACCAACCCGGCCAACTGGTCGGCCATCAACGGCACGTCGGAAGTGCGCATCCGCCCGACCTTCGTCGAGAACCAGTTCTCGACCGCCAAGGTCTATGGCGAGTGGGAAGCCAATTCGAACCTGAAGTTCCGGGCCGGCCTGGACTGGCGCAAGTTCGAGTACGACAGCTACGGCCAGTACCGCACCAGCGAGACCGTCAGCCAGACCCTGACCGCCGCCGAACTGGCCTCGGTGTCCAAGGTCTACAGCGGCTTCGGCAAGGGCCTGGGCATGCCGGCCGGCAACGCCACCGCCTGGCTGGTCCCCGACATCGACAAGTACGCCGCCCTGCTGAACATCTACAGCAACACCGGCATCTACGCCCTGACCGACACCAACAACAGCTCGGCCCGCGGCCAGTACGGCGCGGTCGAGGAGCAGGACACCGGCGCCTACATCCAGGCCGACTACCGCTTCCAGGCCTTCGGCATCCCGTTCCGCGGCGACGCCGGCCTCCGCCGCGTTCATACTCAACAGGAGTCGGCCGGCTACGCCGCCGTCGCCGGTTCGATCCAGCGCATTGAGGTCAAGCGCGACTACGACCTGACCCTGCCGTCGTTCAACATCGCCGCCGACGTCACCGACACCTTCGTGGCCCGCTTCAGCGCCGCCAAGACGATCGCCCGCCCGGGCATCGGCTCGCTGTCGCCCGGCGGCGACGTCTCGGTGCAAGGCGCCAACCGCAACTACAGCTCGGGCAACCCCTATCTGAAGCCCACCCAGTCAAAGAACATCGACGTCTCGCTGGAATGGTACCCCGCGTCGGGCACGATGCTGGCGGCCGGCTTCTTCTTCAAGCGCATCGACACCTTCGTCGCCACCCTGCGCCGCGAGGCCGTCTACAACACCCTGGGCCTGCCGGACTCGCTGCTGACCGGCACCGGCGCCACGCCCGACCAAGTGTTCCAGGTCACCCAGCCGGTCAATTCCGACGGCGGCGACCTGAAGGGCTTCGAACTGAACGTCCAGCAGCCCTTCACCTTCCTGCCGGGCTGGCTGAGCCACTTCGGCGTCATCGCCAACTACACCTATGTCGACTCCAAGATCGAATACCTGACCTCCACGACGCCCGGCGCGCCGACGGTCAACGCGACCCTGGTGGGCCTGTCGAAGAACGCCGCCAACCTGACCCTCTACTACGAGACTCCCCAGTGGAGCGTCCGCGGTTCGCTGGCCTATCGCGACGGCTACCTGACCCAGGTCCCGGGCAGCGACGGCAACACCATCCAGGGCACCAACGAGACCCTGAACGTCGACATGCAGGCCAGCTGGAACATCCGCCAGAACCTGAAGCTGTCGGTCGAGGGCGTGAACCTGACCGACGAGTTCAACGACCAGTATGTCGGCGATAGCAACCGGCTGAACGTCTACACCCACAGCGGCCGACAGTTCATCGTCGGCCTCCGCTACAACTTCTAGGCAACCAACTTCCGGGCGTCCTTCCACTGCCCCGCCCGGATCCCTTCACGCCGCTTCCCACCTCCCGGGGAGCGGCGTTTTCTTTGCCCCGTCGTCAGCGGCCTTCCCGGTTTGGAGAAACAAAAAACAAATCCGCTTTTCTTAAATCGCCGACGGATGGTATCGCTTCCAATGCCTAGGGAGTGCGCAGGACCATGCTCGACGAGACCAGCCGGCGGTCGCGCCAATCCCACGACCGCGCCAGCCTGTCGGGCACAAACATCGAGCGCGCCGGCGACTACAATCAGCGCGTGGCGCTGCAGTCGATCCGGGTCGGCCTGGCCAAGACCAAGCAGGAGGTCGCCGCCTATACCGGCCTGACCGTTCCCGCCGTCACCAACATCACCAACCGCCTGCTGGACGACGGACTGATCGTCGAGGCCGGCAAGCTGCACGGCCATCGCGGCCAGCCGGCCATGACCTTCACGGTCAATCCCGACGGCTGCTACTCGATCGGCCTGAACATCGACCGCGACCACGTCACGATCGTGCTGCTGGACCTGGCCGGCCAGGTGCGCGCCCGCGCCACCCGCGAAATCGCCTTCGCCAGCCCCGAGGAAGTCGCCGCCTTCTTCGAGGAACACTGCAAGGCCTTCCGCCGACTGCGCAGCATCAAGAGCGACCGCATCGTCGGCGTCGGCGTCGCCGTGCCCGACGACCTGGCCAAGACCGACCTGCCTCACCGCCCCGCCGCCTACGACGCCTGGAACACGATCGACCTGCGCGCCCTGCTCTCCAGCAACCACGGCTGGCCGATCACGGTCGAGAACGACGCCGCGGCCGCGGCCCTGGGCGAACTCCACTTCGGCCACGGCATGCGCAATCGCAGCTTCTTCTACATGCTGGTCAGCTCTGGCTTGGGCGGCAGCCTCGTCATCGACGGCGAGTACTTCCGGGGCGCGCACGGCCGCAGCGGCGAGCTGGGCTTCCTGCCGGTCGAGGCCTCGGGCGACGCGACCCTCGAGGACTTCTTCTCGCTGTCGTCGCTGTACGAGGCCCTGGGCGACCTGGCCCCCGGCGATCCGGCCGAGCTGGACGCCCTGCCGGCGGAAGCTCTGGCCCGCATAGACGCATGGCTGGACCAGGCGGCCGAGCGCCTGTGCGATCCGCTGGTCTCGATCAGCTGCCTGATCGACCCCCAGGCGGTGTTCATCGGCGGCCGTTTGCCCGGCCCGCTGATCGACCGGCTGGCCCAGGCGGTGAACGACAAGCTGACCGCGCGCCGCCTAGCCCTGGCCATGGCCCCGGTCCGCCGCGCGGCCCTCTCGACCGACGCCCCCGCCATGGGGGCGGCGATCATCCCGATCATCGCCCGCCACCTGCCCTCGCGCTCGGCGCTGCGGACGATGGACCAGGCTTAGGGTTCGGCGCTCTCAGCACCAGATCGCAATAAATCTCGTCATCCCGGAAGCCTCGAAGAGGCTATCCGCTTCGCTGCGGCCGGGATGACACGTGTTTTGACTTTGAGATCGAGGAAGGAGCGCGTCCCTAGCCCTCCCCCACAGACCACAGCCGCGCCGCGCCGCGCACGCCCGAGCTGTCGCCCCAGCGGGCCGGCGCGATCCTGGCCGCCCAGCCGTCCGAGAAGACGCGCGGCGCGATGACCGCCGGCAGGCGCTCGTACAGGGCCTGGACGTTCGACAGCCCGCCGCCCAGCACGAAGACGTCCGGGTCGACGATGTTGCAGATCACCGCCATCGCCCGACCCAGGCGATCGACCAGGCGATCGAAGGCCGCGCTGGCTTCCGGCTCGCCTGCCAGGGCCGCCGCGACGATCTCGGGACCGTCCAGCTCGCGCCCGGTCACGGCCTTGAAGTCGCGGCGCAGGCCCGTGCCCGACACCCAGGTCTCCAGGCACCCCTTCTGGCCGCACCAGCATTGCGGGCCGGGCGACTCCTCGGGCGTGGGCCAGGGCAGCGGGATGTGACCCCACTCGCCCGCCACGCCGTCGCCGCCCTCGACCAGGCGGCCGTCGACCACCAGGCCGCCACCGCAGCCGGTGCCCAGGATGATGGCGAAGGTCACGTGCGCCCCCGCGGCCGCGCCGTCGGCGGCCTCGGATAGGGCCAGGCAGTTGGCGTCGTTGGCCAGCCGCACCGGCCGCCCAAGCGCCGTCGTCAGGTCCTCGCGGAAGGTCCGGCCGTTCAGATAGACGGCGTTGGCGTTACGCATCATGCCGGTGCGAGGCGAGGTCGAGCCCGGCGCGCCGACGCCCACCGTGCCGCGCTGACCCGTCTGCGCCTCGATCCGCGCGATGAGGTCTTTGACGGCGGCCAGGGCGGCGTCATAGCTGGTCGGCGTCGGCGTTCTTAGGCGCGCCAGCACCTCGCCGTCGGGCGCCAGTGCGGCCGCCTCGATCTTGGTTCCGCCGAAGTCGACACCGATCTGAATCACGTCTTGCACTCGATTTCCGTTGTCGCGGCGCGCTCCCCCGGCGGCCGCGTGATTGGCAGAGGCCGCGCGCCACCGCGCGCGGATCATGAAGGGGGTTCAGGGGGTGACGCGGACCATCACCACGCCGTGCGACGGCGCGGTCGCGGTAAAGCGGCCGGTCTGCTTTCCCAGGTCCTTGTGGGCCCACAGGTCACGGACCTGGGCCTTGAGGCTCGCCGGGTAGCCCAGCTCGGTCCAGTCCACCGAGATCGACCTGGCCTCGGCCCCACGGTTGAACAGGATCACCGCGCGGCTCCCGTCCGCCAGGGGCTTGGACCAGACCTCCAGGTCGCCGTCGTCGCGCACCCGGCGGCCCTGGGCGCCGAGCTTGTCCTGGTTGATCGCGATGACCTCCTTGTTCAGCAGGATGTCGCGAGTGTCGGCGTCCATGTTGGCGATGTCGTTGCCGGCGATCAGCGGCGCAGCCATCAGGGCCCACAGGCTGAAGTGCGAGCGGTACTCGGTCGTGGTCAGGCCGCCGTTGCCGACCTCCAGCATGTCCGGGTCGTTCCAGTGGCCGGGGCCGGCATAGGGATACAGCGGCTCGTTCAGATCCAGGATCCGCATCACGCCCAGGGAATAATCGTGCTTGCCGTCCCATTTGTCTGTGATGTCGCCGGTCGTGCGCCACAGGTTGCCGACGGCGCTGGCCCACAGCCAAGGCTTGGCCGCGCCCCACTCGCACATGGAAAAGACGATGTCGCGGCCGGTCTCGCGCAGGGCGTCGGCCATCAGGGTGTAGGCCTCCTCGGCGTTGCGCGTGCCGGTCTCGCACCAGTCGTACTTCAGGTAGTCGACGCCCCATGACGCATAGATCTTGGCGTCCTGGTACTCATGGCCCTGGCTGCCCGGGCGGCCGCCGCAGGTCTTGCGGCCGGCGTCGGAATAGATGCCGAACTTCAAGCCCTTCGAATGCACATAGTCGGCCAGGGCCTTGATCCCGCTGGGGAAGCGCTTGGCGTCATAGGTAATGAAGCCACCCTCGTCGCGGGTTCCGTGCCAGCAGTCGTCAATGACCACGTACTGGTAGCCGGCCTCCTTCATGCCGTTGGCGGCCATGGCGTCGGCCACGCGACGCACGGTGGCCTCGTCGATGTTGCAGGCGAACTTGTTCCAGCTGTTCCAACCCATCGGCGGCGTCTGGGCCAGGCCATTGGCGACGCGCGGCGGCGCCTCCTTGTCGGCCGCCATCGCTCCGCTCGGGAGGAAGGCGGCCGGCAGGGCCAGCACGGCGGCGGCCAGCATGGCGCTCAGACCTTGCGAAGGGTTAGGCATCGACGGGCGTTCCTTTCATGGGGTCCGGCGCGGCGGCGCGCTCCAGGACGCTGGCGTGGGTCGGCATGCGGTCGCAGGCCTGGCGGCAGGCGATGCGCACGTGCTGCAGGCGCTCGGCCATGGCGCGCTCGTCCATCAGGTCGGCCAGCGGGTCGTAGCCCTCGGGTTCACCACCCTGACCGACCATGATCGCCAGCCAGTTCGGCTCCTGGAAGATGGTCTGGTTGGGGAAGATGGTCGCGCCGCGCGTGCGGAACAGCTCCATCTTGTGCTTCAGCGAGTCCGGGACGTTCATATGGCGCATGCGGTCCCACAGGGGCTGACCGAGGCGCTTGTTGGCGTGGTAGTGATAGATCAGGAAGTCCCGGATCTGCTCCATCTCCTCGCCCATCATCTGGTTGTAGAGATCGGCGACCGGCGCATCGATCCTGGCGCGCGGGAAGCTCCCGGCCAGCTTGATCAGGCCGTGCTGGACCAGGTGGATCGAGGTCGATTCCAGCGGCTCCAGGAAGCCGCTCGACAGGCCGATGGCCGCGCAGTTCTTGTAGCGTGACTTCTTGCGACGGCCGGTGGTGAACCGCAGGAAGCGCGGATCGGCCAGCACCGTGTTGTCCGGATGCTCGGCGGCCAGGGCGGCCAAGAGATCGTCGGCAGCCTGGTCGTCGCTGATGAAGTCGCTGACATAGACATAGCCGTTGCCGGTGCGGTGCTGCAGCGGGATCCGCCAGCGCCAGCCGGCCGTGTCGGCGGTGGCGCGGGTGTAGGGAATGGGATCCTCGTAGCGCGCGGTCGGCACGGCGATGGCCCGGTTGGCCGGCAGATATTCGGACCAGTCCTCATAGCCGACGCCCAGCGCCCCGCCGATCAAGAGGCCCCGGAAGCCCGAGCAGTCGATGAAGAAATCGCCGGCCAGGGTCTCGCCGCCCTCCAGGGTCAGCGAGGCGATCGAGCCGTCCAGCGGGTCCAGGTTGACGCCGCGAATGGTGCGCTCGATGCGCTGGACGCCCCTGCCCTCGGCCACCTCGCGCAGCAGCCTGGCGTAGAGCGAGGCGTCGAAGTGGTAGGCGTGGGCCATGGCCGAGCGCGGATCGCGGGGATCCTCGGTGCGCCAGTCGAACTTGCCGGCCTTGGCGGCCACGCAGCTCAGCGAGAATTCGGAGAGGTCGGCCTGGTAGCCCAGCTTGCGGGCCCGCAGCCAGAAGGCGTGGAACGATACGCCGTCCATCGGCGGACCGTAATTGCCGAACGGGTGGATGTAGGCGCTGTCCGGATCGCCCCAGCCGGCGAACTCGATGCCCAGCTTGTAGGTCCCGTTGGTCGACGACAGCATCCGCCGCTCGTCGACGCCCACGACCTGGTTGAAGAAGGTGATCGGCGGGATCGTCGCCTCGCCCACACCCACCGTGCCGATCTCGGCCGACTCCACCAGGGTGATCTTCATCTGGTGGGACGCGAAGACCTTGGAGAAGAAGGCCGCGGACATCCATCCGGCGGTGCCCCCGCCGACGATGACGAGGTGAGAGATCTTGCCCGCGTTTTCCATGCCGCCTTCGCCACTCGAAAAGGTCCCCGCCGGCGTGGCGCCGGCGGGGTTGCAGGGGGTCCTAGAACGTCCCGCGCACGATGAACGAAACACGGCGGTCGCTGACGGTCCAGCTGTGCGTCTTGACCAGCGATTTGGAGAAGTTGCCCTGGGTGCCCAGGTACCAGCTGTCGCGCTGGTCCATCTCGAGCTCGTAGCGCGAGTTCAGGAGGTTCACGGCCTGGACGCCGATCTTCACCCGTGGGGTCAGGGCGTACAGGACTGAACCGTCCAGCTGGCCGTACGACTTGGCGTAGACCGGCACCATCAGGTTCGAGGCCGAGGCGCTCATCAGGTACCGCGAGCGCCAGTTGTAGGCCAGGCGCGCGTCGATGCCGTACTTACTGAACAGAGCCGCGGCGTTGTAGGTGTAGCGCGACAGCTGCTCCAGCGGCAGATCCAGCTTCGAGGCGTTGATCTGCGAGCTGTCGGTGACGCTGCTGGAGACGTTCGAGGTCCCGCGGCTCTCCAGCATGGTCATGTTGAACTCGGTGCCGAGGCCGCCGAGCACGCCGGGCAGGAAGTCGTAGTACTGCTGGTACTGGAACTCGAGGCCGTAGACCTTCCCGTGGCCCATGTTCTGCGGGATCGTGCCCACGGCCTGGACGGACTTGCCGTCGGCCTTGGTGATCGTCGCCAGGGTCGGGGTCGACTGGATGTAGTCGTAGACGTCCTTGTGGAAGATCCCGGTCGAGACCATGCCGCCGTGGAAGTACCACTCGCCCGACAGGTCGAACGAGGTGGAGCGCATCGGCTTCAGGTTCGGATTGCCCGAGTAGAAGCCGAAGGCGACGTCGCTGTGGTACTGCACCGGCGAGCCGCCGGCGGCGGCCGCGTCCAGCTGGGCCTGGGTGTAGGCCGCGCCGGTCTGGGCGTTGATGATGTTGTCCGCGGCCGTGGCGTTACGCGACTGCAGGGTGGCCGACATGTTGACCGACGGGTCCAGCTGATAGAAGTCCGGCCGCACGATGTTCTTGGACGCCGCGAAGCGCAGGAACACGTTGGGCTTGGCCTTCAGGCGCAGGTTCAGGCTGGGCAGGACGTCGGTGTAGCTGGTCCCGCCGACCGAGGCGAACGGCTTGCCATCCGCGAAGTCGATCTTGGCCTGCGCCACGGACGAGGCGAAGCGCTTCTGCGCGGCGTCGATGAAGCCGACCGAGCCGTAGCCCTGGCCGTTGGTCGACGAATGGACGACGCGCAGGCCCAGATTGCCGTCCCAGCTCATCGTCTCGCCGCCCCACGCGAACGGCAGGTCGTGGCCGAAGCGCAGCTTGGCGTAGACCGCTTCGGTCTTCTCTTCCTGGCGATTGACGCCGCGGCCGCCTGAGCTGAGGAAGCTGGTGGTCGCATCGCCCAGCGGCTTCCAGTAGCTGATGCTACCCGTCGGCGCGGCCCAGATGGGCATGTAGCTCATCATCGTGCCTTGGGTGAACGGGCTGTAGGTCCCGCCCGCCGGCGACCAGCTGGGGATCGTCCCGTTCGGCCCGCCCGGCGGATAGTAGCCGTACTCGCCGTCCGTATAGGCCGGACCACCGCCCGGGATCGGGCCGTTCCACACCACCTTGTTCAGGTAGTCGTAGAGGCCGGCCGGGTTCTTGGCCAGGTCGAACGACGGCAGGATCAGGCCGGGGACGCTGAGGTCGCCCTTGAAGAAGTTGTCGAACGAGACCTTGTCCTGGTGCTGCGTATATTTGTCGGCCGTGGCCGTGACCCGCGTGGCCCAGGGGGCCGAGATCAGGTTCCAGTTGTAGCCGGCGTCGCGCGAGGTGGCGTCGCGCGAGGTGGCCCGCACGCCGAGCTTCAGGTCCTTCAGCCAGCCGTCCTCGTCGAACGAATAGGTCACGTCGAACTTGCCCGAATATTCGCGGGCGTCGTTGTCGTCGATGTGGTCCATCGCGGCGTACAGGTTGAACGCCGACGGGGTGCTGGTGACATTGGCCATGGTGATCTTCGGCAGCTCGCCGGTCAGATCCAGGCCGAAGCCGCCGTTCAGGGTGACGGTGTTGTAGACCGTCAGATCGGTGCCTTCGCGGTGCGACCAGACATATTGCAGGTCGCCGGTGACCAGCCAGCGGTCGTTGCTCCACTTGAAGCCGGCCGAGATGTCGTTGGTGTTGTCCTTCACCACGCCATAGCGGGTGCCCAGGTTCAGCAGGAACGAGTTGGCCACGCCGTTGCCGCCGCCGCCGCCGTCGACCAGCTGGCCCTTCAGGAAGTTGCCGTCCGAGTCGAAGGTGAACGAGGAGCCGCTGGCCGGGCCGACCACGAACGACTGGTTGTTGGTCGCCGAGCAGCAGGCCGAGGTCTGGGCGAAGCGGTCCTGGAAGGTCTGCTTGGCCTCGGTGCGGAACAGGGTCGTGTAGAGCTCGAGCCCGTCGTTCGGCCGCCACTGGAACGCGCCGTAGAAGCCCTTGCGGTCCCGGTCCTGCTTGTTGTTGCGGTACTGCACGCCGACCGGCACGAAGACCCGGCTGTTGCCCTGCCCCGCGATCGCGTTGTCGCCGTTGAAGTTCAGCGTCTTGCCACCGTCGTACGACGACTGAACGCCGACGCCGTGGGCGTTGTAGGGGTCGACGGCGATGGTGTTGACCGCCGTGTCCAGCTTGGAGTTGGACAGGCTGACCAGCATGCCGAACTCGCCGGCGCCGGTCTCGAAGCGGTCGCTCAGCAGGACGCTGCCCGACGGCGTGCCCGCCTTGCGCAGGTCGCCGCGCGTATAGTCGGCCGAGAAGGCCATCTGGTGGCCGGGCTGGTCGAACGGCATGCGCGTACGCAGGTTCACCGTGCCGCCCAGGCCGCCCTCGACGATGTCGGCGGACGGGTTCTTGTAGACATCGACGCCGGCGAACAGCTCGGGCGTCACATCCTCCCACGAGATGGCGCGGCCGCCCTTGGCCGAGAACATGTCCCGCCCGTTCAGCTCCGAGCGGACCCAGGTCAGGCCGCGGATCTGGATGCCCGAGCCTTCGGCGTTCAGGCGGTCGACGTCGCGCGGCTGGTTGGTGCGACCGATGGTGACGCCGGGCACGCGTTGCAGCGCCTCGGTCACCGACCGGTCGGGCAGACCGCCGATGTCGACGGCCGTGATCGAGTCGACGATCTCCTCGGAGTTCTTCTTCAGATCCTGAGCGGACTGGATGGCCTTGCGCTGGCCGACGACGACCACTTCGGAGACAGCGCTGTCTTTGTCGGTAGCGGTTTGAGCCTGCGCGGAAGCCACCCATCCGCCGGACATCACTGTGGCCGCTGCAGAAGCCAACAGCATGCATTTGCGATTTAGAAAATTCACGTTCCCTCTCCCTGTGATGGTCCGCCCGAACAGGGATCGATCGAGCGGCCTCGCCGTCCGCGCCTCGTGTCCGACGACAGATCGTCGGCCGCGACGTCAGCGGCATATTTTATTTAATATGCTTTATTTAACCGGCCAAGATTTATCATACAAGATGCAATCTGCAATGGATGACAACGTTGTTCGCCGGCCCGACGCCGAGCGAGCTTGACAACCCCTCCAGGGAAGCGCATCCCGCCGCCGCGTTCGATGCTGCAAGGCGTCATCGACGCTCTCAACGGAAACCCGAACCCCATGCCCAGCGACAGTCACAGTCGATCCATCACGCCGCGAAAGGCGTCACGCTAGGGGTTTAACGGGCTCCTTGCTGACGGCCGATCGCGGCCATAGTCACAAGGTGAAGCCCCATGGTTTTCCTCTCCGGAGACCTCAAGGCCGCGCATCCGTCTGCGCGCTTTCTCAACGCCGGGACCGTCCCCTCGTGGGCGGACCTGGTCGCGTTCCTGCTGCTCGCCGCCTGCGCGATCTTGATCGTGCGCGGCGCCGAGGACATGAGCCAGCCTCTGGCGGCCCTGCACGCCGCCCCGGTCACGCTGGACCCCGCCCGCCTGCCCGAATACGCCCTGCGCACGACGCTGCGGATGTTCCTGGCGCTGGCCGCCTCGCTCGTCTTCACGTTCACGGTCGCCACCCTGGCGGCCAAGAGCCGCAAGGCCGAGCTCTTGATCGTCCCGGCCCTCGACATCCTGCAGTCCGTGCCGGTGCTGGGCTTCCTGACCTTCACGGTCGCCTTCTTCATGGGCCTGTTCCCCGGCCGTCAGCTGGGCGTGGAGTGCGCGGCGATCTTCGCGATCTTCACCAGTCAGGCCTGGAACATGGCCTTCAGCTTCTACCAGTCGCTGCGGACCCTCCCCGCCGATCTGGACGAGGTCAGCCGCCAGTTCGGCTTCTCGCCCTGGCGGCGGTTCACGCGGCTGGAGCTCCCCTTCGCCACGCCCAGCCTGGTCTGGAACGTGATGATGTCGATGTCGGGCGGCTGGTTCTTCGTCGTGGCGTCCGAGGCCATCACCGTGGGCGACACCACCGTCACCCTGCCCGGCGTCGGCTCTTGGCTGTCGGTGGCCATCGCCCGCCAGGACATGAAGGCGCTCGCCTTGGGCGTCGCCGCCATGGCGGTCGTCATCGTGCTGTACGACCAATTGATCTTCCGGCCGGTGGTGGCCTGGGCCGACAAGTTCCGCTTCGAGCAGACCGCCAGCCAGCAGCGCCCGGCCTCGTGGCTCTATGACCTGCTGCGTCGAGCGGCCTGGACGCGATCGCTGGCTCGATCGCTGGCGCGCCTGTCGGGCGCCGCCGCGGGCCCGCTGCACCCAAGCGTGCGCAGGCGCGCCGTCCGCCTGCCCGCGCCGCCCCCTGCCCTGGGGCGGATCCTGGACGCCCTGTGGCTGGCCCTGGTCGGCGCCACGGTCATCGGCGGGGCCTGGCTGCTGTGGTCGTTCCTCAGCGTCCGCCTGTCCCTCGCCGACCTTGGCCAGGTCTCGCTGCTCGGCCTGGCGACCCTGGCGCGGGTGGTGGTGCTGATCGCCCTGGCCACCCTGATCTGGGTCCCGATCGGCGTCTGGATCGGACTGCGCCCGGCCTGGGCCGAGCGCTTGCAACCCCTCGCCCAGTTCCTGGCCGCCTTCCCGGCCAATGTGCTGTTCCCGTTCGCGGTGGCGGCCATCGTCGCCCTGCGCCTGAACCCCGACATCTGGCTCTCGCCGCTGATGGTGTTCGGAACCCAGTGGTACATCCTGTTCAACGTCATCGCCGGGGCCAGCGCCATTCCCGGCGACCTGAAGGAGGCCGCCGACATGTTCGGCCTCAAGGGCTGGCAGTGGTGGCGGCAGGTCGCGATCCCGGGGATCTTTCCCTACTACGTGACCGGAGCGCTGACGGCGTCGGGCGGCTCATGGAACGCCAGCATCGTCGCCGAGGCCGTGACCTGGGGCCATGAGCGCCTCGAGGCCGCCGGCCTGGGCGCCTACATCGCCAAGGCCACCGCGGCCGGCGACAGCGCCCGCGTCGCCCTGGGCGTGGCCGTCATGTCCATCTTCGTCATCGCCTTCAATCGTGTGCTCTGGCGGCCGATGTACCGCTTTGCCGAGCGCCGCCTCCGTCTGGCTTAAGGGAGAGCATCCATGACCTGCTTCACCCCCATCAACACCGCCGCCCCGCTGGTCGAAGCGACCGCCATCCGCCACCTGTACGGCAAGGCCGAGGGCGCCAACCTGCTGGTCCTCGACAATGTCGACCTGACCCTGAACGAGAACGAGATCGTCGGCCTGCTGGGTCGCTCGGGTTCGGGCAAGTCGACCCTGCTGCGCTCGATCGCCGGCCTGATCAAGCCGACCGAAGGCCAGATCGCCTTCCCGCCGCGTGCCGACGGCCCCACCACGGTCAGCATGGTGTTCCAGAGCTTCGCGCTCTTCCCCTGGCTGACCGTGCTGCAGAATGTCGAGGTCGGGCTGGAGGCCAAGGGCGTCCGCGCCGAAGAGCGCCGCAAGCGCGCCCTGGCCGCCATCGACCTGATCGGCCTGGACGGGTTCGAGAACGCCTATCCCAAGGAGCTGTCGGGCGGGATGCGCCAACGGGTGGGCCTGGCCCGCGCCCTGGTGGTCGATCCCTCGATCCTGCTGATGGACGAGCCGTTCTCGGCCCTGGACGTGCTGACCGCCGAGACGCTGCGCACCGACCTGCTCGACCTGTGGAGCGAAGGCCGCATGCCGATCAAATCGATCCTGATGGTCACCCACAACATCGAGGAGGCCGTGCTGATGTGCGATCGCATCCTGGTGTTCTCGTCCAACCCGGGACGGGTGGTGTCGACGATCAAGGTCGATCTGCCACAGCCGCGCCATCGCCAGGATCCGGCCTTCCGGGCGCTGGTCGAGCGGATCTACGCTCAGATGACCCGACCCGACCAGGCGCCGGCCGCTCGCGACGGCGTCTTCCCGGGCATGGGCCTGTCGATGGTGCTGCCCCGCGTCTCGACCAACGTCATGGCCGGCCTGATCGAGGCGGTCCATGCCGCCCCGTTCGACGGCCGCGCCCCGATGTCGGACCTCGCCCAGGACCTGCAGTACGAGGCCGACGAGCTGTTCCCCATCGCCGAGACCTTGCAACTGCTGCGCCTGGCCGAACTGCGCGAGGGCGATCTCGTGCTGACTGCCACGGCCCGTCGCTACGCCGAGGCCGAGGTCGACGCGCGCAAGCAGATCTTCGCCCAGCAGCTGCTGGCCCACGTTCCCCTGGCCGGCCACGTGCGCCGGGTGCTGGATGACCGGCCCAGCCACAGCGCGCCCGCAAGCCGGTTCCGCGACGAGCTGGAGGACTTCATGTCCCCCGACTACGCCGATCAAACCCTGCGGGCCGTGACCAACTGGAGCCGCTACGCCGAGGCCTTCTCGTACGACGAGGGGGCCGACCGGTTCTCGCTGGACGACGCCGTCTAGCCCTCGGAGGAGACCAAGATGAAGGTGAAGACCTTGATCCTGGGCGCGGCCTTGGCCATGCCCAGCCTCCTCCTTGCGCCTGTGGCGCGGGCGGCCGGCAACGCTCATGTGATCGACGACAGCGCCGTCGAAACACCGGGCGTCTGCCATCTGGAGGCCTGGACGACGCGCTTCACGCCGCGTCAGGGGCTGGTGAACCTGTCACCGGCCTGCACCCGCAAGGCCTGGCCGCGGCTGGAACTGGGCGCGGGCCTGCAGCAGGCCTGGTCCGGCGGGACCTCGGACACGCTGGTTGGGCCGGCGCTGAAACTGAACCTGCCGTCGGGCGGGAAGGGCCTCGACCTGGCCATAAGCGCCTCGACAGCCTACGGCCTGCGCACGAGGCGGCTGGAGACCGCGGGCGTGATCGTTCCGCTGACGATCCCCGTCGGCGATCGCGTGCGCGTCAACCTCAACGCCGGCTGGAGCTATAGTCCCGCCGCCGCCAAGCGCGACGCGGTCTTCTATGGCGCCCAGGCGGAGCTGGCCTTGACCCGCGACCTCACCCTGATGGTCGAGGGCTTCCGCCGCGACGGGGGGCGCCCGGGCGATCAACTCGGCCTGCGCTGGACGCCTGGCGGAGGTCGCCTGGACGTCGACCTCATCGCCGGCCGCCGCGCCGATGGCGAGAGCCCACGCGCGGCGACCTTGGGCGTAACGATACGGCGATAGCCGCCATCCGATCGCCCAGAACGACAAAACCCCCGTCGACAGGGTCGACGGGGGCTTCTGTTGGACGCTTAAGCGTGGAGAGCTTACGCGCCGCCCGGGAAGCGGAAGGGAACCTTCACCGAACCGGTCTTGGCGCCCATCGGCAGCTTCTCGGCGATGCACATGGCGGCCTTGTCGAAACCCTTACCACCGGCGCTGTTGTCGACGACCTTGCAGTCCGACAGCTTGCCGTCCGCAGCGTTGCACTCGAGCATCACTTGAGCGGCGTCGCGCGTGTTGGCGAACTGCTGCAGGCAGCGGCCCATCTGGTCTTCGAAACCGCCGGCGGCCGAAGCGGCTTGAGCGACGAAGAAGCTGCCAGCGAGACCCGCGGCGAAAGCGATAGAGAGTTTCATACCCACCCATTCCTTCTGGAACTGAACCAAACTTGTGAGGATGGTTATCGCGCCTAAGCCCTAAGGAACGGCCAAGCTTTGCGGTTAATCATTTCCAAAAATGATTAACCGGCGCGGGTTCCTGGACGGGCTTTCGACCGCGCCGCGCCCGCCGGCGGGGGCCTGGCGTCGCCGGTTAAGCCTACCGCCGTGGCGCCGGCAGGCTGAACGCGGATCGCGCCGAGACGTTGTCAGCGAACGTCCGCGAGGAAGCCCCCGAAGAGCTCCAAGGGAAGCCCCTATGTCCGACTATGTCCTCTACTACTGGTCCGCGCCGTTTCGCGGCCAGTTCGTGCGGGCCGTTCTGGCCCACGCCGGTCAGTTCTGGACCGAAGGCGGCGACGAGGAGATCTCGCGGCTGATGGCGCTGCCGGTCGACGAGATGCCCGCGCCATTCATGGGCCCGCCCCTGCTGGTCGATCGCAAGGCCGACGTCGCCATCGCCCAGATGCCGGCGATCATCCTCTATCTGGGCGAGACGCTGAACCTGCTGCCGCCCTCCCCCGCCCTGCGCGCCCTGACCTTGAAGCTGGTCAACGACGCCAACGACGTGATCGACGAGCTCACCCTGGACGGCGGCCGGCAGATGTGGACGGACGAGCGCTGGCGCGACTTCGTCCCGCGCCTGAAGAAGTGGATGTTGTTCTGGGAGGAGACGGGACGCCGTCATGGGCTGACGAAGACGTCGGGCTACCTGCTGGGCGGCGACGCGCCCGGGATCGCCGACGTGGTCTCGGCCACCCTGTGGTCGACCATGGCCGACCGCTTCGAGGCGATCGCGAAGATCCTGGAAGAGACCGCGCCGATGACCGCCGCCCTGACGAGACGGCTCTATGGCCTGCCGGCGCTGGCCGAGCTGGCGGCGAAGGCGCGGGCGGACTACGGCGAGACCTACTGTGGCGGACAGATCGAGGCCTCGCTGCGCGAGGTCCTCGAGGCTTAGGGCTGCGCGAGGTCCTCGACGCCTAGGTTGACGGGCGGGCCCGAAGACCCGCCCATCGCCTGGACTAGAAGCGCTTGCGAACCTGGAAGCCGGCCGTGCGCGGATTGATGCTCACGACCTGCTTGGCGTTGTTCAGCGCCGAGGTCACGCTCATCAGCCCGACCTCGTTGGTGACGTTGTTGAGGAACAGATAGGCGCCCCAGTCGGAACCCTCGATCCCGCCGCGCAGGTTGGCGTAGCCGTAGTCGCCCTGCTTTTCGTAATAGACGTAGGTCGGGCGGAACTGCGAGGCGGACTCGCCGACATAGGCGTAGTCGGCGCGGATCAGGCCGTTCAGGTCACCCTTCAGCGGCCAGGTGTATTCGGCCGAGGCCGAGCCGCTGAAGTCGGCGACGTTCGGGAACTTGTCGCCGGTCAGGCCGGTCGAGCCGGTGATCAGGATGGTCGAGTTGGCCTGGTCCTGGGTCAGCTTGGCGTCGACCCAGGCGGCGGTGGCCTGCAGAGTCAGGCCGCGGATCGGACGGGCGACCGCCTCGACCTCGAAGCCCTTGATCTTGGCCGTGCCGGCGTTGGTCAGGTAGCTGAAGGCCCCGTTGGCGCTGGTGGCCGAGATCTGCATGTTCGACCAGTCGATCTGGTAGGCCGCCGCGTTCAGGGTCAGGCGGCGATCGAACCACTGGCTCTTCACGCCGGTCTCGTAGTTCCACAGGCTGTCGGGGGCGTAGGCCAGAAGCGCGCTGGCCAGGCCCGGCACGTTGTTGGCGCCGCCCGGACGGAAGCCCTTGGCCGCCAGGCCGTAGACCATGATGTCCGAAGTGACCTGGTAGCTGACATTGACCTTGCTGACCCAGCCGTCGGCGCTGGCGTCGACCGAGGCGGCCGGACCGACGTACGATTGGGTGATGAAGTTGCTGATCAGGACCTGGCCCGAGACGGTCTTGTCGTACTTGAAGCGACGGACGCCGGCGGTCAGGGTCAGCTTCTCGATCGGCTTGTAGGCCACTTCACCGAAGAAGGCGGTCTGCTTGGTGTCGGTGCCGACGTGGCGCCAGGCGGTCAGGTCGTTGGGGTTGATGACGCCGGTGGCGGCGTCGGCCTTGGCGACCTTGCTCTCGATGTAGTCGTCACGCTTTTCCAGATAGACGCCGGCGGTCCAGTCGACCTTGTCCTCGAACAGCGAGCCGTTCATGCGCAGTTCGTGGTTCCACGAGGTCAGGCCCATCGGCTGGTAGAGGGCGCCGGGGGTGCGGCTGTCGGCATAGGCGGTGTAGGCGCTCATCTGCGCCGTGGTGCAGGCCGGGTTGGTCGAGCCCGTGGCGGCCGGGCCGCCCGCGATGTAGTTGCGGCACGAGGTGGCGTTGGCGCGGTTGGCCGACAGCGTCGGGCTGTAGTCCGAGTTCCGCAGCAGGGTCCACTTGTAATAGGACGAGGTCGCCGTGACCGTGGCGAAGCCCAGCTCCCACTTGCCCGTGACGTTGTAGAGCCGCAGGTTGTCCTCGGTCGGGGCGATCGTGCGGGCGTTGGTCGAGTAGTCCTTGGTCCCCAGCGCCGGGTACCAGCTGTTCTGGCCGTCCAGGGTGGTCTTCTGGAACAGGCCCTCGGCGGTCAGGGTCAGGTTCTCGGTGGGCGTGAACCCCAGCATCAGGCGGCCGCCGCTGGAGTGCTGACTGTTGATGTTGTTCTTCTTCAGCAGGATGTCGTCGATGTAGCCGCCCTGCTCGGCCTTGTAGAGCACCAGGCGCGCGGCCAGCTTGTCCTCGATCAGAGGCACGTTGACCATGCCCTTCACGGAGTAGCCTTGCCCGCCGTCCTTCTGGGCCGTGCCGCCGACCTCGACCGCGCCGGCGTAGCGGCTGCTGTCGGGCTTGTTGAGGATGACGCGCAGCGTGCCGCCCATCGAGCCCGAGCCGTACAGCGTGCCCTGCGGGCCGCGCAGCACCTCGATGCGCTCGGCGTCGAACAGGTTGACGTCGGCGCTGGTCGAGCTGGCGTCGGCGGTCGTGCCGGCCGGGCCCGTCAGCGGGGTCTCGTCGTAATAGAGGCCGACCGTGGCCTCGCCGGCGCTGCGCACGCCGCGCAGGGTCAGGCGGCGGCTGGTCGGCGAATTGCCCTCGACCTGCAGGTTCGGGACGGTGCGGAAATAGTCCTGGATGCCCGAGGCGCCCAGCGCCTGCAGCGACTTCTCGGTCACGGCGCTGATGCTGATCGGCGTGGTCTGGACGGTGGTCGAGCGCTTCAGCGCGGTGACCACGACCTCTTCGATCGTGCCGTTGTCGGCGGGCTGGGCGGCGTCCTGGGCGAAGGCGTGGCCGGCGGCCAGGCTGGTCAGGGCGGTGGCGCCCAGGGCCAGGGCGCGCAGACCTCGGAACTGCAGTTTCATTGTAGATCCCCTCTTGTCGGTCCGCTCGACGGCGGCCTTACCGATCAGACGCAAGGCCGCGGCGCTCCCTCACCGGCGCGGCGCGAAAAAGGCTGGGGACGGATCAGAAGCGGCGTTCGAGAGAGAGGCGGACGGTGCGCGGGGCGACGCCGAAGTACTCGATCGGACCGGACGTGTTGCGGGCGGCCGAGGCCTTGCCGGCGCGGTCCAGGATATTGTCGACGGCCAGATCGGCGCTCCAGGCCCCGCCCTCCAGGCCCAGGCTGACGCCGAACAGCCCATAGCCGCCCATCTTGATGTAGTCGGCATTGCCGGCGTTGAAGGCCGAGCGGGCCAGGCCGGCATAGGAGCCGTCCAGGCGCAGGCGGCCGGTCAGCCCTTCGGCCAGGGTCCAGCGGCGCTCCATCGAGGCGGCGGCCGTGACCTTGGGCACCACCGGCAGGCGGTCGCCCTCCAGCCCCAGGCCGATGGCGGTGTTGGTCACCTGGTCGGCGGTGAGGCGCGCGTCGGTCAGGGTCAGGCTACCGGCCAGGGTCCAGCCCGCGACCCGCTGGGCGGTCGCCTCCAGCTCCAGCCCGTGGATCCGCGCGGCTCCGATGTTGGTGACATAGGTGAAGGCCCGGTTCTGGGTCTGGGCGGCGTACTGCATGTCGGTCCAGGTCACGCGGTACAGCGCCACATTGGCCGTGAAGCGCCCATCCGAAGTCTGCCCCTTCAGCCCCAGCTCGTAGTTGTTCAGGCTGTCCGAGCGATAGACCGCCAGGCTCTCTGGCAGTCCTGGCACCACATTGACCCCGCCTGGCCGGAAGCCCTGGGACACCTGGGCGTAGCCGAACAGGTCCGGACCGAACCGGTGACTGGCCAGGGCCTTCAGGCTCCAGCCGCGTTCCTCGGTCCGTGCGTCGATGCCGTAGTCCGCCCAGGTGCCAGAAACCACATTGGCCACCTGCACCGCCCCCCGGTCGCGCTTGACGTAGTCGAAGCGCCGCGCGCCCACGGTCAGCTCGGTCGCGGGCGTCATGGCATAGGAGAGCTCGCCAAAGACCGCGCTCTGCGACAGGTGGTTCTCGATGTCGCGCCGGCCGATCAGGACGGGCGGTTCGGTCGCCGCGCCGGTCGTCGGGTCCACGTGGCGGACCTGGCTGTCGATATCGTCGCCCCGCACCTCTCTATAGGCGCCCAGGGTCCATTTCAGCGGCCCCTCGCCCACCGATGAAGCCCGCAGCTCGTGGATCTCGGCAGTCAGCTCGGCCGGCTGGTTCAGGATCGCCGGATAGACGCTGTCGACATAGGCCGAGTAGCTGGCCATCTGGGCGCCGTCGCAGGCCTGGCTGATCGAGAACATCCGCATGCAGCCGGCCGCGTTGGTCCGCTCGCCGACCAGCACGCCGCTGTAGTCGGACCGCCGCATCAGCCGCCAGCGGTACCAGGACGACACCGCCGTGATGTCCACGACCTCGCCGCGCCATTTCAGGGTCGCCGCCGCCAGGTCGATGTCGCCGTCGAAGGGCGCGCGGCCGGCATGCACCGTCCGCCACGGCCCGGCGGTGTCGTTCCAGGCCGAGATGTCGCCCCGGCGCGTGGACTGGTGGGTGGCCGAGACCAGGGCCGAGAACCGCGAGGTCGGCTCCCACAGCGCCGCCAGCCGCACGCCCTGCACCCGCGAGGCGTCGACGTCCTTCAGGCCCAGCCGGATATTGTCGATCACCCCGGGCTGGTGTTGCTCGTAGGCCGTCAGGCGCACCGCCAGGGCCTGGGGGATCACCACGGTGTTCAGCACGACGGTCGCCACGCCCGCCTGGCCGCCATGGGCCGCCCCCGCCAGCGAGACCCCGGCGGCGGCCGAGTCCTCGGCCAGATCCGGACGCCGGAACAGGATCCGCAGCGCCCCGCCCATCGCGCCGGAGCCGTAAAGCGTGCCCTGCGGCCCGCGCAGCAGCTCGATGCGATCGACATCGACCAGGGCCAGCTCCGGCGCCATTACCCCGGGGTCGGACGTCGTGCCGACCGGCCCTGTCATCGAGGTCTCGTCGTAATAGAGGCCGGTGGTCGCCTCCCCCGCCCCATAGACCCCGCGCAGCACCAGCCGCCGCCCGAAGGCGGTCGAGACCAGCTTCAGCCCCGGCAGCAGCGGCGAGGCCTTGTCGAGATCGACGACGCCCAGGCGCGACAGCTGCTCGCCGGCGACCACGGTCATGCTGATGGGCGTCTGCTGCACCAGGCTGGAGCGCTTCAGGGCGGTGACCACCACCGACTCCATGGCGACCGGCGGCGGCGGGGGCTCTGGCCTCGGCGCCGCGGCGGCGGTCTCGGCCAGCGCTTCGCGGGGCGCCGGCACGACCAGGAAGCTGCGTCCCTCGAGGCGGACGGCCAGCCCCGATCCGGCCAGCAGCCGCTCCAGCGCCGCCTCGGCCGTGAACTGGCCGCTCAGCGCCGGGCTACGCTTGCCGCGCGTCAGGGCCGGCGAGAACAGGATCTCGCGATCGCTGCGCACGGCCAGCTGGTTCAGCGCCTGGCTCAGCGGCTGGGCGGGAATGTCGAAGCGATAGGCGGCGTCAGGGCGCCTGGGCGCGGCCCAGGCGGCGTCCGTCGGGCAAGCGCCGACCGCGCCCGCGCACAGCAAGGCCACGACGGCGCCGCGTCTCAACGACGCCCTCGACGCTCCGGACCTCAACACACCGACTCCCGACCTCCCCGACGGCTAAGGCTGTACGCCGCCGAGGGCGCACACCTTGCCTCAATTCGCCGGCCGACCTTGCCTGGTCTCTTGTCCCGACGCCTGAAGATCGCGTGTTGCATAGGCTTTAGGCAACAGGCCGATGGTTGCACGTGAGCGCCTCGGACACGTCCCGGCGGCTTGACACAAGCGAAAGCTCGATTTCACCTGACCGTCATGTCGGGGCGTAAACAATGATTTGGGGCGGTAAACCGTCCAGAGCGCAGGAGCAGGCGCCCAGCCTCGCCGACAGCGGGGCGCGGTTCATTCCCGCGCTGCGGGCCTTCTTCTCACGCCGCGCGCCGGCCAGCGATGTCGAGGACCTGGTGCAGGAGGTCCTGCTCCGTATCCAGAAGCGCCAGCCCGCCCCCGTCGTGAACAATGTCGAGGGCTATCTGTTCGAGGTCGCCGCCAACGTCCTGATCGATCGCGGTCGCCGCGATCGCACCCGTCGGCGCAACGATCACTGCGAACTGCAAGAAATTCATCACCCCGTTGATGAAATGTCTCCGGAGCGCGTCCTACAAGGACGAGAGAAGATGGCGCGGGCCATGGCGGCCCTCAACGAGCTGCCGGAACGCACGCGACGGGTTTTCATCCTCGTGCGCTTCGAGGAGATGAGCTACAAGCTCGTCGCCCAGCGTTTGGGGGTCTCCGTCAGCGCTGTCGAGAAACATGTGATGAAGGCGCTGCGTCATCTGCACGCGCGTCTGCGGGACCAGGATGACGTCGACCACGTCGGGCAAAGAGAGACACGACGACCCGGCTAGCGCGGCCGCGACGTGGTTCGCGCGCCTGCAGGGCGACGACGTCTCCCCGCAGGACCGGCGGGACTTCCAGCAATGGCTGACGGCGGACGCGCGACACGGCGCGGCGTGGGACGACGTGCGCGCCACGTGGGACGACCTGTCCAGTCTTGAGAACGACCCGAGCTTCGCGGCCCTGCGCGCCGAAGCCTTGGGCGCCGACGCCCTGGGCGCGGGCGAAGCCGCCCCGCGCCGCCTGAATCGCCGGACCCTGGGCCTGGCCGCCGCCGGCCTGGTCGCCGCCGTGGCCGGAACCCTCGCGGGCCGCCGCTGGCTGGAGGACGACAAGCCCGCCGCCCCCGCCGCCGACGAGCCGGTGTTCACCACCGCCGTGGGCGAGCGCTCGACCTTCCGCCTGGCCGACAATTCGGTGGTCACGCTCAGCACCGACTCCGCCGTGCGGGTCAATCACTGGGGCGCCGAGCGCCGCCTGACCCTGCTGCGCGGCCAGGCCTATTTCCAGGTCGCCAAGGACAAGACCCGGCCGTTCATCGTCACGGCCGGCGACAAGTCGGTCACCGCCGTGGGCACCGCCTTCGACGTCCGCCTGGAGCCGGGCAAGCTGTCGGTCACCCTGGTCGAGGGCCGCGTGCGCATCGCCGGGGCCTCTCCCCAGGGCGAACGCCGCGTCGAGATGGACGCCGGCTCGCGCTTCGTGGCCGCCGGCTCGGCCGACTGGACGATCGCGACCGTCGACACCGCCAAGGAAGCCGCCTGGCTGCAGGGCCGCCTGGTCTTCGACGGCGAGCCGCTGTCGGCCGTGGTCGCCGAGATGAACCGCTTCTCGGACCGCAAGCTGGCCCTGGCCGACCCGGCCCTGGCCGCCACCCCGGTCAGCGGCGTCTTCAAGACCGGCCAGATCGACGCCTTCGTCGCGGCGCTGCGGACCTATGGCCTGGCCGAGGTCGGGCGATCGGACGACAAGCAGGTCGAGCTGGTGAGCCCGGCGCGAGGGAATCTGTAGGCCAGCGCCGCAGGCCCCCACCTGACCACGCTCCGCGCGGTCGTCCGCCCCCCGGAGGGGGCAGACGGATAGCGCCGCTCCCGTCTTCCCCCTCCGGGGGAGGAGCGCCGCAGGCGCGGAGGGGGCAAGTAAGGGGATTGGAGCGCCTCTATCCTCGGAGTTCGCGAGATCGAGTTTAACGAAATCAGCCACTTGTCGATTTTACGCGCCATCGAATGATCCGCGCTGAAATCCGCCCCCATACTCTTCTCACCCGATAGCGCGGAAGGGACGTCCGGCCGGCGATCGAGACGGCTGTCGGGGGTGGTCGAGCGGGAAGCGCTCGCCGGTCTTCTTTCGGGAAGGCGTCTTCGCGACGGATCCAGTGGCGGGTTCCCTGAAACATCGGGACGAAGCCCTGGCGGCGAAGACTTCGGCGAACGCGGCAGGTCCGGGCTGAAATCGCCCGGGCAGTCCGGGACCGGGGTCGTCGCCCCGGCCCGCCCGTCGGGGGCCTCTCGTGGGAGCGGGTTAAAACCCCGCGCCTCGCGGGCTCACCGGATAACGCGCCACGCGGAGCGCTCGGCTTCGTCGAAACGGTAATCAATAACCCATCCTCCGGGCGTCGCCCGGGCGCTCCGCGTCCCTTTCCGCACCTTCAGCGGTCCGCCGCGTGAAGCGGCGTCGTCGTGCGTCCTTCGAGGCGCGGCGCTTCTCGCCAAAAAATCCCACGCCTAGGGTGAGGAAACGCCGCGGCCATCCGTCGTACAGACAAGCCGCCGCGGATACCGACGGCGCAGTCCTTTCTCGGGGAAACCGTTCCATGAAGCTCTCAGCCCTGAAGCTCGCCCTCCTGTCCGCCGGCATGGCGACCAGCGTGCTGGCGACCCAGGCCCTCGCCGCGCCGCTGACCGACGCCGGCCGCGCCCAGATCCTGAAGGCCGTCGACGCCGACGCCCCGCAGATCCAGGACGCGGCCCTGAAGATCTGGGGCTTCGCCGAGGTCGGCTACCAGGAGACCAAGAGCTCGGCCCTGCTGCAGGGCCAGCTGAAGACGGCCGGCTTCGACGTGAAGGCCGGGGTCGCCGGCGAGCCGACCGCCTTCGTGGCCAGCTTCAAGAACGGCGCGGGCCCGGTCATCGCCGTGCTGGCCGAATTCGACGCCCTGCCCGGCCTGGCCCAGACCGCCGATCCGGTGAAGACCGGCATCCCCGGCCAGATCGCCGGCCACGGCTGCGGCCACAACCTGTTCGGCGCCGCCTCGGTCGGCGCGGCCGTCGCCCTGAAGGACTGGATGGTCAAGAACAACATCAAGGGCGAGCTGCGCGTCTACGGCACGCCCGCCGAGGAAGGCGGCTCGGGCAAGGTCTATTTCGTCCGCGACGGCCTGTTCAACGACGTCGACGCCACCCTGCACTGGCACCCGGCCAATTCGAACAGCGCCGTTCAGGGCGTGTCGATGGCCAATATCAGCGGCAAGTTCCGCTTCCACGGCGTCTCTGCCCACGCCGCGGGCGCGCCGGAAAAAGGCCGCTCGGCCCTGGACGGCGTCGAAGTCATGGACGTGGCCACCAACTTCCTGCGCGAGCACACGCCCGACAAGACGCGCATCCACTACGTGATCACCTCCGGGGGCACCGCCCCGAACGTCGTGCCCGACTTCGCCGAGGTCTACTACTACGTCCGCCACCCCGATCCGGCCGTGGTCAAGGACGTCTGGTCACGCGTCGAGAAGGCCGCCCAAGGCGCGGCCCTGGCCACCGGCACGACCGTGGACAAGGAAATCACCGGCGGCGTCTACGCCCTGCTGCCCAACGATACGCTGGGCCGCGTGATGGACGCCAACCTGCGCAAGGTGGGCGGCATCACCTGGACGCCCGAGGAGATCGCCTTCGCCAAGACGATGCAGACCAGCCTGGTCAATCCGCCGTCGATCGACACCGTCAAGACCATCGAGCCTTACAAGATCGAACTGGAAGGCGGCGGCGGCTCGACCGACGTCTCGGACATCAGCTGGGTGACGCCGACCGTCGGCCTGGGCACCGCGACCTTCGTCCCCGGCTCGGCCGGCCACAGCTGGCAGAACGTGGCCGCCGCCGGCTCGTCGATCGGCGTGAAGGGCGCGGTCAACGCGGCCAAGACCCTGGCCCTGACCGGCGCGGACCTGTTCTCCAACCCCGACCTGGTCAAGAAGGCCAAGGCCGAGCTGGACCAGCGTCGCGGTCCGAACTTCACCTACAAGGCCATGCTGGGCGACCGCCCGCCGGCTCTGGACTACCGCAAGCCCGCCTCGGCGGCGCGCGAGTAACGATCGCCCCCTTCCCCGGCGATCGTCAGCGGCCGGCGCCCCTCCCCCTTCCAGGCGTCGGCCGCACACCTTCCTTTGTTTGTTTTTGGAGACCGGCGTGGTCCAGACCGTCATCGTCCCCCGCGAGCGCTTCGAAGCGCTCAAAAACGCCCTGCCCGCCGTGACCCGCGAGCACCTGACCGATGTCTACGGCATCAGCGAGACGACCTGGACCAAGCTGCGCAAGGGCGAACCGATCAAGCTCAATACGTGGGAGCGGATCCAGGCGCGGCTGGCGCGGCGCTTCGGGGCCGCGTCCTTCGTCTAGGGAATTGGCGTCTAGTCCGACGAACCGGCTCCCTCCCCTTTTGAGGATGGGAGCCGGGCCGTCGAGCCCGGCGGGGACCCGACGACCACTCCAACGCACGCCACAAGCCCCACTCGGCGTACGGGCCCTAGGTTCTCGCTCAAGGCGACCGGGGCTGTCATTGTCCAGAAATCCACGTTTTATTGCCTGTCGGTTTTGAGTCCGTCGCCGGCCGCCCTGCGGGTCGCCCGACGTCGGCCAGCCGACTTTCGGCAGCGTTTTCAGGGATTTCCGTGTCCGACCCCGGTTTGCGTAAAGATGTCTGGCTCTTGGACGCCCGGACACAGGACGACGCCTTCCAGCAGTATCGTCAGGGCTGCGCGCACCTGTTCGACATCACCCTGCTGTCGCCCGAGGAGACCTTCTTCAACCGTCTGGAGGGCTACAATCTGGGCGCCGTGGTCTTCGCGCGCTGCTGTGGCGTGCCGCAGCGGTTCGAGCGAAAACTCTCCCACATATTGCTCGACGGCGGCGACACCGTGATGGCCGTGCTCGATCTGGAAGGCTCCGAATGGCGCGGCGATTACGACGGCCGCACCGCTGGCAGCCATCAGGGCCAGATCCGCATCATCGACATGGCCCGCCCCTTCGACATGTCGACCAGCGACTACAGCTCGATCTACATCATCACGCCTCGCGCCCAGCTGGACGGCTGCGGCGACCTCGACTTCCACGGCCTCGTCGTCTCGGACGCCAGCCCCAGCGGCCGCCTGCTGGCTTCGCACCTCCGGGCCCTCGGCGAGGTCATCGACCGCATGACGATCCGCGAGGCCGAGCCCGCCGCCAGGGCCGTGGTCGCCCTGATCGGCGGCGCGATCCTGGCCCACGCCGAGCCCGCCTCCGGCGATCCGCGTCCGGTCGAGAAGATGCTGCTGGCTGCGGGCCGCCAGTTCGTCGAGCAGCGCCTGGACGACGTCGAGCTCTCCCCCGAGGACGTCCGCCGCCACCTCGGGGTCTCGCGCAGTCTGCTCTACAAGGTCTTCGAGCCGCTGGGCGGGGTCAGCGCCTTCATCCAGGGCCGCCGCCTGGACCAGGCCTTCGACGCCATCCTGCAGGATCGCGCCGAACAGCACACTCTGGGCGAGATCGCCTATCGCCACGGCTTCCGCTCCGACGCCCATTTCAGTCGCGCCTTCCGCAGCCGCTTCGGGGTCACACCGGGCCGCCTGCGCCGCCTGGGCGAGGCCGCCCGGCGCGAGGGCCTGTCGGCGCTGGAACGACCGGACGACGTCTGGGCCTGGCTGCGCGGACTCTGATCGCGCAAACAGGACTAAATCCGCGCCGGCGGCGCCCAGTTCGCCGCCATTCATCGAGGCGGCTCACTCATAGGGCGAGCGCCATTGCCTACGGCCGCCATCACGACGTACCATCCGCGCCCTCTCGTCACCCCACCGACGAGCACCTAGCCGGCGGCGTTCAGCGAGTGCTGCCGGCCTTCTCCTCCCTCCCGAGGCCCCAGATCGGCCTTCGCCGCCGATGCGCGTGCTTATGGCCGCGCTGAACCGCATTTGGCAGTTGCGAGCCCACGGAGGCTCCTGTATCGAACGCCCTCCCCCGCCGACGTGATTTGCGTCGACACCCGGATGGCCCGGTGGCGGAGTGGTGACGCAGCGGACTGCAAATCCGTGCACCCCGGTTCGATTCCGGGCCGGGCCTCCATTGATTTCAACCCGTTAGCTGCTCGATCCGCCAATAGACCTGCACATCCGGCGATGTGCGGCTCACTGGCGCGTGCAGAGGATCATGCGGCCTTGCCGCATATCCGCCCCCGGCGGCGAAACCGATGGCGCTTGGAAAAATATTAACACACGTTAGTATGTGTTGAGAAATTTCCTGGCGAATACTCGACACATGTTCAATATTTAAGCATTGCAAAATTGCGAATGCGCTAACCTGTCACATTTACTGCTCCCACCACCGATCTATTATTCACCACCTCTTCCTAGACCCGCAGCGCTGTGAGACGTCTTTGTAAATCGCGCCACTACGCCGATTCAAAACGCTCCAGCCCGCGCGGGCGTCCTCCGCGTGGTGATAGTATAGATGCGTATTCAGTTGCTGAGCTCGGTCGCCGCGTTTGTGACGGCGGCTAGTGTTTTCGCAGGCGCGAGCGGTACGCTGAACAACGGTCAAACTTCCCCGGGAGACGTGACCGGCATAGCACTTGCCCCCGAATCTGCGATTCAGCCGGACGAGGCCGCGCGCCTCGCCAAGCAAGCCAGTTTCGGCCCGACACCAGAGTTAGTCGACGCGATCGTTGCGAAAAAATCTGCCGCCGCCTGGCTGGATGAGCAATTCACCCTGTCGCAAAGCACCTATGTCGACGTCGCCGAAAAAAATGCTCCGGTCAATTTCTGCGCCACGCTCAGCGGGACCGAACAAACCAACTGCGTGCGCGAGTACTTCTCCGCAGTTCCTACGCAGATGCGCTTCTACAAGAATGCGATCTACGGGAATGATCAGCTTCGTCAGCGGGTCGCCTTCGCCCTGTCGCAGATCATCGTTGCGTCCGAATTCGAGGTGCACAGCACCGCGGGACTGGCGACCTTCAACCAGATCCTGCTGGGCAACGCGTTCGGCAACTATCGCGACATCCTCAAGGCCGTCACGCTCAACCCGTACATGGGCGACTATCTGGACATGGCCGACTCCAACAAGAGCCAGC
>Ga0209050_1000934_pt1 | contig 38215 bp, 39 predicted proteins | sample Araplavi_mTSA_r2_FD_184276 | JGI IMG/M metagenome (GOLD analysis project Ga0209050, IMG submission 184276) | Arabidopsis root microbial communities from North Carolina, USA - plate scrape MF_Cvi_mTSA_r2 (SPAdes) (version 2) | ecosystem: Host-associated > Plants > Roots > Endosphere | place: USA... | reverse complement strand
GCGGGCCGGCCGCCGGCTGCCCCCGGCGATGCGCTTGAGCACGCCGAACAGCCACAGCGAATAGATGAACACGATGAACGTCGCCAGCCACGGGGCGAGCAGGTACACGAGCCACGTGTACCAGAGCAGGTCCTTCGAGAGCGGGGTCATCCCGATCTTCTTCAGCGCGACGACCGACAGGCCGGCGAGGAACAGCGTGTAGGCGATGTAGAACACCCCGAGGTGCGGCGCGATGAACAGCCAGCTGGCGTAGCTCAGGTTGACGTTCCAGTCGCCGACGTCGTACTCCCAGCCGAAGGTCTCGTACCCGGTGAAGGCCACGCCGATGTAGACCGTCCGGGGGGCGCCGGTGAGCCGGTCGAAGACGAGACCGTGCAGGCCTTCCTTCCAGAACGGGGCGAAGTCGCCGAGGGCGAACTTCTGCTGCAGCAGGTCGCTCAGCCGCATGACCTCCACCATCATGGACACCTGCTGGAGCCGTCCGATGATGTGCTCGAGGCCCAGCGTGATGGTGGACGCGTAGTCCACCGCGTCCAGGTTCGTGAGGAAGCCGGTCACCAGGGTGTCGAACGTGAGCCCCGTGACCGCGGACGCCCGGATCACCCATTTGAGGTTCGACAGCAGGGGGTACGCCGACAGGATCAGCAGCCCGACACCGATCAGCTTGACCTTCGACACCCGGCCGCGGCGCAGCGCGCGGCACCATTCGAGGAAGATGACGAACAGCAGGACGCCGGCCCAGCCGCGCATCAGGTTGGAGACCAGCCAGATGGCGAGGTTCGCGTGGAAGTACTTGTTGTCGCGGTACAGCGCGTAGTAGATGATGAACAGCGTGTCGACCGGCAGGAAGATCCACACGAAGGTGAAGATGCTGTCGCCGCGGTTCGTGTTGTTGCCGGCCACATTGATGCCGGTGAGCGTGTTGAACAGCCAGAAGGCCAGTTGCGCGACGATCAGGAACACGCCGATGCGCCGGCCTGCGGTGTCGTCGTCCGTCGCCAGGCGCATGGGTGCGACCTTCAGCCGGGTCAGCAGCTGGAACACCGGCACCAGCAGCACCACGTGCGACAACACCACGAGCGTGGTGGCCCAGAAGAGCGCGCCCTCGTCGTGCAGCCGGAGGCCCGCCACGTCGCCGAGCAGTTCGCCGCTGGTGTAGATCATCGCGGCCGCGATGAGGTTCACCCCGACGAACAGCAGCAGCCATGGCAGGCGAGCCTTCACGGCCGGGCTCCGTCGACGTTGCGGATCACGCGGGCCGGGATACCGGCCACGACCACGCCTGAGGGAAAGTTCTGAAGGACCACGCTGTTTGCACCTATCACCACGCCGTCGCCGATCCGGATGGCTCCGAGGATCTTCGCGCCGCTGCCGATCACGACATTGTCGCCCACGACGGGCTGCTGGTTCACGGGGGACTCCGTGTCCCGGTTGCCGAGGGTGACGCCGTTGAGGATCTTGCAGCCCCGGCCCATGTGGACGTCACCACCGATCACGATGTCGTGGCCATGCACCACCATCAGGCCCGGACCGATGGTGGAGCGCAGGGAGATGTCGCTCGCGTACAGCACGCGGATGGCGTATTCGAACAGCACGCGGAACACCACGCCCAGCAGCGGGATGCGGGCCAGCGTCTGCCCGGTGCGGTACAGCACCACCAGGTGGTACGTGTGGCTGATCAGCACGCATTTGATGCGGGCTGACAGCCCGCCGTGGCGGGTGAAGGCGCGCAGGTCCTCGGCGAGGTAGGAGAGCATGGGTCAGTGGCTCTTCTTGAGCTTGTTGATGAAGCCGAGGCTGCGCAGCAGGCACACCGGCGACAGCGGATGGAACGTGCGCAGCCAGGCTCCCAGGAACAGCCGCCACGTGGGACGGCGGTTCTTCAGGTCGGCGACCAGGTAGGTCAGCGCGGCGGTGTTCGCCTGCAGACGGTACCGCGGAAACCGGGCCGTGAAGTGCACGAAGGTGTCGGCCAGCGCCTTGCGGGGGCGCACGCCGCCGGCCGCGATGCCGTTGCCCATGATGCGGTACACCCCGAGGTTCTCGTGCCCGGTGAAACGCGCATACCCGTCCCCCACCTGCTCGACGTTCGCGAAGTAGTCCGTGACGTCGAAGCCCGGCGGACGGGGGTAGTCGCGGTGGCTCTTGCGGTACATCTTCGAGCTGTGGGGGCCGATGGCCATGAACTGGATGATGTCGCCGCGGTCGAAGCGCAGGCTGGCGACGTCGGGGGCGTTCAGCAGGGGGCCTTCCTCGAGCCGGCCGTCCTGGTAGAGCAGCAGCATGCGGTGGAAGACGATGTTGCAACCCGGGTCGGCGTCCAGCACGTCGGCCTGCGCCTGCAGCTTGCCCGGCAGGGCGTAGTCGTCGCCGTCCACGTGGGCGATGTACTCGCCGCGGGCCGCGCCGTGCACCGTCAGGAAGTTGTGCACGCCGGCGCCGATGTTCTTCTCCTGGTAGATCGGGCGGATGATGTGCGGGTAGCGTTCCGCGTACTCGCGCACCACGGCGCGCGTGCCGTCGGTGGAGCAGTCCTCGCCCACGATCACCTCGAACTCGAAGTCCGTCACCTGGTCGACGAGGCTCTGCAGGCACTGGGCGATGTACGGCTCCTGGTTGTAGGTGATCACGCAGACGGACACCTTCGGGGTGCCGGAGGAGGGGACGTTCATGCCTCAGTTGCTTTCTCGGCCGGGCGCGGCGACGGCGCGCGGCTTCAGGTGGGAGCGGAACGCGGAAGACGCGAGGGCGCCGGCCGCGAAGGTGATGGCGCCGCCCGCCAGGATCCAGGCGAACTGGGCGGCCCGGCCGTCGGCCCGGGGCAGCAGCAGGTTCGCGAGGTAACCCGCGACACACACGGGCAGCAGGATGGCCAGCACGTCCTCGCCGTACCAGCGCCCGTTCAGGCCCGGCTCGAACTTGTGGTGCACGAGGGGCAGCCACGCGAAGAACGACACCACGTTGACGGCCAGCCACGCATAGCCGGCGCCGATGCTGCCGTGCTGGCTGGCGGCCCACACGATGGAGGGCACCAGCACCACGACGAAGACCGCGTTGCCGATCAGGTGGAGCCGCAGGTTCCCCTTGGCGTACTGCAGGTAGTACGGGAATGCGGCCACCGCGAGGATGCCGTTGCCGAGGGCGTACAGCGCGAGGATCGGTGCGGCCGCGGCGGCGAGGGTGCGGTCGCCCGTCCACACCCAGAGCAGCGGTTCGGCGAACAGCGCCGCGGTGACCGCGGCCGTGCCGGCGAGCACCGCCACCAGCTGCGTGCTGCGGCGGTACGCGTCGATCAGGCCGGCGTGGTCACCCTGGGCCTCGAGCCGGGCCATGCGGGGCATCAGCGCTGCGCTGACCGGGCCGCTGACGATGGTCACGCCGCTCGCCACCAGCACGGCGAGCGTGAAGTTGCCGTACTCGGCCAGCGGCAGCAGTTTCGACAGCACGAGCTTGTCGGTCTGGGTCACGAGCACCCACACCGTGGAGGTGAAGGCGACGGACATCGAGAACGCGAGCACCGGTTTCAGCGGGGCCCAGGCCCAGGGCAGGACCTCGCCGTCGGGCACCGCGGGCAGCAGGTGGCCGGCGTACCACTTGAGCACGAGGATCTCGATGACCGCGACGGCCAGCTGGTAGGCGAAGAACGCGGTGGGCCGGTGCGACACGAGCATGAGCAGCGGAAGCACGCCCACGAAGCGCAGCGTCGCGATGGCGGCGTTGAAGCCGCTCAGCCACCCGAGGCGCTCGGAGCCGCTGATCTCGCCGCGGTACAGGCCGCACATCCAGCGCATCGCGACGATCAGGGCCATGAACTGCAGCGACTGCCGGACGTCGTCGTTCGACAGCGTGGAGGCCTGCAGCCACCGCACCGCGATGGGTTCGGACGAGAGGAACAGGGCCACGCCGCCCACGAGGGCGATGGCGAGGAACAGGCCCTCCAGCGCCTGGACGAGCTGGCGGTAGGCCGGCGCCGTCAGCGCGCCGCCGCGGAACCGCGCGGTTTCCCGCGCGACGGTGGGAGACAGGCCGACGTCGAGCAGGTTGAACCACGCCTGCAGCATCGCGAAGAATCCGACGAGGCCGTAGGCCTCCGCCCCCATGTGCCGGATGTAGAGCGGCACGATGAGGATCCCGATCGCCGTGACATACAGCTGGCTCGCGTAGTTGGCGGCGATGTTTCTGCGGAGCGACATCAGCGGGAGAAGACCGGTGTCAGGTCTTCCGGTTTCCGCGCTCGCACATCAGGAAGATGCTGGAGCACAGGTCGGGATACTGTTGGCCCAGCTGGTAGCAGCCCTCGAGGTATTCCTTCGAGATGATGTCCGTCTGGAGCAGGCGGTCCCACTGGAAGTTCGCCAGCGCCTTGAAGAAGATGCCCGAGCGGTGCACGACCTTCAGGCCGGCGGCCACGGCGTCGCGCTCGAGCGTGTCGAGGCTGTACGTGCAGCGGTGGCCGTGCTCGGCCTCGGCCGGGGTGACGGCGGCGTTGTGGGAGATGAGGCCCATCTTGACAGCGATCTGGCGCGACGGCGCGTTGGCGTTCGGGCAGACGAGGAAGAAGCGGCCGTCGTCGGCGAGCCATTCGTCGTTGATGCGCTTGAGCACGCGGATCGGGTCGTCGATGTGTTCCAGCACGTGGGTCAGCACGATGTTGTCGTAGCGCTTCGGCAGCGTCGCGGTCTCGAACATCGAGTTGATGAACGTGGCTTTGCCGCCGAGCTTGGCGCGGGCCTCCTCGATGGCCACGTCCGACGCCTCGACGCAGGTCAGGTCGTCGAAGAGCTCGGCGAAGCGGCGGGTGAAGTCGCCCTTGAAGCTGCCCAGCTCGAGCAGGCTGCCCTTGCGGAAGAAGGGCTGGAACGACTTGATCATGTACGGGTGCATGACGTCGAAGTCGAAGCCATAGGCGTACTTGTGATCGGTGGTGTCCTTGATTTCGACGTTGTAGTCGCGAGCGCTGGTCATGGTTTCCTCAGCCAAGATGAAGGGACATTTTCACGGCGTGGTCATCGCGCGCCGTGGTGGTGAAGCCGGTGCGGGTGTAGAGGTGCACGGCACCCAGGCTGCGGGGATGCACCTCGAGGTCGACGCGCCGCAGCCCGAGGCCGCGTGCGTGGTCGACCAGGCGGGTGAGCAGCGCCGCCGCCAGGCCCCGGCGGGCGTGGTCGGGTTGCACGCTGACATTGGAGACGTAGGCCACGACCCCCTGCGGGTCGTTGCAGTAGGCCGAAACGAGGCCCACGAGTTCATCGCCGCCCCAGGCCTCCATGTTGACCGCCTTCGCCGCGAGCTTCGCAGCGTATTCGGCGATGTCGAGGCGCTGGCTGAGCGGCGGATTGAACTCGGCGTCGCACCGGCGCAGGTGCGCCTCGATGTCCGCCGGCGAGGCCGAGGACTGCCGGTGCTGCACGGTGGCGGTCATGTCACGAGTTCCGCGAGCCCGAAGCCGTAGCGCCCGAACTCGTTGCCGTTGTAGAGCAGGTACACCTTGCCGTCGCACTCGAACGCGTGCGGGTAGCAGAGCATGTCCGAGTCCCAGTCGCCGGGCGTGACGTCGAGCAGCGGTTCGTTGTCGTCGCGGGTCCAGTTCGACAGGTCGTCGGACCAGGCGTGGCCGACGCGGTAGCCGCGGCTGCTGTTGGTGCGGAAGTCGAACGACTGCCGGAAGCAGAAGAACATGTGGTACCGCGAGCCGATGCGGACCACCGTGGGCAGCGCCTGGCTTTCGTCCGCGCCGAGCACGTCGGTGATGATCTGGCGCGCCTCTTCCTTCTGCCAGTGGATGCCGTCGTCGGAGACGGCGTGACCGATCTTGTAGGTGCGGTCGGGGGCTGCACCCTCGGCATGGCGCTTCCAGCCGGTGCCGAAGATGTACCACATGTGGAACCGGCCCTCCATGTGACGCACGAAGCCGTCGCCGACGAGGCAGGGTTCGTGGAGCGAGGAGGTCAGGACGGGACCCGAGCCGGCGCGCTGGAACGTTCGCCCGTCGTCGCGGCTGATGGCGAGGCCCACGCCGGTGTCCACCGAGACCGACACGCGCCGCGTCCAGCCGCAGGTGTAGCCGTAGACGGCGTCGCCGTGGCGCACCACGTTCATGGGGAAGATGCCGTGCTGGTCGAACGCGCCGAGTTCGCCGAGCGGGATCACCGTGTGGTCGGACACCCCGCGCACGCGGGCGAAGTCCTTGTCCATGTCGACGTAGGCGATGTGGCTGAGGTACTTGCCGTTGGACTTGTCGACCGCACGGGTGGAGAAATAGATGCGCACGAAGTCGTCGAAGACGAGCGTCTGCGGGGACTGCGCGAACTGCACGCAGCCGTTGGGCAAGGTGTGCCGGGTGGGGTCGAAGATGCGGCCGCGCTTCTTCCAGGTCATGCGGGACATCGTCTGCTCACTCCAGTTTTCCGTCGAGTTCCGCCAGGCCGAAGCCGTGGCGCCCCACCTGGTTGCCCAGGTAGGCCATGAAGGTGCGGCCGTCCAGGTCGAAGACGTGCGGATAGCTGACCATCTCGGCATCCCACCCGTCGGCGGAGACGTCGAGGCCGGCCTTGCTGTCGTCCCGGACCCAGTCGACGAGGTCGGTGCTGGACGCGTAGCCGATGCGGTAGCCGAACTCCTTGCCCCGGTAGTGGCTGCTGTACCGGTAGCAGAAGAACATGTGGTACTTGCCGTTCGCGAAGAACACGTCGGGGCTGGCCTGAGCCTCGTCTTCCTCGACGCGGCTCTCGATCAGGTCGCGGTTGGCCTTGGTCCAGGTCAGTCCGTCGGCCGAGGTGGCCATGCGGATCTTGTAGACCGGCTCGGCACGCCCTTCGACCATCTTCCACTTGCGGCCGGCGATGTAGAAGAGGTACCAGGTGTCGTTGAACCGACGGATCTTCGGGCCGCTCAGCACGAACGGTTCGTCGAGCGAGTACGACAGCACGGGGCCCTTGCCGAGCTTGCGGAAGGTGCGGCCGCCGTCGACGCTTTCGGCGGCGCCGATGGCGACATCGAACGGCACGGACTCGCAGCGGGTCCAGCCCGCGTAGTACGCGCGCACCGTGTCGCCCGTGCGGACCACCGACACGGGGTAGGTGCCGAACTCGTCGAATTCACCCAGGCCGCCGAGCTCGAGGATGGGCTGGTCGGCGAATCGCAGCACCTTGAACGGATCGGCGCGGTCCACGTCGACGTAGGCGGAGCGGCTCACGTACTGCCCCGCGGCGTCGGCCGGGGGGCGGCACGAGAAGTAGATGCGCAGGAAGTCGTCGAACAGCAGGGTGGCGGGCGCCTGCGCGAATTCCTTCAGCCAGGGCCGGTCCCGTACGTCCTGGGGCACGAACACGCGCCCGAGCTTCTTCCACTGGAACATGGGTCAGACCAAATCGAAATTTTCCGAAATCGCATGCTGCACGGCTTCGGTGGGGTTGAACATCAGGACATCGAGGATGGACAGCCAGGGCTGGAACTCCCCGCCGAACTGGGGGTAGGTGAACGGACGGCTCTGGATGAACTTCAGGTCGATGCCGGCGTCCGCGAAGGCGGCCCGGTCGTAGAGCTCGAGGCCGCCGATGGCGTTGATGTACGTGGTGGCGCCGAGCTCGCGGCAGATCGCGAGCACCTTGTCCTGGGCCTTGAGGTCGTGGTCGATGCCGATGGTGGACGAGACGCGCACCGGGGTCCTGATCGCGAGGTGGTCGCACACCGCGGTGATGGCGTGGTGCAGGTAGGCGAAGAGGTTGCGCTCGCCGTACCGGATCACGCGTTCGATCAGCGGGAAGGTCTGCTCGAAGTGCGGGGCGCGCTGGTAGGCACCCTTGAACTGGTTGAGCAGCTTCGTGGCATTGAAGTCAGGCGCCACCTCGCGCTCGCGCACGTTCAGCGTGTCGGACCCGCTCTTGAGCGGCACCGAGAACATCACGTCGGTGCCGTTCTGCAGCATGCGGTTGCGGTTGATCCACCCCTTCTTCGTGTACTTGATGTTGTCGTACACGACGAACTCGTCGACGGCCCCGATCAGCTGGAAGTAGCCGATGTACGGGAGGAGGTAGGGCTGCATGATGGCCAGCCTCATTCACCCCTCCGCGCGCAGCGAGAGGACCGCAGGTCGAACATGGTCATTGCGCCGCGATGAACTGCGTGACGTCCTCGACGACGGCCAGGTCGAGGTCCGGGTAGATCGGCAGGCACAGCACCTGGTCGGCCGCGACGCTCGCGTGGGGGAGGTTCGAGCGGCTCGACGACGGGAGGCCGCGGTACATCGGGAACTCCGAGATCAGCGGGTAGAAGTAGCGCCGCGGGTGCACGCCGTGGTCCTTCAGCCGCTGGTAGAGGTCGTCGCGCGAGATGGGGTATTCGGGGCCCACCAGGATCGGGAAGTACGAGTGGTTGGCGACCTTCTCGCCGGCGTCGGGCAGGCAGCGGATGCCCTTCACGGACTTCAGGCGTTCACGGTAGGCCGCGTCGATGCCGCGCCGGCGTGCCAGCGCGTTGTCGATGTACTTGAGCTGGAGCAGGCCGAGCGCCGCGTTGAACTCGCTCATCTTGCCGTTGATGCCGGGCGCGACGACGGTGGTCTCGCCCACATGGCCGAAGTTCTTCAGCTGGTCGATGCGCACCTTGGTCTTGGCGTCCGGGCAGACGATGGCGCCGCCCTCGAACGTGTTGAAGACCTTGGTGGCATGGAAGCTCAGCACGGAAAGGTCGCCGTGGCGCAGGATGCTGCCCCCGGCGTCCTGGACGCCGAAGGCGTGTGCCGCGTCGTAGATGACCTTGAGGTTGTAGTTGTCGGCGATGCGCTGGATGGCCTCGACGTCGCACGGATGCCCGTAACAATGCACCGGCATGATCGCCGTGGTCTGGGGCGTGATGGCGGCCTCGATCTTCGCCGGATCGATGTTCAGCGTCTTCGGATCGATGTCGACGAACACCGGCTTGATGCCGTTCCACAGCAGGGAGTGCGACGTGGCCACGAACGAGTACGGCGTGGTGATCACCTCGCCCGTGATGCGCAGGGTCTGCAGCGCGGTCACCAGGGCGAGCGTGCCGTTCGTGAACAGGGCGATGTGCTCGACCCCCAGGTACTCGCACAGCGCCTGTTCCAGCTGCTGGTGGAACGGCCCGCCGTTCGTGAGCACCTTGTTCTGCCAGATCTGTTCGAGGTAAGGAACGAACTCTTCCAGCGGCGGCAGGTGCGGCTGGGTGACGAAGATGGGTTTGGCCATGGTGGTTCCGAGGTTCCAGGATGGAGTGTGGCCGCCGAGGCGGCAAGCCGGGCTGGAGCGGATTCAGACGAAGGCCCAGATTCTAGACCGACGCGCAGCGGGCGAGCGGCCCGGCCGACCCGGGCGGCCCGGGATCAGTCGGGCAGCTTCGCCTCGGCGAGGCTCGGGGCCACCTGGTCCTTGCCGGACAGCTGCAGCGGGGCGCCGGCATCGGGCCACTCGATGCCGATGGCCGGGTCGTTCCACTGGACGGCGCCCTCGGTCTCGGGCGCGTAGTAGTCGGTGGTCTTGTAGAGGAAGTCGGCCGTGTCGCTCAGCACGAGGAACCCGTGCGCGAACCCCGCCGGGATCCACATCATCCGGTGGTTGGTGTCGGACAGGGTCTCTCCGACCCAGCGGCCGAACGTGGGACTGCCGCGGCGGATGTCCACGGCCACGTCGAACACGGCACCGCTCGCCACGCGCACGAGCTTGCCCTGCGCCCGCGGCGGCCGCTGGAAATGCAGGCCGCGCAGCACGCCGCGGACCGACCGCGAGTGGTTGTCCTGGACGAACGTGACCGGCTGTCCCACGGCGGCGTCGAACAGCTTCTGGCTGAAGCTCTCCATGAAGAACCCCCGTGCATCGCCGAAGGTCTTCGGTTCGAGGAGCAGCACGTCTGGCAGGGCGGTGGGGATGATGTTCATGACAGGTACTTTTCCTTGAGGACCTTCAGCAGGTACTGGCCGTAGCCGTTCTTCAGCATGGGCTGGGCCATGGCGTCCAGCTGCTCGGCCGAGATCCAGCCCGAGCGGTAGGCGATCTCCTCGGGGCAGGCGACCTTCAGCCCCTGCCGCTTCTCGAGCGTGGCGATGAACTGGCCCGCGTCGAGCAGGCTGTCATGGGTGCCCGTGTCGAGCCAGGCATAACCCCTGCCCATGATCTCGACGTCGAGCTGCTGCTGCGAGAGGTAGCGCGCGTTGACGTCGGTGATCTCGAGTTCCCCGCGGGCGGACGGCTTGATGCTGGCGGCGATGTCGCAGACCTGTTCGTCGTAGAAATAGAGGCCGGTGACCGCGTAGTTGCTCTGCGGCACCTTCGGCTTTTCCTCGATGCTCTTCGCGTGCCGGTCGGCGTCGAACGTGACGACGCCGTAGCGCTCGGGATCCTGGACGTGGTAGGCGAACACCGAGGCGCCGGACGGCTTGTCGGCGGCCGAGCGCAGCAGACCCTGCAGGTCATGGCCGTAGAAGATGTTGTCGCCGAGCACCAGGGCGCTCGGGTGGCCGTCGATGAAGTCCTTGCCGAGGATGAAGGCCTGCGCGAGGCCGTCGGGGCTCGGCTGCACGCAATAGCTCAGGTTGATGCCCCATTTGCTGCCGTCGCCGAGCAGCGCCTCGAAGCGCGGGGTGTCCTGCGGGGTGCTGATCAGCAGGATGTCGCGGATGCCGGCCAGCATCAGCGTGCTGAGCGGGTAGTACACCATGGGCTTGTCGTACACCGGCAGCAGCTGCTTGCTGATGGCGAGGGTGGCGGGGTGCAGGCGGGTGCCCGACCCGCCGGCGAGGATGATGCCTTTGCGATTGCTCATGGTGCTCTTCGGTTCAGGGGGCCAGGACTTCGGCCAGGAGGCGGTCGACGCCCGACTGCCAGGAGGGCAGGGTCAGGCCGAACGTGTTGCGCAGCCGCGTGGTGTCGAGGCGCGAGTTCGCGGGCCGGCGGGCCGGCGTGGGGAACGCGCTCGTGGGCACGGGCTCGATGGCGTCGGCCGGCACGCGGATCTCCTGGCCGGCCGCGCGGGCGTGTTCGATCACGTGCCGCGCGTAGCCGTGCCAGCTGGTCTCGCCGGCGGCCACCAGGTGGTACGTGCCGGACACCTCGGGGCGCGACAGGGCGGTGCGCAGCGCGTGGGCGGTGATGTCGGCGATGAGGTCGGCCCCGGTGGGTGCGCCGAACTGGTCGGCGACCACGGTCAGGCGGTCGCGTTCGCGCGCGAGGCGCAGCATCGTCTTCGCGAAGTTGCCGCCGTGCGCCGCGTACACCCAGCTCGTGCGGAAGACGAGGTGGCGGCAGCCGCTCAGGCGGATGGCGGCCTCGCCGTCGGCCTTGGTCTGGCCATACACGCTCAGCGGGGCCACGGGCGCCGATTCGGTCCACGGTGCGGTGCCGCTGCCGTCGAAGACGTAGTCGGTGCTGTAGTGCACGAGCCAGGCGCCCAGCGCCGCCGCCTCGCGAGCGAGCACGGCCGGGGCGGTGGTGTTGACGGCGCGGGCGAGCGCGGCCTCGCTTTCGGCCTTGTCGACCGCGGTGTGGGCCGCGGCGTTGACGATGGCGTCGGGCCTGACGTCGCGCACGATGGCGGCGAGCGATTCCGGGTCGGACAGGTCGGCGGCCGGTGTGGTGCGGCGGTCGAGCGCGACCACCTCGCCCAGCGGGGCCAGCGCCCGCTGCAGCTCCCAGCCGACCTGGCCGTTCTTGCCGAGCAACAGGATTTTCATCTTGGCGGTCAGTGGGTCCCGGCGTTCGCCGGGATGACGGGAGCGGTGCCGTACTGCTTCGACACCCAGTCGCGGTACGAGCCGCTCTGGACGTTGGCGACCCAGGCCGCGTTCTCGATGTACCACTGCACCGTCTTGCGGATGCCCGTCTCGAAGGTCTCGGCGGGTTTCCAGCCGAGTTCGCGCTCGAGCTTGCGGGCGTCGATGGCGTAGCGGCGGTCGTGGCCCGGGCGGTCCGTGACGAAGGTGATCAGGCGCTTGTAGCTGCCGGCCGGGTCGGGGCGGAGTTCGTCGAGCAGCGCGCACACGGTGTGCACGATCTCGAGGTTGGGCTTCTCGTTCCAGCCGCCCACGTTGTAGGTCTCGCCGGGCGTGCCGCGCGCGAGCACCTCGCGGATGGCCGAGCAGTGGTCCTTCACGTAGAGCCAGTCGCGCACCTGCTGGCCGTCGCCGTACACGGGCAGCGGCTTGCCGGCCAGCGCGTTGACGATCATCAGCGGGATCAGCTTCTCGGGGAAATGGTACGGACCGTAGTTGTTGCTGCAGTTCGTGGTGACGACCGGGAAGCCGTAGGTGTGGAACCACGCGCGCACGAGGTGGTCGCTGGCGGCCTTGCTGGCCGAGTACGGGCTGTTGGGCTCGTACGGATGGGTTTCGGTGAACGCGGGCGCGGTGGGCGACAGCGAACCGTAGACCTCGTCGGTGCTCACGTGGTGGAAGCGGAAGGCGGCCTTGGCGTCGGCGTCGAGCGACAGCCAGTGGGCGCGCGCGGCCTCCAGCAGCGTGAAGGTGCCGTTGACGTTGGTGCGGATGAAGTCACCCGGACCATGGATGCTGCGGTCGACATGACTTTCGGCGGCGAAATGGACGACGGCGCGAGGGCGGTGCTCGGCGAGCAGGCGGTCGAGGAGCGCGCGGTCGGTGATGTCGCCCTGCACGAAGACGTGGCGCGGGTTGCCCTGCAGCGACGCCAGGCTCTCGAGGTTGCCGGCGTAGGTGAGCGCGTCGAGGTTGACGACCGGCTCGTCGGAGCTGGCCACCCAGTCGAGGACGAAGTTCGCGCCGATGAAGCCGGCGCCGCCTGTGACGAGAATCATGGCAGGGAGCGGAGTGCGTATCCGACGATTCTAGGGTCCGGCATGTGCCGGTCATGCGGGTTTCGCCGGAGGGAGGATAATCCGGGGATGACCGATACAACCCAGGATCCCTCCCGCACTGACGCGGCCGCCCCGCCGCCCGCGGTGGAATTCTCCAGCCTGCCCCTGGCGCCGATGCTCCAGAAGGCCATCGCCGACTCCGGCTACACGCTCGCCACGCCCATCCAGGCGAAGGCCATTCCCCTCGTGCTGGCGGGGCGTGACGTGATGGGCGCCGCCCAGACCGGCACGGGCAAGACGGCGGCGTTCTCGCTGCCGCTGCTGCAGAAGATGCTCAAGCACGAGACGAGCAGCGTCTCCCCGGCCCGCCACCCGGTGCGCGCGCTGGTGCTCGCCCCCACGCGGGAGCTGGCCGACCAGGTCGCCAACAACATCAAGGCCTACGCCAAGCACAGCAAGCTGCGCGTGGCCGTGGTGTTCGGTGGCATCGACATGAAACCCCAGACGCTCGAGCTGAAGAAGGGCGTCGAGGTGCTGATCGCCACGCCGGGTCGCCTGCTCGACCACATCGAGGCCAAGAACTGCGTGCTGAACCAGGTCGAGTACGTCGTGCTCGACGAGGCCGACCGCATGCTCGACATCGGCTTCCTGCCCGACCTGCAGCGCATCCTGAGCTACCTGCCGAAGGCCCGCCAGACGCTGCTGTTCTCGGCCACGTTCTCGGGCGAGATCAAGAAGCTGGCCGAAAGCTATCTGCAGGACCCGGTGCTGGTCGAGGTGGCCCGCCCGAACGCCACGGCGTCCACCGTCGAGCAGCGCTTCTACAGCGTGCCCACCGACGACAAGCGCGCGGCCGTCATCAAGGTGCTGGCCGACCGCGGCATCAAGCAGGCCATCGTCTTCGTGAACTCGAAGCTCGGCTGCGCGCGCCTCGCCCGCTCGCTGGAGCGCGACGGCCTCAAGACCAACGCGCTGCACGGCGACAAGTCGCAGGACGAACGCCTGAAGGCCCTCGAGTCGTTCAAGAAGGGCGAGACCGACGTGCTGGTCTGCACCGACGTGGCCGCCCGCGGCCTCGACATCGCCGACTTGCCGTGTGTCATCAACTTCGACGTGCCGTTCAACGCGGAAGACTACGTGCACCGCATCGGCCGCACGGGCCGCGCGGGCGCCTCGGGCCTCGCGGTGACGCTCGTCACCAGCAGCGACGCCCGCCTGGTCACCGACATCGAGAAGCTGATCAAGAAGAAGCTCGAGCTCGAGCCGCTGGAACTCGACACGAGCCGCCCGCGCTTCGAGCCGCGCGAAGGCCGTCCGGACCGCAGCGAACGCGGCGAGCGGAGCTCCCGCCGCAGCTGGGACGACGGCCCGGCGCCCACGCGGTCCTACGCGCCGCCGAAGGCCCCGCCGCGCGACCCGTTCTTCGACAAGCCGTACGAGCCGTCGTCCGCCGCCGCCGAGCCGGCGTGGGAGCAGAAGGCGGCAGCGCCCGCGGGTCGTGTGTCGCCCAACATCAAGCCGAAGCGCAAGGTGGCGGCGCTCTTCTCCGCCAAGAAGGCGGACTGACCGGGTCGGTCGGCCCGAACCTTCCGTTCAGCCCGCCAGCAGGGCGAACACGGCCGGCACGTCGTTCGACACCGGCCGCGGCGAACTCTTCCACGCCGAGACCCGCGCCGTGCGGGTCCAGCCCGTCGCCAGCGTCAGCCCGCTGCTGACCGACAGCCACGTGTCGCCGCGCAGGCCGTTCACCAGCGCGGCCAGCAGGGCCTCGTTCCGGTAGGGCGTCTCGATCATCAGCTGGGTCTGCCCGGCCCGTTTCGACAGCGCCTCCAGGTCGCGGATGCGCGCCGTGCGGTCGCCCGCGTCCACGGGCAGGTAGCCCACGAAGGCGAAACTCTGCCCGTTGAGGCCGCTCGCGCCCAGGGCCAGCAGCAGCGAACTGGGGCCCGACAGCGGCAGCACCGCGATGCCCAGTGCATGCGCCGCCTGCACGAGCGCCGCGCCGGGGTCGGCGATGGCCGGCAGGCCCGCTTCCGAGATGAGCCCCACGTCGTGCCCGTCGAGGGCGGGCTGCAGCAGCGGCTTCAGGTCGACACCGGCCACCGGCGCGCGCCCACCCTTCTGCGGGCGGGGCAGCTCGACGATCGAGAGCGACTGCAGCGGCTGCGCGAGCGGCTCGATGCCGTCGACCCGCTTCAGGAACGCACGCGTGGTCTTGGCGTTTTCGGCGACCCAGTGCCCGAGGCGGGCGGCGGTGCGCAGCGCGCCCAGCGGCAGCACGTCCTGCACGTCGCCCTCCGTGGAGACGCCGAAATCGAGGGTGTTGGGAACGAGGATCAGGCGGCCGGGGGTCATGGATTCAGGGGGTCGAGGCCGGCCTCGCGCAGCAGCGCGCAGGTGCGGATCAGGGGCAGGCCGATCAGGGCCGTGGGGTCGTCGGACTCGATGGCCGACAGCAGCGTGATGCCGAGGGCTTCCGCCTTGGCGCTGCCGGCGCAGTCGTAGGGCTGCTCGAGGTCGAGGTAGCGGCCGATCTCGGCGTCGTCCAGGTTGCGGAAGCGCACGGTGACGGTGGCGAGTTCGTTGGTGTCGACCGCCTTCGCCACGCAGCGCACGGCCACGCCGGTGTGGAACAGCACCATGCGCCCGCGCATCGCGGTGAGCTGCTCGACCGCGCGTTCGCGGGTGCCGGGCTTGCCGAGGGGTGTGCCGTCGAGGTCGGCGACCTGGTCGGAGCCGATCACGATGGCGCCGGGGAACCGCGCCGCCACCTCGGCGGCCTTGGCGCGGGCCAGCCGGCGGGCAAGGGTGGCGGGCTGTTCGCCGGGCAGCGGGGTCTCGTCGACGTCGGGGGCTTTCACCTCGAAGGGCAGCCGCAGCCGCTCGAGCAGCTCGCGCCGGTAGCGCGACGTGGAGGCGAGGATCAGGCGGTGGGGAGATCGCATCGGGGGATTGTCCCACCGGCGGGGAGGGGGCGACCCCGCGGGCGGAAGGGGCGCGATCTAAAATGCGGGCGATGAAATCCAGAGAATTCGACCCGCTGCGCCTCGACGTCGCGGCGTTCGCCAAGGACGGCGGCTCCCTCGAGGGCGAATGGCCGTTGGCCAGCCTCGAGCGCCTGGCCGAGTCCACGCTGCCCGGCACCGCCGAGGCCGCCCCCGCCGTCACGTGGCGCCTCACCGGCGAGCTGCGCGCGGCCAAGGGCGGTGAATCGCAGGTGTGGCTGCACGCCGCCGCGAAGGCCACCGTGCACCTCGAGTGCCAGCGTTGCCTCAAACCCATGACCGAGGCGCTGGACGCCGAACGGTCCTTCCAGTTCGTGCACGGCGAGGACGCCGCGGCCGAACTCGACAGCGACAGCGAGGACGACGTGTTGGCGCTCACTCGCGCGCTCGACGCCCGCGAACTCGTGGAAGACGAGCTGCTGCTCGAGCTGCCCATCGTGCCCCGCCATGAGGTCTGCCCCGACCCGATCCCGGTGGCCACCGACGACCTGCCCGAGGAAGAGGCGCCGAACCCGTTCGCCAAGCTGGCGGCGCTCAAGCGCGGTGGCGGATTGCCCAACTGAGGAACAGATCGACACCCGGGATTCACCCAGGCCCGATTGGGCATGCTAGAATCTCGGGCTTTCCGACACGCGCGCAGCGGATCCCCGGTGTTCTTCCGGGCCGACATGCCTGCCGCGGTGTGCAACAAACCCCCTGGCTCCTGCGAAAGAGATCAGGAGACCAAAGGAGCTATCCATGGCCGTTCAGCAAAACAAGAAGTCGCCTTCCAAGCGCGGTATGCACCGTTCGCACAATGCCCTGGTCACCCCGGGCACCGCGATCGAGCCCACCACGGGCGAGACGCACCTGCGTCACCACATCAGCCCGAACGGTTTCTACCGTGGGCGCAAGGTCCTCAAGACCAAGGCGGACGCCTGAAGGCAGTCGCCCTTGTCCGCCCGCGAGCCACGGCGCTCGCGATCGGGCAAACTGATTGATCCCCACCACTTGCCCGGCCTGCGCTGAACCGCCTTGCCGGGCTTGTGTGTTTCCGTGACGATGATTCGCCGCTCGCTTTCGCTCGCACCCCGATGACTTCGCCTGCGCTGCCAGCCCTCGACACCGTCCGCCTGTCCATCGACTGCATGGGCGGCGACCATGGGCCATCCGTCACCCTCCCGGCCTGCCGTGCGTTCCTGGCCAACCACCCCCACGCGGAGCTGATCCTCGTCGGCCGCGCCGAAGCGCTGGCCGAGGCCGCGTCGTGGCCGCGCTGCCGCGTGGTGCCCGCCACCGAGGTGGTCGAGATGGACGACCCGGTCGAGGTGGCCCTGCGCCGCAAGAAGGATTCGTCGCTGCGCGTGGCCTTGAGCCAGGTCAAGCCGGGCGCCGAAGGCGTGCGCGCCGCGGCCGACGTGTGCGTCTCCGCCGGCAACACCGGCGCGCTGATGGCCGTCGCCCGCTACCTGCTCAAGACGGTGGAAGGCATCGACCGCCCGGCCATCGCCACGGTGATGCCCAACGTGAAGGACGGCTTCACCACGGTGCTCGACCTGGGCGCGAACGTCGACTCCACGCCCGAGCACCTGCTGCAGTTCGCGGTGATGGGCAGCGCGCTCGTCTCCGCCGTCGAAGGCAAGGCCGAACCCACGGTGGGCCTGCTGAACATCGGCGAGGAGGCCATCAAGGGCAGCGAGGTCATCAAGCGCGCCGCCCAGCTGCTGCGCGCGGCCGGCGAACGGGGCGACATCAACTTCCACGGCAACGTGGAAGGCAACGACATCTTCAAGGGCACCACCGACGTGGTCGTCTGCGACGGCTTCGTGGGCAACGTGACGCTGAAGTCCGCCGAGGGCATGGCGAGCCTGATCGTCAGCCTCATCAAGCAGGAATTCAGCCGCAACCTGTTCACGAAGGCCCTCGCGGTCATCGCGATGCCGGTGCTCAAGGCCTTCAAGGCCCGGGCCGACCACCGCCGCTACAACGGGGCCGCGCTGCTGGGCCTGCGGGGCCTCGTGTTCAAGAGCCATGGCTCGGCCGACGCGTTCTCGTTCGAGCAGGCCTTGAATCGGGCTTATGATGCGGCCCGCAATCGTTTGCTTGATCGGGTGCACGACCAGATCCACGAGACGCTCCGAAGCCAGCCCGCCGCGGCGGTGGTTTCCCCCGAGCCTCCCGCGGACGCGGGCGACGCCCTCGCTGCATGACCTCATCTTCTTCCGCCCGCTATTCGCGCGTCTCCGGCACCGGCAGCTACCTGCCGCCGAAGCGCCTGAGCAACGCCCAGCTCGCCGAACAACTGGCCGCCGACGGTGTCGAGACGTCCGACGAATGGATCGTCGCCCGCACCGGCATCAAGGCCCGCCACTTCGCCGAAGCCGACGTGCCCTGCAGCGACCTGGCCGTCGAGGCCGCGCGCCATGCGATCGAATCCGCCGGCATCACCGCCGCCGACATCGACCTGATCATCGTCGCCACGTCCACGCCGGACATGGTGTTCCCGTCCACCGCCTGCATCGTCCAGCGCAAGCTGGGCATCGTGGGCTGCGCGGCGTTCGACGTGCAGGCCGTGTGCTCGGGCTTCGTGTACGCCATGACGGTGGCCGACTCCATGATCCGCACCGGCGCCGCGCGCCACGCGCTCGTGATCGGCGCCGAGGTCTTCTCGCGCATCCTCGACTTCAAGGACCGCACCACCTGCGTGCTGTTCGGCGACGGCGCCGGCGCCGTGGTGCTGTCGGCGAGCGAAACCCCCGGCATCCTCGCCACCGAGCTGCATGCCGACGGCCGCCACTCCGACATCCTCTGCACCCCGGGTACCGTCTCGGGCGGGCAGGTGCTGGGCGATCCCTTCCTCAAGATGGACGGCCAGGCCGTGTTCAAGCTCGCCGTGGGCGTGCTGGAAGACGTGGCCCGCTCGGTGCTGCAGAAGGCCGGCCGCGCGCAGGAAGACATCGACTGGCTGGTGCCGCACCAGGCCAACATCCGGATCATGCACGGCACGGCGAAGAAGCTGAAGCTGCCGCTCGAGAAGGTGGTGGTCACGGTCGACGAACACGGCAACACGTCGGCCGCGTCGATCCCGCTCGCGCTCGACGTGGCGGTCCGCGCCGGCACCATCAAGCCGGGCGACACCGTGATGCTCGAAGGCGTGGGTGGCGGCTTCACCTGGGGCGCGGTGCTGCTGGACCTGTAGCGTCCGCTCACTGCAGATCCCGTCCCGCGTTCGCGCGTGACTCAGAACAACAGGAAATGTTGGCATGACTCCGTTTGCATTCGTTTTTCCCGGCCAGGGCTCCCAGACCGTCGGCATGCTCGACGCCTGGGGTGACCACCCGGCCGTCCGCGAGACCCTCGCTGAAGCCTCCGCCGCCCTCGGCGAGGACATCGGCGCCCTGATCGCCCAGGGCCCGAAGGAAACCCTCGACCTCACCACCAACACCCAGCCCGTCATGCTGACGGCCGCGGTGGCGAACCTGCGTGCCTGGCTCGCCGAGACCGGCCTGCAGCCGTCGGTGGTCGCCGGCCACTCGCTCGGCGAGTACTCGGCGCTGGTCGCCGCCGGCGCGCTGACGCTGGCCGACGCGCTGCCGCTGGTGCGCTTCCGCGCGCAGGCCATGCAGGAAGCCGTGCCCGTGGGCGCGGGCGGCATGGCCGCCATCCTCGGGCTCGACGCCCAGGCCGTGCGCGACGGCTGCGCCGAGGCGGCGGCCGCCGCCGGCGAGGTGGTCGAGGCCGTGAACTTCAACGACCCGAAGCAGATCGTGATCGCCGGCACCAAGGCCGCGGTCGAGAAGGCCTGCGAGGTGCTGAAGGCCAAGGGCGCCAAGCGCGCGCTGCTGCTGTCGGTGTCCGCCCCGTTCCATTCGAGCCTGATGAAGCCCGCGGCCGACCGGTTGAAGGAACGTCTGGCCGCGACGGCGATCACAACGCCCGTGATTCCCGTGATCAACAACATCGACGTGGCGGTGCAGACCGACCCGGCCGCCATCCGCGACGCCCTCTACCGCCAGGCCTTCGGCCCGGTGCGCTGGGTGGAGACGGTCCAGACCATCCGCGCCCGTGGCATCCTCCACGTGATCGAATGCGGACCCGGCAAGGTGCTTGCCGGCATGGTCAAGCGCATCGAGGCGGACGCCACCGGAGCGCCGTTGTTCGACCCGGCCTCGCTGGCCGAAGCCAAGGGGATGCTGTCATGAGCGAAGTTTCGGTGGTGGGCCAGGTCGCCCTGGTCACGGGCGCGTCGCGCGGCATCGGCCGCGCCATCGCCCTGGCGCTGGCCAAGGCCGGCCTGAAGGTGATCGGCACGGCGACGACCGAAGCCGGCGCCCAGGCCATCACGCAGGGCCTCGCGGGCCATGAGGGTTCGCGCGGCATCGTGCTGAACGTCAACGACGCCGCCGGCCTCGACGCCGCGGTGGACGGCATCGTCAAGGAATTCGGCGGCCTGCACGTGCTGGTGAACAACGCCGGCATCACGCGAGACACGCTGTCCATGCGCATGAAGGACGACGACTGGGACGCGGTGCTCGACACCAACCTCAAGGCCGTCTTCCGCGCCAGCCGCGCCGCCATCAAGCCGATGATGAAGCAGCGCTACGGCCGCATCGTCAACATCACGTCCGTCGTCGGGGCCAGCGGCAACGCCGGCCAGGCGAACTACGCGGCCGCCAAGGCGGGTGTCGCCGGCATGACCCGTTCGCTCGCGCGCGAACTGGGCAGCCGCGGCATCACCGTCAACTGCGTGGCCCCCGGGTTCATCGAGACGGACATGACCAAGGAATTGTCGGACGCGCAGACCGCGTCGCTGCTGGGGCAGATCCCCCTCGGCCGGCTCGGTTCGGCCCAGGACATCGCCCACGCGGTGGCGTTCCTCGCGTCCCCGCAGGCCGGCTACATCACCGGCAGCGAGCTGCATGTCAACGGCGGCATGTACATGAATTGAAGAATTGAAGTGGGGCGCCGGAACGGCGTCCGTTTCATCCGGTTTTCAAGCCCGACCGGCACGGTCTGGGGGTGTCTCGAAGCAGACACCTCACAAGCCGTAGAATCTCGGGCTGTCCAAGCAAACCCTCCTGGAGGAGTGAGTCATGAGCGATATCGAAGCACGTGTGAAGAAAATCATTGCCGAACAACTCGGCGTGCCTGAGGCCGATGTGTCCAACGAGAAGGCCTTCGTGGCCGACCTGGGCGCCGACTCGCTCGACACCGTGGAACTGGTGATGGCGCTGGAAGACGAGTTCGGCATCGAGATCCCCGACGAAGAAGCCGAGAAGATCACGACCGTCCAGCTCGCGATCGACTACGCGCTGAAGAACCAGAAGGCCTGAGGGCCTCGTCCTCCAATCACTGCATCAAGCGTATGACCCGTCGTCGCGTCGTCGTCACTGGCCTCGGCCTCATCAGCCCCGTGGGCAACACGGTGGCCGAGGGCTGGGCCAACATCCTGGCCGGGCGTTCCGGCATTGACACCATCACCAAGTTCGATGCGTCGAACCTGGCCTGCCGTTTCGCGGGCGAGGTGAAGGGGTTCAATGTCGAGGACTACTTCCCGGCCAAGGAAGCCCGCCACATGGACACCTTCATCCATTACGGATTGGCGGCATCCATCCAGGCGGTGCAGGACGCGGGTCTGCCCACGGGCGACGCGCTGAGCGAGGAAGCAGCCGAGCGCATCGGCTGCATCGTGGGTTCGGGCATCGGCGGCCTGCCGATGATCGAGGAAACCCACGCCGAATTGACGGCGCGCGGCCCCCGCCGCGTGTCCCCCTTCTTCGTGCCCGCCTCGATCATCAACATGATCTCCGGGCACGTCTCCATCAAGTTCGGGTTCCAGGGCCCGAACCTCGCCATCGTCACGGCGTGCACCACCGGCCTGCATTCCATCGGTGAAGCCGGCCGCCTGATCGAGTACGGCGATGCCGACGTGATGATCGCCGGTGGCGCCGAATCCACGGTGTCGCCGCTGGGCGTGGGCGGTTTCGCCGCGGCCCGGGCGCTGTCCACCCGCAACGACGATCCCAAGACGGCCTCGCGCCCGTGGGACAAGGACCGCGACGGCTTCGTGCTGGGCGAGGGCGCCGGTGTGCTGGTGCTCGAAGAGTACGAACACGCGAAGAAGCGTGGCGCCAAGATCTATGCCGAGCTCTCGGGCTTCGGCATGGGCGGCGATGCCTTCCACATGACCGCCCCGAACGTCGACGGCCCCAAGCGGTCGATGAAGGCGGCCCTGCGCAACGCCGGCATTAACGCCGACCAGGTCCAGTACCTGAACGCCCACGGCACGTCCACGCCGCTCGGCGACGTGAACGAAACGAACGCGGTGAAGCTGGCGTTCGGCGACCATGCGAAGAACATGGTGCTGAGCTCCACGAAGTCGATGACCGGGCACCTGCTCGGCGGTGCCGGTGGCATCGAATCGGTGTTCACCGTGCTGGCCCTCCATCACCAGGTGGCCCCGCCCACGATCAACATCTTCAACCAGGACCCCGAGTGCGACCTGGACTACTGCGCCAACACCGCGCGGGAGATGAAGATCGAGTACGCCGTGAAGAACAACTTCGGCTTCGGCGGCACGAACGGCACCCTGGTCTTCAAGCGCGTCTGAGCGCCGCGCCGCGCGCTGGCCATGCACGCGCCTCCGGCCGTCTCCCTTTCCGTGTCCCGCTTCGGCGCCTGGCGCGGCCTGTGCCTGATGGCGGCCGTGGCCGCCGTCGGGGCGGCCGCCGCCTGGGCCTGGACCCGGTTTCCGGCGGAACCTTTTGCCACGGGCTGGGTCTTGCTGGCGCTGGCCGCCGCGACGTGGGCCTGCCGCACGCCCGCGCCGTTCCACCTCCGCTGGGATTCGCAGGCCTGGTGCGTCGACGGGCGTGCCGGTTCGCTGACGGTCGCGCTCGACGCGGGCAACGGCCTGCTGCTTCGTTTCCTGCCCGAGGGCGCGCGGTTCGCCCGGTGGCTGCCGGTGCAGCGCGCCGGGCACGAGGCGGCGTGGCATGCCTTGCGCTGCACGCTCCATTGCGCGCGCCCGTCCGCCCCGCGGCCGGCCGCCGACTTCTGATTGCGCCTGTTGTATGAGCACCCCTGACGCAGACGCCCCCCTCATCGAGCGAGTCAAGCGCGGCGACGTGAAGGCGTTCGAGATGCTGGTCGTCAAGTACCAGCGCCGCATCGAGCGCCTGATCGGCCGCATGGTGCGCGACGTCGACCTGGTGCCGGACATCGCCCAGGAGACGTTCATCCGCGCGTACCGGGCGATTCCGCAGTTCCGTGGCGAGAGCCAGTTCTATACCTGGCTCTACCGCATCGCGGTGAACACCGCGAAAAAGGCCCTGGTGGGCCTGAAGCGGGATCCGATCGTGACGGAATCCGCGCGCGCTTCCCGGGAAGACGACGATGAAACTTCCCGCGTGGAGAATGAACTAACCGACGGCGAAACGCCCGAAGCAGTGATGGCGAGCAAGGAAATCGCCGCCGCGGTGAACGCGGCGATCGAGGCCTTGTCCGACGACCTCCGGCAGGCGATCACGCTCCGCGAGATCGAAGGCCTGAGCTACGAGGAGATCGCCGAACTGATGGATTGCCCGATCGGCACCGTCCGTTCGCGCATCTTCCGGGCCCGCGAGGCCATCGCGCAGCGGCTGCGGCCGCTGCTCGACACGCGGGAAGGGGAACGCTGGTGACGGCGCGCCCCGAGGTGCTGGCGGGTTCGCAAGTTGAAGGGGGTTGCCTCCGGGCAGCCGCTGGGTGTGGTTTGATGGTTGGAGATGGTGATGTCGCAACGCTCTGAAGGCAATCTGCCGCCGATGGACGATCTGTCGGCGCTTCTGGACGGTGAACTCGGTGCTTCCGAGGTGGCCCGCGCATGCGCGCGCTGGCGCGACGACCCCGCGGCGCGGGAGACGTGGCACACCTACCAGCTGATCGGCGACGTGCTGCGCTCCGACGACCTCGCCGCCCCGGCCTCGCGTGACCTCGACTTCCTGGCCGCGCTGCGCTCGAAGCTGGCCGAGGAACCCGTGGTGCTGGCGCCGCAGCCGGCCGCCGACGTGCCCGACACCCATCCGCTGCCCGCGGTCGCCAACGCACAGGCCGGCGGCCACGCCGTGTGGCGCAACTGGCGCACGCCCGCCGCCGTGATGGCGGGCTTCGCCGTGGTGGCGAGCGTGCTCGTCGTCACGCGCCTGCCCGCCGGCGGCGCCGATGCCGGTGGCACCGTGATGGCCGGCGTCCGGGGCACGCCGCCGTCCCTCACGCTCGCCGCCTCGCCGGGCGCCAGCACCGTGCCGGGCTTCGACGTTCCGACGGACAGCCCGCAGATCGTGCTCGACGGCAAGTTGATCCGCGACGCCCGCCTCGACGAATACCTCGCCGCCCACAAGAAGTTCGGCGGCAGTTCCGGCCCCGGCGCCCCGTCGGGTTTCCTGCGCAACGCCACGGCCACCACCAACACGACGACGACGGGCCGCTGATTCATGCTGACGCCTTCCGCGCGGTTCCGACTCTCCTGGCTGACCCTGTTCTGGGTGGCGGCGCTCCCCGCCCACCTCGTGCATGCACAGAGCGCGCTCAACAGCGGCGACGCCCTGGTGGAAAAGCGCGAGGCCAAGGCCTGGCTGTACCGCATCCAGGAAGCCGCGAACAAGCGGAGCTACCAGGGCACCGTCATCGTGAGCAGCGGCGGCGCCGTCGCCAGCTCGCGCATCACGCACTACTGCGAGGGCCGCGACCAGTTCGAGCGCATCGACGCGCTCGACGGCCAGACGCGCCACGTGGTGCGCCACAACGAGCAGGTGCACACCGTGTACCCGCAACGCCGCATCGCGATGGTGGAGCAGCGCGACCAGCTCAGCTCCTTCCCCGGCCTGCTGCAGGCCGGCGGTGAACGCGTGCCCGAGTTCTACGACCTGCGGGCCGTCGGCCAGGAGCGCGTCGCGGGCCGCGAGGCCAACGTGCTGTCGCTCCGCCCGAAGGACGGCCACCGCTACGGCTACCGCCTGTGGTCCGACGCGGCCACCGGCCTGCTGCTGCGCACCGAGGTGCTCGGCGAGCGGGGCGGCGTGCTCGAATCCTCCGCGTTCTCCGACGTGGCCATCGGCGTGCACCCGTCGGTCGACTCGCTGATGCAGCCCATCCGCAAGCTCGACGGCTACAAGGTGCTGCAGCCCACCGCGTCGCCCACCACCCTCGAGGCCGAGGGCTGGCACCTCGAGACGAAGGTGCCGGGCTTCCGCCTCGTCAGCTGCGTCAAGCGCCCCGTGGACGGGCCGCTGCGCGCGCAGGCGCCCGCGGCGGGTCACCACGAGACGCAGCTCGTGCAGGCCGTCTACACCGACGGGCTGACCTACGTCTCCGTCTTCATCGAGCCGTACAACGCAGAGCGCCATCCGCGCCCCATGAACACCGCCATCGGCGCCACCCAGACCCTGATGCACCGCCAGGCCGACTGGTGGGTCACGCTGATGGGCGACGTGCCGGCCCCCACGCTGCGCCTGTTCTCCGAAGCCCTCGAGCGCCGCAAATAAACCGCCGGCCGCGGGCGGCGCGGGAATTCGGGCAACATCGCGACGGAGCGGGGCAGGTGATCGCCCGTCCGTGTCCGTTCGATTCGTTGATCCGTTTTCATGAGCCACGAGGATTCATCCATGCCATCCAGCCCCTTCCCCGGTTCGGTGTCGACCGGCCTCGCGTCGATGCGCCGCGGCCTCCTGCTGCTGGCCAGCGGGGCCGTGCTCGGCCTGTCGGCCCTGGTGCTGCCGTCCGGCGCCCAGGCGCAGGCGCGCGAGCTGCCCGACTTCGCGGACCTGGTCGACAAGGTCGGCCCCGCCGTCGTGAACATCCGCACCACCGAACGCAGCGGTGACGGCGCGCGCCTGCCGTTCCGCCGCCGCGCGCCGTCGCTGCAGCAGAGCGACGAGGTGCCCCGTGGCGAAGGCTCCGGCTTCATCCTGAGCGCCGACGGCTACGTGATGACCAACGCGCACGTGATCGCCGGCGCGTCGGAGGTCTACGTGACCATGACCGACAAGCGCGAGTTCAAGGCGAAGATCATCGGTTCCGACGAACGCACCGACGTGGCCCTCGTCAAGATCGACGCCACCGGCCTGCCGGTGCTGCGCATCGGCGACGTGGGCCGCCTGCGCGTGGGCGAGTGGGTCGTCGCCATCGGCTCGCCGTTCGGCTTCGACAACACCGTGACCGCCGGCATCGTCAGCGCCAAGTCGCGCGAGACGGGCTCCGAGGTGGCGCTGATCCAGACCGACGTGGCCGTGAACCCCGGCAACTCGGGTGGCCCGCTGATCAACATCCGCGGCGAGGCGGTCGGCGTGAACTCGCAGATCTACAGCCCGGTGGGCAGCTACGTGGGCATCTCGTTCGCCATCCCGATCGACGAGGCCATGCGCATCGCCGACCAGCTGAAGTCTGGCGGGCGCGTGGTGCGCGGTTACCTGGGCATCCTGCCCACCGAGGTGCCGCGCGAGGCCGCGGAAGAGTACGGCCTGAGCAAGACCAAGAACCGCGGCGCGTTCGTGAGCCAGGTGGTCAAGGGCGGTCCGGCCGAGAAGGCGGGGCTGCGCCTGGGCGACATCGTGCTCCAGCTCAACGGCAAGCCCATCGACGGCCCCGTCGAGCTGCGCCGCGCGCTCGGCGTGATCAAGCCGGGTTCGCCCATCGTGCTGCAGATCAACCGCCGCGGGAAACCGCTCGAGATCAAGGCGACGCTCGCCGAGATGCCGGCCCAGCCGGCCGCCGCGCCCGTCGAACGCGCAGAGCCGCCGGAGACGAAGGGTTCGCAGGCCGCGCGCGCGTGGGGCCTCGTGGTCTCGGCCCTCTCCGACACCGAGCGCCAGTCGGCGCGGGTGGCCGGTGGCGTGAAGGTGGTGTCGGTGTCCGGTGGCGCCGAGGCCGTGGGGCTGCGCGCCGGCGACGTGATCCTGGCGGTGGGCGACACCGAACTCGCCGACCTGAAGCAGTTCGAGGCCGTGGTCGCGAAGTCGGACAAGGCCAAGCCGCTGTCGGTCACGCTGCTGCGCAACGAGTGGGCGCAGTTCGTCCGGATCCCTCCGTCGAAGTGAGCCCGGGGCGATCGCCCGCATGCCCTCCGAACCCGTGAGGGCATGCACCCGACTGCTTTACCCGGACTTGCCACGAGACGAAATGGGGTCAGGTTCGTCACAAAAAAAAGTCTGCGAGCCATCGACCGTCGGATCTCGCATCATGAAAGTTTGCGAGGGCTAACCCGACCTGGGCGGACCTGAATTCAGCCGCCAATCCGATACAATTCGTGCATCTGGTCAGGCATTTACTGCTGGCCGATGCAAGGAGTCGCAGACCCGTCAACTATCCCCAGGCTACCCACAAGCAATTGTGGATAAACTGTGGACGGATTTTGCTGTTGGTGACTTGCAACGACGCACAATCAAGCAATGGCGCGGTTTTCAGCGGGGTGCTTTTGGCTACAATGAAACCCCAACAAGCAGTTGCCATACGTTTTGTTGGAAGGCGCGTCAAAGCTTCGACGTGCCTTTTTTTTGTTCAACGCACGGGCATCCTGCCCCCTCTTCGCACCGAGATCGTGTGCCTTCGCGCAGCGCCACGCTGACGCGACTTCACTCGCTACGAACCGGTCGCCGCTCTCATGGATCACATCCGAAACTTCTCCATCATTGCCCACATCGACCACGGCAAGTCGACGCTGGCCGACCGACTCATCCACCGCTGCGGGGGGCTGAGCGATCGCGAGATGGAGGCCCAGGTGCTCGACTCCATGGACATCGAGCGCGAGCGCGGCATCACCATCAAGGCGCAGACCGCCGCGCTCGAGTACGTGGCGCGCGACGGCAAGACCTACCAGCTCAACCTGATCGACACCCCCGGGCACGTCGACTTCTCGTATGAAGTGAGCCGCTCGCTGTCCGCGTGCGAGGGCGCGCTGCTGGTGGTGGACGCGAGCCAGGGCGTCGAGGCGCAGACCGTGGCCAACTGCTACACCGCGCTCGACCTCGGCGTCGAGGTGATCCCCGTGCTCAACAAGATGGACCTGCCGCAGGCCGATCCCGAGCGCGCGAAGGAAGAGATCGAGGACGTGATCGGCATCGACGCCGAAAACGCCATTCCCTGCAGCGCGAAGACGGGCATGGGCATCGACGACATCCTCGAGGCCGTGATCGCCCGCATGCCGCCGCCGAAGGGCGTGGTCGACGCGCCGCTGCGCGCGATGATCATCGACTCCTGGTTCGACAACTACGTCGGCGTCGTGATGCTGGTGCGCGTGGTCGACGGCCAGCTCAAGCGCGGCGAACGCTTCAAGATGATGGCGAGCGGCGCGGCCTACGCGGCCGAGCAGCTGGGCGTGTTCACGCCGAAGTCGGTCTCGCGCGACGCGCTGAAGGCGGGCGAGGTGGGCTTCGTGATCGCCGGCATCAAGGAGCTGCAGGCGGCCAAGGTGGGCGACACGCTCACGATGGAAAAGAAGCTGCCGAACAACCTGGGCCCCGCGGCCGAGGCGCTGCCGGGTTTCAAGGAGATCCAGCCGCAGGTGTTCGCCGGCCTGTACCCGACGGAAGCCAGCGAGTACGACCAGCTGCGCGACGCGCTCGAGAAGCTCAAGCTCAACGACTCGTCGCTGCGCTACGAGCCCGAGGTGTCGCAGGCGCTCGGCTTCGGCTTCCGCTGCGGCTTCCTGGGCCTGCTGCACATGGAGATCGTGCAGGAACGCCTCGAGCGCGAGTTCGACCAGGACCTGATCACCACCGCCCCGTCCGTCGTGTACGAGGTCGAGCTGGGCAACAAGGAAGTGATCCAGGTCGAGAACCCGTCGAAGATGCCCGACCTGGGCCGCATCGCCGAGATCCGCGAGCCCATCGTCACGGTGCACCTGTACATGCCCCAGGACTACGTGGGCCCGGTCATGACGCTCGCGAACCAGAAGCGCGGCGTGCAGATGAACATGGCGTACCACGGCCGCCAGGTGATGCTCACCTACGAGATGCCGCTCGCCGAGATCGTGCTCGACTTCTTCGACAAGCTCAAGAGCGTGTCGCGCGGCTACGCGTCCATGGACTACGAGTTCAAGGAATACCGCGCCGCCGACGTCGTGAAGGTCGACATCATGCTGAACGGCGACCGGGTCGACGCGCTGTCGATCATCGTGCACCGCAGCCAGAGCCAGTTCCGCTCCCGCGCCGTCGTCGCCAAGATGCGCGAACTGATCTCGCGCCAGCAGTTCGACGTCGCCATCCAGGCGGCCATCGGGGCCAACATCATCGCCCGTGAGACAATCAAGGCGCTGCGCAAGAACGTGATCGCGAAGTGCTACGGGGGTGACATCACCCGCAAGCGCAAGCTCCTCGAAAAACAAAAGGCCGGCAAGAAACGCATGAAGCAGATCGGCTCCGTCGAGGTGCCGCAGGAAGCGTTCCTGGCCATCCTCCAGGTGGAAGATTGATGGGTGCTCTGACTGGTGTTCTGTATGGCTGCCTCGTGGTGTTCCTCGGGGGCTGGTACCTCGGGAAGTGGCCCGGCAACTTCTCCTTCCTCCTGTTCATCCTGACGGTCGTCACGCTGGTGTACTGGCTCGCCGAACGGTTCCGCTTCGCGCCCGCGCGCGCGGCCGCCGCAAGGAACCTCGAGGCCCAGGACGCCGCCCGGCGCCAGCAGCTGGCCGACAAGGGCATCGCGAAGGTCGACGGCGACATCTCGTCGGCCCGCGAGGCGCTGCTCGCCCAGCCCTGGTGGCTCGACTGGACGGCCGGCCTGTTCCCGGTGATCCTGGTGGTGTTCCTGCTGCGCTCGTTCCTGTTCGAGCCCTTCAAGATCCCGTCGGCGTCGATGGTGCCCACGCTGCTGATCGGCGACCTGATCCTCGTCAACAAGTACCACTACGGCATCCGGCTGCCCGTCATCAACAAGAAGGTCATCCCGCTGAACGACCCGCAGCGTGGCGACGTGATGGTGTTCCGCTACCCCGCCAACCCCACCATCGACTACATCAAGCGCGTGGTGGGCGTGCCCGGCGACGAGGTGGCCTACCTGAACCAGCGCGTCTACCTGAACGGCAGGCTGGTCGAGACCCAGCCGCTGCCCGAGTTCTACGACGAGGACGGCACGCAGGCGGGCGACGGCATGCGCTACCGCGCGCAGTTCTCCGAGAAGCTCGGCGAGAAGGACCACCGCATCCTCGTCGACGTGAAGCGTCCCAGTTACGTCGTGCCACATGCCACGTTCCCTTACAAGGAAAACTGCCGCTACAGTGCCGAGGGAATCACCTGCAAGGTGCCGGCGGGTCACTACTTCATGATGGGCGACAACCGCGACTACTCGGAAGACTCGCGGTTCTGGGGCTTCGTGCCGGACGAGAACATCGTCGGCAAGGCCTTCTTCATCTGGATGAACTTCGGCAACTTCAAGCGTTTCGGATCTTTCAACTGAGTTCGTTCCACCGACTTTGCGCACGTCTGCATCACTCAAGGAGCCATCGACCATGACCCTCCCGTTTCGTTCGCCCCGCGGTCAACGCGGCGTGACCTTGTTCGGGCTGATGTTCTGGGCCATCCTGATCGGCGTCGTCACGCTGGTGGCGCTCAAGGTGCTGCCCACGGTCAACGAGTACCTGACGATCAAGCGCAGCATCGAGAAGATCGCCTCGGCGAACCCGTCCACCGTGCCGGAAGTGCGCGCGGCGTTCGAGCGCCAGAAGGAGATCGAATACTCGATCACCTCCATCAACGGCAACGACCTCGAGGTCACCAAGGTCAACGACAAGCTCGTGATCGGCTTCGCCTACGACAAGGAAATCGAGCTGATGGGCCCGGTATACCTGTTGCTGAAATACGAAGGCAAGACGAAGTAAGCTGTCGGCTGATTCGCCCCTTTTTCGCACCTTGCGCACCGTGGACCCCCGCCTCGCCGCCCTCCAGCAACGCCTGGGGCACACGTTTGCCCGGCCGGAGCTGCTCGGCCGTGCCATCACGCACCGCAGCTTCGGGGCCGACCACAACGAGCGGCTCGAATTCCTCGGCGACGCGGTGCTGAGCCTGGCCATCAGCGGCCTGCTGTACGAGCGCTTCGGCGGCTCCGACGAGGGCGACCTCACCCGGGTGCGCGCCCACCTCGTCCGCGAGGACAGCCTGCACCGCGTGGCCCTCGTGATCGGCCTGCCCGACGTGGTGCGCCTGAGCGACGGCGAAGCCCGCGGCGGCGGCGCGCAACGCCCCTCCATCCTGGCCGACGCGCTGGAGGCCATCATCGGCGCCACGTTCGTCGACGGCGGCTTCGACGCCGCCCGCAACCTCGTCAAGCTGCTGTTCGGGGAGGTGATCGCCACCACCGAGATCGACGGCTGGGCGAAGGACGCCAAGACCGAACTCCAGGAGTGGCTGCAGGCCCGCCGCCTGCCCGTCCCCACCTACCGCATCCTGGGCACCCGTGGCCAGGCCCACGCCCAGACCTTCGAGGTCGAATGCGCCGTCCCGGCGCTGGGCCTCACCGAAACCGGCGAAGGCCGGTCCCGCCGAAACGCCGAACAGGAAGCAGCGAACCGCATGCTGCGCGCCCTGAAGGCGAGCGACAAACCCGGCAGCGCGCTGCGCTCCTGAGCATGAACCACCCCGAGCAAGACCCCGATGTGCCCGCGCAGAACGCCGAGGCGCAGGATCCCGAATCCCTGTCCCCCAACCAAGACGGCGAGGACGACGGCGAGGGTGGCGAGCAGCGCTGCGGCCTCGTCGCCATCGTCGGCCGCCCCAACGTCGGCAAGTCCACGCTGCTGAACGCGCTGGTGGGCCAGAAGGTCAGCATCACGTCCGACAAGGCGCAGACCACGCGCCACCGCATCACCGGCATCCGCACGGTCGACGACACCCAGTTCGTCTTCGTCGACACCCCCGGCTTCCAGACGAAGCACACGGCAGCGCTCAACCGCAACCTGAACCGCACCGTCACCGGCGTGCTGAACGACGTCGACGTGGTGCTGTTCCTCGTCGAGGCCGGCCGCTTCGGCCTGGACGACGCCAAGGTGCTCGCGCTGATGCCGAAGGACCGTCCGGTGTTCCTGATCGCCAACAAGCTCGACACCGTGCACCGCCGCTCCGACCTCATGCCCTGGCTCAAGGGCATGCAGGACCGCCATGCGTTCGCCGAGTTCGTGCCGCTGTCGGCCAAGAAGTCGTCCGACGTCGAGCGCCTGCTGGGCATCGTCAAGCCGTACCTGCCGCAGCAGCCGTGGTTCTACGAGGAAGACGCGCTCACCGACCGCACCGACCGCTTCCTCGCGAGCGAACTCATCCGCGAGAAGCTCTTCCGCCTGACCGGCGACGAACTGCCGTACACCTCCACCGTCGTGATCGACAAGTTCGAGGAAGAGGGCAACCTGCGCCGCATCGCCGCCACCATCATCGTCGAGCGTGACGCCCACAAGGGCATGGTGATCGGCAACGAGGGCGAACGCCTCAAGCGCATCGGTTCCGAGACGCGCCAGGAGCTCGAGCGCCTGATGGACTGCAAGGTCTTCCTGGAACTGTGGGTCAAGGTCCGTTCGGGCTGGGCCGACAACGAGGAACACCTCCGCAGCTACGGCTACGAGTAAGCCTGCACGCAGCGTGACCGCCCCTCGCGCGGTGCGCCAGGCGCGCGCCCCTTCCGTCCTCGCGGCCTACGTGCTGCACCGCTACGACTGGAGCGAATCCAGCCTCGTGCTCGACGTCTTCACGCGCGAGTCGGGGCGCCTGCCCGTCATCGCCAAGGGCGCCAAGCGGCCGTACTCGCAGCTGCGCCCCGTGCTGCTGCCGTTCCAGCGCCTGTTCGTCACGCTCGGCAAACCCCCGAAACCCGGCGAGGCCGGCGACGCGGTGGAGGCGGGCGGCGAGGTGCGCCTGCTGCGCGGCGCCGAATGGGCGGGTGGGGCGGCCATGCTCACCGGCGCGGCGCTCTTCAGCGGTTTCTACCTGAACGAGCTGCTGATGAAGATGCTCGCGCGCCAGGACCCCCACCCCACGCTGTTCGACGCCTACGCGGCCACGCTGCCGTCGCTCGCCTCGTCCGACGACGCCGTCGCGCAGGCCGCGCTGCGGGCGTTCGAGCTGACGCTGCTGCTGCAGCTGGGCCTGCTGCCCGACCTCACGGTGGTCACCGCCACGCAGCAGTCCGTGGCGCTCGACGGCGCCTATGCGCTGCTGCCGGAGGTGGGGCTGGTGTCGGCCCGGCCGTCGGACACGCCGATCGGCGGTACCGACCTCGTGGGCCTGCAGGCGGCGCTGGTGCACGGCAGCATCCCCGCGCTCCAGCAGGCTTGCGGCAGGGTCTTGCCCGCGCTGCGGTCGCAACTCCGGGCCCTGCTTCACTATCATCTCGGCTCGAACGTGCTGCGCACGCGGCAGGTGATGATCGGTGTGCAATCTCTTGGTTGAAGACATGAATCCATTGGTGTCCCGCGGATCCGGTTCCCACTCGCAGCGCGCCGGCACGGCGCTGTCGGTCAACGTCAACAAGGTGGCCCTGCTGCGCAACACGCGGTCGCTCGGGATCCCGAGTGTCGTGCGCGCGGCCACGCTGTGCCTCGAGGCCGGCGCCGACGGCATCACGGTGCACCCGCGGCCCGACGAGCGCCACATCCGCGCCCACGACGTCTTCGACCTGGCCGAGCTGCTGAAGGCCTGGCCCGGCGCCGAGTTCAACATCGAGGGCAACCCGTTCCACAACCTCGTCGACCTCGCCCGCGAGGTGGTCGCGCGCGGCCTGCCGCTGCACCAGTGCACCTTCGTGCCCGACAGCGTCGAGCAGTCCACGTCCGACCACGGCTGGCGTTTCCCGGAAGACGCCGCGCGCCTCGCCCCGCTGATCGCCGAGGTGAAGGCCCTGGGCGTTCGCGTGAGCCTCTTCATGGACCCGACGCCCGAGGCCATGCCGGCCGTGCGCGCGGTGGGCGCCGACCGCGTCGAGCTCTACACCGAGACGTACGCCCGCGCCCACCTGGAGGGCCGCCTGGCGGAGGTGGCGCCCGCCTTCGCCGACACCGCCCGCGCGGCGCTGCGCGAGGGCCTGGGCGTGAACGCCGGCCACGACCTCAACCTCGACAACCTCACCGACTTCCTGAAGGCCGTGCCGGGCGTGCAGGAGGTGTCCATCGGCCACGCGCTGGTGGGCGACGCGCTCGAGTTCGGCATGGCCGAGACCGTGCGCCGCTACCTGCAATGCGCGCGCGAGGGCAACGCATGATCTACGGCATCGGCACCGACCTCTGCGACATCCGGCGCATCGCCGCCTCCCTGGCCCGCCGCGGCGACCGTTTCGCCGAGAAGGTGCTGGGCCCGAACGAGATCCAGGTGTTCCGCGCCCGCCGCGCCCGCGTCGAGGCGCGGGGTCTGAGCTACCTCGCCACCCGCTTCTCGGCCAAGGAGGCCTTCTCGAAGGCCATCGGCCTCGGCATGCACATGCCGATGACGTGGCGCGCGTGCGAGATCCTCAACGCCCCCAGCGGCAAGCCCGAGATCCGCCTGCACGGCGTGCTCGCCGACTGGTTCGCCGAGCGGGGCCTGAAGGCCCACGTCACGGTGACCGACGAACAAGACTACGCTTCCAGCTTCGTGGTGGTGGAAGCCATCGACTCCCCGAAGGAACCCCGCCCATGACCCCGCACGCCCCCGTCGTCCTCGACATCGCCGGCACCACGCTCAACGCCGACGACCGCCGCCGCCTGTCGCACCCGCTCACCGGCGGCCTGATCATCTTCGCACGCAACTGGGTCGACCGCCGCCAGCTCGTCGAGCTGACGCACGAGATCAAGTCGATCCGCCCCGACGTGCTGGTGTGCGTCGACCACGAAGGCGGCCGCGTGCAGCGCTTCCGCACGGACGGCTTCACGCACCTGCCGCCCATGCGCGTGCTGGGCGAGCTGTGGCACACCGACGGCAACGCGGGTCCGGGTTCGGGCGCGCTGACCGCCACCGACGCCGCCACGGCCGCCGGCTACGTGCTGGGCGCCGAGCTGCGCGCCTGCGGCGTGGACCTGAGCTTCACGCCGGTGCTCGACCTCGACCACGGCGCCTCCGGCGTGATCGGCGACCGCGCCTTCCACCGCGACCCGCGCGTGGCCGCCGTGCTCGCGAAGAGCCTGATGCACGGCCTGTTGCTGGCCGGAATGGCCAACTGCGGCAAACACTTCCCCGGCCACGGCTTCGTGAAGGCCGACAGCCACACCGAGGTGCCGGTCGACACGCGGTCGTTGAAGGTAATTCTTTCCGATGACGCCCGGCCATACGAATGGCTCAGCACCAGCCTGACGAGTGTGATGCCCGCACACGTGATTTACCCGAAGGTGGACGAACGTCCGGCAGGATTTTCCGACCGGTGGCTGAAAGATATTCTTCGACAGCAACTGGGGTTCACCGGCGCGGTGTTCAGCGACGACCTCAGCATGGAGGGCGCGCGGCGCATCGATGGTGCGCTGGTGTCGTACGCGGACGCGGCGAAGGTGGCTCTGAACGCGGGCTGTGACCTGGTGCTGCTCTGCAATCAGTCCCAGGGCGACGGCCGGGCGGTGGACGAATTGCTCGACGGACTCGCCACCTCGCTGGCCCACGGTGGATGGACCCCGGACCCGGACAGCGAGGCGCGTCGCGTGGCCCTGCTGCCGCAGGCCGCGCCGCTGACATGGGACGCATTGATGCACCACCCGGCGTATCAGCACGCCCTCGAGCGCCTCCCCTGAGCGGGCACTGACCCCCTATTCACGGGGATGGTTTGATCCTTGCGTCAAAAGGGCCTGTGCGCCCCGCAACGCCGCCGGGCTGCGCTCCAGCAACCTCCGGAATCGCTACCGTGATCACCGTTCAACCCCCCGCCGTCACTGCCAACCCGTTCCGGCATCACGATCCCTCCGACAGCGTGACCATCCGGGGCCGGCGCCTCGCCCTGGGCGATCTCGTCGACCACAAGATCTTCGACCCTCGTTACGCCGAAGACCTGCGGGCTCGTGTCGCCGCGGCCACACCGTTCCCCCACCTCGTCGACGACGGCTGGTTCAACCCTGACCTGCTGGAGCTGGCCCGCGAGGAATTCGGCGTGCTGACCTCGCCCGAATGGAAGGAGTGGGCCAGTCACCATCAGAAGATCTACCGTTCGCCGCAGAAACTGGCCTACGGACCCGCCACGACCCTCTATTTCGGGCTGGTCAACTCGGGCTGGTTCGTCGACTTCCTGTCCTCGGCAATGGACGTTCCCGATCTGATTGCCGACGCGCACCTGCTGGGCGGGGGCTTGCACGAGTCTCGCAACGGGGGCCGTTTCGGCATCCACCGCGATTTCGACCGCCACGTCCACAACGGCTTGCAGAACGAGCTGTCGATGATGACCTACCTGAACAAGGACTGGAACGCCGAATGGGGGGGCGCGCTCGAGCTGTGGGACGGGGAACAGAAGCAGGCCGTTCACAGCGTTCAGCCCGAGTTCAACCGGTCGGTGGTGCTGTGCCATGGACCCGCGAGCTTCCACGGCCACCCGCACCCCATGCAGCTGCCGGAGGGGGTCACCCGGCGCTCGCTTTCCGCCTACTACTACAGCAACCGGTCGGAGCCGGGCCTGCGAGCGAAAGCGCCGCAGGCCACTCAGTTCTTGATCTGGAAGCCTGCCGAACGCCTGCGGGAGGTTGCCCGCAACGTGGCGCCTCCCTTCGTCTGGAACGCCTTGAAGCGCGCCCTCACGCGCTGAACGCACCGCGGCGGGAGGGGCGTCGGGGCCCGTTCCCCGCACCATGAAAAACGGCGCACCGTGGTGCGCCGTTTTTTCATCCCGCCTTGAACGTCAGTTGGACTCGAACGGCAGGCGAACCTGCGACAGGTCCTTGCGCGTCTCGACCAGCACCAGCGGACCTTCATCCAGCAGCACCACCGGCTTGATCTCGCGCGGCACGTGGACCGGCTTCGGCTCGTTGGCGATGGCGATCTGCGCGGCGCGGATCTTCTCGGCGTCCGAGTTCACCCACTGCAGGCCATGCTGCTCGGCCACGGCCTGCAGCTCGCCGATGGGCAGCTGGTAGGCCGCCGGCGCGGCGGCCACGGCGACGGGCGCCGCCTCGGCCACCACCGGCGCGGGCGCGGGTGCGGGGGGCTGCACCGGTGCCGGAGCAGGCACGGGTGCCGCGGCCAGCGTCATGTCGGGCGACACGGGAGCGACGGCCTGGGCGAACACCGGTGCGGGGGCCGGGGCCACCGGTTCGGCGAGCGGCGCGGCCACGTCCACCGACGCGGCCGGCGTTGCGGTGGCCTCGGTCGGTTCGACGGCGCGCGTCACGTCGGCGGCGACGTCGCCGGTGGCTTCCAGCAGGGCCTGCTGGCCATCGGCGGCACCTTCCTCGCGGCGCTGGCGGTCACGGCCACGGCCGCGGTTGCGGCGACGGCCTTCGCGTTCCTGCGGTTCGCCGATGGGGTTGCCTTCGGCGTCCACGGGGGCGGCGTCCACGGCATCGGTGGGAGCCAGTTCGGCATCGCTGCCGGCGGCCACCGGCACGAGGCCGGCGACGGCGGTGGTGCTGTCCACCACGGCGTCCTCGCCGCCTTCGGTGGCGCGGGTCTCGTCGCGGTCGCGACCACCCCGTCCGCCACGGCGGTTGCGGCGGCGGCCGGTGCGTTCACCGGTTTCGGCACCGGCGTCAGGCGTCTCGCCGCCCGGCACGGTGTCCACGAACGCGCGGGCCTGCACGGCCTCGTCGGCGGCGCCTTCGGTCACGGCGTTGGGACGGGCTTCGCGGTCCTGGCGCGGGCCGCGGCGGCCCTCGCCACGTTCGCCACGGTCACCCCGCTCGCCGCGTTCACCGCGCTCGCCACGTGGTTCCGCCGGCACGCCTTCGGCGCGGGCTTCCTGGCCGCGACCACGGTCGCCGCGTTCGCCCCGCTCTCCGCGTTCACCACGCTCGCGCGGCGGACGTGCGGTCTCGGCTCCGGCCTCGACCGGCGTCTCGTTGCGTTCGCCACGGCGGCCACGACCTTCGCCGCGCTCGCCGCGGTCACCACGGCCTTCGCCGCGTTCACCCCGGGCGCCGCGTTCACCGCGCTCGCCACGCTCGCCTTCGCGCTTGCCACCGTCACGGCCACCACGGCCGTTGCGGTCGCCGCGGCCGTTCTTGCGGTCGCCGCGGTTTTCCTTCGTGTCGGGGGCGGGGGCCTCGACGGGCGCCACCACCACCGGGGCCGGCGTTTCACCGCCGCCGAACAGCTTCTTCAGGAAGCCGAAGAAACCACCCGACGGTGCCGGGGCGGCCACGGGGGCGGGCGCCGGCGCGGCGGCCACGGGGGCCGGCGCGGGTTCGGGCTTCGGCTCGGCGACGGGTGCCGGCGTGTCGGGCAGGATGCCCTTGATCACGGGTTCCTGCTTGGCCTTGAACTTCTCGCGGCGGGTGATGCCGACTTCGTCGTCCGGCTCCTCGATCATCGAGTAGCTGACCTGCAGGTTCTCGA
>Ga0209050_1000933_pt1 | contig 38256 bp, 23 predicted proteins | sample Araplavi_mTSA_r2_FD_184276 | JGI IMG/M metagenome (GOLD analysis project Ga0209050, IMG submission 184276) | Arabidopsis root microbial communities from North Carolina, USA - plate scrape MF_Cvi_mTSA_r2 (SPAdes) (version 2) | ecosystem: Host-associated > Plants > Roots > Endosphere | place: USA... | reverse complement strand
ACATGATCATGAACGGATCGACCAGCAACAAACAAAAAGCAGAAGCCGCGAGCGTGTTGTAAATATTCATTTGCCGGTTCATCGGTCGTGCCAGCGCCATGAACGAGAACATCGTGACCGCCCGCAACACGGAAGGCGAAAGCCCCGTCACAAACGCATAGCCCCAAAGCACAAAAATGCTGATAACGGCCAGTATCCATTTGCCATAATATGTTTTCTGAAGCGGCCGCAGCACCAATAACAGCAACCAATACACAATGCCCACGTGCAATCCCGAAACCGACAACACATGCAACGCTCCCGTGGCCGCATAGGCCTGTAAAACCTCATTGTCCAGCCCATCCGTTACGCCCAGGACCAGAGCCGATGCCAGCCCGTATTCGCGCTCGCCGGGCACAAAGCGGCGGATCACCCCGTCGGCCCAAAGCCGCAGGGCGATGGCGTGGCGCATCAGCGTTCCCGATGGATCGTAAGCAATTTGTTTCACCTCGCCGGCGTGCACGAATTGCTGATGATAAATTTGGCGGTAAGAAAGGTATTGCCGGTAGTCGAATTCTCCGGGGTTGCCGGGCGCGGGTATGGATTGGGGCGTGCCTTTCACCAGCAAAACATCGCCATAGGCAAAAGGCTTTTTAAAATCCTGTTTCGAAAGATAGAGCAGCACGTTGCCATGCCGGGGCATCCACTGGCCTGCGGTGTTTACTTGCCGCACGGCGACCTCTAATTTCCAGGATTTACTTTTCTCTTCCGAAGGCTTCGTTGCTACGGCCGTGTAATATGCGACAGGCGTTTTCAGGTGAAGAAAATGCGCATCGCTTCGTGAGGCCGTGCGTTGGAGCGTGATGGTAAAACCGGCAACAAAGATGGCCAGCAATCCAAACGGCCCGGGGTTGAACTGCCAACGGCGATACGTCAGCGCGAACACAAAATACATAACGATGAGCACCACCAACAGAGCTTGCGCTACCAGCGCGTCGATCACGTCCGGGAGATGGATGGCCAGCAGGATGCCGCCACATAAAAATACCACCATGCGGACGAAGGCGTAGGGTATCCAACGGTTCATGAAGAAAGGTAGTAAAATTCCGTCAGGAACTTTCCTTGTCGTAGGCTTCGATGATGTCGCGCACGAGGCGGTGACGCACCACGTCTTTTTCGTTCAGTTCCACGATGCCGATGCCTTTCACGTCTTTCAGGATGCGCACCGCTTCCTTGAGGCCCGAGCTTTGGCGTGTGGGCAGGTCGATCTGGGAAGCGTCGCCGGTGACGATCATTTTGGATTCGGGGCCCATGCGGGTAAGGAACATTTTCATTTGCATGGGTGTGGTGTTCTGCGCTTCGTCCAGCAGGATGAAGGCGTTGTTCAAGGTGCGGCCGCGCATATAGGCCAGGGGTGCGATCTCGATGATCTCGCGTTCCATGTAGAAGCCCAGTTTCTCGAAAGGGATCATGTCGTTCAGCGCATCGTAGATCGGGCGCAGGTAAGGATCGATCTTTTCCTTCAGGTCGCCGGGCAAAAAACCGAGGTTCTCTCCGGCTTCCACGGCTGGACGTGTGATGATGATCTTCTTTACTTGTTTGTTCTTGAGCGCTCTCACGGCCAGTGCCACGGAGATGTAGGTCTTGCCCGTACCCGCCGGGCCGAGGGCAAAAACCAGGTCGTTGTCTTTCACCAACTGCACGAGTTTGAGCTGGTTGGCCGTCTTGGGCTTGATGGGATTACCCTTTGTGCCGTAGACGATCACATCTTCGGCGGCCTGGTGCTCGGCTTGTACCACTTCGTGCTCGCGCTCGATATAGGCCTGCACGTTTTCTTCCGTGATGCGGCCATACTTGTGATAGTGGTCCACCAGCGAGGTGAGCACGTCGTCGATCTGGCCGATCTCGGCCGTGGGTCCTTTGATCAGTATTTGGTTGCCGCGTGATATGATCCTGCTTTTGGGAAAGGCTGCCGACAACGTGTCGATGGTCTTGTTCTCGATTCCCAGGAAGTCAACCATGGAAATATTTTCCAGTGTAACTACTTTTTCGGTCAAATGAATAAGGATTTAGAGTAAAAGCAATGTGGCTTAAAAATGTTTACTTTGCCAAACCAAAATTAACGAATATCTGCGGTAGCATCAACCATGGCCATTGTTACGCTTCTTACGGACTCCGGCGAAAGTGATCACTATGTGGCCGCGATCAAAGCCCGGATCATCAGTATAAACCCGGGGGTACGGGTGGAAGACATCAGCCATCACATCAAACCTGCAGACATTGCGCACGCCGCCTTTGTATTGCGGGCTGTTTTCCGCGATTTTCCCAAAGGCACCGTTCACCTGGTCGGCGTAGATGCAACAGGAAACCGTGGCGATGCGTTCATTGCCCTGCAGTTGGAGGACCATTTTTTTGTGGGCTGCGACAACGGACTGTTTGGCCTCATCAGCGAAAAACCCCACCAGCAGCTGGCCGAACTCAACGCCATCACCACGCTGAGCACCACCTTTCCCGAACGCGACATCTTTGCGCCGGCGGCCGCCAAACTGGCCAGCGGCGTGGCCATCACGAGCCTGGGCAAACCCATGCCGGCCTTCAAAAAAATGATCGACCGCCAGATGAAGGCCACCAAAAAGCAGATCACGGGCAGCATCATCCGTGTCGACAACATGGGCAACCTCATCACCAACATCAGCAAAGAAGCGTTCGACGTGCTGAGCCAGGGCAAAGCCTATACCATCCAATTCGGGGGCGAAAAATTCCGCCGCATCCACACGCAGTACAGCCAGGCCGAACAGGGCGAATGCTTTATCGTGTTCAACACCCTGAACCTGCTGGAAGTGGGCATCTACAAGGGCAACGCCTCGGAGCTGCTGGGACTTGGTTATGGAGGGACAGTGAATGTTATCTTCGAAGAATAATCGCACAAAGGATCATGCTCCAACCGGTCCAGCCTAGCCGTGTTTTGTTACAAGCCATAAAAATTTAAATCCACATGCTCATCCGAATCGTCCGCATGCATTTTAAAGAATCGGGGGTCGAAACATTTCTCACCGTCTTCCACCGGCACAAAAACGAGATCCGGAATTTTGAAGGATGCTCGCACCTGGAGTTGCTCAAGGATGTTGACGTGCCCCACACCTATATCACCTATAGCTACTGGCGCGATGCGGCGGCGTTGGAGCGTTACCGGCAGTCGGCACTCTTTGAAAGTGTCTGGGGACGAACGAAGGAATTGTTTGCAGACCGGCCGCGGGCGTTTTCGGTGGAGAAATTTATCGATGTACCGGGGAATGCTTGAGATGGTCCTTTTGAAAGGAGCCAGGACGCGATTCAAATCAGCTAATAAAAACAAAGACTGCCCTTGCGGGCAGTCTTTGTTTATTTCAAGTACTGAGCTGCTTTATGGTTTCTCGATGCAATTGAACATCCAGTTTATTCCAAAGCGATCGGAAACTCCCCAAAGTAGGCGCCGAAAAACATATCTTTCAAAGGCATCGTCACGTTACCGCCTTTTGACAGCGCATCAAAAAGTTTTTTGGTTTCCGCCCGTGTGGAAGGCTCCACGCAAATGTGCATGTTGTTGCCCTGCACGAGGGTCATGCCCATTTCCTTTGGCGCATCGGTAGCCATCAGCACATGTCCGCCCAGGATGGGTAACTCCACGTGCAACACCATCTTCTTTATCACGTCGGGCACCGGAGGATGTCCCGATTCCGGGGGAATGTCGCCAAAACGTTTGATGCCTTCTCCGCTGAACTCGGTGCCGAAAACGGACCGGTAAAAGTTGAACGCTTCTTCCGTATTGCCGGGAAAATTCAGATAGGTCGTGACCCGTGGTTTTGTATTCGTCTTTAATTGTTTGCGAATTTTGAATTGCGCTTGCAGGTATTGCTCCAGGTTGCCGAGCGCCATCGTGAAGCCGGTTTCGAAGCCCATGGCCAGCATCGTCTGAAGTCCTGCTTCCGTTGCCGAGGTGATCTCCACCGTCACCTCTGTTCCGCTTCCCATGGCACGAAAAGAATTCCTCCAACGCGTCTCGGGGAACTCGGTATTCTTCACACCGTTTTCATCGGTGAAATAATCGGTGGTCTCGAAGCCTTTTTGAAAATCGATCTTGTCAAAATCCACCCTTGCCCAATGCCTTTCATTGTTGGGGCCCACCATGGCATAGAGCCAGTGGCCACCTTTTCTGAAATCCATCGTTTTGGTTTCGGTCCGCCAGGGTCTTGGCGCCCACCATTGGTCGAGCAATTCGCCTTCGGTCCAGGTGAGCCAAACCAATTCGAGTTCCGCTTCGAAATACCGGGTGATCGTGATCTTTTTGTTTGCCAAGTCTTTTTCGACTTGCGTTTCTGCATTACTTACCATGACGTTTTGATTTTAGTTGTTTTAAAACATTATCCAGTTGATCGAAGCGCTTCTCCCACAACCGTCGGAAAGGCTCCAGCCATTCGTCTACTTCTTTCATTTTTTTGAGATTACAGTAATAATAGATCTCCCTCCCCGACTGTTCCTGGTTCACCAGTTGGCACTCGGTCAGGAACTTGATGTGCTTTGATACCGCCTGACGGCTCGTGTCAAAATGCTCCGCCAAGGCATTGGGCGTCATGGCCTGCAATGCAATAAGCGTCAGGATTGCCCTCCGTGTGGGGTCGGCAATCGCCTGGAATACGTCTCTTCGTTCGATCATATTTTTAATTAGCAACTATATGGTTGCAAATATAATAGCAACTATATGGTTGCGCAAGTTTTTTGACTTTAATTTTTGTAAAGCCCTTCTAATAAAGCATCTTTAGTTTGTCGCCCGGGAACGCCTTCCCGAAAGTCCGTTCAGGACCGGCTGTTAAAATCCGCCGGGGCCAGCATGTTTTTTCCTTTCGTACAGGATTTTCTCCCGTCGCTCGGATTTACAAATTACCTTGCACGACTACTGCTACTGAAATGAGAACGCTCTTATCGTCGCTACTGCTCTTCCTCGCGCTCCAGGGCCTGGCATCCGCCTGCCATCCTGCGCCCGAAAAAAAGGCTCCCACGTTTGTTAAAGGCGCCGACATCAGTTGGCTGCCGCAGATGGAAGCCGGGGGCTATATTTTCTACGATGACCAGGGCAAGCCACAGGACTGCTTCCAGATCCTTAAAGACCATGGCATCAACACCATCCGCTTGCGCACGTTTGTCAATCCTTCCAACGATCCGCACAGTGGCCACTGCAGCAAAGACGAAACCATCGCCATGGCGAAGCGCGCACAGAAGTGGGGCATGCGGGTGATGATCGATTTTCATTATAGCGACAGTTGGGCCGACCCAGGCAAACAGGTGAAACCACAAGCCTGGCAGGGTCACGGATTTCCGCAATTGCTCCAGGATGTATATGACTATACTCACGACGTGATGACCGGACTAAGAGCACAGGGCATCACCCCGGAATGGGTGCAAGTGGGCAATGAGATCCCCGGCGGCATGATCTATCCCGAAGGCAGCACAAAAACCTGGGACAGTCTCGCGCAACTCATCAACAAGGGATACGATGCCATCAAGGCCGTGAGCCCAAAAAGCAAAGTGATCCTGCACGTAGACCAGGGCAATAATATTCCCCGGTTCAGAACCTGGTTCGACCATGCAAAAGCCCACGGTGCAAAATATGATGTGATCGGATTGTCCTACTACCCCTACTGGCTCGACGGCAACCCCGACTATATGCTGAGCATCGACGACCTCGCGAAAAACATGAACGACATCTCCGCGCGCTATGGCAAAGAAGTGATGGTGGTGGAAGTGGGCGGCGAAGACGACAACGTGCAAAACACCTACGACATGCTCGTGGCCGTCATCAAAAAAGTGAAGGCGGTGCCAAACGGCAAAGGCCTGGGCGTGATCTACTGGGAGCCCGAAGGAGCCCAAAGCTGGAGTCGCTACAAGCTGAGCGCCTGGGGCAGCGATGGCCGGCCTACAAAAGCCATGGACGCCTTTTTGGTAGAATAACCTCGGATGGGCGCTTTTTGCGGGAAATCCGGGATGGGGATATTATTTTTTGTTTGTAAATAGTGGTAAGGAAGGTTTCACCTGTCGTCTTGAAAACCCCTATACCTATGAGATCAGTTGCCCTATCCATTTTGCTGATCGGATTGCTGGCACAATGCCACGAACCGAACATCGCCAACCGGGATTACTTTCCCCTCAACGAGAACACCGATTGGGAATACCTGCACCAATATTTCGCCACGGACGACAATAAGTCGTTCCTCTGGGCGGACACCGTAAAGCTCACCATCAAAGGCGACACCGTTCTGGACGGCATTACGTATAAAAAGGTAGTGGACGATCTGAGCGCTATCAACAAGGCCCTGCGCAAGGAAGGGAACAAGTACTACGGCCGGAACCACGAGCTGTACGCGGGCTTTACTAATGAGTATCTTTTCCTGGACGAAGACGCCACACTCAACACCACGTGGACGCACGACAAAGGCAATGGCAACCGGACCGTCTACACGGTGGAGGCCGTGAATTCCAGCCGCACGTACAACGGCACCACCTACCCGGACGTCATGGAGCTGAAGGTAGAGTATTTTATCGGGGATGACCTGCACTATAAGACCCAACACTACTACGCCCGTGGCGTCGGCGAAATTTATGCTTTCTATCCCTATCCATCTTCGCTCACCTATAGCGACCTCGATGTCTCGCTGTTGCACTACGCTCCATAGTACGCGTTGTTGTCTGTGACGATTTTACCCGTCACACCATCGTTTATAACGATCGAAGCGATCCGATTATTCTCCCCTACCTAAATCCAATAAAAGAGGTTGTCGTTTGCGACAACCTCTTTTCATGCTCGCCAGTTCCGGAACAAGATCCATCGGTCTCTTGTTATTTTCAGCATCCTGTGGTTTCCCCGGAGCCATCGTTTATTTTGTACCTTGCGGGAAGATTTCATATCGGCAAATCTATAATGCGATCAGATGACAGTTACCAAGACACAGGTCAACATACCCCAATACGCTTTTGAAAAAGATCCGGTCACGGGCAATACGTTGTTTCGGATCAAGAAAAACGATAGCGTCGTCAACTACCGGAAATCCGAATTCCTGGTTCCCCATCGGAAGGATTACTATTTCATGGCGTTTATAAAAAAAGGCGGCGGCCGTCATTGGATCGATATGACGTCGTATACCATCAAGCCGAATAAATTCTATTTCACTATTCCGCAACAAGTCACCCTGAAAGAACAGGCCACGCAAATTACCGGGGTGATCATCTGCTTTACAAAAGACTTTCTTGCCTTGGATGAAAACCATTCCCTGAGGGAACTTCCCATCATTGAAAATCCTCATCACGGACATGAACTGGATCTGAATCCAAAGGACATTGTGTTTATCGAGGACATCCTGGAGAAAATCCATCTCGAATACAATGCGAAAGGCGAGTGGCAAAGCAACATGCTCCTCGCCTATATGGAAGTGCTCTTGATTTACTTAAGCAGGCTTTATACCGAGCAGTTCAGCCAACCCAAAGAATCGCCGGACCGCCAGCTCCTGAAAAAATATCTTTCGCTCGTCGAAGAATCCTTTTCCGAATTTCATGACGTGGCGGCCTATGCCGATCAGATGAATATATCCGCCGGACACCTGAGCGAGTTCGTAAAAAAACAAAGTGGAAAGCCCGCCATCGTACACATTCACGAACGTCTGATCCTGGAGGCGAAGCGAATGCTTCTCCACACCGACGACTCCATAAAAGAAATAGCGTTTCAACTCGGCTTTGAAGATGCCTCCTATTTTAATAAGTTTTTCAAACGGCTCGCCTCGCAAACCCCACTGCAATACCGAACGGCCATCCGTGAAATTTACCATTGAAACCGGAAAGAGTGCCGTTCCTGCCAGGCAGCGAAGAATACCTTTGTGTTGTTAAACCAACACTATGAAAACAGCACTGATAACGGGAGCCAACAAGAGCATTGGCTTTGAAGTCGCAAAACAACTCGCGCAAAAACAACATTTTATTTACCTGGGCAGTCGTGACCTGAAAAAGGGTGAAGAGGCGGTCACCAAATTAAAATCACTGGGACTGAACAACGTCGAGGCGATTCAAATCGATGTCACCGTGCCGGATTCTGTATCCGCCGCGGCGACCGCGCTGGCACAAAAGATAAATTCCCTGGATGTATTGATCAACAACGCGGGCATCAGCGGAGGCTTCCCGCAAAGCCCGACCGAAGTTGACACGGACATGATCCGGAACGTTTTTGAAACCAATTTTTTCGGCCCTATAGAAGTGACCCGGAAATTTATGGGTCTGTTGAAAAAGTCCGCATCGCCAAGAATCGTCAATGTCACTTCCGGCCTGGGTTCGCTTACCCTGCACAGCGATCCCTCCTGGAAGTACTATTCGGTGAAGGGGGCAGCCTATGGTCCGTCAAAAACAGCACTGAATGCTTACACCGTTGCTCTCGCCCACGAATTGAAAGACACTAATTTCAAGGTCAACGTTATCGATCCGGGCTACACCGCTACCGATTTCAATCAACACCGCGGACCCGGAAATGTGGAAGACGCTGCTCGGTTTGTTGCCAAGTATGCTCTTTTGGGAGATGATGGTCCCACGGGAAGATTCTTCAGTCTTGATTTTGAAGGGAAGGACAATGAAAGTCCCTGGTAGACGCTCCGCCTTGCAGAAGAAACAAAGAGACTGCCTTTAAACGACAGTCTCTTTTTTAAATTACTGGCTTGTTTCGAAATATTCTTCCAGGTTTCCAAGCGCCATTTTGAAACCTTCTTCAAAACCCATTTCGAGGTTTTTTTCCAGAGCACCTTCAGTTTTTGGTGTCATCGTGATTTTTACATCCGTTCCTGCACCCGAAGATCTGAATTCACATTTCCAATGTGTTTGAGGGAGTGATTCATCGGTGAAACCTTTCTCATCGGTGAACGAATCATGGGCTTCAAAACTTTTTGGCGCGTTGATCTTCTTATACGACAGTTTGGCGTTGTGCCGCTGGTTCTCGGGCCCGACCATAGCATATTGCCATAAGCCACCTTCTTTAAATTCGAGTTTCTTGGTTTCTGCATGCCATGGTTTTGGAGCCCACCACTTATCGAGTATCTCCTTTTTTGTCCATGCCTGCCATACGGCATCCGGTCTCGCATTAAAATGCACCTTCGTAATGATCTGTTTATGTTCCAGATCTTTTTCAATTTTAGCTTCGGTTGTCGAAATCATGATACTTGAATTTTAGCGTTTTGAAAATCTGATTTAGGATGAGGTGGATGGGGTACAATTTTTCGGCAGTGATCCACCAGCATAGCCGGCCCCTTCGGCATTTCTGTCTTCAAAACACAAGTTTTATGCCGACAAGGAATTGGCCTTTACAGGATGGAGGAAGCGTTTTGCACCACGCAGGGGAATAAAATCCACGGACAGATTGTGGATTCACGTGGCGACAGCTCTCATGAGCGGACGACTACTGACTCAACAAATCAGCATAACCGTTTCACATCAAGCCCATCGGTATGGCCATGGGATTGTCCTGACCCCAGGGAACCGGTGGGTCGCCACCGTGTGCTTTCGTCTTTCGTCTTCCAGCAAATCGATATGGATAAAATTTGCCTGGATTTGTACCCAGCGATGAAATATTTAAAAGTTTCTTATAAATTTGCACCCTCATTTACCCCGCAGTCCCGCGAACCAATTGGCCAACGGGAAATCAAAATGCGACCAAAAACCCCGAAATCGACCTGATTTCAAGGTTTTAAAAGGTAAAATAGAAAAGCCAAAGTGGCGGAATTGGTAGACGCGCACGACTCAAAATCGTGTACCGAAAGGTGTGTGGGTTCGATTCCCACCTTTGGTACTGGACTGATTATCAGTGATTTAAGCCCCATTTTAGGGGCTTTTTTCATTGGCAAAATCCAACTGCCCCGCGCAACTACCCCGCTATGTGATTAAAACTTCATTGCTTCAAACAGCGCTAAATAACTGCATTCCATCTGGCTGTAAGATCAATTTCGTTATCGAAATGAGGATGGATATTGATGTCTATGAAGACTTAACATTAAGAGGGTTCTTAAGCATCTGACTACCGATCAAACAAAGACTGTTGAAGAGATGCCAAGCAAAGGGTATTTCTCCGCGAATTCAAGCGCAAAACTGTAGCGACTATTGTCAATTATTTAGGGCTCGCAATCAACCTCTATGAGTAGAACCGGCCCAACATTTTGATGCCTACAGCAGATACGTGAATGTCGAAAATCCACGGGGGTAGCAAAACAAATGGAATGAAATACTCAAAAAGCCAGTGACGCTGCGACGTAACATGATTGATCACTTAATGCCTAAACACGCGGCAATCCGATATATCTGAAATAAAAATGCCATTTGAGTGGCTCATCATTTTAGCAGCTAATGATTATTTAAGCATTATTCTCATTTCTTACAGCCGTCAAGTGTAAACTCAAACATCCGTATTGACGTTAAAAAATAATTCTTCACCAACATGAACTCCGAAAAATTAATTTATCAGCTATTAGATAACTCTTTGCAACGAGTCCTGAAGGATATGTTGCCGGAGATCATGAACGAATTAATGAGTAAAAATCGATTTTTCATCGAATGTATCAATAATTTATGAACGATGTTAAAAGCCGCTTTTACATCTTGATTTACATTTTCATAGAAATGTATCTTGGGAAGTATCGCAACAAACTCTTCTAATGAAGTATTGTCTGTACTGGATGCTTGCCATCGCTTGTCACGCGAGAGCAATGGTTCATGATTTTGGCTCATGGGCAATAGGGAATTGCCGTTAATAATAGACGAACAACAGGAACAAAAATTGCAAACTTCGTCAACTTATCTGATCAAATATCAACCCACTCGAACCTTCACCCTTGCCATTAGTGACTTTTCTGCCAAGCCAAAGGAAAACTTCTCCTTTCGGCCCGCGTGAACGCTGGAAATTGCGGGCGACTATTGTGCCCGACCTCGGCACCTGCTCCTCATGAATATAGTATGGCGATTTAATGTCCAGTATAGCGCCCCCAGGATGGATGCCGGCTGCGTCTGGCATTTGCGCGCGTTGCAATTGTATGCTGCGGTTGGATCCTTCCGCGTGTGCGGGGACAAAGGGAGTCCAGTTCAATGGCACTTCTTTACCTAAAATGTATTTCGCTGGCGCATCCGGATCTACCGAAGGAGGTTCCCCGGGAGGAGTAATCTTTGTTGCTGCTTCAAAACCATTCGTACCAATTCCCATCTTGTTAGGTATTACAGTTTGGACTGCCCATACCATGTTGGCCATTTCATCTCGAAGAAAGTTCACCTTCTCAATATCCTCCCCTTCGAGTGATTTCATGATTGACGGGGCAACGAATATCCTGTTGTCCGAAAAGTACCGGTGCGTGTTCATATTGAACATACCCCATCGCTGCCAGTTATTATCCACTCCCTGTCCGCCAGGCCGGACGAAAGTTTGTAACCCAAAGGTATCCGTCACTACTAATCCTTTCATTTCCACCAGCGAACCCGCAGAAACCTCGTATGGAATAATGCACCAGTCATTACTGAACATCAAGACAAATTCTGTCAGCAACAACTTAGCGGTATCGGTGGTATTAACGGTAATATCAGCAAACTCTGTTTTATGGTCTTCCATTTCCCAGTAACGATGTGCGGGCATGCCATTAAACTCAATCGGAACAGGTAAAAACGAGATACCCTCTTCAGCAATTCGAGGTGCAGGTATTGCAACATCCGGTGCATCAGGAACGGCACTCGTTTCTGATGATTCTATATTGAAATCAAACCAGTCGAGGTGACCACCCCGATAGTCGTTCGATTCAAGTATCGCCTGAACACCTTCTGCATTCTCTGCGGAGCAACCAAACCTGTACTCCAGCGAATCGGGTTTCCATGCACATTTTGACGAGTCCGCTGGAGTATTATAGAGGCTATGGTAATAATCAGAAAGTTTTAGCGCTGCGTCTTTCACCGCTTTCTTTTCATTTGGGTTCAGATCCGGCAGTGCATTGATTGCAGTCAGATCATTCCTCGCCACATCATCCATCAATTTAAAACCATCAAAGGTCTTTGTAGCTGCAACATTGATGAACAGCGCAGAATCATCATCCTGGAAACCGGCAACTTGTTCATCCAATGGAAAGGTACTTATCAGCGCTTTTTTTATTGTTTCAAAATTGGGTTCTCCTGCAATCAGCTTCAGCAGGTACCGGGCTAATTGCATTTGCACGGTAATATCCTTTAAAACAGGTTCGGCCTCCACCTGAACCTCCAGGGGAATTTCCCCCGTATATGGATAAGCTTCGCCATTCACGATGTACCTGTTCACCTGCGTTTGCCGAACAGATGCAAAAGCATCAATTGGCGAACCTGCATCCTCACCCTGGAACTCGCCCCACTGCCATTGGCGTGCGAGCATCCAAAGGGGGTCCCTGATCTCTGCGCGAAGACTTCGGGCGAAATCCTTTTGCCTTGGCCTGCCTTCAAGCCTGTTCCAGCCTTTCACTACCGGTTGAAACGGTTTCTTGTCAATGATCAATGGGAGAACCAGGCTATAGTCTTGTGGCATAAATCAAATCATTTACTTTTTAATTGCACGTGATCGAAGAAAGTTGACAGCATCACCCTGCTTTTCGAAAAGCTTGTGAGCACCGTTGGCAGAACATCTGCGTATTCAGATTTCATCACCATATCAGGTTCAACCGTCCGAAGTTTTGAAAGATCAAGTGTTTCGTTGATCACCGATACAAGATCATCCCAGGCCCAGTTCCCTTTCAATTCCGGTGATACGGCCAGCAACACAGCTTGGGGTGCAACCGCATTTGGCCTGTTGAAATGAAAGCTAATTCCTGCGGTTTCCTTTTCGCCCGGAATAAGTTCTGTCCATTCATCCACCATTAGCCCACACTGCAATGCCGTAACATCGGGCGGCAACTGGTTTACCAGAAGCGATGTAACATCAGTTTCTATCTTCATATCGCCACCGAACTCAAGGCCAATCCACTTGTCGCCAGCCTTGAACGGCAGCTGGACGGCATGCAGCTGCATTCCTTTCGAATGTAAAAGATCATGATAGGTAACAATGTTGTTCAACTGCTGGACCGGGGGCCTTACTCGCGAGCAACTCTGAACCCACTCCTCTACCTGCAGTTCATTTGCCAAAGTATGTGACGCGGTCAAAGAGGCCGACAGTCCAGCAGGATTATAGATCTTGAACAATGGCAGTACGGTAAACGATTTACCCATCAGCAATTGCGCTGCTTCGCGATAGTCGATCAATTTCTGATCAATTGTTTCCTGGTGCTTTTTCACATCAGCAGGCAGCGCAAGTAGAGTAACCCGTTTGGCTGCATCGTCCAGCTTTTTCCGCACCAACTTTATCACAACAAGTACCTGTGCAACCAACGAAGCAATCTTCAGCCGCAGGTCACCCGTGTTTTCCCGGTTTGCAGGCAACGCCTCGGGTATACCGTATACTACAAACGGCATTAATAGTCCACGCAGGCTGTCAAGATGCCCCGGCCATCCAGCGACAAGCGGAAGTGTGGGATCATTCGTGAAAGCTTGATACAAGCCTTTTATATTGCTTTCATAAAATGTGTTCAGGTCATTGAATGCGGCATCCAATCCCGACTTGCGATCGTTGATCCGGTCATACATGTTTTTCAGGTCCATCAGTTCCGGAAAGCCTGTATCATAGTATCCTTTTACATCCGTCTTTGCCAGTTTCTGCCCTTCTGATGCCTGCATAAGATCCTGTGCGGTCAAGGCCCGCCCCTTCCCAACGACGCCTTTCAGGGCTCGAAGCAACGGCATAACATGAGTTAGCGGGATCTTGCCTGCATTTGCCTTGTCAGGATGGAAGACAAATGTTTTTTCTTGAGGCATATCCGGATCCGCCTTGTAGAAGAAACAGAGATGGTCATCCGGCCTGTTATGTGCCGCACGAAACTGATGCACCATGAACCGTTCAAGCTCAGACGACTGGTTCCCAAGTTTTTCTCCCACCATCAGCACCACGTCCAACGGTTCCAGGCCCAGATCATCCAGGGAAATGATTGGATTAGCGAGCAGGTCGGCCGTGACCATCCATTGGACATCCTTTGGATCAGGTAGTATGGTTCTTAGCCAGGCATTCAACTGTGGGTTTGCCGCTGCACGGGGAGTAAGCGAACTGTGCCAACCTGTAATATCGGATGTATCAAAGGTGATTAGTACACGGTGCGTGATCGATTTGCCCGATCGCGGGGTATTGGTCACTTGTATTTCAGGTGGATTCTTTCCTTCCGTAATAGCCTGAAGAATCCCCGTAGCTCGCTCATAATTACCCCCCACTACCTGATACACACCTTCGGCCAACGACACATCACCGATTGCATCCAGTGAGTCTTCCAGGCGGTTCATTTCGGTTATGATCGCGTTCGCTCGTTTGAAATTTACGGGATCAAGAGATTCTGATGACGGAAGTGGCGGCAATCCGGCAAGGCCGTACGGATATGTCTTGTTTCTAATCCAACCCAGTAGGTCATGGCCGTTGACGACATTTCTGGCTTCTATTACTTCAGCAGTTGCTGTGGGGTCTTCGATCTTGGTGAGCTTGCCAGAGATCAATGGAAAGCGCTTACGCAATACGTAAATGAATTCGTCCAGTTCAATGCCCGGATGTTTTTCATGCAATCCGCGCTCGAGTTGATAACCCAATAGCGCGCCAAGATCCTGACCGTTACGAAGTCCTTCCATATAGTACAACGCATTCCGTACCCGTTCAGAAGAAACGTTTACCGACATCATACCAGAGTCTGCCTCATCACCATGTGTTAAATATGCATTCCGTAAAATTGCAGCTGTAACGGCTTGCGAAAGGGACGGGGCCAAGGTATATCCCGCGTTGGATGAGTCTTCTGTTACTACACCGCTCACCTTATCACCAAATGCTGCCTGCAACTCTTCGGTTTCAACAATTTTTTGCTCACCTGCAGATGGCTTCAGGTTTTCTATCCAGCCATAGGCGCCAATGTAGATGCCGTCTGCTTCTTCAGGCTGATGAGCGTTGCCCTCCCCGATGTGTGCAATCCTGGTTTCCCGGATTGAACGCAGGTAAGTCAACCTGTGATTCACCATTCCCGTCAGCCAGGCATCCAGTCTGTAGCTACACAGATCCATATGCTCTGCAAAAGCACGCTCCAGTCTTGCCGTGGGCATTTCAGCAAGCATTGCAAGTGCATCTTTAAATGCTTCAAGCTGGATCGGATACACGGGTCCGATGGTACTGTCTTTCAGCTTAACCGCTCGTAACAAAAAATCCGCTATCGGTTTGCGTTCGTTGCCCAGGCCGATTCTGGACGCATCCACATCATTCAGCTCATCTATGGCGATCCTGCTGGTGTTCTTATCGATATTAAATATACCAGTCTCACTAAAGCTAACATTGGCAAGCGCAGCTACTTGTGCCTTTACCGCAAAATGACTTGACTCCTTTACCTTCGTCAGGTATGCATGCCGCAAGGTCTGGTACAGCAGTGCAGTAGGCACAGGCACCTGGTTGCCATCTGGGCCTTTAATATCCTGCGCCAGCACCTGAGCATGCGATGCATTCTCAAACATCCACTTTATATAGTTAAAACTTAACAGTGCTGTTTCTGATAAGGGCGTTTCAGGCTCCTTATCCACAACAGGTCGCGTAAGCGGTGGCAGCACCGGGTTCTTTTCAAACGTAAGATCTTTCAGGTTTACTTTTTCAGGGTCATGCACCAGGTTCAGTCCCATCGAGACATAGTTGTCATCCTTTGACGTCAAGAATGCATTGAATACATCAAAACGCAAACCACCCATAAAATGATAATAGTTCTTCGTCAGCTTAGCCAGTGTTGCCAGCCTTGAATAATATTCCACCGATGAAGCCTGCAGGCCTATCACGTCTATCAATCGGTCAAAATCTGTCCATTCGTTTCTTTCGGTAAGTGCCGTATCCAGTAAAGATCTCCATCGTCTGTGCAACTGATCCAGAACTTGTTTTAGTTTATCGAGGAATGCAAGGTCTCCTTCACTACGTGCCCATTTCCACTTGCTGAATGCTGTAGTTGGATAAACGCCGTAAGGCTGATTACCAACCCTGAACGCAGGGAACGGACCGCGACCGGTAACATTCTCTATGAAAAAAACACGGGTATTCTCGATAACAGGGTCAGAAAAAACCGGCCCCAGCATGTCAGACATAAACGCTCCCATGGTTGCATACCACAAGGCGGAATTCATTGCCATGGCTTCACTAACATCCTGCTTTTCGCTGTTAGCGATGAAAAACATTTTATCAGGTGAAATATTGAAGGCTTCTGCAAAACGTTGCCCGTCTTTTTTTGCTACACGGTCGCTCGTTATCTCGAAGAGCGCCTTACCAGCTTCCACGGCAAAGCTCTTTTCGTTTGCGGTATCAAGACCTGAAAACCCGCTGGGCACATTTTCAGTGTTGTTAGTGGGAGTACCCTGTGGAACCAGACTGAATCCGCTCGAATAGTGATGATTTTCTATCAGTTCTTCCAGCAATAGCCTGTTATCCGCAGCACTACTTGAAAAACGGATCCCGACCACAAGCAGCCTGTCGTATCCATCCGAAGCCTCTTGCGCCGTAATAGGTATGCGCACACCCATGCCGTTTTCTACAGCCTTATCAAAATTGATCATCCATTGGATGTCTGAATGTACCTCCAATCTTCCATCCTTACGTGAGATATGAGGCGTGGCGCTGGAGGGATCTGGCCCCATCACCAGTTGGTCGGGAATATGACTGCCATAGATTATAGGCAACTGGCCACCCTTGAAATAACGGATAAAGGCAAAACGGTCAGGCATCACGGTTGAACGTGGTGCGTCACTCCAAGTGCTTATTTTTCCGGTTAGATTGGGAAACACGAGCGAGGCAATGGTAAGATCATCATTCCAATTGTCAGGCTTTGTAGCCGTGCGAATCCAGGCTGCACGGGTAGGCCCATGCCGCATTGCCAACACGTTCCATGCACCTGCACGGATCCGCTCGCGTTCATCGCCATTTGCATTGCGTCCATCCCAGATAGTTGTCCAATATGTTTGCCCTCCTGTTATTTCAGATTGCGTCAGCTCTTTTTCGTGAGACGTTACCGCCACATCATCAGGATATACTCTTACACAAAGCTCATCGCTCCCATTATTGTTCTTCATGAACTTCGTTTCGATCCTTACCGGAAATAGCAGGAACGGAATAGTGTCGCTCATGGACGTGATAAGTTTTTCAGGAAGCAGGTTGAATTGTTCTTTGAGACTACCAAGTAAACTGCTCTTTACATCCGCAAATGCCTTTGTCTTTTCCTCGTGAATACTCTTTTTCCTGTTCAACTCTTCCGTCAACTGGCTCAATTGTTCCCGACTACTTCCGGTGGAAGCCAGTTGTGCAATGGTGGACTCCAGTTGCTTCACTTCAGCGTATGCGGCTTTCGCTGCAAGATGTGCGTCACTTCTCTGCGAACGCAGCCCATTCATCGCAGCCTGTTTTTCGGAAAGGTCACCCATTTGCGATCATTTTTTCGTTGTAAGATTTTTAAGCATATCCGATCCGTGTACTGCTACCAGAACCGGCTTCTGGTAAAGTATATATGCCATGTCTGCTGCATTGGAACCCCAGTTGACATTCGCATCGTCTTGTCCGTCCGGGTCTGGAGCCGGATCCTTAAAGTTGATCACTTTCACGCCTGGCTTCAGCTGATCCCAAGACATGTTGTCCCATTTCTTAGTGCTGGGCTCTGCGGCTGTTTTAGTGTCCATCCCAAAGCGCACTTCACCGGGGCGTTCTTTGATAACGAAGTACCAGCCGATTTTTTTGGGATCGATATTCTCTCTTGATTGACGGTCCTGCTTCAAGCCTGGATCTCCGCGCACTTCATCAAGGGTAAGGTCGAAGCCAATGAAATGGAGATCGGGTGGCACCTTTGCAGAATAGAGAGGATACTGGATATTCTCACGGTCTGTATTATTTACTTCAGTGATCTCCCCTGTTTCATCCCACAAAACCAACTGATTGGGTGATGCAGGGTCAGTGCTCCATTTCGCGCGCTGCGCGTAAATAACGGTATTAGGGTAACGCTTAAGCAACTCACCCCTTATCACCAATACCACCTGCGACTCATCGTCACCTGATTCACGGTTGTTGTGAGTACCCAGCTTTGAATTTTTGCCCCACTTATGAATGGGCTTTATATCACGGATCAGCTCCGCGAAATCTTTCTCGCTAAGATTATCTCTGTTCACAAAGCCTGATGGATCCCAGAACTGCCTGAACACGCTTCCCTGCTGATCGGTTGGATACTCACGCCACAGTAATTCGCGCGCAAATTCATGATTGAGTCCAATCATGTAGGATTCAATGAAACGCTGGTTCGTTTTCATCAATGAAATCGTGTTTGGCGGGACCAGCTTCAGGTTCGGCACCATCAGTTCGCTATCAATGTCAACCAGTGGCTCATACATGGGTGTCTTGATATCGGGGTAAGCCATTACTTTGGTTAGGCTATCGTCCGGTTCCGCAATTCCGAGCTTGTCGTACAGGTAGTCTCGATACTTAAGATCACCGATCTTTAACAACGCCGATACTCTCTTCGGAAATGAATGCAAAGGCGCTATCGTTTCCATTACACGGTCGTGCGCGTGCTCCAAGTCGAACTGCGGACGCGGCGTTGGTTGTGGCGTACGCGCAGAAGTCATTTCAAAATAGTCTTTCAAAGCAATTTTGAACTTGGCTGATGTTTCATTGTCTGTATCACCCGTCGCTATCCGCGCGGCCGGAATATCTTTCATTTCCAACAGCTCAAAATCCGGATGGGCCGGTATTGCATCCACGGCTGCAGGCGATTGTTTAGAGGGGGCCAATGCATCTACTGCCGCAATGTTGTGTTCTATGTTTTGCTTTATCTTTTGCGATTGAACGTACATGTATACACCCGCTGCCGCAATGGCCGTAGCGGCCCCTAAGCCAAGGACGCCCGGAATAAAAGCAACCAATAGGATCAAGACAACCAGCAATGCCAACAGGAGCCACCATATATTCCTGACAAACCAGTGCGAGCTGGTAGGATAATTCAGCTTAGTCAGCAGGTCGTCCTGCGTTGGGGTTTCAGGCGCAGTTTTTGGGTCAGCAGCCGTAATGGTTCCATTGTTCACCTGGGTTATCATTTCTCCAAGGTTGTTACTGACAGGCGACAACGGAAAGAACCTTTTATTTGCAGCCCCGCGGGGCCGCAACCATTTACGGACAGTACCACTCATTACGGCACGTGGGGTGCTGCTCTCCCGATGCAAATAATGAATGGTAACCGGGCTGCCCATCACTTTCGGGAATGTGCCAGATAATATTGGCAGTACGTTGACCGGCTTCATGGGCTTTAGATTTCTGATGAATAGCAGGTGTGACGTCAGCATTGCCCACTGTGAAAACTTAATACGATCGTTGGCAGGGATTACATCTCCAATTTGCTGCCATGAAGCGCGCATGTAGGTTTCCTGGTTCTTGATTATCACACGTGTTCCAAACCCTGACGCGACTCGTGTGCGGGCATCGAGATTTAATTCGTTCACCCAGTTGAGCTCAGCAGGGTTGCGACTCAACCGTTTCACCATGGCATGCCATCTGCCATACAAAGGAGGTGTGATCAAAGGATCGCTGTCCATTGCAACTGTCTGGAGATCATCCTGGCGATTGATGATGGTCTCAATATTCTCCGGAAACTCACTCACCTTGTCGAAGTCCTCAGGTCTGCGCTTACTGGTCGGTGCAAGCAGCGCGCCTTCTAGCCCTACGATTCCGTTGCTTGTTGTATTGGTAAATGGAATTCCGAATCCCGGGTGTTGAATGTCCATATCGCGGATACCAACGCGCTCGTCTATATCTCTTGGCACCAGCAGTCTAACCAGTTCCTCAAAATCCCCTCCCACCCCGGTGCGGAAGAACCATTCAAAGTAAACGGGTAGTAGAAGCTCTCCGTTCCAGGCCACCTTAGTAGCCGATCCATTCACTTCTGAACCAAGTCCTGCCAATCGGCCAACTTCAAATGTTGGCACAAGAAAGGCAAAGTAAGGTTTGTTCTCTTCCAGCCTGCGCGGACAAAGCAAACGCGAAAGGCCCTTATCAGGGTCACGATCCAAAATTGAATTGAGGTGGTCGAGATCAGGCTTATTAGTGGTGTTATTCAGTTTGCCGTTGAGATGAACATGCGCCCAAGCCCATACCTCATCTTCATTTGGAAATACGTCAACGGCTGGTTTCTTTACAAAGATTCCCGGCAACGGTGTCGTGGGACTATTCCTGCGCTCAAATTCTTCTTCTTTAAGAACAATAAGAGTCAGCCACGGTTTCAATTTATGATCCGCCGTTGGCGCCTCTGGCGTATATCTCCAGGGAAAATCTTCGTCATAGAATTCTATGAAAGGAAGAAAATTAGGTTCAAAGTCAGTAACCAGATTTCGGGGCTCCGTTCTTACGATCATATTGCGCACGATGCCCACGATGTCGGCTGGGCCAACCAGCTGAACTACTTTGGTTGCATCAACCGACTCACCGGATTCGCCTTCGATCGTGGCTTTCACGGTAATTGAGGCACGACTGCTCGCACCCGGGTCCGTTTTTATCTCGTTAGCGATGCCGCGCCGCAACCAAGGCAAAAAAGAATATTCAGCAATCATATCAGTTTAAGTTCATTTGATACGTTGGGATCACCTGCAACTCAGATTGCATCGATGGATTGTTTCTAATAATAGTTTTCATGGACACCATTGCTTCCGCCTCACTATCAAATACCAGATGTTCCTGGTGCAGTGTCATGTCATTCATATTTGCCACTGCATACTTTTCAATTTCGTACGTTACCGGACGCGGGGCAAGAGGCGAGGTTGAGCTATTGCGTTTTGAGAGTGCCGACAGGGCCACTGCGCCTCCCTTGAACATCGACTCAAGCAAAGAATCACCAAGGCGGTGGTACCGTTTGGGGCGTTTATCAGGAACATAAATCACTTCATATACTACCTTTTCGTTAACCACGCGAGACGCCTTTGCCGAATTATTACCCCCTGCTTCCACTCCACCCTTCTTCTTCTCAAATGACGGCCGCGATAACTTGTCTGCATCTGTCATTTCCCAGAACTGCGCAGAGGCAAAATCTTCCGGCACGTTGCTTGTTGACGAAGCCGATGTGTTGAACAATACTTCTGAAAAATCAAATTGCCTGTCTTTGTCCGGTCGTTGTGCCCCATACTTATCTATAGCAATACCAAGCGGAACGAGCTTTTGTGTGATGTGCAGCACACCGAATGGATGAAGCAAGATTGTATTCGCATCTAATGGTGGACGGTCAGCCAACACAACATTGAGCGATGTGCCTTTGGGAAGCAACGCCTTCCAGTTGGCCGTATTATCAATTGCTTTTTTAAGCTCATCAATCACATGCACTGGTGGAAGCAATTGTTTTTTATCTTCTCCAAGAGTAACCTCTATCGATACGGGGATGGAAACTTTGATAATAAACCCGATCTTGAACGAAGCATTGCCTTTAGCATGCAAGGGTGTAGGGCCTTCTAGTATGATGTTGATGGTGATGCTGCAAATGACATAACCAGCCACCTCAACGGCAAGCATGGCAGAGACCTGAGCGATAAAATAGAACGGGTTCAGATGGATGAGTACATCGAAACCAATGAATCCGTACACCAGTCCAACACCCACATCGAATCTCAACTCTGCAAGCGCACCAAACTGCACAGTGTTGGATGTTACAGCAAAATAAGCTTCGGCCCTAAGTGACGGGTTGCCGGCGAAGATGGTAATGGTGAGACGCGTCATTCGCGGCAGATCCATCGGAGGTGGAGTATAGGAGGGATGGAAGCCGCCAACAGAAAGCAGGAAATTTGCATTTCCTTTATAGAATATCCGCAATACCATGTCGCCCGTGAGCGGATACATAAGTATGCGCGAATCAAAAAGGGATGCATCGAATGATATCTGTCCCTTTTCGAAATCTACTATGCCAAGGAAGTTGACCTGGATATTAACGATAGCCAATCGCTCTTCAGGCATGTTTATGCGTAACACGCCCAGTATGGCAAAACCTGGTCGTGGTATCTCAAGCAACAATCCGAGCTCAAGACTGATAAGGGTTGGTACACCCCAGCCGAGCTTGCCCATCGGACCGATGAGGAAGTGACCGTCCTTAGGCGGGAAGATGCGGCGAAGGTCGCCAATGATGCGGGGTGCATTGGCAAGCACGTCTCTTGGAAAAAGAACGCTGTTAAGCGAGCCGTCTTTAACTCCTGGCCGCAACACTTCAACCAGGTAAGTTCTGTTTATCCCGATGAGGCCACCGACTCCGATGAGCGTGAATCCGAATCCTATCTGTATTGGTGTGAACTCTGCCGTGATGATGAGGAGGAGTGAGAAGCCATCGCTTCCATCGGGCATCTTTGTACTAAGGATGCCAACTGCTTTGACGGAAATGATGTCCTGGAAAGTAAGTTCGAGCGCACCTGCATACTCTCCCTTTGGGCGGTCGAGTGAAAGAAATCCACCTCCTTTAAAACCGCCTGCATTTAGCGAGAGGCCAACGCCCTTAGGTGGCTTGAAGCCAAGATCTATACCGAACGGTCCCGCGTTGCCTGGTCTTAGTTTTGTTTCAACGCCGAACCCAATGTTCTCGATAACGAATGTGATCGGCCCCAGTTCTCCTTTGATATCTGCGCCGGTTTCGAGTCTAATAGTGTCTGTCTTATCTGCGGGAACGAATAATCTTATCAGCAGGGCTTTGATAGCAATCGGACCAAGCGAGATGTTCGGATGCATTCCTATCTCGAAGCCGCCACCGCCCCGGAATTTTATCCCATGCAGGCTGGACCAATCGATACTTATGGATGCTTCTACTCTGATGTCGTTATTGCCAACGATCTTTTTGAGGAAACTATCGCCTTGCCCCGGTGAAATGACGACAGCAAATCCACGCATGTCGCCTGATAAAGTTGTTTCAAGTTTGTTGTCACGAAAATCGACGGCAAAACCTACTGAAACCTCTTTGACCTCGATCCTTGTTTCTTTCGGCCTGCCCAGCAAAAGTGTGGGTTCGTTCTGTTTGAATTCAAATCCAAGTCCGACACCTGCTGATGGAATGCTTTTGGCGCTGTCGAATGGATATTTGACTGTGATGCCGTCTGTACGAATTAAGATTCCAAATAGGGATGTAAGGTCGGTACCCGCGCGAATCATGAGGTTGATCTTATCAGTAAGCCTGATGGTTTTGTCGACCTTCGATGGGACCCTAGGCTGGATGATCAAGCCGGGTTTCTGCCCAGGGCCGGGCGGAAGAGAGACGAATGCGATAGCGAGTTCTTCGGTCTCGCCATCAATGTCGATATAGAAAAAGGGTATCTTGACGGTGAGTCCGGGATTTGCTATCTCAAGTCCTGTATAGTTAGCAATCAGCGTTTTTTCTGTCTGACTGATGGTGACCGGGAAATGATGTTTTATGAAAATATTTGCAAGTGAAAGCGCCAACAGCTCAAAATCGAAATTGTCTAGGCCCCATTTGAAAACTACCTTCGGGATTTCGCCTGGATTTGACACAAGGGTCGCAAACCTGTCCCAGTTAAACTTAAGTCGGGCGAATGCCGGTCTCGTTGCAGACGAATTAAACATCTCCTGTTCTATGATGCCAACGCTCCGGAAGAAATTGAAACCAACCTGGAAATTTTTTACGAGGTAGTCGGTTAACAAAATTTCAAATAGCCTGTCTTTTATTTCTGCAGAAAATGTTGCCGGGTCTACTCCCGCTGGAATATCGGCTGGCCCCAGACCGCGAATCTGGTCAACAATAGCTTTAATATCTGCAAGCATTGCCAGTGCGTCCTGTAAAGGCGGTTCATCACCCCATAACTCAAGCTTAGTAAGCGATGCGTTGACCTTGTCGCCGATGTTTGGGAATGCAGCAGGCATGTTATCGGCATTCCAGCCAAGACGGAACATGAACTGCTTGAAATTATCGGGGTTGGCAACCACCTTTACAAATGGCTTAAGTGCAACAATAAGGTGCCTTGCGATTATTGCTAGGGTGCCTTGCTTGTTCATGAGCGCAAAGGATAGAGGGTTGTTATAGAGAAATCAATTACTCCATGTTGAGACGGATCAATCAAATCCACCAGCGCATATTGACAAACGGGACAAAATTTGGCCAGTTCTTCATCAGGGCCGCGCATCATGCACTGACCAGCCGGGTGGTAAATACCGGTGTGAAACATTTTACCACCAGAAAACAAGCCGACGATCTGGTGTTTTTTTCCAGTGCACCAGGAAGCGGGGTAATTAATGGCAGCTTGCATTTCCGGTGTTACCATCTGAATTGAACCATGATCGTATGCGGGTGGATCGACTGTCAACGGCTTTTTCTTGGTTTTAATAGCGTCAAGCACATTTTTCGCTATCAACTCCGAGTATTTATATGCAGGGGTTTTTACCGATGGCAATGCATCGACTGGTTTATACAATACGCTCCCTCTGACAAACTGCTTTAGATCCATCAGAGCTGCCGTACCGGTTTCGGCAACTATCGTTACCGTGTCGCCGGTTTGGTGGTCGAAAACTTTTAGCGGTTTACTGATAGTAAGTTGATCCGGGTGTTGAAGGGGTGAAGTCGAAGGAAGAAACAGAAATATTTTCTCGAAGGGAGGCGTAGACTTATATGTTTTGTGCCCGGCAGCCAGGTCTACATGAAAGTTGCCGTTCATTATTGTTGATATCTTGAGGATTTTTGATTCTTTCTTGGGATCGGCAGCGCTTTTCACAATTGCCCCATACTGAAAAAGTAACACAATCCCGGGTGGTAAAAACCCCGCAGCTGTTGGCTTTATTTCCATTTCATGTGTGATGCCATTAAAACTTACGACTTCAAATTCATCTGACTTTGAACCGCTTTCCAGACGCAGCCTGAGGAACACGATTTCGTCTTTAAAGAAGTTGAAAGGCATGTTGGATCTCAGTTGGATTTCAAACTTTCCGCCTCCTTTGTCAATGATCGGTCCGCCAACAACTCCCGCCTTTTCAATTCGCGGCCATCTCCACTTTATCCGATCAGCATCTAGGTCGCCCGTGAGGGAAGTGACATCAGACTCTGACTGCAGGTTAGGGGTTATATTCAGTTCATTGGTCGGATCGGGATCGGGATTTCCATTCACGAGCGGCGGGAATTTATAGTAAACCTCGTTTTTGCGCTCTGCTTCAGTTGCTCCTGTTAGGCCCTCGCCGTATTCGTCCAGAAGGTTAAATGAATGTGACAACTCATGGACCAAAGTCCGGCAATTGGGAACGGGTATTGCAGCAGGAGGTGCAGGCGTGACTTCAAACCATGTATTGATCCCCGCAGGCTGCGTGAGATCTCTTTTGATATCAAGATTGTCTACTCCGGTGTGTTCAACCTGCGCAACAATAAAAAAGAATCCATCATCATTCACGGGCCTTCCGTAGTGCGTATTTGTTAAGATGACAATAAGGTCAAAGTCTTTTCCATTACTACCATCAGCTTTCCTATTCCACAAGTCTTTCAATGATCGATTCTGGTCATCTACCAGTGTGGAAAGAAATGCATTAAGTTTATTCCTGTCGAGGCGATCCGTTTTCAGCGTCAGCGTTTCCTGCAGTGATGCAGCAGGTCGGTTTGCATCGGGCGTATAGCCAGCAGTGACGCCAAAAAATGTATTTTTCTTATCGATCAGTTTGCGGTCCTTCAGTGCAAGCCATTGATTTTTGAGGGCTGTTCTTGCGTATAATGCATCGAGCAGTGTTTCATTCGTAGCATCATTCCGATCAAGACGGACGGTTTCATGCCAATCCGCTTTAAGAGTCGCGTCTTGCTGATTGGGAGCGGGAAGCCCAATGTAAAAAAGTACGTCCTGCAACGTCCAAGTATTAATGAAGGCTGTATCGAACACGGGAACAGTGATTGGAAACCGTGACTGTGGAATTACATTTACGATCTGATTGTTAACTCCCCCACCCGACTTGAAATATTCATTCTCGTTTGATATACCCTGGTGCTCCGAAGGAGTGAACGAGTACCAGTAATTCATGGATGACTGCAACACGCCAAGTGGTTGAAACAACACTTCGTTATGCAGCTTACTTACAAGAGACAGTACAGCCCTTTCGAAGGTGGGTCCATCTCCGCTTTGGAATCCATCACTCAAAAACAAAACATTCGGCACATCATTTCGCCTATCAAACCCCGGAGAATTCCCAATTTTCTTCGCAATATTTGTTTTTCCAGTAGTCCATTCCTCCGCTATTTTGATCTTGGCTTTGGCAATTTTTGACTTGAGGGATGCAGGAAATGTAGCAGTGATCTCCTGCTCTGATCCAACGGCTGCCCCGGAGGGCACTTTTATTTGACCGCCAAACTGCTCCTGAATATGGGTGGAAGGAGTCCATGAAATCGAATTTACTGCAGAAGGACTCCGAAAAGAGCTATAGTTTGTCAGGTCACCAATAAGTCCGTCATCGAATTGCGCATACACTGAAAACTTCATGTTTGTGTTTTCCGGAACATCCGTCATGCCGCGCCTTACCGTAAGTGATGAAGGAGTGAGCCATTGATGCACAATATCAGTATGCACATGGAAGCGTATATATATATAATGCGGCCCGTTCAACACATCTGTACCTGACGCTTCAACAACTACTATAAAGTTCTGCCTGGGGTGAGCTACCGCTCCGGCCTCAGCCGTAATGATCCCGTTCTGTGTATCGATTTTTATCCCATTCCCTGAAAATACATTTCCGGCAACAGAGCCTTTAATATTGGACGTAAATGTTATTTTGATAGCTGCGTCGGTGGCAGGAAGTGCTGCCCACGAAGCCGTGCCATCAGCATTAGATACGGCGAGTTTGTTTCCCAGGTCGAAGGAAGATCCTTTGAGCAAGTGAACATCCGCGGTTCCCCCGTTTAGATGAATGGATGTGATTTGTCCGGCCATAAAAGGGTTAATGATTACTGCCTGTCACTAACAATGTTACTTAATGATAAAAGGAGTTCTTCGCGCTCTATTTGACTCGCTATGGCACCTAGGTCCTCCCGCAAATCTTTCAATATAGCCTTCTCTTTGTCTGAAAAGTCATATACCAATTCCGAAAGCGCGTTCCAAGAAACTTGTTCGGTTGTATGAGTTCGATGAGATTCCAGCTTGTCCGAAAATCTGCTGATGTACGAAAAATCTGAATTAGGCATAGGGTTTTCCAAGGAGCCCTTTGCACTTTCAAAGAGCGAGGACTTAAACCGAAAATCTAATGCAATCCCTAAAGGAAAATTCAAAAGAGCTATCTGACTGTTTAATGTGCTTATCAAGTTGTAACTAGTCGACCATTCGTCACTGTCAATCGAGACGGTTTCATCAACCCATTCATAAGGCAATAGTCCTTCATCAGCAAACACAAAGGAAACAGGGGTATACTCTCTATCACACTCAACGGCATGCTGTCCTATAATGTAAGACTCTGTTAGCGAATCAAATTTCAGGATTATTGGCTTCTTGTCAATCCAATGGGTATGCGGTGCGGTAATCGCAAAACTATTCAGAATTCTTTTGTCCACTGTTAGTTCAAACAGCAAGTCGCGAATTTGAGTGATATGATGGATGTTACCACCATCCATTGATGGCGCTACCCCATAGTATTCCTCTATCACTTTAAGTGATTCCGAAGGACCATAGATCAACTTCGATGAATACAGTCGGCTAATAAAGGTCGAGTCGCTAAAAAGGCAAAGCAATTCCTTACCGGTAACGCTTCTGTTTACCAATGCAGTGTAGTTCATTGAAAGGGTTATTTTAGCCTTACAACTGTCCTAAGACGAGAAATAATTTGAGATGCTACTTGTGGGTCTGGGTTTGACTATGTCCGGTGCAGTGGAATGATGTACAACGCGCTATCAAAAACTCGGTCCCGAGTTTAGACACAAGCATTTGTGCCCGATTGGCAGGTAACGACCTTAGTAGGTCAATGGTCTTGGAATTTTTTACGACTGAATTCATAGAGAGGGGGGTTATTTTTCTTAGATGAATATACAATAGATTCCTTACTGGCAAAAGTGGATTATAATATTTTTCTTCCGTTGATGGATAAAACACGCCACCCAGAATTCAAGGTGAAACATTAACTGCCTGAAGCTGCATTACAAGTTGCCCGAAGAATGAGTTAATGGATAGTTAGAGCGTAGCAATAAAGACTTCACCGGTGGAACACCGTCGCCTGACCCCTTGTCGATTTTCACGTACATGCTTTGAATGTTGAAACACCGAAACAACAAATTTCTTCCGGAAATTGAACCTTCTGGACTTTCTATTAAAATTGACGTCTTATAGGCAATCCGCTGACTTGTAGGTACAATAACAATCTTTGAACAATTCAATCCTCTAAGTTCGTCAGAAGAAGTGCCTTTTGATTGCAGAAAGCTTTCAAAATCATTCAATCTGTCAAAATGAATTATTCGTCCAGAAAATCCCCTGAAAACAATTTAATCTCAAAGGAAGATCCGGTCTATGGACTTCTTTCTCCCTCTCCGAAAACTGTTTTGAATCAATGAAAGTAGCGTTCTCGTCGAAAAAATTCCATGGTATCCGGTAATAAGCTACCGTCTTATGTTTTTCGTATTCAAAGCAATTATCCTGAGATACTGGTCCATAAAAAACTTCCTCGTTATCTAAGACCGGCTCCAACAAAAAAGGTCGAAAGCTGTTGGTAGCTCTCGACCTTTACATGGCAGTCTATTCCTTTTTAATCGGCTGACTACTCTAGTATCCTGGATTTTGTACTAAATATCCATTTTGGCTTGAGGCACCGTCCATTGCCTTTTGAGGGATCGGGAACAATCTTTTGTGTACGTCGGCGTCGGTTTTGCCAGTCCAGGTTCCTTCATATTTGCCGAACCGGATTTGATAGTTTCGTCTCATGCCTTCCCAGTACAGTTCAAATCCACTTTCACGGTACAACGTGGCCAGATCAATAGAGGTCAAAGCCTTCGGAGTTTGTGCAGGGCGCGCGTTTCTGGAAGTTCTTAGCGTGTTGATATCCGCCAAAGCTCCGGCATTGTCGCCATTTCTCAACTTCGCTTCAGCTCTCATCAAATAAACCTCTCCCAACCGAAGCAGGACCAGATCAACGCTGCTATAGGAACAGCAGTTGTTTGCCGTATGGCTGAACTGATACTTTGAAAATCTATAACCGGTGTTGTGGAGACTACCTTGATCGGTAAAATCAACGTTGAGCGTGTGGTTGACATAGACCTTGTTCGCGTCGGCATCGTTTAGTTTGATAACGGGATAGATCCTGACCTTTCCATCGTCGCAAGTCAATATATTACCGCCCTTGTCTTTTCTCGGGCCCCAGATCACACCGCGAAGAAATCCTCTGTTGATTTCAAATTTTGTAGCGTCTACGCAATAGTAGTGGTCCGCATCATTGGCCGGGGTTACGCCGGTCAGATCTTTAAGGTTATCGGGTATGATCGTATTTTCCTGATAAAAGCGGGCATCCGCTTCAGCGGGATCTACCGCACCATAGGCATCAACCCAAGTCTGGATAAATTCGGGGGTAGCTGCCGCGGCATCGGTTCCTCTGGTGTTGGGGAATTCGGGACGTGGGATCAGGGCACCCGATATTGGCCAATAGGCCCATCTTTGCTGGTCGGTTTCGAGTACACCCCTTTGGTCGAGTGCAAAGATCAGCTCCGTGTTGGTATGGTTATCGTCATTGAAGATCGAAAAGTACTCGGGCGCCAATGTATGCGCTCCGCCGATGATACTGCTGGTGTACTGTATAACCTTATCCATGTCCTCCTTCTTAAAAGCAGGTGTTCCATAAGGATCGCGATAAACGGCAGCATTCAAATATAAACGCGCCAGCAATCCGCTCGCTGCATCTTTCGTAAACCTTCCCGGGTTGGCGGAGTTACTCATAACATCCACCACCGACAAAAGCTCACTCTCGATATAGTCAACTGCTTCTTGTCCCCTGAGAATTTCGGATTGCTTATCGGAAGTCTCTTTTTTGAAAGCAATACCCCAGTTGTCGAGTGCCAACATATTAAGGTATGCCTTCATGGTGATCATTTCATTCATGGCATCCTTAGCCGCTGCGTTACCCTTTTCAACTTCCGGTTTCAAATTTTCTGTGGCAACTACCGCTCTCGCCAAGCATAACGTGATAGCGCTCCAGGTGTCGCCCACCAGCGCATTGCTGGCCGTCGGGAGGTGTTGGTGAATGGCTATGTATTTGCCTCCGTCATACCAATCTGTACCGCCACGGTAAGGCAGGATGGCCTCATCGGCGGCGATCTCCTGAAGACCGAAATTAACCGTGTGCATCCATACCTGACGGAGCATACCATAAACCGGTGCGATCGATCCGCTGACAACTTCCGACTGGCCTGTTCCGCTGAGAGACTCATCCAGAATTTCTTCGTCTAATGACGTGCAACCGAAAAACGTTAGCAAAATAATGACGGGTAGTGCTTTTCTAAATCTTATATTTTTCATCTGATTTCTTTTTCGAAGTGATACTAAGCGAGATGTTTGTTTTCCTTTTAGAATGTCACGTTAAGGCTGATCATAAATGTTCTTGCCTTGGGATACGTGAAATAGTCTATCCCGAACGTTTGAATTCCGCCGATCGCCGATCCGGTGTTGATCTCAGGGTCAAATCCGGAATAATTCGTGATGACGAACAGGTTTTGACCGGTTAGCGACAAACGGGCGTTCCGGAATATGTTCGACAGTCCCACTTTATCGGATGTCAGGTTGTAGGAAAGCGTTGCATTGTTCAATCTCAGGAAAGAGCCACTCTCCAAATACCGCGTGGATACGGTATTGGCGTTGGTCGTCGATTCGTCGGGATACTGAGTAGCAAAATCCGTTGTGTTGTTGGACTTCGTCAATTGCGCCTTGGTGAACAGGCTCATGGCCGTGTGGTTGTAGATCTTGTTTCCGGCTACGCCGTTGAAGTTAATGCCCAGGTCAAAATTTTTGTACTTAAAGTTCAGGTGATACGCATAGATGAACTTCGGAATAGCACTACCGACCACGGTGCGGTCGTTGTCGCCAATTGAACCATTGCCACTCACGTCTCTGAACTTATTGAGACCATCGGCACCAATGCCATCAAATTGGAACATATAGAATGCGCCAATGGGTTGATTGTTGATATAGCCGTTGATGGTCGCACCGGTTTGTCCGGAACCTTGGGCCGCTCCGGTAGTCAACACCGTGTAAGGCGAGTCTGTAACCTTGTTTTGAATATAGGTAACGTTTCCACCGATGTTATACGAGAAGTTGCTGCCTGCATTACCATGATAATCCAACCCGAGCTCGATGCCATTGTTATGGATCTTCATGCCTTTGACATTGGTCCAGTAGGTTGGGAAAATCGAAACGGGATCTACCGGAATCACTTCCGACACAATGTTAGAAGATTGCTTATTGAAATAATCCAAAGTACCGGTTAGCTTACTGTTAAAGACCGCGAAATCAATACCTGCATCGATCTGCTCAGATACTTCCCATTGCAGCTCGGGGTTCGCCAAACGCGTATAAACAATGCCGTAGGGGTAACCTCCAATTGCCGTTGCGGCCGGGTCTAAGGGATACGTGTTCAGACTTTGCGCACCGGTGATTAAGCGATCTTCCGAATAGCTGGCTTTGGTGATCTTGGAAGGAATCTCCTGGTTACCGGTTTTACCCCAGCTTGCACGAAGCTTCAAGTTGTCGATACCCGAGGTAGCCATAAAATTTTCTTTGGCGATGTTCCATCCCAGGGCAACGGAGGGAAAGGAGCCATATTTTTTGTTCGCTCCAAACTTAGAAGACCCATCGGCACGAAGGGTTGCCGTGAACAAATATTTCTCGTCGTAGGTGTAGTTCACTCTTCCGAAGAAGGATTGCAACTCGTTCTTCGTGGCATCGGCCGTTACCGTTGTCGGGTATTGGGTTGAACTGGTTTGGTCTTGATATTTCGGTTCGATGTTGTTGTTGGCGAAGCCGGAATAGGCAAAATTTCTATTTTCGATCAAAAAGCTTTGGTAGGAATGTCCCGCCAACACGGTGAGGCTGTGTACGCTCTTGTGCCAGTTGTAGTTAAGCGTATTCTCTACCAGCTTGTTGGTGTTTACGTTGAGGGACGTCGACAACGAACCCTGTGAAACGTTGCTCTCATTTACAACGGCCGGAAAGGGTTTGTACTGCTGGTCTCTATTGGTAGTGGAGTAGTCAACGCCCAGGTTCAGCTTATAAACCAGGCCGTTCAATATTTCTATCGACGGTGAAATGCTCGCCAGAATGCGGTTGTTGAGGGCCTTGTCGCTGAAGAGATTATTCCTTTGCAAAGGATTCAGGGCATTCGTGGGCAAGAGCGTCGGGCTGCCATTGGTGTAGGCCGGAATGGTCGGGTTCAAATTCAGCATGTCGCTGATGGTAGAATTTATGCTGGGGCGCAAGTTTTCCGTGTGAGACGCCGTCAGGTTATAATCGATATTCAGTCTGCCGTTGATTGCCTTTTGGTTCATGTTGAGCTTGCCTGAATACCGTTTCAGGTCGCTATTCTTCAAGATCCCCTCCTGGTCCTGATAGCCTACCGACGCATAGTAGGAAAATCGCTCGCTGGTCGCTCCACTCATATTAAAGTCGAACTTCTTGGACAGGCCGGTTTGCGTTAATTCTTTTTGCCAGTCTGTATTTCCGCCAAGGTCTTGCAACGTTCCACCTTCGGCCGGCACTTGCCTGCGAAACTCGTCGGCGCTGAACACATCTATCTTATTGGACAGGGAGGACCAGGCTGTCGACACGGAAGCATTCATCTCCGTTTTTCCGGATTTTCCTCTCTTCGTCGTAATCACCACAACGCCGTTTGACGCTCTGGCACCGTATACGGCCGCAGCGCTGGCATCCTTCAGCACGTCCATGCTTTCAATATCGGCGGGGTTAAGAAAGTTTAGCGGGTTGGTGTCGAGGCCTTGCGTGGAATTGTCGAGCACAAAGCCGTCGATCACGTAGAGGGGCTGCGTTCCGGAACGCAAGCTTCCCATACCACGGATAATGACGTTTTGAGCAGCACCGGGCTCACCACTCGTCGTGGTGATGTTTACACCCGAAACTTTTCCTTGTAAAAGCTGTACCGGGTTGGTGACAACGCCCTGGTTAAAGTTCTCGCTCTTTAAAGAAGACACTGCACCCGTGACGTCAGATTTTTTCTGCGTACCATAACCAACCACAACAAGCTCCGCTAAAGTCGACGCGCTTGAGGTCAGTGACACAGAAATCTCCGACTGTTCTCCCACGGCAACTTCTTTTGTTTCCGCTCCAACAAAGCTAAACACCAGAATAGCATTGGGCGACAACACATTCAGCCTGTAGTTGCCATTCGCGTCGCTCACGGTTCCGTTGGTGGTTCCTTTTTCCAGAATGTTTACTCCCGGCATCGCCGCACCCTCTTCGTCTTTTACATTTCCAGACACTACTGTTCCTTGCTGATAAATGTAACCTTTTGCCCGTACGTCTTGCGACTGTAGAGTAGAAAGGGATAATACTCCCACTACCAAAAAGGACTTTAAGCCCAATGCCGGCAGTTGGCGCCCCGTACGGAGCCGCTGGTACAAATTTTTCATAGAATTTTTTTAGAAATTATGAGTTGAATGAATTTTCCATCGAAGCCACCTCCCGGCCTAAATGAAACCCAAAGTAAAAGACAAATAGAAAAAGGAAATAAAACTCTCTGTTAAGCTTACGTTAGTGGTTCACGAAGCTTTTGAAAATTTGTTAATGAAGATTTCACGTAGTGTATTCGTTGCAACCAAAATCGAAACCTACATTGCCGTGCCTTGGTCTATTTGGACGGCATCATTCGTTGCTGAACGGCGCACGCAAGAAGCCGTTCGATTTACTCATCCTTTGAGTTCATTAAATTAAGGTAAACCCCCATGCCTCTGAGTTTCTTGAATGCGCTCGAATCTCTGAGCTAAGTACCCCTCCAAACCCAACGAGATAAATTATGCAGAGAACGCATAAAAAACATGCTGATGCTCGATCGATCCATTTTCATAGAGGTCGATAATCGTATAGGCCGGCGGAAATTCATCGAACACAACGGAATCGCGATGGTCACCCCACCAATTTCCGCTCACGGCCCCACCACAAAGATAGCGGACGCCTAAAAAATCCACATGGTCAATCTGGTGTGTATGGCCACTCAGACAAAGTTTCACATTCGCGTGTTTGTAGAACAAATTTTTCAGCTTTAAAGCATCCCGGTGCTGGCGCGATGCTGGGTAATGGATATCCTCCAATTTGTCGTCTTTCAAGGCTCGCATCAAAGGAATGACTGAAAGAATAGAAACATGGCTAAAGATGCATACAGGACTTGTAGAAGGTATGCGCTGAAGTTCCTTCTCCAGCCAGGCAAACTGCTCGTCATCAAGAGCGTATTCGTCCTTCTGGATACTATCGAGCGAGATAAAATACCAGCCTTTCATTTGCGTGGAGTAATAACGACCGGGTAAGTCCAACACCTCCAAGACCCAATTTTTGTGATATCGCTTGTGCAACGTATACGTTTCGTCGGTTTGAGGATCGGGGCCATACCAAACATCGTGATTACCGATGCAACTCCGCATCGGGATGCGATTGGTTTCTTTTAATGTTTTTGCCAACAGGTCCCACTGCGCTTTCGCTTCTTCATAGAGTCGGCCGTCGGAGCGAAAAACGCTGTCACCCGTGTTGATGATCATATCGGGTTTATCTTTCATCGCGTTGAGCTCCATCAGCACCTTCTTTACATTAGCGCCCGCGATGGCGCGGGTGTCCAGGTGCATGTCGGTGATGTGTGCTATGCGCAAGGACCGCTTGGCTTGAGGTGTTGCAGAAATCAACTCCGGCAACGCCATGCCGGTCATCGATGCGGCGGCAGCCCTTTTCACAAAGTTCCTTCTGTTCAATGGCATAATTGCGATAAAAATAATGGTGGAGAATGGGCGTCCTTTCGCCGTTTAAACCTACCCAAATGATTTTCATGAATGGCGTACGAACGGTTAACGAAATATTAAGAAATTTGAAAATTGCCGACAACGCCCTCTTCCTCTTCTATCGTATTGCAGGTAATTTGTCAGGCGTCCTTCTGGCGAACTACATTGATAATAATATCACAAAAAGTTAACCGGATACACACATCCTTACCCGTTCTTTATCCCGATTTACAGCTCACCCCTAAACTCCGAAAACGGGTGGCCATACTTATGAAAAAGCAATTATCAATAGCCCTCTTTGCCTTGTTTATGATAACCGGGCCGCTTATGGCACAGACCGCTAAGCACGTTATTTTTCTTACCATTGACGGGTTCCGCCCCGATTTTTACCTGGACGACGAGTGGCAAACGCCTAACCTTCGTGCGCTGATGAAAGACGGGGCGTATGCCAAGGGCGTAAACAGCGTGTTCCCTTCCGTTACTTATCCTTCGCATACCACGATCGTTACGGGTGTGCAGCCCGGGAAGCACGGCGTATTTTATAACAACATATTCACCCCCGATGGAAGGCCCCAGCAGCCTTACTGGCAGGATAGTTCCATTCATGTTCCCACCATCTGGAAAGCGGCCAAAGAAAAAGGCATGACCGTTGCCTCGCTCTATTGGCCCGTATCTGCCAATGCCCCTGTAGACTACAACATCCCCGACGTTGGCAACCTGGGCGACTCGGTCTGCGCGCAATATTCTTTACCGCGTGGTTTTTATGCCGAGGTGAAAAAAGAAGTGTTCGGAGGCGTTGACGAGATAGATGCAGGGAAAAATCAGAACGTGGCTAAGATTGCCGCATATATAATAAAGAAAAGCAAACCTGAGTTGATGACTATTCACGTATTTTCCGCGGACGGCGCCCAACATGATGTGGGGCGTTACGGAACACGGGTACAGGAAGCGGTGGCTGATGCGGATGCTGCCGTAGGTATGATCATAGACGCTTTGAAAGCTGCAAGTATATGGGAAACCACGGTATTCCTGGTTGGCGGCGACCACGGGTTTTATGATGTAAAGAAGATGATCTCGCCCAATGTATGGCTGAAAGAAGCTGGGTTGATCAACGACGTGAGAACAGGCGACTGGAAAGCGCAATTCAATACGGCCGGTGGATCTGCTTACCTGTACCTGAAAGACCCCTCTGATAAAGCCACCGCGAATAAAATAATGGCGCTATTGAAAGCACAGCCCGATACGGTGAAGCAATATTATCGCATCATCAGCAGGGAACAATTGGACAAAGGTGGCTATAATCCGAATATTGCTTTCGCACTTACCGGACAGCATGACGCTGCATTTAGCACGGCCAGCACAGGCGATGCCATAAAGCCCGGCAAAGGCGGTACACACGGACATTTCCCCGACACGAAAAATATCCGCACCGGCCTGATAGCGCATGGCCCAGGCATTCGGAAGGGCGCTGTAATAGAGGAAATGAATCTGCGCGATATGACGCCCATTATGGTGAAACTCCTCGCTCTTCCGTTTCCAAAGGTGGATGGTAAAATACCGGCGGGACTATTACAATAATTTATCACCTATACCTAAATAACAATAGGCCAATTTAATAGCATCCCGTGCGATTTTCCGGTTACGTATAAGACAAATGCTATTGTTAAGCCGAAATACCGCGTAGAAGTTTTTTAGTATCTTCCAAAATGGAAACCTTCCCGCGCGCCGTTCTTCTATTTCTCCTGGTGGCCATTCTCAGCACGGGCTGTCGGCACTCCACCGAAAATCGCATCACCTTTAATTCCCTTGGAGAGGGCCAGAACACGGCGTTGGAAGCTTACATCGCCTCCATCACGTTCGACTCTCTGCAAGGTTTAAAACCCAGGGTGCAGGTGACCCGCGAAGACAGCAACACCGTGCACGTTGAGCTCATCTACCAACTCACGGACTCCATACACCAGGACGACTGGCAGCTAACGATCAAGCCTGCATTCGAGGCGACACGTCACTGGTCGCCTCACCTCACGCCTACCCCTAAAAACATCATCGCCCAGCACGTCTTCCGTGCGCCTGCGATGATCCTGACTGACAGCCTGCGGCAGTTAGCCGTGGTGCCCGACCTGACGCTGCTCAACCGGTCGCCCGTGCAATGGTATATGGATCTCGACGCGCCTGCCGGCGTCCTCACCCTCGGGGTGAGCAAAAGCAAAATTACCGAGCACGTCATCTACGAACGCGCCACCGGCAACGTCTACCCGCCCGGTGAGTTCCGCTTCGGGTTCTACCTCATCACCAGCCACGACAGTCTCGGTCGTACCGACCCGTGGCGACGGCCCCTGGCCCTGCTCTGGAAAAAATATGGCGAGCCGCAGTACGCGCAAGGCCAGCCGCTCAAAGGCGACATGATGCCCTACGTGCGCCACACCTACCGCTGGGCTTTCGACACCTGGAGCAAAAGTGTCTGGCAGGAATTTACCCTGAACGGAAAAAAAGTCGGCGCCCCTGTGTTCATCGTCAATGTCACGCAAAGTCCCAATTACCCGGGGCCGGTAAATGAGCGTGAGTTCCGCTCCATCTGGAACCAAGCCTGGTTCAGCTCGCTCCGCTCCGCCCAGGGGCTATACCGTTTTGCACGTCGGCAAAAGGACAAAAACCTCCTGGAGAAGGCGCGCATGACCAAGGAACTGGCACTGCAATTTCCTCAGCACGATGGTCTGTTTCCCGGCGTGATCGCCACGGCCATGGAAGAAGTGGAAGTCGATGGCAAAAAGGTAGCACGCTCAAAAGGCTGGAACACCAGCTACTTCGGCAACTCCGACCGCAACCCCGTCATAGCGTGGGGACAGGCCGCACAGGCCCCTTACCACATCCTCGACATGAGTTGGACAGCCTGGCTCATGCTTACCTGGTACGATGAATTGGAAAAGGACCCGCGCCTTCTTGCCTATGCCACCCGGTACGCCGCTAAGCTGATGACATTACAGGACACGCGTGGCTTTTTTCCGGCATGGCTCGACATCCAAACGCGCCAACCCTTGGGCTACCTGGACCAATCACCCGAAACAGCGATGTCGGCCACCTTCCTGCTTCGAATGTACAGGCTGACGCATGAACAGAAACATCTGGATGCCGCCCGGCGCGCCTTAGACGCCCTGACCGGCGCTATTGTGCCGAACGACAAATGGGAAGATTTCGAAACGTACTGGTCCTGCAG